>Ga0268262_10000207_pt1 | contig 78194 bp, 62 predicted proteins | sample TergutNc150P3_FD_190354 | JGI IMG/M metagenome (GOLD analysis project Ga0268262, IMG submission 190354) | Nasutitermes corniger P3 segment gut microbial community from laboratory colony in Florida, USA - Nc150 P3 (SPAdes) (version 2) | ecosystem: Host-associated > Arthropoda: Insects >...
TTTACTTAATCCCGCACCCCCGGCCGTCGGGCATCCGCCCGAAAACACGGGATTCGGCGGGATTCTGATGAATTCTAACGGATTTTGAGGGATTCTAAGGGAGTTTTTGAGGGAATTCGGCGCGTGGGCGGCGGCGGGGGAGCGGTTTACGGAATAAAGTATATAAATCCCATAAAAAAGGTTTGAAAGTATAGTGAAATTAAAAATCTTTAAAGTCAAATTCTTTAAAATAAACAAGTTCAGTCAACGTCTAAAACGCAACGCACCGACAGCCCGAAACTCTTGTCGTCGTGCGTAAGGCCGCCGCTTTCGACGAAAGACAGGTACCACTGCCAAGCCCTCCTTTCACTGTCTAAGTGGTACTCCGTAGCCGTCCACCATTCGCCGTAACCGACGGCGTCGTCGAAATACCATTCACATTCTTCATCGTCGAAACCATGTTCACAGTATAAGAAACGGCCGCCGCCCGGCAAGGCCGAAAATCCGTAGTCGTCCGTCCCGTTCCAGTCATCGCGCCAACCTCTCGCCGATTTTAACTTCGTACCCGCCACGGTATCGCCCACCTCCCTTACCAACTTATTCCAATCCGAGGTATCAGGCAGCTTCCATCCGGTCGGACAGACAGTCTTCGCAGTCTCCCAGTCGTACAACCTGCCGTACTTTTTACAACCGTCAGGCTTGTCGTCATAACACCAACTATTACCGGACGCTATATTGAGATTCTCAGCCATCCAAGTCTGACTGCCGATAACGACGGTCTTGCACGAACCGGCGCTCGTGCAGGTATTTTTCACAAAGGTGTTATTTCCGCCGCCCGACGGATTATCATCCTTCCCGCACCCAATCCAAAACACCGCCCCGACCGCAAACACAGTCGTAAGCATCAACAGCGTCCGACCCGACTTCGTTAGGGTAAAGCTTGTCATACGGTACTCCTCCTGCAAAAAAGTGTGAATGATAATATTTAGTCAAATCTTTTAAAGTCAAATGCTTTAAAGTCAAATTGGCTTCGCCGAGATAAACAAGTTCATATTTAGACGAAAGGCGCTACGCGCCTTTCATAGATAAATCGGGGGCTAAACCCCCGATTTTCAGTCAAAATCAACATCAAAGTCAAAAAAAAAGCTTTTTTCTTTTGACTTTGACTGAAAATGCGGGGTTTAGCCCCGCATTTATCTATGAAGCCGAAGGCTTCGTCTAAAAAAGATTTAGATTTTAAGGCTTTTGACTTAAAAAATCTTAGAATCCATCTTGACATCTATAATATAACATGTTAAAATTTAAAAATCTACTCCTGTTAGGTAGGGGTATTTGAAAAAAATGAAGAAAAATCGCAAAAAAAGGGTCGCGGCGATGCCGGGCGGTCAGCACCAAATTGACTTTGCCCGTCGCCAAGAATTATTTTAGTGTGTCGGCGTAAAACATCAAAAATCCGGCATAGGAGGCTGTTATGTGCGACAAAACCGTATTGGACGAGATAACGTCGAGGGTTTGCGCCGCCGCCAAAGAGGTCTTGGGCGACAAGTTGGAGAAGGTGATCCTCTTCGGCTCTTACGCGAGGGGCGACTACGACGAAGAATCGGACATAGACATCATGATAATCGCCGACATTGCGTTGGAGGAGGCTAACGAGACGCGCAGGAAGATTCATGCCCAAACGGGGGACTTGGATATGGAATATGATGTTATTGTCAGTTTGAGGATGGCGTGCAGCGACATATTTCACAAATGCAAGGATGTTACCGGTTTTTACATAAACGTCCAGAAAGACGGGGTATTGTTGTATGCCGCCTAATGGCTATACACCGGAAGATGTGGCGCGTTATCGGCTTGGTAAAGCGAGAGATTGTCTGCAAGACGCCAAAATGTCGGGCGTTTCATTTCAGACCGCCGCTAACCGCTCGTACTACTGTATTTTCAGCGCTATGCGGGCGGTTTTGGCGCTTGACCGATTCGACTCAAAAAAGCATTCCGGCATAATCGCCGCCTTTCGTAAGGACTACATAAGAACAGGGGTCTTTCCGGCGGACTTCTCGGATATTATCAAAAGCGCCTTTGATATCCGTCTTGACAGCGATTACGAGGACTTCTACCTTGTATCGAAAGCCGAAGTCGCCGCTCAGGTCGAAAACGCCGAGACCTTTTTGGAGGCGGTGGAGAAGTACGTCGGCGAGAGAATCAAAAACCCGTGACCCGCCGTCCCTTCCAATCCAAAGAGAAGCAGCAACCGGAGACATATAACTAAAAAGGGGTTGAAAAATGCCGTCCGACCGTACCGAACAGTTCCTGCCGCCGCTTATAGACGGGTCGAAACTTCTCTCGCGCCCCAAACTTATGGCGCGGATGACGGAATCGGCGCGGCGCGGGGTCTTGTTCATCCACGCCCCCGCCGGTTACGGCAAGACCACCGCCGCCGCGCAGTGGATCGGGCCGAGGAAGGCGGGATGGTTCTCGCTCGACGAGTATTCGTCCGCGCCCGCTAACTTTTACAGGGGCGTTCTTCAGGCGTTGTCGGCGGCCGTTCCCGATAATTTCGACGACGCGCCGCGCGAGACGATGATCGAAGTTTTGCAGAACCTGCGCGAGTGGCCCGCCGTCTTCGTGATAGACGATTTCCACCTTGTAAGCGACGACGCGGCGGCGGCCTCGCTGCCCGTTATCCGTTCACGGATGCCGGAGGGCGCGTCGTTTCTGGTGATAAGCCGCAACCCGCCGCCCGACTGCCTGCATGAGCACGTCATCAAGGGCGCGGTCAAGCGGGTGGACGATCTGCGGTTCAGCGGCGAGGAGATTTCGGCGCTGTTTAGCAAAAACGGGATGGCTCTCTCGGACGGCGCGGTCGGGCGTCTGCGCGCGGAGACGGACGGATGGGCGGCGGCGCTCACCGCTATCATTATGTCGAAAGGCGGCGGCGGCTACAGCGGCATAATAAAAAAGGGCGCGCTGAACAAATACATAAAGACGTACGTGTTCGAGCATTGGGAGCGTTTCGACGATTTGAAGAAGTGCTCCGTCTGCGAAGTTTTAAATTCCGGTTTATGCGAGGCGCTGACAGGGGCGGCGGATATTTGGAACGTCATAACCGCGCTCGCGAAGAAGACGGGGTTGGTGTCGCGGTACGGCAACGGCACGTACAAATTCCACGCGCTGCTGAGAGACGCGCTGGAGTCGGAACTCGGCGCGGACGTTCGGATCGACAAGGCGCGGCTGTACAAGACGGCGGCCGGCTGGCACATGGAAAACGGCGATTGGCTGCGCACGCTCGACATGGCGGCGAAGAGCGGCGACAGCGGCGCGATCGATGAGATTCTGCGCGTCATGAGGGAGAAACTCGCCTATTCCGGCGTTGACATCGAATCGTACATTCAATTCGTGGAGAAGACGTTTCTTTCCATGCCGATTCATACAGCGGAGCAATCTCCGAGGCTGTCGATGCACTGTTTATTGGCGTCGTTCTTGTCGCGTCCCGTTCGCGAAGCGGGCATGTGGGAGGACATACTCGAAAAACAGATGGCGGGCGGTTTGACAAAGGGGCCTGACAAAGTCGCCGCTGTTTTTCTAAGGGCTGTCGATCCCAGATATTCGAGCTGGCACGTGCCGGAGCAATTCAAACGTTTAGGCGATATACCCGCCGCGACGCAGCCGCCGTCGATAATAAGTCTCACCATGAATTACCCTTTTTTTCACAAAGCGCAAAGGGATTATACAGATATTTCCCGCGAATTGAACGGATACATAGCGGAGGTGCGGCGGCAAATGGGGCCGGTCGTCACCGAACCGTTGATTAACGTATTGGCGGCGTTCATCGAGGCGGGCGTGTATTACGAGCGCGGGGAGTTGCAAAAGGCCGAGACCGCCGCTGAAACGGCGGCGGCGAACGCGGGCAATTTGTCTCCCGAAATCCGCTTCTGCGCGATGAGCGTATACGCGGAGATTCTGCGTGTGCAAGGCAAAGACGCGGAGCCGGAGGCGATAGGCGATATGATAGAGGAGACCGGGGCGCATTATCTGTCGGCGAATTATTCCGCATTTATGACGAATATAAGGCTCGATAACGGAGACGAGGGCGCGGCGGCGGAATGGCTGAAAGGGCAAGGCCCGATACGTTCTTTGCAATTTTACAAATCGTATCAATACTTTACTGCCGCAAAGGCGATGATGGTGAAGGGGAAACTGTCGGCGGCGGAGAAACTGTGCGAGAGGCTGGCTAACTTCGCGTCGGATTACCGACGCAACGCCTGCCGTATCGAGGCTCTCGCCCTGCGGTCGATTTGCCTGTGGCGTTTGAAGCGGACGAAGGAGGCTGTCACGGTATTCACAGACGCGATAGTCAAGGCGCGGGAGTTGGAACTTATCATGCCGATAATAAAAAACGGCGGCGACGTCATGCCTATATTGCAGAAGATGCAGAACAGGCTGAAATACGGCTACGGCGCGGATAAACTCGACAAGGCTTTCGTCAACCTGCTGCTGATGAGGTCGCGCGAAATATCGAAGCGCGTGCCCGGAATGTTTTCGCGGGCCAAATCGCGCCCGATAAAACTGTCGCCTAAGCAATCGGAGGTGCTTGGTTATCTGGTGCAGAAATGGAGTTACCAAGAGATCGGCGGGAAAATGGGAATAACGGTTGACACGGTCAGTTATCACGTCGGCGTTCTGCACGAAAAATTCGACGCGGTGAACACCAGAGAGTTGCTGAATAAGGCGGAGGAGCTGGGGTTTGCGGCGATATAAGCGACAAAGTTGGAGACAAACCGGACAACAAAACTACTCAACTACCGCAGACACCCACTCACCGATGTTCTTCTTCTCAAAATCAAAGTTCACCCCGACCTTGAACACCTTCTTTCCACGCCCCGTCCAAGGGGTTGCGTACTCCTTGCTGTCGATCTGCGCGAGCGCCGCCTCCGCGGTGCCGTCTAGTTTGAACTCGAAGCAGTAAACGAAGTCCCGCGTCTCGACGACCATGTCGATCCGCCCCGTGGCGATTTTTTCCTCCGTGCGGCAGTCGAGGCCAAGCATTGCGAATACCACGTATATCACTGATTGGAAGAAGTTCTCCCGTTTTTGAAACAAGTCGTACGGGATTTTGGTCATAAACAACTTCACCGCCTCCATAGCGGCGTCTACGTCGCCGCCTTTCAGCGCCGTCGTCAGTTTGTCGCTTAGCGCGGTAGATTCCGGTGATTGAGTCTTCAGACACCGCGTCGCCAACGACTTCGCGAAAGCGTTGCGCACCTCCAGATTCGGGTAGTCGAGCGTGAAACAACGCTCTTGATTCTCATCGTGATCGGTTATAGTCAGGTAGCCGGTTTGATATAAAAGCGGTTCCAGCGCCAAGCTCTCTACGTCAAAAGAGTCGAAATCCTCGTACCCGACCTGCATATTGTTCAGTTTCGTGAAGTCGATATGCCGGTCATTAATCAGGTCGGTCAGAAGCGTGGGCGTACCGCTTCTGTACCAGTACGGTTGAAATTCCCCGCCGTTCTCGAAATGGTTGAGTAGGCCGAAAGGATTGTAAACCGTGAGCGATTTCTTGGAAAACCGGTAGCCGTTGTAAAAGCGGCGCATTTTGTCCATATACTCCTCGCGGCTACGCCCGGTACTTTCCAAAATGCCGTCGATCTCCGGCCCGAAATTCGCCTCCAGTTCCTCTTGGGTCAAACCGCAGATGTCCGCGTAACGCGGGTTAAGCGTCAGATCTGAAAGTTGGTTCAGGGCGGAAAAGACGCTTACTTGTGAGAACTTGCTGATGCCGGTTAAGAATATGAAGCGCAAGTAGGCGTCGCAAGATTTAAGGACGCTGTAAAACGCCCTGAGTTCGTTCCGTAACCGGACGTGCACGATCGGTTCGAGAAGGGTGCCCGTCAGCGGACTGTCGTACTCATCGATAATCACTACGGCCTTTTCACCGGTTTTTTCACAGGCTTCCTCTATGAGGTTTTTAAATTGACTGGCCGGAATATCCGTCCGATCGAGCTTAACCCCATATATTTTTGCATACCTCCGCATTTCGGCGTATAGGACGGAGCGGAGCGTCTCGATCCCGTTACCGTAATTCCCGGCGCTCAGGTCAAGCCTAATCACCGGATGCTTCTTCCACTCCCAATCAAGGCCGTCAATGGCCAACGCCGGTCTCCCCGCGATCTCCCCGAAAAGATCGCGCCGACTCTCGAAGATCGCCCCAAGCGTCGAACAGAGCAACGACTTCCCGAAGCGGCGCGGACGTGAAAGGAAGAACGCCTTCCCGGAACCGGTGATAAGCTCGTAAGCGCGGGCGGTCTTGTCCACATAGACAAAACCACGCGTCCGGATGTCGGGAAAGTCTTGGATGCCTACGGGCAATAGTCTTTTGGGCGTCGCCATGATGGTTATAAATTAGTATCTGCGCACCGCCAAAGGGGGCTAAACCCATAAAATCCAAATCTTTTTTAGACGGAAGGCTTCGCCTTCCATAGATAAATCGGGGGCTAAACCCCCGATTTTCAGTCAAAATCAAAAGAAAAAAGCCTTTTTTTGTGATTTTGATTTTGATTGAACTTGTTTATCTCGCCGTAAGGCAATCCTAGTTCAGACGCTCTTTACCAGCTCCTCCTGCTCCAACCATTCTTGCGAATCTCCGAAGTGTACGAGGCCCTTGTTCTGAAAGATATTAATATAGTTAAGCGTTCCCTCTTTATTCCCGTACTTTATCCTCGACCCTATGGGCGGGAATTTGGAGAAGATGTCCGTGTACATTTCGTTTTCATAGCGCAAGCAGCATAGGAGCCTTCCGCAGTTTCCGGATATTTTCGACGGATTCAGGGCTATCTGCTGGTCTTTCGCCATCTGCGTCGTGATCTGCTCAAACTCGCTCAGGAACGCGCTGCAGCACTGTTTGCGGCCGCAGACGCCGCAGCCGCTTATGCGTTTGGCCTCGTCGCGGACGCCGATCTGGCGCAGTTCTATGCGGGTGCGGTATACGGAGGCGAGGTCTTTGACCAACTCGCGGAAGTCGACGCGTTGCGCCGCGGTGAAATAGAACGTTATCTTGCCGCCGTCAAACTGCATCTCCACGTCTACCAATTTCATGTCGAGCTTATAGTGCTTGATCTTGTCGCGGCAGACCTTGAAGGCGGATTTTTCGCGGTCTTGATTTCTCTTGAGCGTCTCGAGGTCGCTATCCTGCGCTTTGCGGATAACGCCGCGAGTCTCGCCTTTGCCGCGTTTGAGCTTGACCAGCGAACCCACGCAGGAGGCTTTGCCCATATCTTGACCGCGTTCGGCCTCCACGACGATGTACTCGCCCTCGACGATGTCGAGTTCGTTCTTGTCCTTGAATATCGCCTTGCGTTCGCCCTTAAAGGCGACCTCAACGAGTTTACTGTTTTTCGACATCCAACGCCTCCATGAGCGAACACATTAGGCCGGCCATGACGAGCGCCGCGTTACCGTGGGCATCCAGCCCGCCAAGCGCCCCCGACGCCAATTTGACAACGGCCTCCACATCGCCGGGAGACAACCGGTCGTTGAGCGAAACCGAAGCGACCGGGTCACTTTTTGTAATATAATTCATTGACGCGGCGTCTCGCCCGAATTTCTCCAAAAAAGCCGCCCGTATCAACCGTATGAGGCAGTCGACAGTGTTGCGGCAGGCGGCATAGGAGTCCTTGCCGGATGATAAACCGTCGACAGCCGCCGCCGCGGCGACCCAGTCCCCGCCCAGGCAGTCGCCCCACAGCGAGGCGGCGTACCTATAGTATTCGTCGGACGAATTTTCATATTCGCTTATCGCAAGCCCCAAGGACCCGGTAGCCGCGGCGGCGGCGACGCTCTCAGGAAGGCCGGCGGCGGCGTCCATATCGAAGCGCCCGCACAACTCGGCGCCGACTGCCTCCGGCGGCAAAAGCGGAAAACGCACCGTCTGGCAACGCGAGAGTATGGTCGGCAGCACGCCGTGCACCCTGTCGGTGAGCAACAACAGCAACGTCCCCGGCGGCGGTTCCTCCAGCGTCTTGAGCATAGCGTTGGCCGACGACTTATTCATGGTATCCACGCCGTCTATAATAACCACGCTTCCGGCCCCCTCCGTAGCCCCGCGCATAACGGCGTGGTCGGCCTCCCTCACCCAGTCCACCGGGATATTCGGGACGCCGTCGTAGCTCGGAAGCCTGTAGGGGTCGTCCATACGCGCTTTGGCGCCGGCCGCCGCGTACTCCCACCCCTCCGTGGTCAACGCACCGCCTTCCCCCTTATGCTCGGCGCTTAGACACAGCGGCATTATCACGTGCAAGTCCGGATGCGAATAAGCCGCCGCCTTCCTGCAAGAGGGACACTCCCCGCAAGGCCGCGGCACAGCAGCGTCCCCGCATTGACACAAAACAGCCATAGCCAAGTCAACCGCCGCGGCAAACTTACCCACCCCCCGCTCCCCGCAAAAAAGGTAGGCGTGGCCGAGCGTGCCGGACTCAAAAGCGTGAGAAAACAAATCCTTCACGCGATCCTGAGCGACGAGATTGTTCCACCTTATATTTGGCATGGTATTTCCATCTGGATTGCTTCGTCGCTTCGCTCCTCGCAACTTGTTTATCTCGGCGAAGCCAACTTGTTTATCTCGCCGTAAGGCAACTTGTTTACCTCGGCGAAGCCAATGACCGTCATTGCGAGCGCAGCGAAGCAATCCATGACGTTGACGTTAATCACTATATATGAAAAATATTTCTCGCCACCCATACCCCAATAACAATTACCGCCACCGGCAAAGCCGCTTTATAAGACGATAGGATTGACGGCACCCATCTACCGGTTATCACCCTCATTAAAAAGATTACGCACATATAAGCGACAAACGGCGTCACAAGCAGAAACAAAAACGGATTGTACAGAAATGCCGCCCGGAAATCCCGCTCCCCCAACGCGGCAAGCGCCCTCAGCGTACCGCAACCCGGACAGTAGAGGCCTGTCGCCGCGTTCCAGACGCATCTCGGATAGAACCGCTCCGCCCCATCCGGGGCAAACCTGAAAAACAACGGGGCCGCGCATAGCAACGTTAATATCGCCAGGAATTTACACAGCTCAACGCCGCGATGAACCGGTATTTGCAGTTGGATTTGTTTGTCCATAAACAATCTTACTGGTACACCCCTTCCCTAAACTGATAAACAACCGTCAATACCATTACCACCACATTCACCACCAACCCTACGCCTATCGCCAAGTTGCTCCACATCCCGGCCTTCTTGGCCGCCTCCTCAGCCGCGGCGCGGTTGCCATGCCGCAGCAGCGAGTCTACCTGCGTGGCATATACTATCCCCGCAACGCCGAAGGGTACGCAGCAGCAAACCGTCGCGATTATCGACTTAACCAGATGGTTCTCGATCTTCTGCGGCAGGACGGACGGCCTGCCGGCATCAGCGAACGACGCGGGATCAACCGCAACCGGCTTAATCACCGCCGGTTCAGCCGCCGACTCGAACATTTCGCCCTGAACAGCCTCCGCCTTCGCTTGAACCGCGCCGCAGTTTGCGCAAAAACTGGCCGTCGGAAGAATCTCGGTACCGCAATTTGAACAATAGCCCATATTACCCCTCCGCCCGATCTCGTATATACATTACAAGCGCCTCAAAAAACATATCCGAATCCGTAGAAACGTTGACAAAGGCCAAGTAGTTTTTGTTTGAACCCAGAGTTATGCGCTCCTTGGAGAGCATCTTTATAACGAGCATATTCGGCGCGGCGTCGGAAATCGCGCTCACGAAACTGTTTTCATCGTACATCTGCAGGTCGTAGTCGACTATTACCGCCGCCGTCTTTTCAGCGTTGTCCCGTATCCAATCAAGCGCCGGTTCCGGCTCGCCGATGTGCGGCACGTCTATCCCCTCCCGCCCCAAGCGCTCACGCATATAGCCCGCGGTCTCGGCGTCTTCGGTGACGACAAGCACCTGCTTACCGCGGAGGTCGACGTTTTTCGGGGCGTCGCTGTCGTAGAGCGGCAGCGATATTTTGAACGTCGTGCCCACGCCCACTTTGCTGTCCACCTCGATGCTTCCGTGCATATCCTTTACGCAGTAGAGGACGCTTGGGAGGCCGATCCCCGTTCCGACGCCATGCGGCTTTGTGGTAAAGAGCGGCTCGAAGATTTTGCCGATAACGCTCTCCTCTATACCCGTCCCCGTGTCGATAACGTCTACCATTATGAACCCGCACCCCTTGCGCTCCGAACCCACGCACCTCTCCTCGTTGTAGGTTCTGAAGGTGAGCGCGCCGCCGTTTTGCATCGCGTCCCGAGCGTTCAGACCCAAGTTGAGGAAGACGCTCTGCATCTGCGATTCGCCGCCCAATACCACGGCCCTCTCAGCGCCGAACTCGAGGTTGATCCTTATATGACTGCTATTGGGACGCAGCAGCTGCTCAGTTTCCGTCAACACTTTGTGGATGTCCACAGGGACGAGTTCCTCGCGTTTTTTGCGTATAAACGACATCAGCCGCGCCGTGATCCCCTGCCCCTTGGCCGCGATGTCCGTTATCTTATCGGCGTAAGCGGCCACCGGCCCGCCGACCTTGGCCGCGTCCGCCTGCAGCATGGAGGCGTAGCCGGTCAGCGCAGTGAGCACGTTGTTGAAGTCGTGCACGATGCCGCTGACGAGCATCCCAACAAGCTCAACCCTCTGCGCCGCCGCGACCTGGGCCTGAAGCTCCTCTCGCTCCTGCTCCATCCGCCTCCTCTCGGTGACTTCGCGGCAGATGACGAAGACTATCGGGGTGGCCTCCGTGGTGATCATTGTGGCGTGCAACTCCATGACGGACACCGCGCCGCTCTCGTGAACGCTGCGGAGTTCGTACATAATACTGCTCTTATGCGGCAACCGGGCCATGACGTGATCAAAGTGCCCCGCGTCGGCGGGCAGTATGAGGTCGCGCATGTTCATTTCAAGCAACCGCTTGCGGCTGTAGCCGGTGTGTTGGAAAGCGGCCTCGTTGCAATCGATGATCTTGCCGTCGCGGTCATGGATGAAGAGGACGTCGCCCGCCAGGTTGAAGAGCGTCTTGAAACGCACCGCGCTGCTCAAAAGCTCGTCTGAGCGCTTTATGACTTCCTCCTCAAGGTACTCGCGGTAGCGCCGGTTCTCCTCTAGGAGCTGCTTCTTCTCTAGCGCCCGCAACACGGACATTTCGAGCACGCTGTAGTCGTAGACGGGTTTGACTATGTAATCCCAGGCCCCAAGTTTAAGGCACTGCGCCACGTCGTCGAGCGAGTTGGTGCCGGAAATCACTATGACCGGCGTCTCGGAGGAGTAGGCCTGCACGAATTTCAGGATTTCGAACCCGTCCATCTCCGGCATCCGAATGTCGGTGATGATGACGCTTGGCCCGTGCTTCCCGAAAAGCTCAACCCCCTCGCGCCCGTTTCTGGCCTGTATTGCGGAGAAGCCTACGAGTTCAAGAAAGTCGCTTATGCACTCGCGGGCGTAGTCCTCGTCTTCGATGACGAGGATACGTATCTGGCTTCTGTCTTTGTCGATCGTGTATTGCATTTTCTTTTTGATTTTGGCACTAATGTTGATGTCAGGAATATAGTATGACAGTTAATATAATTTATGCGCGTACGGAAAAGTAAAAGTCTTTAAAATCAAATTCGGCGCCGAATATCCGCTTAATAGGCTGACATTATATTATATTATGTGTATTATGATCACCAAACCCGCCAAAGATTACATAGCGTTAGCGCTCGACAACACCGACGACGCTAACGCCTTGAAAGGTCTTGTCGTTGATACGGCTGAAAGTATCGGCGTCTACAAGCTCGGTCTCGAGCAGTTCACACGCTTCGGGCCGAAGGTACTGGATTTGATCAGGGACGCGGGCCGGAAGATTTTTCTGGACTTGAAGTTTCACGACATACCGAACACCGTCGAAAAGGCCGTTTCGGCGGCCTGCGGGTACGGGGTCGATTACCTGACGATACACACGCAGGGCGGGGCGGAGATGATGCGCGCCGCCTCCAAGGCCGCCTCCGAAGCGGCGCACCGCCCCAAAATACTGGGCGTCACCCTCCTGACCAGTATAGATCAATCGACGCTGAATAACGACCTTGCCGTCCCCTTGCCTACCGGCAAGTATGTCCTGCATCTGGCTCGAAAAGCGGCGGAGGCCGGTATAGACGGGCTGGTCTGCTCGGCGGCGGATCTGGAAACGGTAAAGCCGGCCATACCGAACGGTTTCGAAATCGTCACCCCCGGAATACGCCCGGCCGGGGCGGACGTAAACGACCAAAAGCGGGTGGCCACGCCGGAGTGGGCTATCAAAAACGGGGCGACCCTCTTGGTAATAGGAAGGCCGATCACGGGGGCCGCGAACCCGGGAAAGGCGGCGGAAGAGATCGCGAAATCCGTTGAAACGGTTAAGGCGACATAAAAAAATGCCAAACAAAAATCCGAACATACTGGTAACCGGCGCGACCGGTTTTATAGGCCAGCATCTGACAAGAAAACTGCTCGACGTTAACGGCGGCCGCTCCGTACGCACCGTATCCCGCGACGACTCCGATAAGCTATATTTCTTCCGCAACAACGAAGTTGACTCAAGACCGGCTGATATCGGCAATCGCGAATCGCTATCCGGGCTTATGGACGGCATAGACGTCGTCTATCATCTTGCCGCCATATCGCGAAACGACCTGCGCAAGACGTGGGATGATTTCCACGCGGTGAACGTTCAGGGCACAATAAACCTTCTTGAGGAGGCGAAAGCCGCCGGCGTCAAGCGGTTCGTCTTTATAAGCACAGTCGAGGCCGCCGGGTTCGGGGACGGGGTATCGCCGAGACGGGAAACCGATCCGCCGAATCCCGTAAATAACTACGGCAAGAGCAAGCTCTTGGCGGAGAATCAGGTGCTGTCCGGGGCGTGGCCCATGGAATGCGTCGTACTGCGGCTGCCGATGATCTACGGGCCGGGCACGTTTCTCATAGTCCCAAAGCTGTTCGGCATGGTCCGCCGCGGATTTTATCCGATGATCGGCGGCGGCTCCGCGAAAATGGAATTCTGCTACGTGGACAACGCGGTCGGCGGTATTATTCTGGCGGGGGAAAAGAAAGAGGCCGCCGGAAAACTCTTTTACATCTCCGACGAACGGTCATACTCAATAAAGGAAGTCGTGTCGACCATTGCCGAAAGCTCCGGGAAGAGAGTTCTGTTTATCCGCGTCCCCATTTTCGCGGCGAAATTTTTAGGGCTGTGCTGGGAGATAGCGGCAAAAATCCTGCCGTTCCCGCCGATTATCTCAAAATACTCAAAGAAACCGTTTTTTTCCAGAGAGACCGTGTTTTGGACGACAAAAGACGTGAATACGGTTTCCACGGAAAAGATAAAAAGCGTACTAGGATATTCTCCAGCGGTCAACATCAAAGAGGGAACGCGAAGGACGGCGGAGTGGTTAAACGAAAACTTGTTTCGTAAAAAGGGCTGAATATTAAAATACCTATTAAATACTGCATTGTATACGAACTCCCTGGATTGCTTCGCTCCTCGCAACGACTGTCATTGCGAGCTTAGCGAAGCAATCCAGAGTATTTGGGGGACAAAATCATGAACATCGGAATTAACGCATCGGCTTTGAGCGCCCAAAAGGGCGGCGCGTCGTTTTACATATTGAATATCGTTAAGGCTCTGGCCCAAACGGATACCGAAAATCGGTATTTCATATTCACGACAAAAGCCGCTAATGATCAATTTTCTGATCTGCCTTCAAATTTTAAGGTTGTGCCGTGCGCGCCTCTCAGAACATTGGCTCGTTTATTGTGGGAACAATCGTTTTTGCCTTTGATTATATGCAGAAAATTTAAGATACAAGTTTTGTTTTCCCCAAACTACACCGCCCCGTTGATTCATTTCGGTTTTTTTTCCGTGGTAACGATTCACGACCTGAGCTTCTTCCCGTTATCGAAATATTATCCGCGTTCCAGACGGTTTTTCAGGCAGATAATTCATTTATCGGTGAAATTCTCCGATAGGATTATTGCCGTCTCGGACTTTACGAAGAACGACATCCTCAAGTATATCGGCAAATACGAGAATAAAATCAGCGTCATTTATGAGGCGGCCGACGTTAAGTTCTTGAGTAAACCGACGACAGAACGGATTGCGGAAGTTAAAACACGTTATAAAATCAACAGAAAATATATATTATTTATAGGGTTTTTAGAACCGCGAAAGAATCTCGAACGACTACTGGCGGCGTATTCGATGATTAAAGACGACGTGGATTACGATCTTGTAATCGTAGGCGGTTACGGCTGGTGGTACGAGCAAACGCTCCTTAAAGTAAAAGATTTGGGAATTGCGGAAAGAGTTATCTTTACCGGTTACGTAGACGATTCCGATCTGCCGTTTTTTTACAGGGGAGCCGTGATCTTCGCGTTCCCGAGTTTATACGAGGGATTCGGGATCGCTGCGCTTGAGTCGGTTTTTTCCGATACGCCGGTTTTGGCGTCGAACAACACCGCGTTACCGGAAATACTGGGACGGGCCGCCGAATATGTCGATCCATACGACACGGAGGGGATAGCGTCCGCAATGCGGCGCCTGTTGAAATCAGAAGAGACTCTCTCTCTCTTAAAAGCGAATTGCGAGGCGGTTAAAACAAAATACAGCTGGCTGAAAGCGGCGCAAGAGACATTAGAGTTATTTACCGGCCTTATTGCGTCCTCACCGCGAAAGGGCGGCCCATGTTCTCAATAATAAAAAATTTACTATTAGGTAAGAAAGGCGATCCATCCATACCTACGAAAATCATAAATACCTTGAGGCATCCAGGAAAATTTATCTTGGCAAGATGCGAAGATATAGTTTACAATATTAAGAACCGCCAAAGAAAACAGAACCTAGGCCCTGAAAATCCAGACAAGAAATTTTACGTAATCGGCTTCAACTGCGGTTGGAACGGGCTCGGTTGGATAATCATTCACATCATCGAACACCTTGAATACGCCGAAAAAAAGGGGTATATACCCATTATCGATCTAAAACATTTCAGAAGCCAATACGTTTCCGCCGAAAACTCCGGAAAAGAGAATGTGTGGGAATATTGGTTTGAACAGCCTACCAAGTACAATTTGCAAGATATTTTGAAAAGTAAACACGTGGTCAAAAGCAGACGCGCGATATCACCGAACAGAAAGTGCAAAATCAGATACTTTGACTATAAAAACGAGGAACGCGTTAAAAAATTACGCTCCATATACAATAAGCACATAAAAATCAACGAGACGATAAAAAAACGTATTTCAGAGATACAAAACAGGCTCATAGGCGATAAGAGGGTCTTGGGAATAATGTGCAGGGGAACGGATTTCACAATGCTCAAACCCTATCTCCACCCGGTTCAGCCTAATCCGCAAGATATTATTAACGAAGCGGAGATTATTATGAAAGAACGTAACTGTTCTCATATTTTCCTATCCACGGAAGATACGGATATTCATGATTTATTTCGCAAGAAATTCGGCGACAGGGTTCTGTCGGTTCCGCAAACTAGATTCACGAAGAAAGATCTCGGCGACAAGGGATCATTATCTGATTTATCGGACTCGGAGAATCGCAGGGAGATAGCGTTTTCATACTTAGCGTCAATGTACATACTATCGAAATGCCCGTGTTTCATAAGCGGGATTACCGGCGGGTCGCTGGTGGTGAAAATTATGAGCGGCGGGTTTGAGTACGAGCATTTTTGGGACTTGGGGATATATACTTGTAATGACGAGTCTTTGGGGGAGTATTGGAAACATTTTTGCGAGGAATTGGCGGGGAAGAGAGTGAGGAAGTAATATGTTGCTTTGGACATTTAACGTTTAATGCCTACTGGATTGCTTCGCTTCACTCGCACCGTGTTTATCGCGGCGAAGCCAATGGCGGTCATTGCCTTACGGCGAGATAAACAAGTTGCGAGGAGCAAAGCGACGAAGCAATCTAGAAACGGTATCAATAGTATTAATCATACTTCTTTATTATCAGATCCTTTCCGGCGCTTAAGAATCCTGTGGAGAATTTATGATAGTTTCCTATGGACAGGTTGAAAATTATTTTAGGTATACGAATTAATCCGTCATGCCAGACGCGTTCACGAAATTTGTAGAATTCTATACAATCGGCGAACAACTTATTTTGCGCTTCGGTTAGGTGAAACCTGGCGTCCAGTTCTTCGCGCAGTACTTGTCTTTGTACGGCGTCTTTGTTGAGATCGGGAATACGTTTTAGTTTTCGGAAAAAAGTCGGGGGCGGGGTTCCTATTTGCTGAGCGGAGTGTTTACGATAGTTTATGGTGATCGCGTTGTTGAAAAATAGTTTGTTTTTTAATACCGCTACCATAGCCATCCAATAATCATGCGTGACCTCTGTCGGAAAGGGCTTGGCTTCCTCAAAAAACGACTTTGTTATCGCCGCCGTAGCGCCGGTTACAACATTGCCTCTGACAAAAGCTTCAAAACCTTTTCCGGCCTTGATTTTTCTTTGTCTCTTTTTATCAAACCTGAAATCCGCCCACAGCTTACTCAACTGGCGATTCTCTTCATCCACGACGACGGCGTCGGTAAAGGCCATTCCGCAATCGGGATTCGCCAGAAACATCTTCTCGATTATACTCACTTTATTGGGCAGCCAGACATCGTCTTGATCGCATAGAAATATTATATCGCCACCGCATAAGGATATCGCTTTTTCAAAATTCTTAGCACACCTCAAATTCTTTTCATTAACCGCGATTCTGACCGGAAACGGCGCGGACTCTTTGAACTCATTGAGTATGCCGACCGTGTTATCCGCGGAACCGTCGTCGCAAACCGTCAGTTCGTCAACTTGACGCGACTGCGCGGCTATGCTGTCCAGCTGCTCTTTCAGAAACAGCCGCCCGTTATACGTCGTCATGGCTACGGATATTTTCGGTTTCATTTTTTGCGGTATTTTAAAGTTGAACTTTGAAATACCCTGAAAATATAGTTTACCGCCACCCCTAAAAATGTCAGAAAATATGAATTGGTATCTTTATTTTCGACAAAAAAGCCTAAAATCCGCGTATACGGGGGCTAAAAAGCATGTTTTTTTACTACAATACTGTAAACGAGGGTAAAATATATACTTTTTTACCTTCGTTTTGCGAACGAGGGTAAATTTTACCCTCGTCTTTGGAACGAGAGTAAAAAGACTGCTCTTTTACCCTCGTTTTACGAACGAGGGTAACTTTTACCCTCGTCTTTCGAACAAGTGTAAAAAAAATGCGTTTTTACCCTCGTCCGGAATTTATATTTATAACATGGATAAATTTAACCGCAAAATACCGTACAACGACCTGCCGCCGTTACCGCCCAAGGCCGATATTGAAACGAAAAGCATACTTCGGAAAACCGTTTCGGCGGGCAGGACTTTGGCGAAATTTGACGGCGCCATACGGAATCTGCCGAATCCCAATTTATTTTTAGACACCATTTATTTGCAAGAAGCGAAGGCAAGTTCGGAAGTAGAGAACATCATTACCACCAACGATGAGCTTTACAAGTCGCTGGTAGCGGACAGAAAAGTGGAAAATACGGCGACAAAAGAGGTTTTGAGCTACAAAGAAGCGCTTTGGCTGGGCTTGGAAGAGTTAAAGACCAAGCCGTTCATATCGACAAATCTTTGCGTCAAAATCGTTCGGTGCATCAAGCAAAACGATGCTTCTATTAGGGTTACGCCGGGAACAACGCTTAGCAACGCTCACGGCGGAATAATTTATACGCCGCCGATCGGGGAAAGCGTTATACGTGAGAAAATGGAAAATTTAGAAAAGTTCATAAACGGCGACAGCCCCATAGACCCCTTGATTAAAATGGCGTTAATGCACTATCAATTTGAGGCCATACACCCTTTCTCCGACGGCAACGGAAGAACCGGAAGAATTTTATTGCTGCTGTATCTCAAACTATCGTGCCTGCTGGATAATCCGGCCATTTATCTAAGCGAATACATCATAAAAAATAAAACCGAGTATTACAGACGGCTACAAGGCGTAACGGAAAAAAACGAATGGGAAGATTACATTTTGTATATGTTGGATATGATTGAAAAGACTTCCGCAAAAGGCTTGGAACGATTGAATAAAATCACAACGGTAATGGCCGAAACCGCGGATGAGATTAAAAAGAAGCTTCCTAACGTTTATTCAAAGGATTTGATGGACGTTTTATTCCGTTTGCCTTACACCAAACGCCGGCATCTGATCGATGCAAATATCGGAACCCCGAAAACTGTCGGAAACTATCTGATAGCGTTGGAAGAAAACGGGTTTTTGACATCGGAAAGAGTCGGTAAAGAGAAATTATATCTAAACCGGCGAATGTTAAACGTTTTGGAGAGCAAGTGAACGAGCAACCGCAACCGGCCTACTCCGTCGCGTCGCGCTCCGCGAAGGGCGGGGCGCTGCTTATCGTCCGCCAGGCGTGCGTGCAGCTTATGAACTTCGCCGGGATGATATTCTTGGCGCGGTACCTCTCAATAGCGGAGTACGGATTCTACGGGATAGTCTTCTTCCTCTTCTCGTTTATCTCAAATTTCGGCGATGTAGGCTTTTCGGCAAGCCTTCTGCGGCAGACTGAGGAGCCGTCGAAGAGGGACTACTCGGTGATCTTCACGGCGCAGCTGGCTCTCGCCGCGATCGCCGGGACGGCGTTTTATCTCTTATCGCCGTTATTGTGCAAAGTTTACAAACTCCCGCCGTCGTATACGATACACTTCTTGCTGATTTCGCTTTCGCTTGTCGCCACGGCGTTCCGCAGCGCCCCTACGGCGCGCCTTGAGCGGCACTTAGACTTCAAATGGCTGTCGGTTATAGAGATCATCCAGGCTTTCGTCTACAACGGCATGGCCTCGGCAATGGCGTTTTACGGCTACGGGCCGCTCAGCTTCTCCCTTTCGCTGCTGTGCAGGGTATTGATCGGCAGCGTACTTGTAAACGCTGTAAGCCGCGTATCGCCGAAACCGTGCTTTGACATGGCGCTCATAAGAAAGCATCTCGCGTTCGGCCTGCCCTATCAGGCCGGCATGTTTGTAAACGTCCTCAAGGATTCCATCTCGCCGGTCATAATAGGGCTGTTCCTCGGCGCGGCTAAGACGGGAATGGTAAACATGGCGTCCACCATAGCCGCGTTCCCGGTCATGCTGCTGGTCATACTCAACCGCGTCTTCTTCCCGGCCTTCTCCCGAGCTATAAACAACAAGGCCGCGCTTGAAAGACTGTTCGGCATCTCAATACGGCTGAGCAACGCCTTTGTCGCGCCGCTCGCAATATTCATACTTGTAATGGCGGAGCCGTTTACGTTGCACGTCTTCGGCGAAAAATGGGTCGGGGAAACGACGCGCTACAGCTACCTTCTATGGCCAGCCAATCTGTTTTTGCCGACGATGATGGTATGCACCTGCCTATTAAACGCTCACGGTCTCTCCAAAACCGTGCTTAAATTCAACCTGCTGTGGATGGCCCTAACGCTCGGCCTTGGCACGCCGCTCATCTTGGCGCTCGGGGTAAACGGGTTCGGGTACGCCAATATCATCGTCAATATAGCGACAATAGCGGTTCCGCTTGCCACGCGAAAATATGTTAATTGCCGGATATTCCGGGAGCAGGCCCTTGGGTGGCTGCCAGCGGCGGGTTTGGCCGTGATTCCCATAGCGTTCCGGCACTTCCTTACACTCGATAAACTACATTTGATTTTAAATATCGCATGTTACTACGCGTTATCCGCCGCGATAATGTATTTTATCTCTGGGAAAGATATAAAATTAATGATGAAAGAGGCCGTTTAATGAAAAAACATCTGAAAATCTCGTTTGTCATCCCGTTCACCGGCGTGACCGGCGGGATAGCCGTCATCCTCGAATACTGCCGCCAACTTACCACAATGGGACACGAGGTCAACATCTTCTACCCGCTCCTCCCCTACCGAATATACCACCGCTCAAACAAACTGTGGAAACGCTTCCCGTCGAGAGTGAAGCAACTTTTTCGCAACATAATAAAATTCAAACGCGGATTAACGCTGTTTTCGGAAAATATTCCCATCAGACCGGTTATCGCGATCAGCGATATTTTCATACCCAACGCCGATACCGTGATCGCTACGGCGTGGCCCACGGCTTACGATGTCGCCAAACTCTCGCCAAACAAGGGGCGTAAATATTACTTCGTACAAGACTACGAAATCTGGAACGGATGCGTAGATACGGTTGATAACTCCTACCGCCTGCCGCTCGGCATTATCACCATAGGGCCTTGGCAAACAGAACTCATGAAGAAAGAGTTCAATCGCGGCGACGTGATCGAGATACATAACGGCATAAGGCTTGACAAATTTTACCCGCCGCCCAAAAAGGACTTTGACCGCGTATCAATCCTCCTCATGGCGCACGAAGCGGAGTTCAAGGGCGTGCGGGAGGCGATAGAGGCCCTGTCCGCCGTAAAGGAGCGCTACCCGCAAGCGGAGATAAAAATGTTCGGTATGTGCCGCAAACCGGCCGCGCCGTTTGACTTTGAGTACCGCCGCGAGGCCTCGTACGAAGAGCAGCTGGCTCTCTACCAAGAGGCCACGATCTTCCTTTGGTCAAGCCACAAGGAGGGCTGGGGACTGCCGCCCACTGAGGCTATGGCCTGCAAATGCGCCGTGGTCGCAACCGATACCGGGTGCATACCGATCATTAACAACGGGAAAAACCTCATTCTCGCCGAAGCGAAAAATCCCGCGTCGCTCGCGGAAGGGGTAATCAAATTGATCGAGGACAGGGCGCTGCGGGAAAAGATCGCGGAGGAGGGATTCTCGCGTATCAAAGAACAGGGTTGGGAGGGGCCTATGCGTAAATTGCAGGATCGTTTGCTGAGGGACTCCGTGTAATATGCGTACGCCGCCGCTCATAAATACCGCCGCCGCCGCAAATGCCGGAACGATGATAACGGCCGTCTTTTTGGCGCTGACAACCGTATGCGCCGCGTTCTGCGCAACGCCCGTCAAGACATTCATCCCCGCCTCCAACCCCGCCGTACGCTACGTAGGGCGCTTCGACAAACGCCACCCCAAAGACGTCCGCTTCGACTGGCCGGGGGTCGCCGTAGAGACACGCTTTGAGGGCGCCTCCTGCGGCGTTCTGCTTCGCGGTGACGGCGGGCTATACGACGTCTCCGTCGACAACGTTATTACCGTACGGCGCTTTGACACCCTAACCGCCGCGCATACGCTCGCCTCCGGGCTTGCCGATTCCATACACAGCTTACGGATTGTCAAGCGCACAGAGGGATTGCGCGGACAGGTCGTCACGCTCAAAGGTTTTTATTTGGACGCCGGCAAGACGCTGTCGCCGCCGCTCAACGCCATGCCGACGCGGCGGATCGAGTTCATCGGCGGGTCAAACCTGCTGGGCTTCGGCGTGGAAGCGGATACGGTTTGGTGCGACACGCCGGGAAACTTTTCCAATATCTCGCTCTCCTTCGGCGCCGTGGCCGCCAAAGAGGTCGGCGCGGAGTGCCGCATACAGGCTATCTCCGGCAAGGGACTGGTGCGAAACTGGATGTCGCCATACTTCGCGGCCACGCGCCCGTTCGAACCGACCTACCGCCTCACGGTGAAAAACGATCCCGCCGCCGTGTGGAACTTCAAGTCGTGGATTCCGCACGTGGTTGTGACCGGCTTCGGGACGAACGACTTTTCCACATACCCGCACCCGACCAAGGCGCTGTTCGTCGAGAGCTATCGGAGCTTTTTGTACGGCGTTTGGACACGCTACCCGCAGGCGCAAATCGTCTGCGTGACATCGGCACGGGAGCCGGTGCGGACGTACGTGCGCGAATTGGTGGAACGGGAACGGGAGGAGGGGAACGGAAGGATATATTTTTATTCGTTTGGGGAGGTGCCGAAAAAGCATTGCGGATGCGACTGGCATCCTAACGCGGGGACTCATGAAAAGATTGGGAGGGAGTTGGCGGAGATTTTGGGACAGTTGTTTTGATATGCGGGGGCGCGATTAATCGCGCCCCCGCAACAGAATTTTAATCCACAACTTCAAAATCAGCGTCAACCGCCCCTGCTTTCTTATCATCACCGCCGCTACTATCTTTCTTGGGCGGTTCAGGTGACGGGGACGGGCCGGGTTGCGGGCCTGGGCCGGCGGCTCCTGCGGGATTGGCTTGTTTGTACATCGCTTCGGCCATTGCGTGGCTCGCTTTCATCAGGGCTTCAAAGCTGTTCTTTATCGCGTCGTAGTCTGTACCCTTGACTTTCTCTTTTAAATCGTCCAAGGCTTTTTGAACGGCGGCCTTATCGTCGGCGGAGACTTTGTCGCCTATTTCGGACAGCGTCTTTTCCGTGTGGTATATCGCTTGGTCGGCGTTGTTCTTTACCTCGATATGCTCCTTTTCCTCTTTGTCGGCGGCGGCGTTGGCCTCCGCTTCCTTGACCATGCGCTGGATGTCGGTGTCGGATAGGCCGCTGGAGGACTCTATCCTAATCTGCTGCTGCTTGCCGGTGCCCAGATCCTTGGCGCTTACGTTTAGGATGCCGTTGGCGTCTATGTCAAACGAGACCTCTATCTGGGGTATGCCGCGAGGGGCGTGCGGAATGCCCACTAGGTCGAACTTGCCCAATAACCTGTTGTGGGCGGCCATCTCACGCTCGCCTTGATAGACCATAATCGTCACCGCGTCCTGATTATCCGACGCCGTGGAAAAGACGTTGCTCTTCTTCGTGGGAATGGTCGTGTTGCGCTCTATGAGCTTGGTCATCACGCCGCCCAACGTCTCCAGGCCCAGCGACAACGGGGTGACATCTAAGAGCAGCACGTCTTTTACGCTCTGGTCGCCGCCGAGTATGGCGCCTTGGATGGCCGCGCCTACGGCTACCACCTCGTCGGGGTTCACGCCCTTGTTGGGGACCTTGCCGAAGATCGCCTCCACCTTGGCCTGAACGGCGGGCATTCTCGTCGCGCCGCCGACCAATATCACCTCGTCAATCTCGGAAGCGCTGAGCTTCGCGTCGGCCAGCGCCTTCTTGCAAGGCTCAACTGTCCGGTCTATCAACTTAGACGCGAGCTGCTCCAGCTTAGCTCTGGTGATGGTCAGGTCTAAGTGCTTTGGGCCGCTCGAATCGGCGGTGATGAACGGCAGGTTGACGTTGGCCTGCATAGCGGACGATAGCTCCACCTTCGCCTTTTCCGCCGCCTCTTTGAGCCTCTGCAACGCCATTCTGTCGTTGCGCAGATCGATGCCGTTAGACGCCTTGAACTCGTCCGCGATGTGGTCTATGAGAACCTCGTCGAAGTCGTCGCCGCCCAAATGGGTGTCGCCGTTTGTGGACTTGACCTCGAAGACGCTGTCGCCGATCTCGAGTATGGATATGTCGAACGTGCCGCCGCCCAAGTCAAAAACGGCGATCTTCTCGTTCTTCTTCTTGTCCAGCCCGTAGGCGAGCGACGCCGCCGTAGGCTCGTTTATGATGCGCTTGACATCTAGCCCCGCGATTTTGCCAGCGTCTTTGGTCGCCTGGCGCTGCGCGTCGTTGAAGTAGGCCGGCACGGTGATCACCGCCTCGGTGACCGACTCGCCCAAATAGTCCTCCGCGGCCTTCTTTAGGTACTGCAACACCATGGCGGAGATCTCAGGAGGCGAGTAATCGCGGTCGAGAATCTTCACCTTTACCGGATCCTCGGCGCCGCCGACCACGCTGTAGGGCACGCGCTTCTCCTCAGACTGCACCTCGCTGTGCCGCCGCCCCATGAACCGCTTTATGGAGTAGACGGTGTTCTCCGGATTGGTCACAGCCTGCCGCTTGGCAATAGCCCCCACAAGACGCTCCCCCGCCTTGGTGAAGCCGACGATGGAAGGCGTGGTACGTCCGCCCTCGGAGTTGGGGATGACCACAGGCTTTCCGGCTTCCATAACGGACACGCACGAGTTGGTCGTTCCCAGGTCAATACCGATGATCTTGCCCATAAAGCCTCCTATATGATGTTTCTTTTTTTGTTTTTTATTCCTTAGTTATAGACGAATCAAATATATCTATATCAAATATCGTGCCATGATATGAAACGGCGAAATTCGGGGTTTAAAGGGGGTTGGCCTGATTGCCGGTATATTATATTGATACGAATTAACGCGGGGCGTTTCATTTTGAAACATAAAAATTGTCTGAACAACCTCATGACAAGGACACACAGTTAAACATGACAACCGAGGCCGGGCCAGTCTGTACTTCCCTCCCCCGCCCAACATTTTTTTGGCAACACCGCCGCCTATAATATATATTAACAGATAGGTAACACACCAAAGGAGACCGTATGCCAGTCAAAAAGACCGCCAAAAAGAAGCATCCCACCGCCAATAAGCCTGCGGAACGCGAGTTAGTTTCGTTCGATTTCGCCATAAAATACCTATTGCGCGGCAAACGCGATTACGTAGTCCTAAACGGCTTTCTGTCCGAACTTCTCGGCAAAAAGGTCGCGGTTAAGTCTATAGAAGATGTAGAAAACATTAAAGACGACAAAGACGATAAGACCAACCGCGTAGACTTGAGAGCGCAGATAAACGGCGGCGAAATCGTGTTGTTTGAAATCCAGTTTATTCAAGAGTTTGACTTCTTAGGCAGGGTGCTTTTCGGCGTCAGCAGTGCTATAGTAGACCAAGTCAAGGCTGGTAAATTTTACAACATACAGAAAATCTACTCTGTAATTGTCGCGTATTCTAATCTAAACGCCAAGCGTGAGTACCTGTTTTCCGGAGAGATGAACAATTTTCACGGTGTCCACTATAAAAACGAACTAATCCCGTTTTCACAGGCTATCGCTCCGAAGTCAAAGAAAATGACAGATATTCACCCGGAGTATTACCTGATTTTACCGCGAATGTTCGATGAAAAACTGCGTAGCAGGTTCGACGAATGGGTATACATCCTGAAAAACTCCGCTGCTCGCGACGACTTTAAGGCCGCCGGAATAAAGGAGGCGAAAACAAAGTTAGACTACCTGCGCATGACGCCCGAACAGAAGAAAGAATACAAGAGGTATATGGAAAAACGCCGAAGCGCCGACAGCGCGATCCAAACGGCGGAGGGCAAAGGAGAACGCAGAGGCGAGCGCAGAGGCTTACGGAAAGGCTTAGAGAAAGGTCTACAGAAAGGCAGACAGGAAGGCAGACAGGAAGGCCTACAGAAAGGTCAAGAATTGGAATGCGCCAAACATGTCAGAAGTATGTACAATACAGGCTTCACGGTCAAACAGATAGTAAAAGGCCTCGAACTTTCCGAAACCGCTGTCAAGCGGATTTTAGGCTTGTAATTATGATTTCTTTTGATTTTAACGTTTTCTGACCAATCCTTTTATAGACTCTTTAAACCGTTGCAATCCCAATAGCTCATATAGACCGAAGACCGTTATCAACGCGGCCATAGAGGCGGCGGCGCAAACGATTATCGTCCGCCCTCTCCCGAATCCGCCCGTCACGCCGAATCCAAAACCGTCTATCAACCCGTTAACCACATAACAAACGGCCGCCCCGGCCGCCGAGACCGCCACTATTTTCACAAGCTTCACCGCTTCCCCGCGCACCGCGTCAAACCCGCCGTATCTCCTCCCCCACATTATATATAGTATAATGAACTGCGCCGTCCCGGCCACGCCCGACGCCAATCCCAATCCTTTCGGCCCCATCTGTCTGCTGAACAAGTAATACAGCGGTATGCTCAATATTGATACCGCCGTACTGACGACCATCGGCAGCAAAGTCTTCTGCATCGCGTAAAACGGCCTGGCGGCCAATATCGATACCGATGTCGCAAAGGCTCCGGTCAGGTACATCATCAGAATCGGGGCGGTCTCCAATGTCGATTCCCTCGTGAATTTGCCGTGTTCATACAGTATCATTACTATCTGCGGCGCCAGAGCCATCATTACCCCGGTGAGCGGCAACAGGTAGAGGGCCACCTTGTTTATGGTATCGTTCAGCAGTTCGCTCATCTGCCCGTACGCTCTCTCGGCGGCGAGTTTCGCCAAGTACGGATAGAACGCCACGCCGGAGGCTTGTCCGAAGACGCCCACAAGGATCATCATCGTCCGCAGCGCGTAATTCGCCCCGGCTACGGCGCCGCTCTCCAGGAAGGAGGCGAAGTAGCGGAAGAATATCTCGTTTGAAAAGCTCATACCCAGGCCGGCGACCAAGGGAACGGTGAGCTTTATATAATGTATAAACTCCGGATCGGCGGGTGAGAATCTGAAGCTGTACCGCATTCCCACCTTCATAGCCCCGGGAAGCTGCACGGCGACGTTGCCGACGAAGGCGCCGGCGAGCACGCCCCAGGCGAAACCCTCTATCCCAATCACCGGGCTTAAGAATATTCCCCCGGCGATTATCCCTATATTGTACAGCAGCGGGGCCATAGCGGGGAGGAAGAATTTTTGTTTCGCGTATTGGACGGCCATGAGAAATGCGCCCCAGTAGAAGAGTATCTGGGCGGGGAGAATTATGCGGGTCAGGCGCACGGTGAGGGCGAAGGTCTCCGGGTTTTGGTTGGCGAATCCGGTGAGAGAGAGCAGGTTCGGGGCGAAAACCACGGCGGCGGGAAGGGCGACGGCGAACGCGGCGGTACCGACCGTGACCATATTGGAAAAGGTCTTCCAAGCGCCCGGTTCGTCGTTTGCGGCGATGTACTTTTGGAATATCGGTATAAACGTGACGGAGAGGAATCCGCCAGCGAGAAAGTGGTTGAGAAGCTCCGGGATAAGGAAAGCCGCGACGTAGGCGTCCATCTCGCTGCCTGTGCCGCCGAGGTTGGCGAGGGTCATCTCGCGCAGCATTCCGGCGACGCGGCTCAAAAGGACGGAGCCCATCATTATGACGGCGGCTATGGATACGGAGCGGTTTATGCTTTGACGCTGTGTTTCCGGTTGTGATGTCATTGTATAAAAATACTGTTTGTCATGGCTGAAAATCAATATATAAACGTAAGGGCGGGTTTTAAACCCGCCCCCGCAAAATCAAAATCTACCGTTTCTTACTTCTTTTCTTGCCGGCTCTCTTCTTAGCCGGCGCCGCTTTTTTGGGCGCGCCTCTTTTCTTTGTCAACTTCTTCACCGACCGCTTCTTCACCGACGACTTCTTGCCTTTCGGTTTAGCGGCCGACTTTTTCTTGACCGACGCCCTTCTCCCGAGCACTTTCGGAACCGGCAATCCCGCCCGTTTCGCGGCCGCCCTGCGCTTGGCTTTGCCGTTCGCAGCGTTGATTATACGGTAGGTCTGAGAGATCGACATGCCGAACCTTTTCGCAATGGCAATCCCCGTTTCCCCCGCAATGTAGGCCGCCGCTATCTCGGCGTCCCTCTCCGGCTTCTCGGTCGAGACCGTGGCGAGCCCCAGCTTCTTACGCAACTGGTGGACAGCCTGACGCGAAACTCCGAGCGCCTCGCCTATCCGCGTGTCCGTCTTGTGCGTCTTCTGCAACTTGTACAGCTGACCCTTTGTGACTTTGTCCAGCATACACCACTCTCCTTGATTGTTGTTGGTTGAAACGCCCCCCCACGCTTGCGTGACGGCAGTGCATTCTATATAATAATAATATATTTTTTCCTGAAAGTCAATATTATTTGTCAAATATTGTCAAATTGTCAAAATAAGAATAATCTTTAAAGTCTCTAAAATCAGAAATGAACAACCGAACAACAAGAATTAAAATAATAAAAATCAATATAAACATCAACAAATAAATTATTTTTATCAACATGAACGACGAGATAATCGCATACATACGGGAAAGGCCGCAAGGCGTCCCGCCTGAGGAAATAGCGCAAATGTTCTTGAAATTCAAGAATCCCAACAAGGCGCTCGCCTCCGCCGCCGTCGGCGCCATCCTGCAAAAAGACGCCCGCGTTTACCGCGACGGAGACGGCCTGTGGATGCCGACGGCAACGGCGGCGGCCGGGCTTAGCGGCGGGGTCGACGTCGCCGAGGCGCCGTGGGTCTGCGTGCATTCGGTCGCCGATACCGCGCGGCGTTCTATCGCGCACGTCTCTATATGGACGCCCCTGCCAGAACCGAATTGCCTCTGCGGCGCGTGGCTAATAGATCCCGCCGCGCTCTCAGATGAGGACCGCGAATTGCTCCGCGACCCGCGCGACCAGCCATACGACGGAGCGGAAGCGGCGGCGGCCGTCGAAGAGATCGCCCGCGGACTGGACGGCAAAATGCCGATTTTTCTCTCGCAACATCAATACTCCACGTTCTCGCTCGCCGCAATGAACTGCGGCGCGAGCATAGACGACTACTACTTGACCAACCAATTGCTGCGAGCGGTAAAGGAACCGCCCATCTCCCCGCTTACGCTCGAAAAGGCCGCCGAGACCTTCCTCGGCGGCTTCCGTACGGCGGAGAGCGCCTACAAACGCGGCGAACTCTTCTGCCGCGTCGCCGCCGAAATCATCGGCAAGATGAAAGCGGCAGGTATAGAAACCCGCGGACAACTGGACGCCGCGCTCCGCGAAGGAGCCGAATTCGACTTCACAGGCAAAGACATAACCGAGAAAATGATCGCGGAACTGCCTCTGAGAGCCGGAGTCTACGGCTTCACCGACAAATCCGGCGCCTACATCTACATAGGAAAGGCCGTGAATCTGCGCAGACGCGTGGAGAATTACTTCCGCTTCAACAACGAATCCCCGGAAAAACTAAACAAACTGCGGGCCGCGGCCCACGGGCTAACGATTCACGTTTGCGGATCGGAACTGGAAGCGCTGATCTACGAACACCGCCTGATAAAAAAACACAAACCGCCGCTCAACAGCCAATACGGCGTATCCGAGCGAAAAGGAAACTACAAACCGCTGCCGGACAGCGTGATACTCCTGCCGCACGCACAGGAGGGATTCTGCGTGTCGGTGTGGATCAGGAAAGACCAAAAGATAAAATTGCGGGCGTTTGAAACCGATTTTCGGGAAGAAGAAACGCTGCTAGAAGAATTAAGGGAGTATTTTTATTCGGGGACGCTGCCGGCTGCGCCGGAGGACTTTCCGGAACTGGAGATTGTTACGCGGTGGGTAAAAAGGAATAGAGAGGGAGAATCGGCGGCTATGGCTGCGATGATAAATGCAGGACTCTTGGGGGAAGCTGAGGATATTGTTTTAGCGATGAAATCAAATTATTAGAATCAAAACGACTCAATCCGCCTGAAAACCGCCTCAAAGGTATTGATAACATCCTGTAATTCCGATTCCCGACCGCTCGTCAACCACAAGGTTTTGAAGCGTTCCAATAGCGTTTTCCCGTTATCAATAAGCGCTAACGGTTCTATCGGGACAGCCTCTACCTCTTGTTTATACTCGTACTTTTTCTTGGCTATCAGCAACGATAATAGCCAATTTGCCGCCTCAGCCGACCAAACGTACTCGCCGAACTCCTTATTGTTGATGCCGGACGCCATCGCCTCCAACTCTTTTTTTATCTCCGCCGCTCTCTCCGCCTTGGTCAATAACGTTTTCGGATCGGCGGATTTGACCTCTTCCTCCTTATACCATAGACACTGTTTGTCGATAACCCACGCGTAGATGTTGCCGAAGTGGTAGGAACTCAGTCCGCCTAATTCTCTTAAGAACTGACCTAGACGGCCTTTCTCGTCGGCTATCCCCCATTGGAGCAGGGAAAAACGCCGGTCGAAATCGACGGTATCCGCATTAATGACATCCGTACCAACATTATCCGTATCAATGCCGCCCCTTTCGGCTTCGCCGTTCCACGAGTGCGCCGCGCCGAAAGCAAGGCCGTGGTAAGAAGCCGCCGGAAGGTTTATGTGGGCGCAGTCGCCCCAATTCGTGTTTAGCACGCCCGCCGCCCCGGCCTCCCTGCCGAAACGCGCCATCTTAGATATGTTGGCGCAAGCCCTGTCCACGTCGGCGGCGAAGCGGCTCCAGGCCTGCACGCCGGGACAGACGTATTGGATCACACCGGCGTCCCTGAATTTTTTTACGGATTCGTCGCTGACATCCGGCACGTAGTCCCAATTCAGGAATACCGTATCCTCAGGCAGTTCGGAGATGTATTCGGGATGCTTGAGGACGATGTCGCCCCAGAGCATCGGTTTCTTGCCTACGGATTTGACAACGCCTATAATCTTATTGACAAACTCGACGTAGAGACGTCCAACCCCCTCGCGCTCCGCCCTCGCCAAGTTCTTGCCTTTGCCCAGATCGAAGGTCTCGTCGCAACAGATGTTGAACCACGGGGAGGAGAAGAGCGGCGCGTACTCCTCTATCATGCCCTTGACCAACTCGAAGCTGTCTGGATTACTGACGTCGAGCGTGTAGTGGGCCATCCTGTCCCATAGATCACGCGGCGTCTCCGACGCCCGGACGTCAAGCTCGTTCAAACGCTCGAACCGCGGCAGGCGCAGCAACTCGTAGAGGTGGCCGAATGTGGAGAGCGACGGCACGAGGTCGACGCACCGGTCAATACAATATTTATCGAGTTCAATTATATCGTTCGCAACAAGCGGCGTCTTGCCTTCGGAGAACTCCGGTATCATAGAGAAAGCGAACGCGTGTTCCACGTAGAGCTGCAATTGGTTGAGCTTGTAGAAGGCTAAGGTATCGACCAACCGCTTTAGGCTATCCAAGGTAGGCACCCGCCCGCGAGTCACGTCGTGGTAGAACCCGCGAACCGGGAAGTCGGGCCAATCGAGTATGTCGACACAGGGTATGCCGCGCGGATCGTTATGTATCAACTGTATTAACGTGGCGGCGGCACGGAACAGACCCTGCCGGGAAGCGGCGCTTATCCATACGCCGTCCGGCTTGACGGTCAGGCGGTAGCGTTCGTTTTTATCCGTATTGATATTGTCAGTATCAATGGTATCAATACAAATATTAATACCTATATTATCGCCTGTATCAATACCGTCAGAACCGCCGTCATTGATCTCCAACCGGCACCCCGCCGCCTCAAAAAAATTCTCTTGCAAATACCTCGCGGCGACGGTATAATCTTCTGATAAGGACGGGAAGCGTATCCGCCCTATAGCCGATGTCGAAAGACGCCCGGCCGACGGCCGCAGTTCCCTGACTTTCGGAATTAAATAAAAATTATTGACTTTTGTATCGTCCATATTTTATCTTTATATGTTGTTATTTTTTGACGCCCGGGTGCCGATATAGTTAATATAGGTATTAATATATATTAACGCAAGGGCTAAAAAACGTCTGAACTAGGATTTGCCTTACGGCGAGATAAACAAGTTGTAAGATTATAAGGGTTATTAGGATTAAAAGAAAGGTGTTTTACCAGCGTCCCTACCAAGCGTCTAAAGGGGCGGAAGGACCTTACAACGCGGCAAGGGTCTTCCACGTGGTGGGTTAATGTTCCCAAAAAAATTTGACTTTAAAACTTTTGACTTAAAGATTAAAAGAAGGAAAACATATAATGGACAACGAACTTCAAATTGAGGAAATCCGTAAATTCCACAATGACCTCGCCGACCAAGGGCAAGTCGTCGACGAGAACTACGCCGCCCTGATGTGGATTGAGAGGAACGCGGAGGCGTGGCGCTCCAATCACGGCGTTTTTATGGCTACGGAATGATACGGGGCGACGCGAACCGAATGTGAAAGTGTCCGGCAAAGGCGCCGTTGCTCTATCTGGAGTCAGGTCATTCGGCTTACGCCGAGATAAACAAGTTCGACTCCGCTCAATGACCTTTCCGGCAAGGCTATTGTTTGCGATAGAACGCGGCCACGGCATCCCTGACGCGCTTAACGTCTTCTCTTCCGATTCCATAGTAGAGCGGTAACCTTACCAGGCAATCCGAGTAATTGTCGCAATTCTTTAGCTCTCTGCCGTCGTGCCGTTCCTTGTAGTAATCGCTCTTATGCAGGCTTTGGTAGTGGAAAGCCGCGCCGATTCCGTTGTTTTTCAGGTGTTCTATCAGACCCGTTCTCTCGTTTGGCGTTTTGCAAACTATATAAAAAGTGTGGGCGTTGTTCGTGGCATGCGCGGGGATCGTTTGCACCTGAAACAGGCCGCTTTCCGAGAGCGGTTTGAAAGTTTCGCGGTACGCCTCCCACGCCGCTTTTCTGACCGTCTGTATCTCGTCTAAGCGTTCCAGCTGCGCCCACAGGAAGGCGGCGGTTATCTCCGACGGCAGGAAGGAGCTGCCGGTGTCGACCCACCCGTACTTGCTGACGCTGCCGCGGAAGAAGTCGGCGCGGTTGGTCCCCTTCTCCCAGACCATCTCCGAGCGGGCGATGAAGCGGTCGTCGTTTACGGCAATCATGCCGCCCTCGCCGCAGGTGATGTTTTTGGTATCGTGGAAGGAGAAGGCGGCGAGGTGGCCGATGCTTCCGAGGGCGCGGGGCGCGGCGGCGGCGCCGGTGTAGAACGAGTCCACAGCTTGGGCGGCGTCTTCCACCGCTATCAGGCCGTGCTTTTCGGCGATCCGCATAATAGCGTCCATGTCGCAGGCGGCGCCGGCGTAGTGTACGAGCGCTATGGCCTTGGTGCGCGGCGTTACGAGCGCCTCTATAGCGGCGGCGTCGACGTTCGGGTGGTCGGCGCGGCTGTCGGCAAAGACGATCTTGGCCCCCTGGCGGACGAAGGCAAGGGCGGTGGAGACGAAGGTGTAGCCGGGCACGATCACCTCGTCGCCCTCCCCGACCCCGGCGAGGATGGCGCACATCTCAAGGGCGTCGGTGCACGACGTGGTTAGCAGACACCTCTTAAATCCATAGCGCCGCTCAAAAAACTCCTGGCACCGTTTAGTGAACGCCCCGTTGCCGGAGAGCTTGCCGGAGCGGACGGCCTCTTCTATATAAGAAAGCTCGCCGCCGGTAATATGCGGCTTGTTGAACGGAATCGGGGGCGGGGATTGCTGTTGCATGGTTGGAATATAATATTTGCGAAGGAATCGCAAGGGCGGGTTTAAAACCCGCCCCCGCAACATCTAATCTTACCTAACTTTCTTGAAATCCATCTTCAAATCATCATAGGTAACGTACCGATCCTGACTCCCGTCCGTGATGGTGGAGTCGTAGGTGGGGCCTGGCTCGTCCTTCCAGACCTCTTTGCCGTCGATTATGTGCTTACGCTTGAACATCTGCTTCACGGCGGCGAAACGGTTGACGGCGAGCATTACAGTATCGCCCTTGTAACCGTAGGTTCCCCAAGACTCGAAGAGCCAGTCCTCTTTCAGGTACGGGCTGCTCTGCCCGTTCTTTTTCTCTATGAGATGGATCTTACCGTCGTTTCCGAACTGGAAGGTTTTGGTCGTCACCGCGTTCACATTCTTGTCCTCCACGCTCTTGTCTTTTTCGGTGAAGACCCACTCGCCCGGGATCAGCTTTTTAAGGCGCCCGGCCTTCTCCTCGTCCGCCTTGAGGGACGGGAGCATAGCCACCAGTTCTTGGCCTCTGGTGTTGGCTTGGAGCAGCCAGTCTATCTTCCTCAGGGAGTCTATCACGTTCACGATAGAGTCGATCTTGCGGGCTTGATAGCCGGACAGTTCCGCCTTAGCCTTGAGCGCGGCGCTCTTAGAGGCGTCTACCTTCGGTCCCAGCGTGGCGACCTCCTGCTGGTAAAAACCCTCGGCCTTGGCAAGGTACACCTTCATGGAGTCGACGGCCTTCTTAGCCGGCCCCTTGTTGTTCTTCTCGAGCGCCCTGCGAGCCTCGTCGAGGAACACCCGCGCTTCCGTCACCTTCTCGACCGGCACACCCTTGGCCTTGAGCTGGTCTATACGCTTCTGCGCGTCGTCCAGCACTTTATCATCCACACCGCCGCCGCAACCTACAACGAAAGCGGCCCCAACCACTGCAGTTAAAGCTAACGCCCACAGTCTACGAAACATATTACATCCTCCGAATTTGAGGTTTTGGGTTTAATTTCCGGTCATTCCGATATTAATATAGAAAAATAATTTGTGGGGATGATACTGTCAAGGAAAATGTGTTTTTTGATTTTCAAGTCGCGGGGGCGTTGCGCGCAACGCCCCCAAACCGCCTCTACTTTCTCACCTTCAACACCATGTAAAACGTGCTCCCGCCCCTATGAATTAGCAGCAAAACCGAATCTCCAGCCTTCACCCCGCCCGTTAACTGCGAAAAGTCTTTCACCGACGCCAACGCCTTCCGGTTTACCTCCATGATCACGTCGCCAACCCTTATCCCCTCTTGAGCGGCCGCGCTTCCGCGATCCAGCTGCGCAACGGCCACGCCCTGCGACCAACCCCTGGGCAACCCAAGCCTTTCACGCAGTTCCGGCGTTATCGCTTCCACCGTCATTCCCAGAAACTTCCCGTCCCCTTGCGCCTGCACCCCTTGGCCCGCGCCCTGCTGCTGGCCGCCCGACTGCGCCGACGCCTCAGACCCGTCACGCGACGTCAGCTTCACGTTCACCGTCACGCGCTTCCCGTTGCGCAGCAGCTCCACCGGCACCGTCTTTCCGGGATATATCGACGCCACGAGGTTGCGCAGGCTGTTGGCGCTCTCCGTGGGCTTTCCGTCTATGCTCTGGACTACGTCGCCGCGCTTGATCCCGGCCTTGTCAGCCGGCTGGCCCTTGAAAACGTCGCCGATCAGCACGCCCTTGGTCTCCGCCGGAAGCCCGAAAGCCTCGCGTGTGGCGCGGTCAAGCTCCTGGATGGAGACGCCCAGCCACCCGCGGCTGACCTTGCCGTCGAAGATGAGATCCTCCATCACCTTGCGGGCCATGTTGATGGGCACCGCGAAGCCTATGCCCATGTAGCCGCCGGTCTGCGTGTATATCATCGTGTTGATCCCCACGAGTTCGCCCTTAATATTGACCAACGCGCCGCCCGAGTTTCCGGGGTTTATCGCCGCGTCGGTCTGTATGTAATTCTGGTACTGCGCCGCGCCGCCCCCCGGGTTGGGCGTTTGGCGCCCCACCGCCGAGACGATCCCCATTGTCACCGACGAGGTCAGGCTGAACGGGTTGCCTATGGCCACAGCCCACTCCCCCGGGCGCAGCAGGTCGCTGTCGCCCAGGTAGGCGACGGGCAGATTGTTCACGTTCTCCTTGATCTTCACGACGGCGACGTCGGTGAGCGAGTCGGTGCCGACGACGTAGGCGTCGAAACCGCGCCCGTCGCTGGTCTTGATCTCTATCTCGTCGGCCCCCGCCACCACGTGGTAGTTGGTCAGAATGTACCCGTCACGCGAAACGATCACCCCCGACCCCAGCCCCTGGCTGCGGCGCTCCTGACGCTGCGGCTGCGGCTCCTGCGGACGCCCGCGGCGCTGCTGGCCGCCGAAGAAATCCTCAAACGGGTTCCCGCCGCCGAACTGGTCGCCGAAGAACTGGTAGAAAGGGTTGTTGGTGAACACCACCGTGTCGATCTTGGTCGGGATCACCGAGACGACGGTGGGCACCACCTTCTCCGCGACGTCGGCGAAGACCGTGGCGAACCCCTGCATAGCCGGCGGAAGCGCGACTTTCGGCGCCGTCTGCGCCCCGAACTGCACGGATCCGCGGGCGGGCCTGGGCGGTTCGGCGGAGAACGGTTTGACCGCCGAGAGGACGACGGCCACCGCGGCGGCGGCGATAAATGCCGGTATCCTCGCCCTTGATTTCGCTGATTTTTTAGGTGTTGTTGATATTGATGATACGGTTGATGCGGGTTTACCCCCGGTACCTCTGAACATGGCGCCCCCCTTTTGCGTTTGGCGTTTATGGTTTCATTCGGCTTCGCCGCGATAAACACGGTCAGCTACGCTCAATGACCGCGAGGCCGCTGAGCGGAGCCGAAGCATTTTTGAGATGAATACGCGCTTGTAATAAAAATATTATACTTAAATTGTCTATTTAAAAAAAATTAAAATTATCCGCATACCTAGCTTGAAATTATGTATAATATATGTATAGTATATGTAAAACAGGTATCAATATTAATATCGCCTAATATATAAACACCCCGGATTTGCTTCGCCGCGATAAACACGGTGCTTCGCCACGCTCGCAATGACGTCATTGCCTTCGGCGCGATAAACACGGTGCGAGGAGCGGAAGCGACGAAGCAATCCAGAACATTTAAAAACGACCAAAAATCAGGAGGTACTGTAATGCGTACATCTAATCAAGCCCGAAGGCCGTTTATGGGGAAGATATCCATAATAACCCTGCTCATCACGCTGGCCTTTGCGACCGCCGCGTTCTCCCAGACCGGGATGGACACGGCCAGGGTGCCGGTCAAGCTAAACGTGGCCGCCACCGTCGAGATACAGCCTCCCACCGCGGCCGAGGGGTTGGGGGTTACAAAGGCCGTAGCGGCTAATAAGCTGCAGGACACGCTGCTCATCTTCCTCGCGAAAACCCTTGCGGTTTCATACAATCAGCAGGCGGCGCGCCTGAACATTCCGGCGGTAGCCAAAAGCTCCGCCGGGACGGTGACGCTCAACCTGTCCGTGCTGTCGTACAGCGAGGCGGAGATCTCGCTGTATACGGTGGGCGGGAAACGGGTGCTGTACGGCAACGTGTCCGCTTCTAGCGCCGCGAATACCGTCTCGCGCCCGAATTTACCGCCCGGAACCTACCTGATCTCGGTCAAGGGGACGGACGACAACGCGTTCACCGCCCGCCATACCCACAGCGGCGGCAAACTAATCGTCAACGCGGTGTTCGGAAAAGTTGACGTGATCCCTTTCGGCTGTTCGCTGGCGAGAAAGATCGGCAACGGGGAACATTCGCCGGCCACGTGCTCCGGTTGCTCGTCGCTGAAGAAAGAGGCGATCGCTTCGGCGCTGAATAACAATTGGACTATATCCGCAAAGGCTGCGGGATATACGTTCGACCCGCTTACGTTCACCCCGATAGCCGGGATGAACCCGTTGAAGACCGTAACGCTGTCGCCGGTCCAGGCGGATACCAGCGGGTTTGTGCCGGAAGCGCTCGGAATAGGGGTGGGCGCCACCGCCTCCGAACAAAGATTTGTCTGGCATTCGGATGACGCGGCCGCCAATAATAAGTCTTTCGTCCGCATTTTCAAAGGCAGCGACATAGTCTCTACGGATTCGGGCGATGCCGGCAACGCCACCAAAGGCAAACGTTTCCACAAGGTCACCTCAAGCAATTTAAGCCCGAATACAGAGTACAAGTATTCGGTGTCCAACAATAAAACCGACTGGAGCCGCAAATACGGCTTCAAAACCCCCGGCGCAGGCGCTTTCAAGTTCGCGGTGGCGGGCGATATGCACCAGGGATACATCCCGGATAACGGCAACGGCGGGCGGCAAAGGGCCATTACGGGATGGGACACCACCATGAACAGGATAGCCGGGCACAACGTGAACTTCATCTTGGACGTAGGCGACCACGTCGACACCGCCAAGAACGATGATTTCTACAAGCCTTTCTTCGCCCCCGCGCCTATGAAAAACATTCCCATGGCCGTGGCTATGGGCAACCACGATATCGACGACATTTTTATCCACCATTTTAACCTGCCGAACACCGCGAAGTCGGATAAAGTGATGATAAGTTACAATCCGATGACCTGGTACGGAAGTTACTGGTTTCTTTACAACAATGTCCTATTCGTCTCAGTGAACACGGGCGCTTACCTTCTCGCGGTATACCAAAACGATACCGACGCGAAAAAAATGACGGAGGCGCAAAACCATATTAAGTATTTTGACGGCATTATCGAAAAAGCTAAGACCGCGCACGCCGGAAAATACGATTGGCTGGTAGTCTACCACCATAAATCAACGGAAAGCATAGGCCCCCACGCCACGGAAGAGGAGATCGAGATATACAAGAAAGCGGGTTTCGAGCCGTTAATGGACAAACACGGAGTAGACCTTGTCATCGCCGGGCACGATCACCTCTACGTGAGAACCAAGCCGATGAAAGCCGGCAAGGTAGCGACCGGCGGCGGCACGGTATACCTGACATTGCCGACAGCGTCCTATACAAAATTTTACCCGGAAACCTCGTCGCTTATAGGAGACCATATAGCCAAATACAAAAAGAACAATTGGAACGGGTGGCCGGGATACGGGGTAGTCAACGTCAACGGGAAGAAGATTGACGCTATTATTTACAACTATAATACCACAGGCGGGGCGGACGTCGGGTTGGATACGCTGTCTCTTAGTAAGTGAAACACCGCATACCTAATGAACCAAGGACGCGCACCCCGTTAGGGGCGCGTCCTTTTTAAATTACAACCGTTTTAATCTTTTAACCCGCTATACCCTGCCCATTAATTATATTAGAAAGATTCTCAAATGAGGAACTTTTATGAAAAAGATGAAAAAGACGGGTAATGTCATCCTTGTCACCGCCATTTCCGCGGTTATCGGCGTTTTGGCGGCTTGCGGGCCGTCCTCCGAGGCGGGCAAGGGAGCGCCGCAGCCGGCTCAGAAGGCGGCGCCCGGAGGCGGGCCGGGGGGAGGCGGCGGACCGCGTCAGCAGGGGCCTGTGCCGGTGGAGACGGCTGATGTCAGTCTGCGCCCTATGGTCGATATCCGCGAATTCGCCGGGACGGTCAAGGCCGCCTACACATACGTCATCTCCGCCAAAGTCGGCGGACGCCTCCTAGCCATAAACAAGCGCATAGGCGACCCGGTCGCCGCCAATGAATCGATCGGGCGCATAGACGACACCGAATACCGCAACGCTCTGGACGAGGCGCAGACCCAGGTACGCGTCAGCCGCGCCTCGCTTGAGGAGGCCAAGGCGCAACTGACGCACACCGAACGCGAACTGGAGCGCACCAAGGGCCTTGTCAGCAAGGGCATCGCCTCGCAATCGGAGCTAGACGCCCAGGAGACGCAGATGGAGACGCAGAGATCGCGCCACGAACTGGCCAAGGCCCAGCTTGAACAGCGCCAGGTCGTCCTCAGCCAGGCCAAGACCAACTTCGAGTACACGCAGATCAGGGCGCTGCAGGGCGGCTTCGTGGCCGTGCGCCACGTGGACGGCGGGACTCTCCTGCCGGTGGGCAGCCCGATTGTGACGGTCGTAGGGTTAGATACTGTATTTGTTGAATTGGCCGTAACGGAGAGGGACTACCAGAGCATAAAGCCCGGCAAGACCGCCTCCGTATCAACCGACGCCATCCCCGGCCAGACATTCGAGGGCGTAGTGTACCGCATGGCCCCCTACTTCCAATCCGCCTCCCGCACGGCAACGGTGGAGATAGCCCTAAAAAATAACGCCAGACTCCTGAAACCCGGCATGTTCGCCCGTATCAACATAAAACTAAACGAAGACGGCGCGGCCAGAGTAGTCCCGTCGCAAGCGTTGGTAGAAAAAGACGGTCAATACTCCCTATTCGTATTAGGCGACTCGGCGACAGTAAAAAACATCCCCGTACAAGTGGGAATAAACGACGGAACCTTCGCCCAAATCATATCCCCGGCGAATCTGGACGGGAAGGTAGTGACGCTGGGTCAACACCTATTACGTCCGGGATCGAAAGTGGTAGTGCCTAACGGGTAATGTAATAATGTACAGTTGACTTTCTGGATTGCTTCGCTACGCTCGCAATGACGGTCATTGCGAGGAGCAAAGCGACGAAGCAATCCAGATTTTTTGTAGGAACAGAAAACTAATGTCAAAAGAATCGCCATTAATATCCTTCACCGTCCACCGCCCGGTCCTAACCACGGTCATCTACTTGGTGATCTTGGTGATGGGCATCTTTTCCCTGACCCGCCTCCCAATCGACCTGATGCCCGAAATCACGATGCCGACCGTCACCGTGATCACCACCTACGAGAACGCCGGCCCGCTCGAGGTCGAGGAACTCATATCGCGCCCAATCGAGTCGGCGCTTTCGGCGCTGCAAGGGATCGAGGAGATCACCTCCACATCCACCGAGGGCCGCAGCATAGTCCGCGTGACCTTCCCGTGGGGGACCAACCAGGAGGCGGCTATCAACGACATGCGCGACCGCATAGACAGGATATTGGGGGCGCTGCCGGACGGGGTCGACAGGCCCATTATCCGCAAATTCGACGTGTCGGCCATGCCCATTCTGATCCTAGGCGTGGTGTCGCAGGGCAAGGACATAAACGAGATACAGCAGATACTTGAGGATCAGGTGCAGTACCGGCTGGAGCGCGTGCCGGGCGTGGCCACGGTGGACATCCGCGGCGGGCGCAAGAAGCAGGTGCAGGTGGCGCTGCGGGCGTCGAGCATGGAGGCCTACGGCATATCCACCGACATGGTTGTGGCGGCGCTGCAGAGGGAGAACAAGAACGTTCCGGCGGGTTCCATAATCGCCGGGAACCGCGACGTCGTAGTCCGCACGCTGGCGGAGTACTCCGGCGTGAGCGACGTGGCGGGGACGGTGGTCACAGTGAAGGACGGCGTGCCGGTGCGTCTGGCCGACATCGCGGACGTCTACGACGGGTACGAGGAGGTCAAGTCGCTCGTGCGGATCAACGGTCAGCCGGGCATCCGCCTTGCGGTCAGCAAGCAGTCGGGGAGCAACACGGTGGCGGTGGCCAACGGGGTTAAGCGCGAGGCGCAGAGGATCAATCAGGACATCCCCGACATAGAGATGATCACGCTCATAGACAACGCCGTGTACGTGGAACGCGCCATGAAGTCGGTGGCGCAGTCTTTGCTTCTGGGCGGCGCAATAGCCATATTGATACTGCTGCTCTTCCTGCGCAACATCTCCACCACGGTTATAATAAGCACGGCTATTCCGATTTCGGTGATCGCCACATTCGCGCTGATTTACTTCTGCGGCTTCACGCTAAACATGATGACCTTCGGCGGGTTGGCGCTGGGCATCGGTATGCTGCTTGACAACGCCATTGTGGTGTTGGATAATATCTACCATAAGCGGGAGCACGGTGTGGCCGCCTACGAGGCCGCCACGACCGGCGCGAGCGAGGTGTGGGCGGCGGTGACGGCGAGCACGCTCACGACGCTTGTGGTCTTCATCCCCGTGATCTTCATGCGCGGCATGTCCGGCGTTATGTTTCAGGCGCTTGCCTACGTGGTGGCATTCTCGCTTGTCTGTTCGCTTTTAGTGGCGCTGACGCTTGTCCCGATGCTTTCCGCGAGGTATTTGAGCGCCAAGAGTTTGCACCACGAGGGCGCTTCCATCATGGCGCGGACCTTCCGTCTCTCGGAGGCGTTTTACGTGGCGGTAGAGCACAAGTACCGGGGCCTCATACACTGGGCGCTGCACAACCGCGCCAAGGTGATAATAGCCGTCGTGACGCTTTTCATCGCGGCCTTCGCGGCGCTGCCGCTTGTGGGCGTGGAACTCATGCCGGCTACGGACGAGAGCGAGGTGCGCGTTACGATAGAGATGGAGGTCGGGACGAAGCTGACGCGGTTGGACGAGACTGTGAAAAAGGTTGAGGATATTATTAATAAGGAAGTGCCCGAGGCGATCTACATGCTGTCGAACATAGCGCAGAGCGGCGGTTTCATGGCATCCGGCGCTAACACGGCGCAGTTGCGCGTGGCGCTTGTCCCGGTCGCTAAACGCGAGCGCTCGTCCGCGAAGGTGGCCTCCGACCTGCGGCCCAAACTTGCCGGCCTGCCCGGCACCACGATCCGCGTCAGGGAGGGTCAGGGGATGTTTTTGATGCGGATGGGCACAAACACCGATCAGGCCATAGGTATAGAGGTGCGCGGCTACGATTTGCAGACCGGCCAGTCGCTGGCGCAGCAGATAAGCGCCGCGGTACGCGACGTGGACGGGATAACCGACGTGCAGATAAGCCGCGAGGCCGGCATGCCGGAGTACCGCGTGCGCATAGACAGAAACAAGGCCGCGGAACTCGGCCTCTCCGCCACCAACATCGGAAATACGGTGCAGACGGCAATGGGCGGCACGGCGGCGACCAAGGTGCGCGTTGAAGGCAAGGAGTACGACGTGATAGTGCGCCTCTCGGAGGCCGACCGCAAGAGCGTTGACAACATCAACAATTTAGCGGTGTTAAATTCCGCAATGAAGCCGGTGGCGCTGCAGAGCGCCGCGTGGATACAATCCGGCGAAGGCCCCGTACGCGTTGAGCGGCGCGACCGCGAGCGCATAGTGACGGTGAGCGTAAACTACGAGGGCCGCGACATGGGCAGCGTGGTGGAAGACCTGCGGACGGCGATGAGAGGAATAAACGTCCCGCCGGAATTCGCGGTGCTGATACGCGGCGATTGGGAAGAACAGCAGAAAGCGCAACGGGAATTGATCTTCGGCATAGTGATGGCCATAGTGCTGGTCTTTTTAGTTATGGCCGGCCAATTCGAGTCCTTCAAAGACCCGTTCATAGTGCTCTTCTCCATACCGATGGCGCTTGTGGGCGTAGTGGCGATAATGCTGTTAACGCGCACCCCGTTTACCATCCAGGCGTTTATAGGCTGTATAATACTGGTAGGAATAGTAGTCAACAACGCCATAGTATTGATAGATTTGGTGAACCGCCTGCGCCGAGAGGACAAGGTGGAACTCTTCAGATCATTAGAGATAGCCGGGGAGCGGAGATTAAGGCCTATTATGATGACATCGTTATCAACCGTGATGGGTTTGCTACCGATGGCGATAGGTCTGGGAGAGGGCAGCGAGGCGCAAGTGCCTATGGCGAGGGTTGTGATAGGCGGCCTGTTGGTGTCAACGCTCATTACGCTGGTGTTCATACCGATTATTTATTCGCTGGTTGAGGAGAGAGCGGAGAGAAAGAAGGCGGCTGTCGGTTGAAAAGGATGTCTGAACTAGGATTTGTAGGATTATAAGGATTATAGGATTAAAAAGATCTGGATTGCTTCGCTACGCTCGCAATGACGGTCATTGCGAGGAGCGAAGCGACGAAGCAATCCATGATTTTGACTTTAAGGAGAATATATATATGAGAAAAATCTATACGCTTGTTGCGGTAATACTTTTCGCCGTATCGATTATCAACGCCCAATCATCCGGCGAAACATCCAAAAACAAACATTCCCTATCGCTTCAGGAATCATTACAACGCGCCCTGAAGGACAACCCGCTTGTAAAGATCGAACGCATTAATACCGACATCGCCGAGTCTATCGTAAAAGACTACGACGTCTCCGCCTACGATCCGAACTTTCGCGCCTCATACGACATAAGCGACAGGTTGTCCAATTCATCATCATCAACCCCGGCCGTGTTATCGCACGACCTGTCTATCGGTCTCTCAGAATCTTTGCCAACCGGCACCGACATAGGAATCAGTATGCGGGCTTCGGGTACGTCAACCCCGGCAAAGGATACCGTTCCGTCAATCAACAAGTACCAAAACAGTATCGGCCTGACCGTCACCCAAGCTCTGCTGCAAGGCCGCGGCAAATCCGCCAACTTGATAGCGTTGCAAAAGTCAAAAATCGATCTGAACATACGCAAAGAGGAATTGGCCGCATACGCACTGAAATTGCTTTCCGACACCGAGCGGGCGTACTGGGATTTATTGCAGAGCGGCGAGCAGATGAGCATCTACACATACTCTTTAGAACTTGCGCAACGATTGCTCTACGAATCCGAGGAGCGTCTGAAAATAGGCGGCATCGCCCCGATAGAGCTTGTGGCAATCCGAGCGGAGGTTGCGTCGCGTGAGCGGCAGCTTTTTGACGCACAGACAGCCTACCGCCAGAAGGCTTTGACGCTGGCGTATCTGATGAACGCCCCAGACCTGATGGACGCCGAATTGTCGCTTACGGACTCCGCCGGTGTGAATTTCGGCACGGCTGACGCGGTGAACGACCATGTCGAGGCGGCTAAGATGTTCCGACCGGACTACTTACAGGCCTTCATGCAGGCGCAAAAGGGAGAGTTGGACTTGGTGCAAACGAAGAACGGCCTGCTGCCGCGATTAGACTTTCACGCCTCGCTCTCCGGGGTAACGGACGCGAATTCGTTCCCGACCGCGCTTATACCGGGCATTGGCGACGGCGGTATCTCGCCGGTGATCGCCGCCGGTTTGACGCTCCAATTGCCCATAAGGAACGGATCGGCCAAAGAGCGCTACCGCCGATCGGAGTTCTCAATGGAGCAACAGCGTTTATCAATAGATAACTACGTCCGCCTGATAGACTACGAGATCCGTAGCGCCCATACGGAAGTGTTGCGAGCAAAGCGGCAGATTGAAACAGCAAAGACGGTGAGCGCATTGCAGTTGCAAAAGTTAGAAGCCGAACAAGAGAAAATGAACGCCGGAAAGTCAACCGGCTACGCGGTACTGCAGGTGCAACGCGACTTGGTATCGGCGGACTTAGACGAGGCGCAAGCCAGAACGGCTTACGTAAGCGCGCTTATAACGCTGTATTCGAAAGACGGGACGTTTTTGCAGCGCAGGGGGATTAAGTTTTGATGTCGTTCAAAAGCCTCTTCCTAAATTTCGACCTATAAGCCACCCTTATCATCCTCTCCGGCAAAAGCCTGGAGATTAACCTAGCTATCGGGAAAGCGTATAACCACGTTATCTTATGTAACGCCCAAATACCTTTCATGTATATATTGAATTCTCCGAAGCTCTTTTTGTAATTCCTCCTTTTAAAAAACGCGCCGTCCACCAAAAATCTATACATGGCATCCGGCAGATTATCTATACAAAAGCCGTTCTTTAACGCCTGAAACCACAAAAGAATATCCTCGTTCAACCGTATTGTCGAAGAGTAGTTTATCTTTTCAAAGACATTTCTGCGAAAACAAGCCGTCGGGTGAGCGACGGGGGCGCCCTTGGCGATATATCTTTGGATGTTTTCGCGAGGGTACGTCCTCACCCCCAGCTTTTCCCCGCTTTCACTCACTTCAATAATTGCCGTTCCGAGGATATCCACGCCGGTATTTTCAAGCATATAATTTATCTGCGCCTCAAAGCGGTTCGGCAAGGAGATGTCGTCGGCGTCCATTCTGAAGACGAACGCTTCGTCTTCAAGCATATTCACCAATTTGTTAAGCGTAGGTCCTAAGCCGATATTTTTCTCATTTCGCGAACATTTGTAAATAGCATTGCAATCAGCAATTATACTTTCCGATTCTTGTGAGATTTCACCGTCTATACCCAGATATATCCGCACTTTTTCGGACGGGTAAGTCTGCTTGACGATGGAATCCAACGCCATTCTCAACAGATTAGGGTTGTCGTTTTTGTAGACTGACATTATTACCGCTACGACGGGACTAGTTTTCATATGATACCATCCGTATAGATCTTTTGATACCGTTCTATCATCTTCCCAACGCTGAAATCTTTCCGCATTGTCTCTACAGCCGCGTTTCTTAATATTTCTTTGTCGGCTTTTACCAATTCCATAAACGTTTCAACAAAATTCTTTCCATCGCCTTCCCGATAACATCTCCCCATATTCTCGTTGTACGAGAGCACCTCTTTGAACGGCGGAATATCGGTTAACAATAGCGGTAATCCGCAGGCGGCCGCTTCCAGGATCGACAAGGAAATCCCCTCGGATTTTGAGGCTGAGACGTAGAAGTCGCCCGCCTGCAAGTATTCTTCCACATTGTCCTTTCGTCCGACAATACGGATATTGTCGCTTCCGGCCGCCGCGTTGACACATTCTTTGTATAGATTTCCGATTCCGATAATATAGAGCTGATAGTCTGACAAGAGCATACCGGCAAGACGCCATTGTTCTATCAAAAACATCGGATTCTTTCTATCCGATAAACTTCCGGTGGAAAGAACGATCTTTTTATCTTTCGGCATGGACAGCTTTTCCCGCAAAATAACCTTCTTCTCCTCGCATACGGGAAAGAACTGTTCGGTGTCCACACCGTTGGGTATTCCTACAGCGTTTTTGAGCCGGAACCTTTCTATTAGATAAATCGCCACGGATTGCGAGACTCCGACGCATACGGACATCTTTTTCAAAGACGAAATATCAGCCGCGCACATCAATTTCCCTTTTAATCTTCCGTAAGTCATAGAATAATCTTCTTCAAGAAACGAGTGAACGGTGGCAACTTTCAGCGCGTTTGTTTTCAATTTAGAAACAATTCCATCGGCCCGTATCCCGTGAGAGTGAATAATATCCGGTTTTATTTCGTCTACTAATTCTTGTGTTCCTGATTTACCTCTCAACATACCGGAAATTCTTGAAAGCCCCAAAGATAAGAGTTTAACGTCCAATAACTTCTCAAAATCGGCCAACCGAGATTTTTCAGGTTCAGGCGATAGGGTTAAAACAGAGACGTCAAACACGGCTTTGTCTATGTTTTTGACCAAATCATAAACCACATTAGTTAACCCGCCTTTTTCGAGGGTGCTGGTAATGAATAGTATCTTTTTCACAGCGTCTCTCCGAACAATGAGTCAAACAGCATATTTTTATAGTTACCAATACCGTAATCGACCGCCACCGTGGTTACGTGTGAATAAAACCATCCCAGCGATAACAGTATAATCATCAAAAAGACGCACATCGTTGGAAATAAATTTCTCCTTGTCAGTTTAACGGTTGAAAATATTTCACAGACAAGAAAGAACACCGCGCATTGAGCGTATAGATTCATACGAGCGACAAGAGCCATCATAGTCTGCAACGGAATTGTTATCAAAATACTTCCCAACGCTATAATCATAATCCTATTTAGCGGGTTGTGGGCTATCAGCTTTTTTGAATAGAATAACGATATAATGAAGACGATGACGTAAAAAGCCATCGATTTTACCGCGACGCCGCCGCCGGCGTCTAGGTGATAGGAGTAAACGGGTTTTATTATCAATACCATATCCATCAGGCGCGGAATAGATACGAACAATACCGTAGTCGCCAAAAGGATTAAAAACAGACATCTTTTTAGTCGAAATACTTTCCTATCGCATATAATACACATAGCCCATACCACAAAACAAAACAACGCCGTGTAGTGAACCATAGTGGCCGCTAAAAACACCAAGAACGCCGCGAAATAATTTTTTTTATCTAAATAGATATATCCCCAAATCGCGATAAGGGCGGCTAAACAACTTCTTAGGATGTTGAACGATTCGAATATCAACGGGAAAAATAAGATTAAGTAGAACGCAAACGGCACTAGGAAACCCTTCGTTTTCGAAAAGAGCGTAGCCTGAGTTAAAAATATCACCGTGTTTATTATGAAAAGGAATATTAGGAAGTTATTTGTCAGCCTTTTAACGGCGAATGAAACCGTCGAATAGAGCGGTTCTCCGCCGATAGCCATCTGTATCTTTATGTAATCTGACAAAGTAGCCCTGGCGGCGGAGTCAAAGAAGGCTTTGTAGCTGTAGTAATCTATTCCGACGCCGCCGTCCCTAAATACGGTAAGAATAACGAACGAGGTAAATAGGAGCGCCAAAAACGGCAACAACGCCGTTTGGGCGGATCTTTTAGAGGCTATCGGAAGCGTTTGTTCGTTCCCACGTAAAATATACGATCTGGTATACAGAAGCATTACAAACGCGAAAAACGCCCCATAAAACAAATATACCAAAAATGTCATTCCGTCCATAGCTACCTCCGCTCGCAATCGATTAAGCCGTTTAATAATTTGTCCCAAAGGACACCAATGCGTTCCGGCCTAAATCTGTCGATGTCTTCAACTGCTTCGCTACCGAACCGCTTGCGCAAATCCTTACTTTCCACCAATTTCAATATCGCCGCGGACAATAGTTCCACGTTATCACGTTCCACCAGAAACCCGTCTATTCCGTCACGAACAATCTCCGAGGGACCCTCAGGGCAATCAAAGGAGACAATGGGCAGCCCGCAGGACTTTGCCTCGATAAGCGCCATCGGGAGTCCCTCAAAGCGCGAACTCATGACGTAAATGCTCGCGTTGCGGTACTCATCCTCTATCTTATCGGTCGGCGGCAAGATTGCCACCGTATTTTCCAATCCGTACCCCTCAATCCGCTTTTGGAGAGCCTCTTTATCCGCCCCGTCGCCGATGATTCTGACCCGCCATCCCGCGCATCTTTCCTTTATCCTGGCGATAGCTTCCACAAGCCGTTCAAATCCCTTTTGATACGTGAGCCGCCCCACCGCCAGTATAACCTTGTTTTCCAAAGAAGATTGTCTTTGCGGCGCAAAAGATAGGGAGTTCGGTATAACCACGGTATTCTTGTGAAACTTGTAATGATTGGCGTCTGCTTCGGTAAGCAAGACTACCGCGTCCAAAAATCTATACCAGAATTTGCGGGTTATTTTAACAAAAAAAGAGACGGAACCATAGTTTATATGCTCCGCCGCAATCTTTTTCTTAGCGCTTGCGATAAGGGGTAACTGTGAGTTTATCGCCGGATATGTCCCTATCAGAAAATCGTATTTTTCACCGTCGCAAATCTTCTTTACCCGAGCAAACTCTTTAACTCTCTTAATTAATTTGTTTTTTTCAGAAACCGCGCAATGAATGATTTTGACCCCGTTGTTGATGTGATAATACGAATTTCCGCTTGCCGAGTTTACGCTTATTATAGTCGTGATGTACTTCTTATTATCAGCCAATATATTAGCCAAATTGCAGACCGCGCGCTCCGTTCCGGCGGAGCGTGTTATGTCTGGAATTATTATTGAGACTTTCATCGCCATAATACCATTCCTATGCTTTTTATCCGTCGTGAAATCAAGCGATAACATCCGATTACTGTTAATATCAGCTCCCACTTTTTCATGAATATATAAAAGTTATATTGTTGAAAATCTCTCATAAACATATCTCGCAACAGCGGTCTCTTTACACTATCGGCATAGAAAGGATTATAACGTACTAACGTGTTTATATCCGATTTTTTAACAATCGCGCCTCTTTTTATCTTATCGAATAGATCGCTCCCCTTATCCGTGTGAATAATAACATGGCTCACCCCGTTATCCGCCGGTAATTCGGGAAAAACTTTTTCTACGCCCCAAAAATCGCCTATCGAAATATCCGCCTGCCTAGAAACGGATTTATATCGACAATCAAAACAAGATAGCCTTATGGACAAACGGTTAAGAAAAACTCTTTTGAAGAAATTCAAACGATTGTCTTGAAATAAAGATTTATTGTCAGAAGCGATAGAAAACAGATTGCCTGACCACCCTTTTGTCTTGTCTCTGAATTTAATCTTCTTGATTTTCTGTCCGCCGAATTCTTTTTTTACCGCAAAATCATAGTATCTTTTCCATATTTGTGGGGATGGAACGCCATAACAAATTAGATCGACACACGTAAGTAACGAAGCATCCGTATCTTTCAAATACGACTTTAAGGCGCCTATCTGACACGGCGTTCCTGAAAATAAAACCGCTCTTCCGTTTTGCAAAAATGTCTTAACCTCTTTATATGAACCGCCAATATCGCTCTGAACATATTTTGACCCGCGGAAATCGGCAAGGCTTTCCAAGGTATCGGTATACGAATGAATAACTTTGAACTTTTCATCGAATCTCGCGCCGAAAACAACTCCGCCTTGTCTTATTATTTGTTCCGCCAAAAGCGTGAACGCGCCGCCGCTGCTGCTGTCAAGTATAACATCCGTGTTTTTGTTGATTACCGCAAAAGAATCGGGGGTGTTACCGGTTCCACGCCGTTCGTTTTCAGGCTTAATTATGGGGCAGACATTCTCGCATATTGCGCATTTTGAGCAAGCGGCCACGTCTATTTTCGGATAATAAAAACCTTCGCCGTCACATATTACATCTATACATTTCCCGATACACGCGTTATAACAGGCTAAACAGCCAGTACAATCTTCTTTTTCGGCTAGAACAATATTATCTTTCATTGTTTGTCCCGCCGATCCAAAGCCTTTTTCAAAAAATCCATAGAGTCTTCCCGCATCTTTTCCAGAAGCATATTTACGCGTGAATAATCTATATTCTTTTTCAATAGGTCGTCCACATTCTTCTCATCAACATTCGAGATAAGTCTATCGGAAATGCCTAACTGACCAAGCAAAGAAACTATTCTTGTTAAGGTTCCATTTTCATTCGGCATATACGCTATAAACTGTTTTTCAAAGATTATTGAAAAACATACCCCGTGGAGAGAGTCGGTTATCACTAATTCGGCATTTTTGATTTTTCTTAACCAAATAGGCACCGGTTCATAAAATCTACCCAATAAATTGTGTTTAGATATTTCTTTTATCTGTTTGCCGCTTTTCTTCCTAATCATTTCTATAAGTCGCATAAACATTTTTCTTTTCTTCTTATGAATTAAGAAAAAGACTATATCACGGGCGTGATCGACCGAATTATTTTTATCTATAACGTCCTCCCAAAAATCGCGCCCTACAAGCAGTGATGGGTCAATCGCTGTTTGCGCATCTATTCCGAATATCTCTTTGCAAATCTTTACTCCGCCAATCTCTCTCACGGACACGGCGTTAAATTTCTGTAAACAATTTTTTATGTATTGCGTAGTATCGGCTCCCGCCGTCCACGTATCCTTTCCGAAACTCGCCGCGTACGCAATCTTATTTATATCATCCCGTAAGAAGTCAAGAAAATAGACTTGTACCCATTCGCTGTTTATAAATACGTCTTTCCAAACTTGATCGCTTCCGACAATACAGGCATCAAAGTCGAATTTATGTTTATAAAAATCACTACTGTCAAAAAATACCTTCTTCGTCAAGTTCATATTGTTGTTTCTAAATTGCACCAACGAATGAGCGTTATTAATGTTTGATTTAAAGATTATTTTTCTGAGGACTCTCTTAACCCCATTTTTTGAAAAGAGATCGCAGATCTTTGTTTTGTAAAAAATATTTATTGTTTCCGCCTCATATCCCAAATTCTTTAACGTCTGCTCAAGCCCAACGGCTTGCAGAATCGCCCCGTAATTATCGTTTGCCCAAGACAGATTTAATATACCTATTTTCATCATCTTACCCTCCTTACGCCGCGCTCGGCGAAGCGAGTTGCGCCTATATTTTTTTGAGTCGTTTTCTTCCAATAATATTTTAACGTAGCCATCGGTCCCATTTTCACAAAAAAACGATGAAAAAAGTTATAAACCATCACTAACAACAAATCACAGAAAACTATCATTTTTGAGAAAATGTTGTTACCCAATAAAGAAAATATCCTCCGCCTTCTTTTGTGCGCCACGGCATCTGCTGTGGGCACCCAACTAGCGTCATAATGATGAATAGAGTACGTATTACCAGTCACATTTATTTTTCCGGTGGCAAAATCCTTCGGGCAAAAAAACTCCGTAGGATATGCCGTAAATTCCCCTATATTTTGGTAAACATTCTTTTGTTTCAGACCGTATTTCAGTAAAATTTCGGTAAATATTTTAGGCGACGCCGCAAGATTTAACTCGCCATCCTCCTTTATAAAATTATATGATGAATAGAAATCCATAATCTCCTTAGCGATAACACATTCCTTCTCACCGGCAAATATCAATCCCGGGGCCACAAATTTTCCATTTTCAAAACCGCCGAAACACTTATTTTGCAGTATAGCCTCGTCAAACGGCCTCAATAGCTCGACATCAACGTCCAAATAAATCCCACCGTAATTATATACGGCGTAAGCCCGAACATAGTCGACAATAAAACCCCATTTTTTCACACTCGCCACTTGTGCTGTAAAGGGAACCTTATTTATATCAAAATTAGATTCGTTCCAAAGCATTAGTTTATAATCCGGACAATGCTTCTTCCAACCGCCAATGTACCTTTGAGCGAATTCTGGCAACGGATTACCGCCGAACCAGCAGTAGTGGATTGTTTTGGGTATCATATAACCTAAATCACTCGCTCAAAAAGTTTTTAAAAAAAGTCTTGTCGATAATATTTATCTTCATCAAATCCATCGAATCGTTCAATCTCTGAGATCCATTATGATAGAACGATACATCCGGGTTTTGTTCAAATATCTCCACATACCTTCTGTATTGGAAATCCACGCATTTATTATGCAAAAAAGCTCCGGCGTTTATGAGTTCTTTGAATTTTTTATTATCCGCCGGCAAAAATTTATAATGCAGTAGGAACGCGATGGCGCCCTTACTGTAAAAATTATGATTATACGGATAGTTTTCATGGGTTCCGATGAGCATATCTTTAGACAGCTTTATCAGCGTACATTTTTGCAAAACGCAAGGGAAAACCGCTTCTTTCGTGGAAAGCAAACGCATTCTCGGCCCGCCTTCAATAACGTACATAGAAAATATCTTTTTCATCTTATACGTATCGACGTCAAAATAGCAGTATTTATCCAAGATACTTTCTTCGGATTCGCTTTCTTCGTATAATTTGCCGTTTGAATACATATCGATCATAGGGGAAAGCGCGCTTTTTATTTTTCGGCTTTCTAAGAAGTCAATATACATATTTATGTTTTTTTTCTCTATTCCCGGATAAATGAACAACTCATCCGGATCAAGAGCCAGATACCATCTGTCATATCCAATAAAATCCGTTACCTGTCTTTTCCACGCGTCCTTCAGTTGGTCATGAAATACCTCGTCGGTGACAAATAAGGATACGTCGGGTTGCTCTCTAAGCCACTCAAACGTGCCGTCTTTCGACATATTATCCAAATAAGCGAAATGTTTGACGCCTATCTTTCTATGATACTCTACCTGTGTTTTGACGGTATGTAAATTATCTCTTGTGATGCAAATTAAGACCGGATCATTGTCCTTTAAAACAGATCCCAACACTCTGATCGGTTTCACCGACTTATTTAAATAAGCTTTTATAAAAATTTCGGCTGAATCCGCAACACTGTACGCGCCGCACGAAAATTGATACAACGCTTTCTTAAATTCTTTCACCGATTCTCTATGTTGATATACTAAATTATTCGCTTTTCTGTACTTTTCCGTCAAATTAGCCCTTCTAAGCAGATATTTTAAGTATATCTTCATACTCTCGGGAAAGATTTTCATAAAATATTTTCTCAACGGCATGATTCCATCCTTTATTATAAACGCTTCATCTAACGCAACTTTCAATTCCTTCATAAAATAATATACCATCATTATTCAATGTTAATATTTTTTATGCATACTTTTTATTTTTGCGTCTTCACCACCCACCGCCCATTCTTTTTAGCGCCTTCCCGCGATATTTCCCCGCTTTCGCGTAATCTTTTAATTTCACGGGAGACCGTACGTCTCGGTATATCCAGTAATACGGCCAATTCGTCATAAGTTGCCGCTGGATTATCAGATATTGCGTTCATAAGCCTAAGGTTACTATTCTTTGAACTTATAGTGCCATTTGACCCTTTATCCGAGTTTATAGTGCCATTTATAGTGCCATTTGGCCCTTTATCCGAGTTTATAGTGCCATTTATAGTGCCATTTGACCCTATAGTTCGTTCATCAACACCTGTTTTTTCCACAACACGCGGCGTACTATTGTTGCGAATGTGGAAACAAATCGAAAATATTGTCGGCGAAATTTCAAATTCCGGTTCGACCAATCCATCTTTAATGCAACCTTTTTTCATCTTTTCTATGCCGCGCCCCCAAGCCTCGATTTGCCCGGAACGGAAAAAAGTGTTGGCGATGAGCGGATTATGCGGCTTGGAACCTATTCCGCGCAGTAGTTTTTCCGGCATTATGTTTATGGGAAGCTGGCAATCGTTATATATAATGACCTTGTCGTCGTAAATTTTTATATGTATCGGGTTACCTGTACTGTAGTCTTTATGAACAACCGCGTTCAGTATCGCCTCGCGCAACGCTTCACGCGGCATGGGGTATTCATCAATTCGTTGAATACCCTCATAGTGAATTAACCCTTTAAAATATTTTGTGAATATAAGATCCATTATACGGTCGGGTATGGTCAGCAACGGGCCGTTGATTTCGTCTTGATAAAGCAGATCGGCATCATTTATAAAATATCCGATTTTCACATAAGAGCCGAGACACCATCTCTCAGGATTGCGATGGAACAACAGAGACGCGGCTCTTAGAATATACTCGCCCTCGGTCAGATTCAATACCTGAAGCAATTCCACATCCGTGCAGTCTACGTCTTCCGGCAAGAGTCTTTTACTCGCCACGGCTTTTTTACGAAAAACATCAAACGCGTCGCTGTAAAAATCTTGATTTTTGACGTATGGGGCCGGAACGGAATCCCATGTCTTTCCGTACTTGCCAAGCAAAAGTTCATCAAGCGCGTAGCCCGACAATTCCTGATTGGTACTACCGGAACGGTAGTAGTACTTGCCGCGATAGCTAATAGCGTTATAATGCGCCGGAACTGTTATCTTTATGTATTTTTTCCCGGAATCGCTGTTAAGATTTACATCGGCGACAATCCCCATAGTGGTACGAATTTTGTTCGGCAGGTCTTCCAATAGTTTTTTGGCGTTAGCAAGTTCAATGATCTCGCCTCTATCATTGCGGCCGATTTCAAGCACACCGCCTTGCGCGTTGGCAAAACCGCAAATCCATTTGAGGTATTCGTCGTGCCATGACTCTTTCCACTCTATGATCTGATTTTCCAAGATATCACCCCAACAAAATGAAACCGGTATTTTATTACCTTAGCCGAATTCCGGCCCACAATAGCCTGCACCACAACGGCTGTGACGACGGCACCCTATCGGTTCATCCGCTTTTTTAAAATAATATATGCGTTTACCGGTGTCAATAGGTACTCTAAAAATAGCCGATTTTGCTATTTCAGCGCCGGATATATTATTTTATGTAGGTGACGGTATGTCATACCGATCAATATATACGGAATAACTATGATTAAAGAGTCTATTGAACCTCAATTGTCGAACACCGAAAACAACAAGCGTATAGCTAAAAATACGCTTTTTTTGTACTTCCGCAGCGTTTTAACCCTCGGCGTGGGGCTTTATACAAGCCGCGAGGTGCTATCACAGCTGGGCGTCAGCGACTTCGGCGTCTACAATGTGGTGGGCGGGGTCATTCTTCTGTTCGGTTTCATCCAGAGCGCCATGAACGGCGCGACGAGCCGTTTTTTTACCTTTGATTTGGGGAAAGGCGATTTTGAGCGCCTGAAAAAGACATTCGGGCTGAGCCTGATTATCCATATTTTCACCGCGTTGTTGATTCTGATTCTGGGCGAGACGGTAGGGCTTTGGTTCTTGAATACGCAGCTGGTTATACCGACACAGAGGATGGGGGCGGCGAACTTTGTGTACCAGTTTACGATTTTCACCGCCTGCGTAGGGATTTTGCAGGTGCCGTACATGGTCGCCATAACCGCCCACGAGCGGATGAAGGTCTTTGCCTACGCCGGGATTGCCGACGCCGTGTTTAAACTCGCCGTCGCCATCGCTCTCGGTTTCGCGCCTTTTGACAAGCTGAAGTTTTATTCGGTCTTGCTGTTTGTGGTCTTTGTCTCAATGAACGGCTTTTATTACGTTTACTGCCGCAGGAACTTCAAAGAGACGCGTTTTAAGTGGGTTTGGGATAAAAAGATGTTTTGGGAGAGGATGGGGTTCGGGGGATGGACAATGTTGCAGGGGACGTCCGCGATTGCCGCGTTGCAGGGCGTGAATATGCTTTTGAACGCTTTTCACGGGGTTATCGCCAACGCGGCTTTCGGGGTCATGACGCAAGTCAGTAACGCCATAACTCAATTCGCCAACAATTTCTTTGCGGCGGTTAATCCACAAATAACTAAAAGCTACGCAAAGGGAGATACAGACTATTTGCATAGCTTATTGTTTCGTTCAATTAAATTTTCTTTTTTGATTTCTTTGGCTTTTGCGATTCCTTTGGTTTTGAATATGGATTTTATTTTGCGTTTGTGGCTTAAAACCGTACCTGAATATGCTGTCGTCTTTTGCCAATTTAGGGTTTCGGACTGGGTAATGTGGATGTTTGTAAACCTGCTTTCTACCGCTATTACATCTACCGGTAAAGTTAAAAAATTCATGATAATTGACAGCATATTTATTTTTACGCACTTTATATTATCTTACATATTTTTAAGTCAAAAATTTTCCCCGGTTTCCGTTCCGATAATTTATATATCTGTAAATGTATTTCGTTGTGTTTTGTATCTACTTTCTTCTAAGAGCATAATCAACTTATCCATTAGACAGTATCTTCATAAAGTTTATATTAAATCGTTGATAGTTGCTTTAATATCTGTTCCGTTACCGATTTTTATCAGCCTTTACACAAAAGGTTGGGTCGCGTTATTTGCAACGACCGGTAGTTTTATTCCGCCATTTCTATTAAGTACCGCCTTCTTTGGGCTTGACAGAAACGAAAGAATTATGATTTGGGGTCTTATAAAAAGTAAAATTTCGTTTCAAAAACAATAGTCTAAGCGCGCTTTGCCAGTATGTATAATATTTTTTAATTATTTATATACATCTAGCACATTTTTTGTAACTTCTAAATATTTCAAACCCCATCTCAAATCCGGTTCCAGGTGATTGCTTTCCGCCCATTCATTCATAGCGTTCAGGAATACAAAATTTTCTTCTTCGCTAAACGGTTCAAATCTTTCACACGTATTAGCTAGCCATTTTTCATATAATTCAGGTGTAGAGCCATGTAAAATATACGCGCCTGTTTTTTTTCTTGGAGAATTATCCCAACCTGGACATACACTTGGATACTCTTTCCATTGTTTTATGGTTTGATAATTTTGCAACGCACTATCCACAATATTGCTATACAGTTTCAAATTATCTCTCAACCACCCCAGAGACTTCTTGATCTTCATAATAATTCTAAAAATGAAACTTGCTTTGGTTGAAGAAAATATATACGGTAGAAAATCCCAAGAAGCATCAAAACCCAGCAGAGCCGGATCTTCTTTAAGCCCATGAGATGTTGTAGATAAAATATAAAGACCGTTTTCAAATCCACACTTTTTTGCTTCAATATTCCACAAATTTATCATATCTTTGACATTAGGAATCTGTGTCTGCCTATACACAATAAAAACCGGTTTACCATATACTTTTATATATCTCGTATCTTTAAATATCTCAAGCAAATGATGAATATGGTTCAAATGGTCATCTTTACTATACTCTTGCGGCTGTATAACCGCTTTATTTTGACCATCCCAATTCCTGCCCCAAGGCTCGTTAGCCCAGCAAAGGCAAAATGGAAAATCCGGTTTACCACTAGCAACAATTTCATTTACAGGGCGTTCTAAGAGTTGTTTACCATGAAACCAATAGTGATAATAACAAAACCCATAGATACCGTATTTTTCAGCTAATTCGGCTTGCGCAATTCTGGCTTCCTCTAATCGCAAATCATAAAAACCCAAATCTGCAGGAATATGAGGTTGATAATGTCCTTTGAAACGTGGTCTCGCCGTCGCAACATTCGTCCACTCCGTAAACCCATTTCCCCACCACTCATCATTTTCAGGAATCGGATGAAATTGCGGCAACACAACGCCTAATGCACGAATTTTTTTATTCATATATTACCTACTCTGCTCGCGTTCTTACCAGTTCTAGCCCGACTATGGAAATTATTTTATCTTCGCCCTAACCCCGAATTGCACAAACTTTATATCGGCGCCGAAAATAATCCCGGCAAGCCAGTATTCCGGCAAACGCCGTCTCCCGACTCTTGCCGTATTTATCCCTTTCATCATTTCAATTTCAAACCCGTTTTCGTTCAGTAACCGAATTATACTTTTTTCGGTGAAAAACCTTAGATGAGTTATATCCAAAATTCCGCAATCCACGTATTTCCAATCCTTCAGAACCAGCAATTCTCTCAAATTTCCATAATAACGAACGTTGGGAATAGAGAGTACAATAGAGGCGTTTGCCGTCATTTTCTTTTTTATGGATTGCAAAAAATTCCAAGGTTGCTCCAAATGCTCGATAACATCGTTCGCGATTACCACATCAAAATAATTATCGGGAATTTCATTTGCGATATCGTCATAAAGACCGATTAAAACTTTATCCATTTTGGTCTTGGCGACTTTTGCCGCCTCCTCAAACGGTTCAACGCCCCAATATTCGCACGGTTTGCGTACAAATTGCACGAAATTTCCGACATGGCAACCTATCTCCAAAACCTTGGAATATTCACTAGGTAAGAATTGAGCCATTTCCGGCCTTTTAGAACCGGCATACATTTGTTCGGATTTCTCGTTGATCATTTACATACCTCACCGTGTCTTTTCTCCCAAATACCGCTCACAGTACACATTCGTATTCCGTATTATTTCGAGCAAAACCGGCGCATACTTCCGAACATCGGCAAAAAATCCGGTTATCTCCGTTATTTTGTATTCATGGGCGATACTGTTTCTTAAATCTTTTATGGTACGCAATAATTCGGCGGAGGAAACTATACCGCGTTTTTCCGCACGGTTCATTATATCAATTATTGTGCCTATATCTTCCAACTCAACGGTGTCTATGCTCCGTAATACTTTGTTTACCAGCATATCGGTCGTCCGCGCGTATCTGGATGTCAAATTTTCCAACTTGTTAAATTCTTCTACGGTATATTTATCCTTAATCTCTATCGCGGCGGTTTGTTCGTATGAATATCGTACCCAATCCGCGCTTAAATTGAGCGTATTGACGTTTTCACGTAATATATCAAGGTGTGTTTGATTCATTGTAACCTCACCCCTTCCTCGACGGCCAATCTGAAAATGGCTTCTTTTCCGCTGTTAGTTGTGACTAAATCTATCTTTTGCTCGCCGATCCTATCGCAAATAAAGCGTCTTACCTGTATTTTTTGCATGACTGTGTTAATTTTTTCCGAACGTATCGCGATATCAATATCGCCGCCCTTTTTGCTGTCATCGACACGGGAACCGAAAAGGTAGATATCCGCGTTTGGATCTACGCTTTTTACCGCTTCAATAATCACACTTTTTTCGTGCTCCGTTATGCGCATATGTTTTGCCTTTAATCCCCACAAAAACCTTTCATACTGTAAAATAATACAATGCCTCGTTATGTGTCAACATTATTTTATCGGTTCCGCGTGAATTCTTGATCTCGCATATCTTAAAACTTCCGCGACCGTCCCCCGATGTATCAGCGCAACTCCGGCCAGCGGGGCCGCGTTGTACCACCAAGGGATTGCGTAGAAGGTGTTCAGGGCCATGAACGCCGCCGTTATCAAAAACGCCGGGACCATCCTGACTAACCCGTATCGCGCCGCGAAGAGGCGGGCGGCTATGCGGGTTTGCAGTATAAAATATATTATGTACGCCGCCCCGGTGGAGATTGCCGCGCCGCGGGCGCCTAGTATGGGGATCAGGCAGTAGTTTCCGGCGAAGTTCGCCGCCACGCCGACCGCCGCCGTTATTACGTACAAGTAGGTGCGTTTCTTGAACCTGATGCCCAATCCGGTGATTTCGCTCAGTAAGTTCATGAGCGGCACCAGCAGCAGGAAGGGCATGATCATAACGGCGCTCCTGTAGGACGGCGCCAGCAGGTATATGACGACGTCTTTAAGCAGCAGCAGCAGGCACGCGGAGATCAGCACGGCTACGGCCGCGTACTCGAAGGCCTTTTCGAAGAAGCCCGCGTCATTACGGTCGGCCTCGTAGCGCTCCAGCGATGTGGGCTGCCAGAAGTGGTAGAAGCCGGTCTGCATTATCGTGAGGAGGAAGGCGAACTTGCTCGCGGCGGCGTAGAGGCCTATCTCCTCGAAGGAGGAGTAGGCTCGCAGCGCTATCTTGTCCATGCCTTGGAATAGCGAGGCGATGATGAACACGGGGACAAGCGGCAGGCCGTAGCGCAGCAGCCGCGCCGCCTCGGCCCGGTCAAAGGGGGCGCGTTGCGGCGCGGTTCGGGTCCAGAAGCGCAGCTCGAACAGAAAGGGTACCGCCGTCAATACGAATAGTGCGGAGGCCGCGCCGCAGACGATTGCGTGAAAGGTGGGCGACACGTACAGCGCGTAGGCGACCGTTACCGCGATATTGGCCGACGCGGCGGATATTTGGGTTATAGAGAGGAGGTGGGCCCTCTTGTGCATCTTTACCGAGGCCATTGCGAAGCCGGCGGATACGGACAGGAGCAGGCTCGCGGCTAAGAACAGAACGGCGCGGAGATCTTCGGAATCGAACAGCGTTGCGGATATTCGCCGCCAAAGGGGCAGGATGCAGCATATTATCAATGCCGTGGCGGTTAGCGACAAGGATAGGCACCGCCGCGCCAGCGCCGCCCTTTCGCCCTCGCTCTTCTTCTCGTAGAACATCCTGACAAAACTTTGGTCTACGCCTAATATGCAGATTTGGAAGATGACGCTCAGCGTTATGGCGAAGATGGAGGACTTTCCGAACTCGCCGGGGAGCACTAGGAGCGTGACGACGGGAGTCGATAAAAGAGAAATGGCGGCTGTGCCTATGCTGCCGTACGAGAATGAAAGTAACTGTTTTATCATAATCTCTAAAATCAAAATCTTTAAAATCTTTTGGGAACATGAACACGCCAAGTGGAAGATCCTTGCCACGTGGCAACGTGATTCCGACCCTTCAGACGCTTGGTAGGGACACTAGTAAAACATCCTTTCAAACTTTCTCATCATAGTATTAATCATTGGCTTCTTTTAAATCGAAATTAATACGTTCCTCTTCTATCACTAAGGGATGGTTCATTAGCCTGATTCTTGTGTTTATGGCCATTATGTATTCGCCTATGAAACCTATGAAGAATAGTTGCATGGAACCTAGAAAGAAGACTCCTATGACCATGGGGGCCGTGCCGACAGAGAAGTCGTCCCAGTAGAGCAGTTTATAGACAAAGTACGCTGCGGATATGAGAAAGGTGATCCCGCCCATTATGAAGCCTATGATCGTGGCGAACCGCAGTCCGGCTTTGGTGTAGGAGGTAAAGCTCAACATGGCGAGGTCGTAGAGCGTGTACCAATTATTTTTGGTCTTTCCGGCCCTCCGCCTCTGCTGCTCGTAGGTTACCTCCTTGCGCTTAAAGCCTAGCTCCGCCACTACGCCTCGGAGGAAGGGGGTCGGGTCGCGCAGGCTGCCCATTATGTTCAGAAACGACCTGTCGTAGAGGCCGAATCCAGTAAAATGCTCTATCTGTTCGACGTCCGACATTCTCATTATGGTCTTGTAGTAGCAGGTGCGCAGAAAGCGCATAAACTTGTTCTCCCTGCTCTTGGTTTTTATGCACGAGACAATTTTGTATCCGGCCTCCCACTCCCTCACCAGCTCGGGTATGAATTCGATCGGGTCTTGAAAATCGGCGCAGAGGAGGATCGCGCAATCGCCGGCGGTCTGGCACAATCCGTGGTACGGCGAGTTGTTCTGCCCGAAATTCTTGGCGTTGAAGATCGCCTTCACCCGCTTGTTTCCGGCGCAAAGCCCGCGAAGCAGAGGCCTCGTGTCGTCGGTGGAATTATTGTCTATGAAGACGACCTCGTAATCGTAGGACGAAAGCTCCCCTTCAAGGACTTTAACAACCTCGGCGCACAGCGGAACGACATTCTCCGCCTCGTTGAAGCATGGGATCAGTATGCTTATTTTCTTCATTACGGAGAGACCTCCCCCAAATATTCGTCAATCTGCCTGTCCACGCACTCCGACATCGCCTCGCCGCTCTTAGCTTTCGCGAATTCCACCACTTTCTCCACCGCCGTTTTGATGTTCCAACGCGGTTTCCAACCCAGCTCCGCTTTTGATTTCGAACTGTCTAACTTCAAGAAGTTTGCCTCGTACAGGCTTTTGCCGTCCACGGCGTCGCCCGCCCGCCACGACGCGCCGCGGCCGTACGCTTTGCAGAACAAGTCGACCAATTCCCAATTCGTCACGCAGCTCTCCTCGTCGGGGCCGAAATTATACGCGCCCTCTATGTCAGGGTCCTCGTACTGCGTTTTTGCCAACAACAAGTATCCGTACAAACACTCAAGCGCGTGCTGGTACGGCCTTGTCGCGTGCGGGTTTCTTATGAGCGCCTCCTTTGACGACGAAGCCGCCCTCACGCAGTCGGGGATGATCCTATCCTGCGCGTAGTCGCCGCCGCCTATCACGTTTCCGGAACGGGCCGTGGAGATCGCCGTAACGCATCCGTCGTCGGCGCCGCGAAAGAAAGATTTGCGGTAACTGCTGGTAACAAGCTCGCTGCAGGACTTGCTGTTGGAGTACGGGTCGCCGCCGCAGAGGGTTTCGTCCTCCCTGTAGCCCCAGAGCCACTCTCTGTTTTCGTAGACCTTGTCGGTGGTAACGTTGACAAGCGACCTGACGCCGCCGGCGTTTTTGACCGCCGAGAGCAGGTTGACCGTTCCCATCACGTTGGTCTCGTAGGTTTTTCGCGGATCGCCGTAGGAGGCGCGCACGAGAGGCTGGGCGGCCAGATGGAAGACGATCTGCGGCTTGGCGTCCGCCACAGCGGCGCCGAGCCGCTCAAAATCGCCGACGTCGCCGACAATATGGCCGCGCAGGCCGCGCTCTATCCCGATCTGCTCGAAGAGCGACGGCGACGTGGGCGGCTCCAACGCGTAGCCGACCGTCTCCGCACCGAACTTCGCGAGGATACGGCACAGCCACGCCCCTTTGAAGCCCGTGTGCCCGGTAACGAAGACCCTCTTGCCGCGGTAGAAGTCTGTCATCGCCCCTTCTCCCAGAGCGCCCAGGGGGCGCTCCCGTTTGTCCACATCTCGGTCAGCATGTTCTTTTCGTGCAACGTGTCCATTGATTGCCAGAAGCCGGCGTGCTTATAGGCGTTCATCTGCCCGTCTCCCGTCAAGCGGGTGAAGGGTTCGCGCTCCAGCACCGTCTCGTCGCCGCTCTCCAAATAATCAAAGACGCCCGGCTCCATGACGAAGAAGCCGCCGCTTATCCATACGCCGCCGTCGTCGGGTTTTTCGCGAAACGACTCCACCACGCCGTCGCCGTCCACCGCTATTGTGCCGAAGCGCACCCCCGGTTTCACCGCGGTGATCGTGACGAGTTTGCCGGCCGCCTCGTGGCAGCGGACGACAGCGGGAATGTCCACGTCGCTCACGCCGTCGCCGTAGGTGAGGAGGAACCGCTCGCCGCCCAAGAACTCTTTCGCCCGCAGAAGCCGCCCGCCGGTCATGGTCCGCTCCCCCGTGTAGAGCACCGTAACCCGCCACGGCTCCGCCCTGACGTTGTGGTACTCCGTGACGTTGCCGGCCATGTCGACAGTAACATCGGAGTAGCGGGCGTAGTAGTTTATGAAGAAGTCCTTGATGACGTGCGACTTGTAGCCGGTCAGCACCACGAACTCGCTGAAGCCGAAGAAGGAGTATATCTTCATGATGTGCCACAAGACAGGCTTCCCGCCGATCTCGACCATTGGCTTCGGCAGAAGTTTTGTCTCCTCGGAGAGGCGGGTGCCTAGCCCGCCGGCCAGAATCACTACTTTCATTTTATATCTTTCCTCCAATAGTACGATATAGAATATAATATTACCGATACTTAAAAAACCAAAATAAAGATTTTAAGGACTTTGAGCGGATATTTAATATATTATGTATAGATAACATCACCCCAAAGGAGTCAAAAATGCCAAAGATACGCAAGGTACTGATATTTTTAGCCTGCGCGGCGACGTTTACGTTTGTATCCGCCCAGTTCTCCTGGGAATCAAGCTCCGATTACAATTCCGGTTCCGAGCCGTCCTCAACTTCCGGCTCCGACGGCGAACAAACCCTCAACACCGCGGAGGAGCCTAAGTTCGAGTCCTACGACATAGGCCCGTACTCCTCGAGCAAGGGCGATAAATCCGGCGAAGAGGACTCCAAGAAGAAACCGGCGGATAAGCCGCCCAAAGAGAAAAAGCAGAAAGCCGCCCGAGGCAAACCGTCCTTCTCCTTCTCGTCCGCATTCTCCGGCCCCCAGAAAACCTGCCCGGTCTGCGCCAGCGTGCGCCTGAAAAACAACCAATACGTAGACTACAGCGGCGGACGCATACACGTATGCAGCGCCACCTGCACCCCGAGAGTCCGCAGAAACCCGGCGCCGTTCGCGGAAATACTGGTCAAACGGGGAGAACAAATAGCCAATCCTTAACCAGGATTTTTATGATTTTGATTTTAAAGATTTTGATTTAACCCGGATTTAATGTATATTGTTCATTATGACAACAACAGATCCCAATCCGCCCAATGCCGATGACGCTCAAACGGCTAAAGAATTGTCCGCCGCCGTCTCCGCCGTAAAATCCGAGATCTCCCGCCGCATAGTAGGCCAGACCGGGGTCGTCGACGACCTCCTGGCCTGTTTTCTGGCCGGCGGCCACTGCCTCTTGACCGGCGTCCCCGGCCTTGCCAAGACCATGCTGGTGCAGAGCCTGGCCCGCTGCCTGGACCTAGGCTTCAACCGCGTCCAGTTCACCCCCGACCTGATGCCCTCCGACATCACCGGTTCGGAGATACTCATGGAGGATCGCGCCACCGGGCGCCGCGAGTTCCGCTTCGTGCAGGGGCCTATATTCTCCAACATAGTGCTGGCCGACGAGATAAACCGCACGCCGCCCAAGACGCAATCGGCGCTCCTTCAGGCCATGCAGGAGCAGGAGGTCACCTCTTCGGGGGTAACGCACTCCCTGCCGCGCCCCTTCTGGGTGCTGGCCACGCAGAACCCCATAGAGCAGGAGGGCACCTACCCGCTGCCCGAGGCGCAGCAGGACAGGTTCATGTTTTCCATAGAGGTCGGGTATCCCGACGCGGACTCCGAGATGCTGATAGCCAGAGACGCCGCCGACTACCGGAACGTGGAGCTGCGGCCCGTGGTGTCCAAGGAGCGGATCGCGGCCTTCCGTGAGCTGGTGAGGCGGGTTCCCGCGGCTGATTCGGTGGTCGCGGCGGCGGTGCGGCTGGCCAGGGCCAGCAGGCCGGCGGAGAAGGAGTGTCCTGAGAGCGTGAGAAAATATTTGACTTGGGGGGCGGGTCCCAGGGCGTCGCAGTTTTTGGTGCTGGCGGCCAGGGCGTTCGCGTTGTTGGACGGGCGTCCGGCGCCGGATGTTAAGGACGTGTATCGGGCGGCGTATCCGGTGCTTAGGCACCGGCTGGTGCTGTCGTTTCACGGGGATGTGGAGGGGGTTGGGGTTAATGATGTTATCGGGAACTTGGTGAAGGCTAATCAGTAGCGGCTTTTTCGCGTCAACCCTTATTTTTCGCTTTCAACTCCCCCTCCAGCGTTTCCACTTTTTGGGTCAGCGTCTCTATTTTATTCTCCATAACGTCGATCTTCTTCCTTATCAATTCGGCCATTTTGGCAATGGTTTTTTGCTGCTCTTTGTACATCTTTTCCGCCTTCTCCGCTCGTTCGCTTGAGACTATTTTGGTTACTATGGGCTGCGGCGGCAATATCGGCTGCGGCGGGGAGGTTTGGGGCTGCTGCGGCGACGGCGGCGGCGTATCTGACACCGCCGGCACGGATGACGACGTTTCTCTTAGGGCCTTCATGGATCGGGTGTCGTTCCACGCTTTTACCGCGCGTGATATTTTGTCGCCGAGCATCGAGTAGGCCAGCATAATCGCTATCAGGAGCAGCAGCGCGAAGAGCAGCTTGTTCATGTATCCGTTTACGGCGTCCGCTTTCTTTTTTCCGGGCGCGGCTTCGTATTCGTCTTCATCGTCGGCGTCGGAGGAAGACGACCGTTTGGACGCGGACGACGCGTTGCCGGACTTGGTTTTTGACGTCTGCTGAGGCGCTCTGGCGTCTAAACGCGTCGGCATCGGCTTCAGCGTTTGGATCATCACGTCCTTCACCCCTTTGACGGGGAGCGGTTCCTCGTCGTAGTCAAGGCCGTCCCACTCATGCTCGAAGATCGCCTTTCCGGCGTAGACGATGCGGAAAGGCGGGGCGTCGTCTATCAGCGCCACCTGCGAGACGAGGTCGATGGAGGCCGCGAAACCGCCCGTCACCGTCGTCTCCATATCGGAGCTGACGGTCAGCGGCCAGGCGTAGAAGAGCGTTATCTGCCCGTCGGGGGCGATGTCCATGCTGTAGTAGGGCGCCTTGCCCTGCGATATGTGCTGGAACCACCGCTGCCCGGAGACGCTGCGCGGCGGCGCGGACCGAGGCGACTCCGGAGTCACGTCGTTCACCGTGAAACCGCCGGCGTTGACACGAAGGAGGCGCGTCACCCCGGGATTGTCGCGCATAAACTCGTAGAGCGCGCGGTTCATGAACTCGATGTCAGGAGAGGGGATCACCTCCTCGTACATGCAACGAGCAATGGAGGTCTCGAGCAGACGGAACTCGCGCTCGATCCGCTGCTTGGCCGGAATGGGTGCGGCGGGGGCGGCGGCAATGTTTACCGCCGTCGCGAACATCGTTATTATTACCGCTTTTATTATGGTTTTTATCATAGGTCAAAGTCACCCTCTACATAAAATATAATTCCAGTCAACCATCACAGGTTGAAATCCTTTCGAAAGCAAATTTTTTTGCATCTCGTCCACCGACCTGCCGTCGGCTATCTCGAACTGGGCGTCGGAGGGGCGGCCGCTGCCCTGGCCTACCGCGGTGCTGACCCCGGCGGACATCTTCGTAGGCCCCAACGGCAGTATGGCGTCCCGGAAGGCCGCCGATTCCCTGGTCGACACCGTTATCCCGGCGGCGGGCATGAAGAGGCGGAAGGCGGTCATGTACCGGACGAACGTCTTGTCGTCCACGCAGAATTCCGGCTCGAACTCCCCGGCCTGGGGCCTTATGCGGGGGAAAGAGGCGCTGACCTCGACGGACGGATACCTCTCCGCTATGTAACGGGCGTGCAAGCCGGAGAAAAAGGCGTCGCGCAACGGGCGCGCCAGACCTAAAAGGGCGCCGACCGCGACGCCGCGCATTCCGGCGGCGCAACCGCGCTCCGGAGCCAAGAGACGGTACTCGAAGTCCGACTTGGGGCCGCCCTCGTGCAGCGACGCGTACACCGACCTGTCGTAGGTCTCCTGATATATGGTCAAACCGTCCGCGCCGGCGCCGACCAATTCGGCATACTCGCGCTCGTCAAGCGGATAGACCTCTATCGATATAGATGAGAAATACTCACGCAGCACGGAGACGCAAGAGCTAAGATACTCAACCGGCGCGGCGCGGCGGGACTCACCGGTCAGCATGAGAATGTGGCGCAACCCGGTGGCGGCGATACGGGAAGCCTCGGCACGTACCTCGTCCGCGCTCAGATGGCGGCGCTTGATCTTGTTCTGGTGGGCGAAGGAGCAGTAGAGACAGCGGTTGTCGCATATATTGGAGACGTAGAGCGGCGTGAAAAGAAGGATTACGTTGCCGAAGCGAGCTTTTGTAATATCGCGGGCGCGCCGCGCCGTCTGTTCCAGTATTTCGGGCGTTGAGGCGGCGGGAGCGAGCAGGGTCAGGTAGTCGAGATCGGTCAAGCGAGGCTTGCTTATGACACGCTCTGCCTGAGACGGCGTAACGGCGGCGCTGAAGGCGTCGAAGTCAAAGTTATCGTATTTTTTTAGAATGTCTGTGAATGGCATTTTCTTTATGTTATTGTTGATGTTGATGTTTTAAAAGATTTTAAAGAATTTGACTTTAAGGCTTCCGCCACTAAAGTACCCTTGTACTCTTTGTCTCCTTTTGTTCCCACTTGATATCCGGGATCTTTTTTATGTTCACCACAAAGCTAAACCCGGGGTTGATCTTTTCCGGCCTCCAGTTAAAGCGCATCTCCCAGCATTCTAAGTCGTAGCGGAAGTCGAAGCTGTTGTGGGAGAAATTGTCGCTTAGGAAGTCGTAGTTTCCGTTCCAGCGCACGGTGAGCGCTTTTGTCAGGCTTGCGCTTGCGGTGGCGCTCATGTTGAAAGACTTCGTGGGCGCAAAGCGGTCCGACGCGGCGCGGCGGCTCGCCCTGTAGCTCAGGCTGGGCGACACGCCCGCGTCCCAACCCTGCCCTTTGGACGCCGCGGTCCGGTCGCCGGGTTTTGTCAAGCCAAACTCCAACAGATCGCCGTCCCAAAACCTACCGGAAGCGCCGAGCCTCCCGGAGGTCAGGTCAACGCTGTATGAGTTTATCGTGGGCGGCGTGAACTCGTCCGCCTCGTTGTAGAACCAAAAACTCGACGAGAAATTCACGTTCAGAATACTGACGCTCGTGCCGGCGCCTAGCGTAAGATCCCGCCAACGCCGCGCCGCCGCCTCCACGTTGTAGGCGGTGCTCATCGACAATGTGAGAATGTCGAATTTCTCCTCGCGCTTCTCCTCTTTGCCCTTCCCCCTGCTTTTGCCTTTGCTTTTTTTTGCGGTATCGGCGCTATCGGTATTGTTAACGGCAACGTTATCGGTGTCAACAACATTATTGGTATCATTGTCATCAGCCGGGTCGTTTCGACTTCGCTCAACGACCTTTTCGTTGTTATCTACGCTGTCTGCGCCATTGATACCGTTAACAATATCAACACCGTTAATGCCGCTGACGCTATCAACCCCGCTTATCCCGTCCGCGCCGTTAATGCCGCTGATAATGCCGTTAATACCGCTATTAACATTATTAGCGCCGCCGCCGCCGCGCCCCGCCGACACCACCCTTTTCCCCTGAAAAGTATTCGACAAGCTGAACGTCACCAACTGCTCCGCTTTCGCCCTCGGACCCGCGTAGCCTATCCCCACGTTATAAAATGTCCTGTCCAACTCGTGCTTCGGCGAGAACGTGTACCCAACCGTAGGTGTCAGCGTGTGGCGGACGGCCGTTATTCCGAAGACGTTTATCGGGAACAATCCGTATATCCGCGTTGACAGGTTGACCCCGGTGTTCCACGACCGCACCAGGTTGAACTCCGTGTCCAGCGTGTCGCGCACCGGATGTTTGCGGACGGGGCTTACCTTTGTGACGGTGTATATCGTGTCCAGATCGCCGTCGCTGTTGATGAAGTATTCCGGCACGGCGCTGATCAGCGTGTAGTCCGGCGCCCTCGTGTCCGCGTCCGGGTCGTCCGTCTTGTAGACTATCGTGTCCCGCAGGTAGAGCGTGTCTCTAACCAGCGTGTCTATGGCTCCGTAAAACATCGACGCCTTCACGTTGAAGTACGGGGAGACGTCGATGTACTTGAGCAGTTTCTGGGAGGACGTGAGGTTTACGTTGTGTTCCATACCGGGGCGGATAAAACCTTTGAGGGAGTCGTTTCCGTAGGCGTCGCGGCGCAAATTCGCCCTGGTGTCGTAGGCGTAGTAGATGTTGTTGTACCACGACGGCTCGCTCTTTTTCCCGCCGGCCCTGTACGGCAGGAGCGCCCTGTTCTGGAGCCTGAAGTCGAAAGACGGCATGTCCTCCACGATCCTGTCCGTGGTCAGGTTGTGGTTTCTGCGCCAGATCAAGTTTGTCGACGCGTTGACGGCGTCGAAGCGGTGTGAGAGCGACATGTTGGCGTCTAACTGCTGCTTCTCCAGCTCGTAGGTCTGGTCGCTGTAGAGCTGGTTGAAGGTGCGGTTTGAGACGAGGCTGCCGGAACCGCTCAGGCGCGTCCCGCCGTCGGGGGAGAGCATCTGGTTGTGCCTGTAGTCGAGCGCCCACTGCCGCGACGCGTTTTCGAGCCTGTTGTCTATCACGTACCTGCCGCTGACATCCCCGTCGAGCTTGTAGCGGAGGTTGTAGCGTCCGCGTGCGTTGAACACGAAGCTGTTGAACTCCTGAACCTTGGCGGAGAGCGCCGCGTCCATGTAGTCGTTGGGCGCGTAGTAGTAGCCGAGGTTGTCGACGTAGCCGCCGTGGGCGACGCTGCCGCCCCAGGAGGGGGTGAGCCAGCCGCTGCGCCTGCCGCGCCGCAGTGGCATGACGAAGTACGGCAGTACGGCCACGGGCGCGTCGCCGACGTTCATGATCACCGGGCGGCCGACCACCTTGTCGTCGGGCGCCACAAGTATGTGCCGCCCGTAGAAGTAGTAGTGCGGGTGCCGCGGGTTCTCGCAGGTGGTGTAGTCGCCCTGTTCTATATAGAGGCGGTTGTCGCGCGTCTTTACGATGTTGCTGCCGGTGACGTAGGTATCGTCGAACCGGGTGAGGGCGTAGCTGACGCGCCCGCGGCGCGTTTTTATGTTGTAGGCCATGAAGTCGCCGACGGTCGTGTCCTTCCCGTCGACGAGCTGCGGCCTGCCGCTGGCCTGGAACTGGTCGTTGGCCACGGTGTAGACGATTGTATCGGCCTGCAGCGTGATGTTCTGGTAGCGCACCTGCGCCCGCCCCATGAGGGAGAGGACGCGCTCCTCGTTGTCGTAGTCGATGAAGTCGGCCTCGTAGTAGACGGTGTCGGCGAGTTCGTTTTTCTTGGCCTTTTGCGCGGAGTCGGCAACGACGGTGTCGATGACGACAGTATCCGGCGCACGGTCATTCGGCTCACGCCGAGATAAAGAAGTTCGACTCCGCTCAATGACCTTCTCCCTTGTATTCGGCGGATTAGCGGAGCCAACGTCCGATGTCTGAGCGGAGCCGAAACCAATCAGTACAACAATAACAAGCGCGGCATAGCGAAATGCCGCCACGGATAAAAGCTTCGGGCCGCAGTCAGTCAAGGCAGCTCCGCGCCGGAGAAGAAGAAGGCCGTTTCGCTCGCGGCGGTCTCCGGCGCGTCGGAGCCGTGGCAGGCGTTGAACTGCACCGATGTGCCGTAGAGCTTGCGTATGGTGCCGTCGGCCGCCGCCTGCGGGTCGGTCGCCCCCATAAGCCCCCGCCACCGGGCGACCGCGTCCTCGCCGCCCAGCGCCAAAACTACGCACGGGCCGGACGACATAAAGTTCAGGAGTTCCTCGTAGAACGGCTTGCCCCTGTGCACGGCGTAAAACTCCCCGGCAAGCTCCCTTGTCAGCCGGAACATCCGCGCCGCCTCTACGGTAAGGCCGCTCTCCTCAATCATTGTAAGTATCTTCCCGGCGCGCTTGGCGCGGACGGCGTCGGGTTTTATGATGGCCAGGGTGCGGGTCGTATTCATTTTCTTCTCCTTATCTCGGAAGTTTGTCGGTATCGACGTATGTTAATTCAACGTATGGGATAGAATATAATATAATGGAAAGGGATAGAGTATAACTTGTTTATCCCGGCGAAACCACCAACTCTTAATTTTATTTGACTTTGCCCCCGTCCCCTGATGTATATTAAGACTACTATGAAAAAATACCTTTCCTTACCAATATCGGCATTGATGCCCGCGTTGGTATTAATGCTATCCGTTCAGGCGGGCGCCGCTCTCAAGAGCCGGTATTTGGACTCGCTGCAGAGGAACTTCTACGTCGAGGTTTGCAAGGCTAAACTTGGCGACGCGATTAAGACCCCGAATTGCAGGGTGGCGCCGCGACTCTACGAATTTGTCGATTGGCTTGACAGCGTGGGCAGGGGCGCCCCGCACGACAGCGTGCTCGGCAACGCCCTCAAAGACCACTACGAGTCGCTGACGAGCAAAACCCGGTACGCCGCCGACATGAGGGGGTGGCCGATCATCGGGGAGCCTTTATCGCCGCTGACCGTGGTGATGTACTTCTCCGGGACGTGCCCGCTCTGCAAGCGGAACTTCGTGGAGCTGCACCGGGAGGTCACCGCGGGCAAGTTCAAGGGCAAGGTGAAGATCGTGGCCAAACCGTTCGGCAAAAACAACGTTAACAAGGCCCTGGTGGCGGCGCACGACATGGGCCGCTTCACGGACATCATGCTGGCACTGGCGCGCGCCGAGGGGCGCGTGGACGAGGAGACCGTCTACTCGATAGCGAACGAAATGTACTTCGACCGCAACAAGTTCAAGGCCGCCGCGGAGTCGCCGTCGGTCAACGACCGCGTCAACGCCGCTTACGACGAGGGGCATAAAAACGGGGTGGAATTGGTGCCGACCTACTTTATAGGTGGGCGGAGGTACGACAGCGTCAGCAATACGTGGTGGATATTGGATACCTTTAATTATATGTATGAGGAAATCAACAGTAAGAATCGCCCATAAAGTCAAATTCTTTAAAATCTTTTAAATCAAATTCATTTTTAGACGAAGCCTTCGGCTTCATAGATAAATGCGGGGCTAAACCCCGCATTTTCAGTCAAAATCAAAAGAAAAACATTACCATCTCACAGATTTTTGTGTTTTATGGTAATACCACGATACGATTGTAGGGGCTGAAAATTTTCAGCCCCTACATTATCAATCAAAGTCAAAAGATTTTGACGTTATCTTTTGACTGAAAATCGGGGGTTTAGCCCCCGATTTATCTATGAAAGGCGAAGCCTTTCGTCTAAAAATGAATTTGATTTTAAAGAATTTGATTTTAAAAGATTTTAAAGACTTTCCTCGTTACCCTTCTTTTTGAACAGCGAGGCCAGTTTCTTCACCGCCTCCGGGGCTATGGACAGCAGGTCGCCCAGTTCGCCTTTGTCCAATTGGTGGACCTCTACGCCGGTTTCGGATATTGATATCAGGGCCACGGGGGTGACGGTCACGCCGCCGCCGGTGCCGGTGCCGGAACCGCACTTTTCGTCCTTGCCGGCCCCTCCGGCGCCGAAGCCTATCGATACCTTGGAGACCGGGACTAACGTTATCTCGCCAACTTTGAGCGGCTCGCCGAAGACCGTCTCGGTCTTGGCTATATGGTGGAACCGGTCTAGCGCCACGGTGATCACGTCGGATAGGGACATCCTGTATTCTCCTTATTAAAATCCCTCAATAACAAAATAAATATACATTATCCCCGCGCCGTATGTTATTTTATTTCTGTACGTATGTTTTTCGGTAAAGATTAAAAAGAAAGGCAAAAAGCATGTACATCATTCAAGTCGCGCCTGAATGCGCCCCCGTCGCCAAGGTCGGCGGGCTGGCAGACGTGATCTTCGGACTCTCGTGGGAGCACTCCATAAGGGGGAACGACGTCGAGATCATCATCCCAAAGTACGACTGTATGCGCTACGACCAAGTCTGGGGGATGACCGTCAGCCACAACGACCTCTGGGTGCCCTGGTTCGGCGGGGCGGTCCACTGCTCCGTCTGGTTCGGCTTCGTCCACGGGCGCAAGTGCTTCTTCATAGACCCGCACTCCAACGACAACTTCTTCAACCGCCGCACCTTCTACGGCTGCAACGACGACGTGCTGCGCTACGCCTTCTTCTGCAAGGCCGCCCTGGAATACATGCTCAAAAGCGGGAAACGGCCCGACATCATCCACTGCCACGACTGGCAGACCGGCCTCCTCCCCGTCATGCTCGCCGAAATCTACCAGCACCACGGCATGTGGAGCCAGCGCGTCTGCTACACCATCCACAACTTCAAGCATCAGGGCATCTTCGGCCACGAAATCCTCGCCGCCACGGGCCTGGGCCGCCCCGACTACTACTTCAGCCCACTCCAGCTGCGCGACGACAACAACGCCTCCGTCCTCAACTGCATGAAGGGCGGCATAGTCTACTCGAATTTCGTGACCACCGTCTCGCCCAAACACGCCTGGGAAGCCCGGCACACCGGACAGGGCCACGGCCTCGGCGCCACCCTGCACACCCATCAAGGCAAGTTCGGCGGCGTGCTCAACGGCGTGGACTACGGCACCTGGAACCCGGAACTCGACGGATTCCTCCCCGCCCGCTACGGCGCGGACAATATAGAAGAAAAATACAAGAACAAGGACGCCCTGCGCGACCGGTTCTGGCTCTACAAGAGCAATAAACCCATCATCTCCTACATAGGCCGCCTCGACGAACAGAAGGGCCTGGGCCTCATCTGCCACGCCGCCCACTACGCCCTCTCGCGCGGCGCCCAATTCATTCTGCTAGGCTCGCCGTCCAACAACGCCATAGCCGGCCAGTTCGGCCACCTCAGAAACCAGCTCGGCCAAAGCGTGGACTGCCACATAGAGCTGGGCTTCAACGAGGAGCTGTCGCACCTCATCTACGCCGGATCCGACATGGTGGTGGTCCCCAGCGCCTTCGAGCCGTGCGGCCTCACGCAGCTGATCGCCCTGCGCTACGGCACAGTCCCCATAGTCCGCTCCGTGGGCGGCCTGGCCGACACCGTCTTCGACAAAGACTACGCCCAGGTCGACATGGGCATGCGCAACGGATACACCTTCAACGACCTCAACAACGCCGGGCTGGAGTCGGCCATGAACAGGGCCATAGGGCTATACTACGACTTCCCGGAGGAGTTCAGGGCGCTGATGAAAAACGGAATGCGGGCGGACTACTCTTGGAACAATCCGGGGACGCATTATATGAATATTTATAATTTGATTAAACATAAATAAAGTCTTTAAATCTTTAAAATCAAATTCTTTTTAAGACGAAGCCTTCGGCTTCATAGATAAATGCGGGGCTAAACCCCGCATTTTCAATCAAAATCAAAAGATTTTCTAGATTGCTTCGTCGCTACGCTCCTCGCAATGACCGTCATTGCGAGCGAAGCGAAGCAATCCAGTGTTTTGACTTTGACTTTGACTTTGACTGAAAATCGGGGGTTTAGCCCCCGATTTATCTATGGAAGGCGAAGCCTTCCGTCTAAAAAAGAATTTGATTTTAAAAGATTTAAAGATTTTGATTTTAACATAAAACCGAAAGGAAAACAAAAACATGACTATCGGTCCTGAAATTTTCGAAGACGGGCTTCCTAACATTTCCTCGTTCAAAGAGGTCGAAGACGCCATTAAGTCTCGACCGAAAAATGTCTACGATTTGGGGCGGATCAACTTCGGCGGGATTCGCAGCGCCACGGCCGTCGCTTTGCACATGCACCAACCGCTCATTCCGGCGGGCGGGGGCGACCTCGGTACGGCGGACATCATCAGCAACCTCAAATACATGATGGACAATCAGGGGATCGGCGACAACCACAACGCGCCGGTCTTTCACTGGTGCTACAAGCGCATCGGCGAATTCGTCCCGCAGCTCCTCGGGGAGGGCAAGCAGCCGCGCGTCATGCTCGAGTACTCCGGCGAGCTTCTCTACGGGTTGCGCAAGATGGGGCTGGACGACGTGTTCGACGCGCTCAAACGGGTGACGTGCGACCCGGGCATGGCCCACACGGTCGAGTGGCTGGGCTGCCCCTGGGGGCACGCCGTGGCGCCCTCCACGCCGGTGCAGGACTACCGGCTCCACGTTAAGGCGTGGCAGAGCAACTTCGCCGCGATATTCGGCATAGACGCCCTCAAACGCGTCCGCGGGTTCTCGCCCTCCGAGATGGCGCTGCCCAACCACCCTGACACCGCCTACGAGTTCGTGAAGACCCTCACCGAGTGCGGCTTCACCTGGGTGCTCGTCCAAGAGCACACCGTGGAGCGCCCCGAAAACGGCTGGGGGCCGGAGAATAAGTACATCCCACACCGCCTGGTCTGCAAAAACTCCAAGGGCGATACGGCGTCCATCATCGCAATCATCAAAACCCAGGGCAGCGACACAAAGCTCGTGGCGCAGATGCAGCCCTACTACGAGGCCAAGGGGATGTCGCGCACCGCCATAGCCGGCAAGAGCGTCCCGCCGCTGGTCGCCCAGATCGCCGACGGCGAAAACGGCGGCGTCATGATGAACGAGTTCCCGCCCAAATTCATGGAAGTGGCCAGAGACTCTACAGGCTCCGACTCCCCCATGATGAACGTCACCGAGTACCTTGAACACTTGGCCGCAATGGGCATCACGGAGAAGGACCTCCCCACCCTGCAGCCGCTCTACCAAAAACGCATCTGGGACAAGGTCGCCGGAAGCGCCAAAAAGGTGGACATCGCGCAGACGATAGAGGAGCTGAAAAAAGAGGACGGCCGCTTCAACATGGACGGCGGCAGCTGGACGAACAACATCTCCTGGGTGCAGGGCTACCAAAACGTCCTTGACCCGATCAACAAACTGAGCGCCTTATTCGCCCAGAAAGTGCTGGGGTCGAAGGTGCCGACGAGCGAGCACCGCTATAGAAACGCGCTGTACTATCTGCTGCTGTCGCAGACGAGTTGCTTCAGGTATTGGGGTCAGGGGATATGGACGGATTACGCCAGGGAGATTTGCAGGCGGGGGATGGAGATTGTGGATAAGGACTTTTGACAGAGACGCGTATTAGGGGCGGGGTCAGCCCGCCCCGGTTTTTGACTATGCACCCCGTTAGAGCGCGTCTTTTTTGCGGATCATTTTTTCGACTTGGTCGACGGGATAGCCTTGTTTGATAAGGTCTAGGATTTGCTCGGCGACTTTCCGGCGTTCGGCGGCCAAAGCAGCTTCTTTCTCCGCCGCCGTTTTTTCCGTTGCCTCATTCAGGGCTTTCCGCACCACGTACTCAGTCCTATCCTGTTCGTCGCGCCACCGCTTTAGGTCTACCTCGTATAGGGCGCGGACCTCCGCGGTCATGTTCACTTCCACGAGCGCGTCGCAGGCGTACTTCAGTTCCGGGTTCTCCTTTATCAGCGACACTAGATCCTCCTTCCTTTTAGCCAAGATAAACTTCAACCACGATACCAAGCGCCCGTGGCTGTTCGGCGGCAGTTTTGAAAGTTCTATGATGTGGAGCGTACGCAGATCGTGCAAAACGTAACGCTCGGTCTTCTCCATCATCGCGAATTCGCTATGGTATTTATCCGTGTTTTTAAGCACCGATTCGGTAGCTATGAGGATAAACACAACGGGCGTCAGATTCGGGTACTCGCTGCCATCACCCAACTGAGCGGCCATCATCTTACTAATATAATATTCTACGCGCTTATGAATGTTGGAAAAGTTGCCCGTCAGCATTTCCACAGCCACCTTCTCGCCGTTTTTCAGCCGCACGAACATATCGAGAATACCCAGCTTGTCGTCGATGAACTCGCGATTGAGATGCGGGTCGCCGAAAGTGATGTCGGACTCGCCGATCTCGGCGTCCATGATCGCGCTGAGCAGTTTCGCGGTGACGCACTTGTTCCGCTCGTCGCCGAAGACGTGCTTGAAGACAACATCGTTCGTGGGCGGGAGCAGGTCTGGGATGGGGGCGATTTCGGCTTTTGAGGCCTTGGGGGTCTTGGGAGCGGATTTTTTGAGCATGATGGTGATCTCCTTATTGAAGATAATCAATAATTAATGGTTAATAAACAACACTATTAACGGTAAATCATAGAATAACGCGGTACAACGAGAGTATTTCGGTACAACGAGAGGTTTCCGGGCCGGCGTATTGTATTTATTACGGCGCGCGGAAAAAGGGATTGCTTGTTTTGTTAATATATATTATTTACACTTAAAATCAAAATCTTTTAAATCTTTTAAAGTCAAAATCTTTTAAATCAAATTCAAATTCTTTTTTAGACGAAGCCTTCGGCTTCATAGATAAATGCGGGGCTAAACCCCGCATTTTCAGTCAAAGTCAAAATCAAAATCTTTTGACGTTGCCGTTGACTGAAAATCGGGGGGTTTAGCCCCCCGATTTATCTATGGAAGGCGAAGCCTTCCGTCTAAAAAAGAATTTGATTTTAAAAGATTTTAAAGACTTTGATTTTATCCCCCCAAAATAAAAGCGGTCGGCACCGGGAAGGAAGTGGTTGGTCCCGGTGCCGACCTGGCGACAGATACGTTAGGCCATGGTATCGCCGCGTAATCAAAAATTGGGCGGCCTAAGACGGCCGCCCACATCAACAACCTTACTTCACCACGCTGAACACGAAGGAGACCTTTTCCTTCGTACCGTTCTTATTGACCAACGCGCCTTTGACTACGTAGGTGCCTTCGGCGGCGTTGTTCACGTTCCACTTGGCTATTTCGCCGGTGCCGGAATTCGCTCTCACTTTGGCTACCGATTTTCCGGTGGCGTCAAAGATGTAGAGGCTTCCGCTCTTTACCTGCTTCGCGGAGAAGAACTTGATCGTGCCGTTCTTCGATACGGGGCTGGGGCCGGCGGTGAACGACGCGGCGGCTACTTTAACCGGCGCTACGGCAACCTCGGTCTTCCCGTTGTATGTCGGGATCTCGCGGTTGGCGTCGGCTATGCTGTTTCTCTTGATCTCCCTGGTTACCGAGTCGCTGGCGAAGGTGTTCGCGGTCGGGGCCAGGCGGACGTAGTACACGCCGGACTTCAGACCGGACGTTACAACCGCTGTCGCGGGCGTCCACTCTTTGTCGGTGCTCAGCCTGTACTCCATCGCGGTCGTCGTGCCTCTCAGGCGGCCGTCCAGGGACAGCTCGGTGGCGGCGTTGTCAACCTTGACGGAATCCAGATCCGCGCTCACAGGCGGGCGGATGCCGATTACGATCTTGGCCGTGTCGCTGTTGAACTTGAACTCCGTGGTCTTCAGCGCAACAACTTTGATCGTCGTGCCGACCCAGTCGGGGTTGATCGTCGTGTCGGGCGTTGTCGCGGTCAGCGATACTCCGTTGATCGTGTACGTCGTGCCGACCAGCAGACCCGTCAGCTTCTCGTTTCTGTAGTTCACGTTGATGTAGGCGGGCAAAGCCTCCTTCATCT
>Ga0268262_10000208_pt1 | contig 78136 bp, 77 predicted proteins | sample TergutNc150P3_FD_190354 | JGI IMG/M metagenome (GOLD analysis project Ga0268262, IMG submission 190354) | Nasutitermes corniger P3 segment gut microbial community from laboratory colony in Florida, USA - Nc150 P3 (SPAdes) (version 2) | ecosystem: Host-associated > Arthropoda: Insects >...
AGGGCAAGCCCCCTGCGGCGGTCGGTGTCGTGGCCTTTGTCTACGCATGCTTTGGCATGGCTGCATCGGCAATCCACGCCAATACCGTCGCAGGGGGCTTGCCCTGCCGCCTGCAAGGTATAGTTGCTTAATAACGGGGGAATTCTTGCAACGCATAAGTTTTACTTGAACCTCAACCGAGCCGCAAAGCGGCGAAGATTCCCCTCCGACTGACTAATTCTCCATTAAATCGCAATATTATTACATGAGCGAAAGGAACGCTATTTTACAACCAAAACTTCATGTGAATTCTGATTCTCTCTTATGTTTATAGAAGAAACTTTTCAATTTTTCCCTGTAAATAATAATAGAGTTTGGCAAAAATAAAAAAGCACATGATAATCACGTAAGTACTTATGTAGTAAAGAATTACATTAATTGAAAGGTAAAATTCACGTGTTCAACAAAAACTGCTAAAACAGGTTAAAAACCCTATAAAAAGCACTTTTTTGAAGGTTTTTGAGCTTGGAACCGTTTCCATTATAGAAATCACCTAATAAAAGCCGTTTCCCCGCTTGTCAAGTAAAAATTTACTTGATTTTTTGCTCTATAAAAGCGAAAATATTAACGGGTATCGTTTTACCTTTTGGTAACGAGACCCACCTAACCCCGTATTATTTACGGGGCTTTTTTGTGTTCCATAATAATATTTGAGGTGTTGTATATTGTTTCCTTTCATCACCAAAATAAATGATTAAATTTCGTATTGTATATCAATGGACAGGCACGGTGTGGGAAAAACGGGCGCCGGATAAATACACCGACCTGTATATCCGCTGTTATAAAGACGGTCTTGACGTGCCGGAGCTTACACAGGACATGGGCTGGTTCGGCGCACTGTTCGCGCGTGTTCTTATCGCTCAACAGGCGTTCATTGAAGAGCTGCAAACACAGGTCATTGAATTGTCTGAAGGAGGGCAGATTAGAAGCAAGGATTTCGCTTCCGGTGTGAGAGGCTTCCAGATAAAAGCTAATGGAGATGCTGAATTCTATAATGGTAAATTTAAAGGAACAATTGAGGCTACAGACGGTTTTTTTAATAACATAACAACTATTAACCTAAAAACAGGTGGAACTTTAAACGGAATTCCTATTGACGGATTTGCAAGGAATCATGGAGATGATTATCCGGTAGGTACTATTTTATTCGCACAATATCATGGCAGCAGTCCACCGTCTGTAAATAGTACTGGAGAGGTGTCCCGTGGAGCGGGAGGTACAAGTTATATTTGGGACGGAAACGGGGCCCTATTACCCGGAACATGGCGAGTTTCAGGAAGGGATGCTGTAGGTAATGCTTCTTACTTTGGAGTACTTGTTAGAAGAGTCAGTTAATTTCAAGAAAATCAAATTTAACGCAAGATAATTTTAAATTGTGATCCATCAAAATTAAAATCAACTTGTACAGGATAACCGTCTGTTGTATGTCCATTAAATGAAGGGGTCTTACTCTTTATAGTCTCATTTTTTTCTTCCTGTCCGGCTCTTATCATTAAAGGGTCAGTACTAATAGCTCCGTTACCGTATAAGAGTACATCTTTTCCTAAAGTGTTATATATAGAAGAAGGAAAAGGCGTTATATCATAAAAATTATAAATATCTCCTTCTTGAACAAGATAAACGCTATTTATAACTGGATACGATTGATAACTTCTCATTCTATGTTCAAAATCTTCATTTAATTTAAATACAGACTGTGCATTTGGATAAATTTTATAATCATCCGTACGACTTCCCATTGTAATAGTAAATATTATGGTTTGAGTATCAGAATAATTGTTGATAGTTATTAATTTTTCATCTCCGCACCCTAACAGCAATAAAACAATACTTAATGTTAATAATAACTTTTTCATATTAACCTCCGTAATATTTTTACCTGATAGTTAAAAATATTTCATTATCATTATTAATAATTTTCCAGTCAAAAATAATTGGGTATGAAGGTTCAACACGTCCATCGCTATCGGCTTCTAAGGTGAAATTAGGATTATTTGTGTATATGTATAAATTATCTGATATATTACTATCTTTTGGAACATTTATTAAATATGTATTATTGTGAGATATATAATTATTTGCTTTTATTCTTTTTACGTCAACTGGTAAAGTATTCATTACATTTAATTTAAGGGGGACAAATGACGAATCTATAATAGTATAATCACCTGTAATACCGTTATAAGTTAATTCAACACTTGCTATTCCATTCTGATCTAAAAGATTTTGGGGCGATTGCGTATATGCCACAACTTCATACTTTTTAGTCTGAGAAACTTCAAGAGTATCTGATATTCCATTATATGTATAAGATACATTTCTTGTAGAATTATTTGTTATTGAAACAGAATAATATTTATTATCTTCACTACAAGAAACTACTAATAAAAAAATAATACTTAGGGTTAATAATAATTTTTTCATTCTTCTCTCCATTCAGCATAAAGGAAAATATTTATATTTTTTATTTCTATTTTACTTCCAATGACATAAGAAGTACCAGAATTATCTGACTTTGTATTCCAGCCGGTAAATTCATATCCTTCTTTAACCAGTGTATTTTGATCAAGAACAGTAGCGAATGAGCCGGATGCATACTGGTTATTATCAACAGGCGGAAATCCGTATGTATTTCCATTACCATTATAAATTATTGTATATTTATTTGTATTTGGAACTTCCCCACAGGCGGTAAATATTAGAATAATGCTTAGGGTTAAAAGCAGCTTTTTCACATTGATCCTCACAATATTTATTATATTTTTCCTGTTATATAAAGTCAACAAGCCTTTATCTGAATTAGAATAAATTAATTTCCGCACTCTTATAATCTGCTTATGGCATATGTAAAAACCGATTGGAAAGCCCGTCAGGGCAGGAATTTAAACAAGTTTACCAAGTATCAAGAAACCGGCAATACGGTTATTCTGGAAAATACTCCTGATTCTATTACCGAACCGGGAACTTCTTTTAACGTTGAAAGAATGAAAAAGATCGAACAGGGTATTTATGACGAGCATGAACTGGTTGCCGCTGAGGAGCAAGGTCGAAAAGCAGACATAATCAGCCTCAAAGAAAAAACCATTAACATCATTGGAAAGCCAAACGGGATAGCAAGTCTTGACGAGCAGGCAAAAGTGCCGTTAGAGCAGCTTCCGGACGTATTTAGCGAGGATTTTACAGATGTAATAAACGCCGTTAATATGGTGGAAAGCAATATCCTTAATAGACTTTTCCCCATCGGCTCCGGTTACACACAGGGCATAAATGATCCAACTCCAATTGAAGCAGGACTGCCGGGCATTTGGCAGAAATGGACAGGAAAGGCTGAAGCGTACAGGCTAATGACAGGCACGCTTCCTTCGTACACAACATACACTGCCGGAGCTAATTATGCGGCTAACGCTTATGTGTTATGGCATTTACCCAGCGCAGGCTATGAGATATTTAAAGCGAAAGCAGCTATCACAAACGCGGCTGTACAGCTTGATCCTGTTTTATGGGAAAAGTATACGACCGGCACAATTGTTGAGCGCAGACTTTTACAGGGCTGGCTTGACAATGATCTTTCAATCGGCAATGTTATTTCAGGCGGCAGTTACAACGGACAGCGCGTCAGCGAAGTAATTGTAAGAGGCGGAACGTTCCCGAGCTGGGAAGGCGGAAACAGACCAACCTTTAAAACTGGCGGGATCGATCTGGATAGGATTTATTTCACTCCCCATTCCCTACTCCCTAATACAAAGCGCCCCCCAACACGCCGTTCATACCCCAGCAAGTCATAACCGAAGTTCGCATTTAAAACCCCAACGTTCGTATTTATAACCCGAACGCTCGCATTTAAAACCTAAACGTTCGTATTTAAAACACAAACGCTGAGCAAAGCGATGCGAACGTTCCCATCGGCGGTATCAATGTTAAACATAATCCGTAATTATTTCAGCGCAGAATGACAACGACCCACCCCTAAATATCTAACGGCGGGCAGCGCAAACCCCTTACGGCGGTGTTGGTGTGGATTCAATAAATACCACGTCTCGTAAAAACGCCTACAGCGTTTTTACGCAACGTGCGTAAATAAAGTCCACACCATTTGACCGCCGAAAGGGGTTTGCGATGACGCCGTAAGATAAATATATCGAATCGCTGTAAAGCTTTATCCTGACACCGTAAGATAAATATTGCTCTTAAAACGGAAGCTTTGGAATAGTCGGCAGACTCGGCGTACTTGGCGTTTGTCCCTGCAATACATCCTTAACTGCCTGCTGCGCCGCCTGATTTAATTTATTTTCAAATTCATTCTTTTTGTTTGTAAGGGAATTTTTAAACTGAAAGGTATTGATGTAAACTCTTTCAAATGATAGGGTAAAATAATGCCTTCCAATGCCAAAAACATCGATTTTTTTGACCGCATCCGGATTATTACGGAAAAATATTTATCGTACCGCAAAAGAACACGCCGGATAAAGAAAGAAAAACGAAAAAACAAGAATCCTGTGCTGGACTGGATTGAAGCGTTTCTGTGGGCTGCAGGCATGGTTTTATTGATAAACCAGTACATTGTACAGGCTTACCGGATTCCTTCCGGTTCCATGATTGACACTCTTAATATCGGCGATCATATTTTTGTTTATAAACTTGTATACGGGCCTGAATTGCTTCCGGATTTTTTAAAATTGCCAAGTCCCATAAAGCCCAAAAGAAATGACATTATTATTTTTGAAAATCCTTCCTACATTTCGCGGGGTTCTGTTTTTGATATTGCCCAAAGGATTATCTATATGTTAACCCTTTCGCTTGTTGATATAGATAAAGATGAATCTGGCGACCCCAAGGTTCATTTTTTGATTAAACGGGCTGTGGGAGAAGCCGGCGACCGTTTTATAATGGAAAACGGTGAAATGAAGATACTCTTTGCCGGAGAAGACCGCTGGATTGATGAAAGGGAGTATAACGAGCGAAGGGGCTGGAAACACAGAATTAGCAGATTGATGCAGCAGGAACAGTACCCGGTTCTTACCCTGGCGGGAAAGGTTTCAGGCTGGACAGACAGGGGAATCCTAGTTTCCGAGAAGTTAATGGCGCAGGCTTCCCTGCCGGGAGAAATGCGGTATCCTGATTTTCTTGCCCATGAAAGGACAAGACTCGAAACATTAAGAAAAGTTTCTCCGCATGAAAGCCGTTACGCGATGCTTCTTGCAAGGTATTCATTGGGCTGGTATGTCCCTGAAGGAAGAATTCTTCCTCTTGGGGACAACCGTGACAATTCAAGGGACGGGCGTTATTTTGGTCCTGTGCGGTTATCAAGAGTGCTTGGCAGGGGTATGATAATCTACTGGCCGTATTGGCGGATGGGCAGGATAAAGTAATGGCGGTTAATTATGTTTGATAAATGGACTCAATATTCATATAGGGCGCAGAAGTATCAGCGACACCGCATATTAAAATTTATCTTTATTTTTTTTGTTTTATATTTAATTTATAATCTTCTTACAACATTTTTATTTTCTGTCTGGGTTATAGATAATGAAGTAATGCAGCCGGGTCTTTTACCGGGCGACAGATTGATTTTTACTTCGTTTACTCCGCCTGCATGGATTAACCGTAACAGAAATGAGAAATATTCCCTGCCTTTTAAACGCGGCAGTATAGTGTTGGTTGATATGGGGCGCAACAAGGAACAAAAACTGCCGTTACGCGTCATTGACGGGGTTGTAAGGTTTTTTACGGCTCAGAAGGTCAGTATTATGTCTGCGAGAGGGCAGTACTATATAAAAAGGGTGATTGCGCTTCCCGGAGATGAAATTATTATGGCTAATTATGTGTTCAGGGTAAAAACTCCGAATAATCCATACAGTCTGACTGAATTTGAACTCTCGGAAAAACCTTATCATCCTGATATTCCGCAAATCCCGGCGATTTGGGATGAATCGGTTCCTTTTTCAGGAAGCATGGATAAAGTAATTCTGGGTTCTGACGAATGCTTTGTAATTTCAGACGACAGAAGCAGCACAAATGATTCGCGTACATGGGGGGCGGTCTCTCCGTCATTGATCACGGCAAGAGCGCTTATAAGAATCTGGCCGATTGTTAAAATTGAGCTTTTATAACTTTAAGTGGGCTTGAATTTTTCCCTTTATATTCATATTCCCTTTTGTAATTCTTTTTGCGATTATTGCGATTTTTATTCGGTTATGACGGAAAAAGACAGAGTAAAAAAAAATCAGATTGATGTTTTCCTTGACTCTCTCATCGCCGATATTAATTGCCAAATCGATTTTTTTAACGTTGGAGAGATAAAGACAGTATATATCGGCGGAGGAACTCCGTCCGCGCTTGGAGAGCGTATAACAGTTCTCCTTGATGCGTTAAAAAAATTACCGGGGTTTTCTCCTGAGGAATTTACCGTTGAAGCAAATCCTGAATCTGCGGCGGAAGAATTCCTGTGCGTATGCAAGGAAGGCGGCGTTAACAGGCTCAGCATGGGAGTGCAGACCTTCCATGAACCGTCTCGAAAAGCTGTAAACAGAATTGGAGATTCTGTCTTGCTGGAGAAGCGTCTTGCTCTTGCAAAGCGTTTTTTTCCTGATTCGCTCAGCGTAGACCTGATTACAGGTCTTCCTTATCAAGATGAAAAAACGGTTTTACTGGACATAAAACGGCTTCTTGCTTTTGAGCCTGACCATGTTTCGCTTTACAGTCTTACCGTAGAAAACGATACGCCTTTAGAAAAAAAAATAAAAGCAAAAGAAATAATTTTGCCGCAGAACGATTTCTCGGATTTACTTTGGCTTTCCTGCCGGGATGCGCTGGAAGATGCCGGATTTTGCCATTATGAAATTTCCAATTTTGCAAAAGACGGAAAAGTTTGCCGTCATAATATACGCTACTGGCTGATGGAAGGCTGGATCGGCGCGGGACCCGCCGCTTCAGGAACAGTTATAAATGAAGAAAACGGAACCGCAAAACGATTAACGTATCCTCCTGACATTGACGCATATAACGCTTCTCCGTCAATAAAAAATGCGGTTTGCGAAGAACTGGATAAAAACGTTTTAATGAAAGAGAGTCTTTTAATGGGCTATAGGTATTGCAAAGGACCTGACAAATTTTTGTTTAAAAAGCGTTTCGGACGCGGAGTGGAAGAGTGTATTCCGCAGACGCTTGACAAATGGAAAAACAAAGATATTATGCTTTTTTTGAACAGCTTTTTATCTGACGCTTTTGACGAATTGGATTAGCGTAAATTTAACTCCGCGTCTGTTTTCCTGATATATTCGGGGCCGGAATAAAGTGTCGCGCCGTTATTTTCAAATTTGTTTTGCTTTCTTGCGGCGGCAATCAGTTCCTTTGCATATCCGCAGGCTTTATTTTCAAAAATTATGTGCTTCAAAGCTTCCTGTGTCAGTGAAGCATAAAGTGAAACTGCTCCGCTTCCTGTCAGCGTTATTTTTTCATTATTTGTTTCCGCTGTATTAATGATTTCGTCGGAGATTTGGGCGGCTGCCGCTTCAACAGCAGGTTTTATTCTTTTTTCTTCCCGGTATATAGCATAAAACCATGAATTTTTCCTTGCGTCTATTGCCGGAAACACGATTCCTTCGCAGTTGAATGCCATGCAGTCCAGAGTCGGAACTGCGATAAACGGAACGGAAAGGGAAAGCGCAAGGCCTTTTGCAATTGAATAACCGATGCGAAGCCCCGTAAAAGAGCCGGGGCCTCCCATGCAAATAACGCCGTCGAGGTTTTCCGGCGAAAGAGATGCTTTTTTCATTTGGCTGTCTATCATGTTCATCGCAAGTTCGGAATGCCTTACTCCGGCTTCTGTTTCTGCAAAAAAAATTTCATCCTCTCTTGCGACAGCGACCGAAAGGACGGAACACGCGGTATCTATTGCAAGCAGATTCAAATTTCCTTAACCCCCGATATTTTAATCAATCTTGATGACTGTCCTGTAATTTCAATACAGACTGTGATTGTATTCTCCGGCAGGGATTTTTGGATTCTGCCGCTCCATTCTATAACGGAAATGCCGTTTGAATTAATAACTTCAGGTCCCCCTATATCTTCAAAATCCCTCTCATTGTTTAAACGGTATGCGTCAATATGGTACAGGGACGAATCTGAACTTTTATATTCGCTGATTATTGTATAGGTCGGGCTTGTTATATTTTCGTTTATTCCAAGCCCTAGGGCTATACCCTTGACCAGCTGCGTTTTCCCGCTTCCGAGAGCGCCTTCAAGCGCTACGACAGAGCCTTGTGAAAGCATACAGGCAATGCGTTTTCCAAGCGCGAATGTTTCTTCAGGTGAATTAGTATTAAAAAAAAAATCAGGCGTTTGATGACTCTTTGCGGTCAATCAGGAAGTCCCCCTGAAGCTTCCAATTCATTGATAAATTTCTTAAATTCTTTGTTTAGGGGAATTAGCGGATAATCAATTGTATCTATAAAACTTATACCGATATCTTTTTGCCCTGTAGGCTTATATTCTATAGAAAAATCAATACGGTAATCTTTATTGATATTGTTCATATCAATAACGGCAACACCGGTAAAAAGTTTCCGGTAATAAATCGGGACGTCCTTCCTGATCATGTCTTTTATGGTTACAATTTTCATAATTTATGCTCTTCCCTCTTTATTAGTTTGTATACTCATATACATAAGCATTTATATTGTTCATTGATTTTTGTGTAACCCTTAAAAATTTAATATGAAGCACTGTAGTCATACCTGTCCTGTTTATTCTTAATACCTGTCCAAGTGCGGCTATAGTGGTATTGTTCTCCACATATTCTATCTTGAACCTTGCGCCGACCTGTACCGGATATGATGTTTTTATCGAACAACCTCCAACGGATATGTCCGTGATAGTTCCGGCAAAACGGCGTTTGTCAATAACAAGGCGCTGTTTTTTTCCGGTACCTTCAACATATACCAGATTCATAAAACAAGCAATAGCCGCCTGTTTGCGCCGGTAACGCCTTTGTGAAAGGAATTTTACTTGATTGGAATGGGCAAGCAGCGTAACCTGTTTCCCCCGCACGACAGAATTTCCTATGACGCGGGTTTCAAAAGAAAAGCCTTTATTGTTTTTGGTAAAAAACATTACGTTAAGTTTGGAACCCTTTGCTATCTTAATCTGGCTTCCCAGTATGTTTTTCGGCGTTTCTACGGCTAAATTTTCACTGGCTGCCGAAACTACAGCCGTATCTATTTTATCCCTGCCGTTGGTAATGGTTAAGTTTGTTTCATCCTTAATTTGGCGGGTTGAGGATATTGTGCCTATTGAGCTGTTTTCAAGCAGATTTCTTGTGGAAAAAAGTATTGAAAGCCTGTGCTGCGCTTCTTTTTCATTGGCGGACGAATGTTCAATTACATGGTACGCGTGCTTGAAATGACGGTCTAAAAGCGCCGGCGTGGTGAGTGATTTCTCAGGATCCAGAACTTCGTCGGTTTTAAATACAAAGTTAAGCATTTTCCTCTGATCATGGCCGAGATCAATGTTTTTCGTTAAACGGTTCAGGGTAAAACCCGGTAATATTTTTTTTCCCGAACCGGATTTTCCTCCTGACGCGCCTTTTCTTAAAATGTTGGCCAATACGATAGCAATAACGATTACAGCGACAAAAATAGAAATAATTATTAAGTCTCTTGAAGAAAGAGTCGATTTATTCCAAAAATCTTTCGCTTTTACCTGCAGCGGAAAAAACGCTAAAACATAGTGTATAATCATTCTTTTTCCTGCCGCGCCGACCGGCTGTTATTTGTTATTGCGGAATAAAGTTCCTGCAATTTTGGGGACGCTTCGTATTCGGCAATGTCCCCGATAAGGACTGTGTCATGCCTTTCGTAAGCTTCCAGCAGTTCCTTAATAGTTTTTCCGAATTCATTTATTGTTCCTGAAAACGCTTCTTTTTCCTCCGGCTCCTGCGATAAAGCTCCCTGAATTTCAAGCTGTTTTACAATACGAAGTATTTTTTCCGATAAACCCGAAAAAACCTGAATCGTTCCTGCCGCCCGCGCATCTTTCCCTGTTTGAATATCAAGGGCAAGGTCCGTAAGCTTTGTACAGGTTTCTTCCGTCAGAGACTTTAGGTTGTATAGCTCCTGCAGAGGTTCCTTAACTTCACGAAGTCTTTCTTCGGTAACGGAAGAAACAAACTTAGCGTTAATATCGCCGCCTGAAAACAAGTTCGCGTAAATGTCATAAAGATCAGGCATTTGATCAAGCGTGAACAGAGCCTGCGGTTTTTCTTTCCAGATTTTAAGGAACTCCCGCTTATCGTCAAATTTCAGGCTTTCAAACTCTTCTATATCCGCATGAAGATTTAAAAGGCTCTCCAGAAAAAGTTGGGCAAGCGAGATTGTTTTTATGTCAAGTTTGTTTACAGTTTCAATGTCCTTTTTAAATATTTCTTCAAACGCGGAAGAAAGGACAGGCGCGTTATTAATTGACAGACCGCTGAAACGCTGTCCTGAGTCGGCAAGCCACTGCTCAAGCCCCGCCATTATTTCACCTACGGTTTTTTCATTGTCCGGTACAATATCCGCCGTCCGGCCGTTGATAGTTATTTCCATGTTTTACCTGTTGCTGCGGTTTTGCTGATTGAAATTATCAAGTGAATTGGACAACTGTTCCATTCGTGAATATGCAGATTCCATTCTGGCGTATTGCGCCTTTAAATCCGCTTCTTTTGCCGCAAGTTGGCGGTCCAGTGTGGTAATGCGCTTTTCATCCTGGCTGATGCGGGAATCCAGCGTGCTGTTTTTTAAGGAAATAATACCGCCTGTTTCCACAAACGGCTTTACGAGCGTATCTACGTTATAGGCAATTCCCGTATTTGCGAGCAGGTCGCCTGTGGTATCACTTGCAAAAAGTTCTTTTATTGCGGGAACTCTGGTTTCAAGCGCGGTGTCAAGAACTTTTTCGTCTATTTCCAGATAACCGCGAAGCTTTGAAGCGTCAAAACCGCCGCTTCTTGTTGCGTTGGTGCTTATTCCTATTTGCGCAAGCATGGAAAGGTCTCGTTCAAGGCTGGTAGGGTAGGGGGCGGTAACTGTCCTTAAAAGGTTGTTTTTTAAGTTGCCTAATGTAATGTCTCCGTTAAAAGCGCCGAGTCTGTTTCTCATCTCCGCTCTTTCATCAGCGGTCAAATATGTCAGTTCATTTAAAATTGTATCATCTACGCTTGTTTTAAAACCTGCCCCTGACGACAGCCTTCTTGCCGTTAATACATTAATCTCTGCCATAAGTCGGTTATAGTTTCCGACAAACGAGATAATCGCTTCTTTTATGCCTTCTATATCGGCTTTTACGTCAATCTCAACCGGTTTTTCTGAAATTCCCCTTACATTCAGGGTAAGACCCGGAACAAGATCGTTGATATTGTTGGTCGGGCGTTTTATTTCTATCCCTTCCATTGTAATAATTGCGTCGCGGGCTGTAGAAACCGCATTGACAGGCCTTAACCCGTTACTTGCGACATTGGGATCGGATATTTCTATGTTGCCGATTGAAATTTCACGGTGGGTGTTTGAATTATCTATATTGAGTGAAACAATTGTCCTACCCTGTGCAATCTCGGAAAGAAAATACTGTCTGGAAGTAAAATTCGTACTGTCCGTAATCGGAGGAAGTTTTGCGGAACTTCCGTCAGAGAAAACAAGACTAAGGACTGCCATATCGTCATGGCGCTGCGGAACTGCCGGAGTTTTCCATTCCGGAAGCGGCGCAAGAGACGGTTCGTTATTTATGGTTATTCCACCGTAAGTTACCGAGTTTGAAGGAACGGAAGGTCCCGGCGGCGGATTGGGAATGCCGAAATTGGCGTCGGTTTCAATTCTGGTTGACGTGTCAAATTTTAACATTAAAAGCGAGTTTGAGTTTACGGAAACATTTAACGGCATTGAAGCTGAAGACAACGGAGGCATTTTTAAAACTCCGTCGTTCATTTCAGCGCCCTTTTGAACCGCGGGCGCGCCGATTAAGCCGGATACTTGGGAGCTGTTGTCCCTTTCCATCATTCCGATTTTTAAGGCAAAATCTACAGAATCTCCTGAAAAAGTGAGTCTGTTTTGCGCGCCTGTTACTTTTGATTCTATTAATAATGATTTGGTTCCGCTTTGTACTGCAAGAAGGCTGGCTGAAATTTTATCTTTGCTTCTGCGGTTTATAGCGTCAACAAAATCCTTTAATGTCCCGCCGCGGAAACTAACGGATATTTCTTCATTGCCTACGCTGAATGAATAGTTCCCCGCATCTATTCTCATTTTCTCGTCAAGCGGCTGGGAAAGAAATCTGTCTGCCTGTGCGGTTTGTTTGACTGTAAAAGAGTACGAGCGCTCCTGCGCTTCCCTTGTCGCCGACGCGGTAATTACATTGTCATTGCCTGTCTTGGCGATTCTGTCGTTGAATGGGTTTTGGAAAGAATAGAGAAAACGTGCGCTCTCGCGCACGGAATTTATCCTGCGGCCTACTTCCTGCCAGTACCCTTTTTGAACTTGAAGATTCTCAATGTTTTGTTCAATGCGTACCTTGGGAATTCTCTCAAGGCTCATCAAGTCTTCTATTATTTTTTCTGTGTTAAACCGGCTTTTAACTCCCGGTATGTAAACATCGGACATAGACCTGACTCCCCCAATTTCAGGCTATACCGTTAACAGTATAGCCTAAACCATTTCATCAAATAAAAGACCTATAGCTTCCTTAAGGTTTCTGTGCAGCTTCTGCAATTCTTCAGGCGGAAGCTCCTTAATCACCTTATCGGTTTCTTTGTCGATTACCTTTACAATTACTTCGTTTGAATGATGATCTACAACAAATTGAAGTTTTCTGTTAAAAACGGTGGTGATTCGCTTTAAATCTTCGGTTGTTGAATGAATTTCATGAGGTTTTACCATTGACTTCTGCTGAGATATTTCATTGTGTTTTACAGTCCCGAAAATTTCAGGAGAGGGCACCGGTGAGACAGGTGTATTAACTACACTTGTTACTGACATTTTATACCTCCGTGTAAAACAGGTCCAAAAGCCCTGTTCTTTCCGCCAATCCTTGGCTGGAAAACCTCCGGCCGCTTATTTTAATAAGCGGCCGGGCAGTTCAGATAAACAGTGAAGGCGCGAACTTCACTGTCTTTCTTTCCGACTACCCGGCTGTCTGATTTGGTCAGATAAACCGGGTAAAACGGATATACGAAAAAAAGACGACGTCCAGAAGTCTCTAAATCGCATAAAAAACCGGGACTACGAAAGCAGCTGCAATACAGACTGTGTCCGCATATTAGCCTGCGCCAGCATTGCGGTTCCGGTCTGGTTCAAGATGGATTCCCTTGTATAGTCAACCATCTTTGATGCCATGTTTGCATCCCGAATTCTTGATTCAGCGGCCTGGGTGTTTTCAGCTGCAATAGCCACGCCCTGGGCTGCCAATTCAAAACGGTTCTGATAAGCGCCGAGATCAGCACGTTGTTTTGATACAATCTTTAAAGCGTTATCAACAGTGCCGATAGCAAGGTTTGCCGCTTCCGTATCTGCAATGGAAAGTTTTCCGTCACTTCCCTGTGAATCAATTAAGCCAAGCGCGGAAGCTGACATATCGCCTACAAAGATCTTTGTATTTTGATCCATGTTGGCTCCAACCTGAAGCTGCATAGTCTTACCGCTTGTTGAATTCATTGCAAAAGCTCCTGTCAGCAAATTCATGCCGTTAAACTGGGCATGGCTTGCTACGCGGTTAACCTCGTCGACCATCTGTGACACTTCAACCTGAATCATCATACGGTCTTCATCGGTATAAATACCGTTGGCTGACTGTACTGCCAATTCCCGAATACGGTGCAGAATATCCTGGGTTTCCTGAAGATAGCCCTCAGTCGCCTGGATAAACGATACGCCGTTCTGGATATTGCGTTCCGCCTGATGCAGACCCCGAATCTGGCTCCTCATTTTTTCAGAGACTGCAAGACCGGAAGCATCATCACCCGCGCGGTTGATCCTCAAACCGGAGCTTAATTTCTCCACGTCCTTGGTCATGTCGAGCTGGGTTACGCCGAGCTGACGGTCGGCGAATAAGGCGCTCATGTTGTGGTTAATAATCATATTGTACCCTCCATAGTTTATTTACCCCGGCCATCCATGCCAGAGCCGTCCCGTGGGAGCGTCCTTTGAAAATGGCTCGCGCAGCCATTTTCTTTGTCCGCATACGAAACGAAACGGTTATCAAAAAATAAACGTCTCGATCCGTCCCACGCATACTTAACCTGAAAGGGTCAAGTACGGTATAGCCCGCAGATTCATATCTACGCGCATACCTATGGAAAGTTAATGTCAAAGAACACTTGTCCGGCGCTTAAATCCTTAAGCGTCGGACGGATTTCACAAAAACCAGAGAAGGGTAGTATTCCGGGTTTTTGGGGCCGGAATATACCCCTTCATGGTAATTTTACTGCACTATTGCAGTAATTGCAAGACTGATGTCGCTCTCTGGTTTGCCTGCGCAAGCATTGCAGTTCCGCTCTGATTCAGTATTTGGTTCTTTACATATTCAACCATCTGGTTGGCCATGTTGGTATCCCGTATCCTGGATTCCGAGGCTTGCAGGTTTTCGGCTCCTACGTCAAGTCCGCGTACTACATGTTCCAGTCTGTTCTGGTAAGCGCCGAGATCGGCTCTCTGTTTGTTGACAATTTTCAGCGCTGCGTCAATAGTGCCGATTGACTTGTTGGCTTCATCCATGTTTTCCAAGGAAATAAAGGTTTCGTCCATATTGCGGATTCCAAGCCCTCTTGCCGTCATAGTGCCGATGAATACCTGTTTGCGCTGATCCATGTTGGCTCCGACATGGAACCACATTGAAGCGGTAGGGGAATTCTGGCCTGTCATTCTGGCAAAGCGTCCTGTCAGCATATTCATACCGTTGAATTGGGCATGACTTGCAATCCTGTCGACTTCGTCAACAAGGGCTGAAACTTCGATCTGAATGTACATTCTGTCCTCTTCGCTGTAGATACCGTTCGCCGCCTGGACAGCCAGCTCACGCAGACGCTGAAGAATGTCCTGTGATTCCTGGAGATACCCTTCCGATGTCTGAATGAAGGAAATGCCGTTTTGAGCGTTGGTTGACGCCTGATTCAAACCGCGTATCTGGCTCCGAAGTTTTTCAGAGACAGCCAGTCCGGATGCATCATCGCCTGCACGGTTGATACGAAGACCGGAAGAAAGTTTCTCCATGTCCTTGTTGATGTAAACCTGTGTTACCTTGAGGGACCTGTCCGCAAACATTGCGCTCAGGTTGTGATTGATGATCATAAGATCCTCCTTGAATTTTTACAGGAGCATCCATGCCCCCGTCTGACAAGCCGTCCATGCCGGAAATCCGCGGTTTTTCCGAAAATAGACACAGCTTGCCGCTATCATTATCGACAGGTTGAATACTGAACTTTAATCTTTTTTTTTATTTTATGGAGGATTTTCCAAGAATTGAAGTTTTAGAAAAGGCTCAATTTATATATGAGTTAGGACTTAAAAACGCGGGCTTCCCTATTTTGGGAATACAATCAGGGGGCGGCGCAGACCTGTTTGTTGGTATTCGCTGCCGTCCGGAAGGCTTAAATTCGGCTGAACAGGCGCAGGAGTTGTTTTTTTTACAGGCACGGGCTTAATTACCGGTTTAACCGCCGGCTTTTTAACCGTTATTTTTTTTGCCGCCGGCTTTTTTACGGTTTTTTTAGCAGGCGCGGTTTTTATTTTGGAGATGTTTTTAGTAACTTTTGATGAGGCTTTTTTTACTATAATTTTTTTGGCTGTTTTGACGTTTTTTTTCGTTTTGCTAACCTTTTTCATAATTTACTCCCGGAAGAATTAGAAATATATTAGGTTTATATGTGGATTTTACCACATTATTGCTATTTTTGGAATTTTTTAATAGTAATAGACGCATTTTTTTGGAGTTCTTACAGAGGCATAAAACCGTGATTAATACCTTAAAAAGTAAAATCAACCATAATATTAAGGATATGCAAAAACTTCAATTTTTGGAAAATCTACTTTTTTGTACCTGCCGCGTAAAGGCTTCCGTTTTACTCCGGCGCCGGATTTTCAACCTCTACCTTGTCTCCCTCCTTGAAAGGAGCAAGGCAGGCTGTCATGCGTACTTTAGATGAAGATTTATTTATTACATAGTGGGTTTCACCCGGTTCTATATGGATAAATTGCCCTTGTGTTAAAATATGCGGCTTGCCGTCAACAACAATAGTAACAGTTCCTTCAAGCACAAAAAAGTTTTCTTCCATAACATTATGGTAATGGGCTTTAAAATCCTGCCCAGGCATAAACTGAACAACAGCAAAATTCATGCGCGGCCCCTGCATCAGGTACTTCGGACCTGAATCGCCGAAACGGTATTCTTTCTCTTTTTCGTCAACTATAAACATGATTTCCTCCGCAGTAACTTTTTAATCCGATCATGGAGAGCGCCACATATATTTCGTTATGTTTTCATCGCTTAAGCACAGAAGCGGCGGATATGCGGCTTTCCAGTTTTGGTACGCATTGTCATATACTTTACGGTTTTCTATGTCCGGTAAAAATGTTTTTTCGATTTTTACAAGAGAGTTAACAGCTTCCTTTATATTATGGTACAGTCCTATGCCCCTGCCTGCCATTATTGCTGTTCCAAGCGCGGCGGCTTCTTTTACAACAGGAACGTCAACAGGAATGCCGAGTACGTCCGCGAGTATCTGCGGCCAAAGGGAACTTTTTGCCGCTCCGCCCGCGAACACTATCCTTTGCGGACAGTTTCCCGTAGTTTCTTCCACAAGGCGCAGATGTCCCAGAGTTACAAGGCATGAGTTTTCCATAATTGCCCTGTAAAAAGTAAACTTGTTGAATTTGGCAGGGTCAAGCTGAAAATTAATAAAGGAAGGAGCCGCGTGTTTCCAGTTAATATAGTTCATTACATCGGAAAATGTACAGATCATTCCGAAACAGCCTGCGGGAATGTCTTTTGCGGCATTGTCCAATAACGCGTACGGGTCTGTCTGTTTTTCGGCTGCAAGCCGTTTTTCTTCTGCGCAAAATGCGTCCCGAAACCAGCGCATTATAAGTCCGGGATGAAACGCAATCGCCTCATACTGCCACAGATTTTCAACGGCATGACAGTTAATGCGTATATCGCATTTGGCAGGGCAGTTTACAATGTTGGTGTTATACTCGTATTGCCAGAAACTTCCGCCGAAAACGACAGCATCGCCTTCTTCCACAACTCCGACGCCTATTGCGCCTAGCTGACAGTCTCCTCCGCCTGCGACAACGGGCGTTCCTTCCGCAAGCCCGCTTTCCGCCGCGGCTTTCCCGGAAATTTTACCCGCGGCGGTTCCGCATTCAATTACTTCCGGGAAAATGTCGCTGCGAATACCGCACCGCTGCGCAATGTCAATGTCCCATTTTCTGCTCTTTAAATCGAAAAGCCCTGTGGTTGAACCGTTGCTTGGTTCAACAGCCAATACTCCGCAAAGGCGGAAGACAAGCCAGTCGTTTATCATTCCGATACGGGCGGTTTTTTCGTATATTTCGGGTAGTTTATTTTTTATCCATAAAAGACGTGGCAACGCTCCGAGGGCGAAGGTTTGCCCCGATTTCGCGTAAAGTTCTTTTTCAAGGTTTGGGTTTATTTGTTTTAATTGTGCGACTTCGTCTGTCGCTCGGGAGTCAACATTGGCGCATGCCCAAATTTCATCGGCCGTTTTATCGTATAAGACAATTCCCTCGCGCATACATGTTGTTGACACAGCGGCAATGCGGCCGGCTTCAATGTTTGTTTGTGTAAGTACGCCTCTGATACACGAGCACGCAAGCTGCCAATCGGCATTCCAGTCAAAATCCATGCTGCCGGGGTAACGAGGGTCTTCAAAATGTTTCCATTCTTTTTGGACACAGCCTTTTTGATTGCCTTGTGTGTCAAAGATAACAGCCCTGATGCTCCCTGTTCCCGCGTCAATCGCCATTAGATAATCGGCCATAATTCCTCATTTGCCGGTAAAAGAATATCGTCGCTTAGACGTTAGCTTTTTCCTTTGTTTTTTCGCAGAAATATTCCCAAGCTTCCGCGTCCGTGTACTTGTTATGCACAATTTTCCCGACAGCGTCCGCCATTGCCGCAGGATGATAACTTTGAAAAATATTTCTGCCCATGTCAAGACCGTGTGCGCCGCCCTGTATTGATCTGTACGCCATTGTAAGAGCTTCTTTTTCAGTCAGTTTCTTTCCGCCTGCCACAACAATCGGAACGGGACATGCTGCGGTTACTTCTTCAAAGTCGTCGCAGTAGTATGTCTTTACTATATGCGCTCCAAGCTCCGCTACAATACGGGTCGCAAGTTTAAAGTACTTGCTTGTCCTTTCCATATCTTTGCCTACTGCAATAACGCCTAGCGTGGGAATGCTGTAACGCGCGCCTGAATTTATCACCTTGGAAAGGTTTTTAATACTTGAAAGCTGGCCGTTAGCGCCTATAAAAGTCTGTACCGCCATACAGTCCGCGTTCATGCGGATTGCGTCTTCTGCGTCCACGGAGACAAGTTCATGGCTGAGATCGTCATTTAACATTGACGAGCCTGCTGATACGCGCAGAGCGATACCTTTTCTGAACGAAGGTTTTACGCAGGTTCTTAACGCGCCCCGAGTCGCCATAAGCACATCAACATGATCAATTAACTGAGGGATAAGAATATCCAGACGTTCAAGTCCTGATACCGAACCCATAAAATAACCGTGATCAAACGCGAACATTACAGTGTTGCCGCTTTTCGGGTTAAAAATATTTGTCAGGTGTTTTTTCATTCCCCAGTCAAGATTTGCCGCGCCCTTTACGTGAAAATTCCCGTTTGTCTTAAATGGAATATCGGTATGGTAATTTTTTTCTATTTTGTTTCCGTCTTTATCTGCCATTGTTTTCCTCTTTAATTCGGAACTTTTTGGGGCGCGTCTCCGTTATTTGGTCCGAACCCTTTAATTAAAACAAGCGGTTCTACAGGGCTTGCGTTGGTAATGACAATTCCCTTTTTAGCGGCGTCTTCTGAAACAAAGAACTCGTCTGCGCTCTGCTGTCCGAAACGCAGCATACCGGGCGCTTCACACCGGAAGACTCCGAATTTTCCGTGCCCCTGGATAAATATAACGCTGTAAGCTGCCGGCTCTTTTATAGTTACGCTTTTCCCCGGATTAACCGAAAGTTCTTTTGCGCTGAAGTAACCATCGTTGGCATAGGATATCCACTTTTCTTCGTAATCGGAATTGGCTGTAATGGCGATGGGAGGCCGTCCGAACCGTTTTTTGTAATGGGGGTCTGTATTTTTCTCCCAGTCAAGCAGATTGAAAATATAGTCAATGTCGTCTTTTTTATCAGGCGGACATTCGCCGTTTAAAAATTCGCGCGGATATGTAACGCCTGAAACAACATTTTCATGTACGGAATTTACATCGCCGTTCCAGTTAAGTTCGTATGTCATAACGGAACCGGGCGCGTGGATAACTCCCGCCGGCGAATACCAGCCGGAGCCAAGCTCTATACGCCATGCGCGGGAAAGTTCCGTTATGCGCGTATCGCCCTTGTTGTAATCGCGAAGGCGCTGTTTTACTTCTTCCGGTTTTGTATCAGGGTCATAGCCGAAATAGGTAGCGTTTATTTCCCCTGTGTGGGTTGCAAACTGGCGCGGGAAGTAATAGCATTCGGGTTTTCCGAGCTTGCCGACTCTTGCCGCGGCTTCCATATCAAGGTGCAGGTGATGAAACAGGGGAGTCTTAAGGTCATAAAATTTTGAGAAAACAGGAAACCCTTTGTACTTTTCCATTAACTCATTTCCGATAACAGAAGCGCCCAATATTTCAATTGCCTCTTTTAAACTAAACTTCTCATCGCTGCCGTAATACACAGCGACAAAACTTAGACCCTCCGTAGGACCCGCGAGAGGACCGTTTTGGGCGATGTTTGTGGAAGCCATCCATCGCTCCTTTATTGAACCTCGTTCAAGCCCGTAGGCGAAATAATCATCAGGGTGGAGCCTAAGCCTTCTTCCCTCTACGCCGAACGGACGGGGAATAAAGTTGGGATTCAGGCGGAAAATGCCTTCTCCCTTTTTTAATGTATTTTCAATTAATTCTTTATTTGCCATTTAAGTTCCTCCAGTGAATAATTATACATTAGCCTGTATGAAAAGTGTTAAAATTTAAATATCTTCAAAACGAATGCCTTCTCCGGCCGGTATAAAATTACGCGCCGTCCTTCCTTCCACGGCTTTTTCCCAGCATGGTTCAAGTCCGGGACGCAGGTTTTTTTCGGTTCTAAGAACGGCATAATCGTTCTTTTGTATAATTTCGCCTGCCGTAATATCACGGAGAGCGTGAACGGAGCGATTTGTAAAACGGTAGTTAGCACTTTCAGAAGGGGCAAGTTCTTTTACTCCGTTTCCCAAAACCTGTTCTACAAGCGCTTCTCCGTATCTGTTTTTATAATCCGATACGGTTTTTTCAAAGGGGTCAGCGGCGGCTTGTTTTACAGCGCGCGACATTTGAGCGAAATCCTCAGGAGGCAGGGCTATAGGATCGTCAAGGCCGGAATCTGTTCTTGAAAGACAAAAATGTTTTTCCACTACAACCGCGCCCATGCTCACCGCAAGGGCGGGTACCAGTTCAGGATCGGCGCTATGATCGCTTATTCCCACGGAAATATCAAAAATTGCCGAAAGGTTATGTAAAACACGAAGGTTATAATCGGTTTCAGGCGCGGGGTAGGCTGTTACACAGTGCAACAGGCAGATTTGCTGCCTGTCGCTGAATATATCCAACGCTTCTTCAATATCCGATAAACGGGAAACCCCGGAAGAAAGCAAGACAGGTAGTTTCCATTTTGCAATTTCTTCCAAAAGACTAGTAAAATTCAACTCCGGTGAGGCAATTTTAACTATTTTTGGCCGGATTTTCTTTAAGATTGAAGCGCTTTTATGCCCGAATGGAGTGCAAAGGAACAGTACTCCAAGTGATTCTGTATAATTCTTAATTTCCATGAAAAATTCCAAAGGGGTTTCAAGTTCTTTGAACCTGTCATATAACCTGATTCTGCCTCCGGGAAGGGTTATTTCACCTGTATTCGGATGCAGAATCTCATCCGCAAAAACCATTTGAAATTTTACGCAATCCGCTCCGGCTTCTGCGGCTGCGGCTGTCATTTCCCTTGCTTTGGCAATATCCGCATTATGGGAAGTGCCTAATTCCGCGATTATAAGGGGGTTTTTTTGGTTGAAATTTAGTTTTTCTATGTTAAATATTTTTTTTTTATTTTCATTCATATAGACACTCGACATATTGTAAAATTTTTTGTATACTAAATTCAATATAATTTAGGAGGCTTTTATGCAAAGCGTTTATTGCGATATCTGCAAAAAAAGGGTTGATAATCCAACGACCGGACTTTCTTTCTTCTATCTTGCCGAATACAGTATCTGTGAGCCTTGCAAGGATAATCTGGAATTACAGATGAAACCGACAATCAGATCAAAAGATCCCTATGCTATAGAATGGTACGATAGATTGATTGGAGATTCAATTTCCAAAGCGATTCAAAAGGGGAAAATTTAGTTTTTTGTAAAACTAACCGAGTTTTGGAGAAAGCTCAAACAACAGTTTTTAAGTTAAAAGGAATTAAATAAAGGAGTAACCATGTCGGGCCACAGTAAATGGGCTACAATTAAGCACGCTAAAGGCGCTGCCGATGCAAAGCGCGGCCAGATATTCACAAAGCTGATAAAGGAAATTTCCATTGCGGCGAGGATGGGCGGCGGAAGTTTAGATGGCAATCCCCGTTTAAGAACCGCCGTTTTAAAAGCAAGAGCGGCCAATATGCCCAAGGATAATATTGACAGGGCGATCAAAAAAGGAACCGGAGAGCTTGAAGGCGTAAATTATGAAGAGCTGGTATATGAAGCCTATGCTCCGGGAGGCGTTGCGATATTTATTGAGGTTCTTACGGATAATAAAAACCGCGTTGCGGCTGATATACGCAATATTCTTACGCGCGCAGGCGGTCAGCTTGCCACTTCCGGCTCGGTTTCCCGTCTTTTTAAACGTCTTGGAGTAATAACCCTTGACGGTGAAAAATACACTGAGGATACGGTAATGGAAGCGGCTTTGGAAGGCGGCGCTGAAGACGTATCCGCGTCTGACGGCATTGTCGAAGTTACCTGCGCGCCGGAAGATTTTGAAAACGTGTTAAATGCGCTTAACGGCAGGAATTTTGAAACAATGAGCGCGCAGATCAGCATGGTTGCGGATGCGGAAATTTCTCTGGATAATGACGGAGTTGCCAAAGCTTTAAGGCTTATTGACAAGCTTGAAGAAAACGACGATGTGCAAAATGTATATTCCAATATAGCCATCCCCGAAGGTTTTGAAGCCGCGTAAAAACTGTCGTAGAATACTTGGTATTGACCCCGGGCTTGCGGACACAGGCTGGGGAGTAATTGACGACAGTGAAGGAAAAATACAGTACATCGCTCACGGAACAATAAAAACAAAGGCAGGCGTTCCCCGCGCGGAACGCCTTTTTTTTATTCTGCAATCGCTTCGTTTGATAATAAAGAAATACAAACCCGCCGAAGCCGCTATCGAAACCCTGTACTTTGGCAGAAATGTAACAAGCGCAATTCCCGTGGCGGAAGCGCGCGGGGTAATTTCCGCGTGCCTTGCAGAAAACAGCGTCCCTCTTTATGAATTGACACCTAACGCGATTAAAAAGGGAGTTACAGGGATTGCGGGCGCGGGTAAAAAGCAGGTTCAGGAGATGGTGCGCATTATTCTCGCTCTTGAAGAAATTCCAAAGTCCGACCATGCCGCGGACGCGCTGGGAGCGGCCATTTGTCTTTTAAACGGCGTTTCCGCGAAAATACCTGAAAAAGAAAGTTAAAATTCCCAGGGGTTAATCAGGTTAATTCCATCTATACCGTCAAAATCTTTTACATTTCGCGTAACAAGAAATAAATGGTTTGTAATCGCGCTTGCTGCAATTAATGTATCCGCTGCAGGCAAGGTTCTCTCTGCCATAGAGCAAATTTTACCCCATTCAACCATTGTTTCCGTATCAATTCCTATTATACGGTCTTTAAACCAATTAGGAACTTTTGTATAAAGCCAGATGGAAAGTTCATGTTTCTTTTTACCCGCGGGAAGTTTTTCTATACCGAAACAAAGTTCTCCGATTGTAATAACCGATATATAAAGCTCATCTGAATGTATGGTATCAATAAAAGATTTTACGTTTTGATTACAATGGGATTTTCTCATTTCCGAAATAATATTTGTATCCAGCAAATATTTCACAGTGAAACATTCCTCATTTTTTCGCTTTGGCGTTTTGGAAATTCCAGTTTTTGATCGCGAAGAGGGGAGTTTTGGATAAATTCAAAGAGAGTCTGCTCCGGTCGGCTTAATCTTTGATATTCATCGAAAGAAAGAATGACCGCAGTTTCCTTGCCCCGCACAGTTACGACCTGTGGGGTTAAAATTGCCGCTTTAATAACTTCGCTAAACATGGCTTTTGCCTCCTGTAATTGCCATTCTGATTTTCTTTTAGATTTCACAGTTGTTTCCATAAAATAAACCTTCCATAATATAGTCTGACTAGACTGACTATATTATAAATTTAACGGGAAGTCAAGAGTTTTTTGTTTTTTTTAATAAAAAATGGTATGCTCACAAAAGAGGTTAGTATGTTTAACAGTATCAGGGGTATATTAAACGCAAAAGGAAGCGAAGCTGTTTTTTTGCTGTCAGGCGGCATTGAATGGGAAATAACCATGCCTGTAAACGACATACAGGAATTACCGCTGAATAATGAGTGCAGGATACTGACGTGGCTTTACCACCGTGAAGATCAGATGAAAATGTACGGCTTTTTAAATGAAAGACGGAGATCGACATTTTTGGAACTTTTAAAGGTAGAAGGTATAGGGCCTAAGGGCGCTGTAAAAATTATAGGTGGAATTAGTCAGGAAGACCTTGAAAAGGCGTTGGATACGGGCGATTTAGCCCGTCTTGAGAGCGTACCCGGGCTTGGAAAAAAGACAGCGCAGAAAATGCTTCTTTCGTTAAAAGGGAAACTAGTTTCCGTTCAGGATGCTGTTTCTCCCTACAATGACCTTGTGCAGGCGCTTGCGGATATGGGGTATGACAGACGTTTAGCCGCCGAGGCGCTGGCAAAAGCGGAAACGGCTGTCGGAAGCGTAAAGCTTTCGGATGCTGAAAGGGAAAAATTGCTGTTTAAAGAAGCGATTGTTTACCTGAGCGGTCAGTGATTTTCGGAGTTTATAAATGGGTAAGGTAAAAAAAACAAGTCTTGTGAATCCTGAACAGACGGAAGAAGACGAGCGCGACATGACTCTGCGCCCAAGGTACTTGTCTGAATTTTTAGGACAGAAGAAGATGAAGGAAAACCTTGCCGTCTTTATTTCAACCGCAAAGCAGCGCGGTGAAAGCCTTGATCATCTATTTTTAATCGGGCCTCCGGGACTCGGCAAAACCACCATGGCCCAGATTGTGGCAAATGAAATGGAATCCGGTTTTGTACAGACGACCGCTCCGGCGCTTGAAAAGCCGAAAGACCTTGTAGGGTTTTTAACTAACCTTAACAAAGGCGATGTTTTTTTTATTGACGAAATCCACAGCCTGAAACCTGCTATTGAAGAACTGCTTTATATAGCTATGGAAGATTATGGTATTGACTGGGTGGTTGGACAGGGGCCGATGGCCAGAACTTTAAGAATTGCGATTAAACCCTTTACGCTTATAGGCGCGACTACAAAGGCGGGAATTGTATCGGGTCCCTTGATAAACCGTTTTGGAATTACCTGCCGTTTTTCGTTTTATGAGCAGGAAGACATGGAAGCCATTGTACGGCGTTCGGCGGGACTTTTAAATATAAAAATAGATGATAATGCCGCGTCATTACTCGCCAAGTCTTCAAGAGGCACGCCGCGCGTTGTAAACAGGCTTCTGCGGAGAATGAGGGATTTCGCCCAGTTTTCAAAGGAGTCTTCCGTTACGTTGCCTGTAGTCCGCTCCGGCCTTTCGCGCCTTGAAATAGACGAACTCGGTCTGGAAAAGCAGGACAGAGAAATATTAAAGATAATAATTGAGCGTTACAAAGGCGGCCCTGTAGGAGCGGAAAATCTTGCAATTTCGATAGGCGAGTCTGTTGAAACGCTTGAAGACTATTATGAGCCTTATTTGATTCAAGCGGGTCTTTTACAGCGGACTTCGAGGGGAAGAACGGTAACAAACCTTACCTACGGTCATTTAGGGATTGCGCCTAACACAGCTTCCGATGAATGGCGTTTGTTTGATTAATGATTTGGGAACTGAAGATCAATGAAAACAAGCGATTTCTTTTTTGAGCTACCGCAAAAATTAATCGCGCAATTTCCTCCCGAACAGAGAGGACAAAGCCGGTTAATGACTCTCGACAGGGCAACGGGAAAAAGAAACCACTGTATGGTAAGCGATCTTCCGCGTATTTTATCCGGCGATAATTTTTTAAGTCCTTACGGTGAGAAGCCGCTCCTTGTTTTTAATGATACAAAAGTGCGCAAAGCGCGGATTTTTGGAAAGCACGGGCAAACAGGCGCAGAATCGGAATTTCTTCTTTTGGAAAAAAAGGCCGAAGATTGTACTGTCTGGAAGGTAATGTCTAAACACATACGCCGGAAAAAAGCAGGAGAGGTATATGTTTTTTTTGACAATGAAGGAAGGCAGACAGCAAAAGCTGTTGTATTGGGAACAGAAGATGGTTATTTACTGCTTGAGTTTGACCGAACCATAAATGACGAATGGCTTGACAGGCACGGACACATTCCCCTGCCTCCGTATATAAAAAGAAACGACTCTCCGAATGACGCGCAGCGTTATCAGACTGTTTACGCAAAACAGACAGGTTCTGTCGCGTCCCCTACAGCGGGGCTTCATTTTACGGAAGAAATACTGGAAAAAATTACCGCCGCAGGAATCGAAAGCGCGTATATTACACTGCATGTAGGACTTGGGACGTTTCTGCCTGTACGCAGTGAAAATATCGAAGATCACGTAATGCACGAAGAAAAATTTTTTATTACAGATGAAACTGCGGCGGTAATTAAAAAAGCAAAAGTAAATAACAGGAAAATAATCGCGGCGGGAACTACAAGCCTTAGAACTCTTGAAAGCGCTTTTACAAATAAAGGAATAAAGAGGGGAGAACAAAGCACGTCAATTTTTATTTATCCGCCTTACAAGTTTAGGACGGCAGACGCTCTGTTTACAAATTTTCACACGCCGCTTTCCACATTATTGATGCTTGTTTCCGCTTTTGCTGACGGAGCTTTTAACGGCAGGGAATTGATCCTTGAAGCATACGCTGAAGCTTTAAAAGAGGAGTACAATTTTTTCAGTTACGGGGATGCGATGCTGATTTATTAGTTTCCAAACAACTCTATTTTATTCTGAATACGACAGGATACCGGAAACGGCAGGAAACAGCTTCTCCGTTGGCAGTTGCGGGAACTCCCTTTTTACCCAAAAACGCCCTGATCGCCGCTTCGCCAAATCCGTTGCCGGCTGGTTCTTCAAGCAGAATTGTTACAGTTTGAACAACCCCTGTGCGGTCCACAAACAATTCTAGAATAACCTTTCCTTCAATGCCCGATCTTAAGGCAATTGGCGGATGTATAAGGTCCGCTTTTATTTTTTCATCGTTAAATTCCGGTCTTGTAGAGACTAAATGCATGGGCAGAAAATCTTCCTGAACAAGAAGAGTCGCCGCAGCTGCAACATTCTGTACAGGAGGTATTTCGGTTTCAATCATTGTTTCCGCAATTGCTTCCGTCTGCGGAATATCAAGTTCTACCGGAGGCTGCGGAGGCGGGGGAGGAAGTTCAGCCAAATCGGTCAGTTTCATTACACGCGGCTCGGTGTTTTCTTCCTGAATGTTTTTTTTTACATCAAATACAAGGAAAAATAATATTACAATATGCAAGGCGGCGGTAAAAACAAATGCGAAGCGCCTGATTTTCTTTTCATTCATTGTTTTTTACCACAAAACTTACAACGCGGTATTGGAGAAGCTGTAAAACTTCCAGCACACTGTTGATTTTTTCATAAGGAGTATTACGGTCGGCGATTATATGCACTCTTGTGTCGGGCGCGTCAAGGTACAACTCCGTTATTTTATTTTCCAGCGATAAATAATCTGACGCTTCTCCGTCAAGAAATATGCCGCCTTTAATGTCTATCCATACTTCCAGATTCTTTTCCGCGCTTGTTCTCAACGCGGTTTTTGCCTCCGGATATTCAATCTTCACTTCTTTTCTGTAATTAATGAGCGCGACTAACATGATAAAAATTAAAAGTAGGAACGCTACGTCGGACATTGAATTAAGCGGAATGGAAAAATCTTTTTTTCTGCGCTTTAAATTCATGGAACGTCCTTTTTCATAGAAAATGAAAACGAATCTACTTTCATATCCTGAATAAGTTCCACAAATGAAACAACATTCTGCCATCCGGCCTGTCCGTCAATCGTTATTAATACCGCGATATTCGGATTATTTTTTTGAGCGCCGGCAATAATGTTTTGTGCAGACGGGATATTTATTGCGTCATCCTGGTAAATAATATTTCCGCCTCCGTCCATTTCAAAACGAAGGAGGTCTTCTTTTAGTATTAACCTTGTCGAATTTTTTGCGGGAAGATTGATCAAAAAGCCTTTATTGACATTAAAGCCCGCTATTACAATAAAATAAATAATCAGAAGAAACGCTACGTCGCTTGCGGAGCTTGATTCAAGTATGGAATGTTTTTTAAGGCGTTTTATTTTCATTTTGTCTTTTTGCCCTTGCTCTTTCTAGCTGGACAATTGCGGCTTGTTCCGCAAGCTGGGCGATTATAACGGAACAGGCTCTTTCAACTCTTGAAGCAAACCTGTCAACAATATGGCTGAATACGGAGTGGGAGATCATTGCGATAATCGCGATAACAAGACCGAACACTGTAGTAATAAGAGCTTCGTAAATGCCGTTTGCGACTATTTGCGCGTTAACTTCGGTCGCTTCTGCAATTGATCTGAACGCTCCGATCATTCCCGAAACTGTGCCCAGAAAACCTGTAAGCGGCGACAGGGAGCCAAGGGCTGTAAGAAAATTTAATCCGTTTTCAAGCGAATTGATGCAATTTATCGCTTCGGTTTCCGCGGCCTTTTCGGCGCGATGTTCGGAAAAGCCGAAACCTTTAACGGTATGCCGCATAAGCGCGAGTAGAATACGCGCTCCCATACGCCTGCCTGTGAACGCGGAAAGATATTTGGCGGCTCCTTTGTAATCACGTTTTTTAATAAAAACAGTAACTTTGGCTGAAAGATCGTCAACGCGGAGATTATGGTATAAAATATAAATTGCGCGTTCCAATGATATTGCAACGGTAGCGACTGAGAAAAACAGAAGGGGCCACATAAAAACGCCCCCAAGCTTAAAAAGTTCCAATACTGAAAAAGACCCGGTTTCCATAATGCATTACCTCATTTTTACGGTAATTATCCTGAAACAAAAATTCCGAACAAGTCTATTATTTCTTTTCAAGAATTATTTTGTTACTGAGCAATTTTATTATATTATCCCAATTATATTCCAGATATATCCATGCAAGCGCCTCTTCCCAATCTCTTAACAGCGTTCCTGAATTTCGTATATTGACAAGTTCTTCAGGAAAAACGCGCTCGGTATAGCTTGTATTCCAGCGTATGTCTTCCGATTTTTTAATTTGGTCGTTTTCCCGCAGCCAATTCGCGGGTCTTTTCTTTTTTGAAACTGTTTCAGGAAACACTATCGGTTTCCAGTATTTTTCAAAGTTCTCGATTTTTCCCGCTTCTTCGGCTCCTGAATTTCCGGACGAGCGCATCCATTCGACAAGCGCTGAAATGCGCTCTCTTCTGTTCCGCAAAGCTGTTACAGCTTCCAGTCCCGTAATACGGGTGTCGTAACGTTGAATACGCCCCGATGTAATTTGTACAGGATCAATTTCTCCTTTTAACATGAAGACCGGTGTCTTTCCAAAAGAAAGAGAGCCTTCTCCCGACAGTTCCAATGTAAATTCAATCCAGCCGTGTGTATTGCCGCCGAGATACTCAAGCGAATTAATATGAATATTTTCATTGCGGTCAGGCACAGTACCGTAAAGTTTCATCATGGGAAATTTATCCGTTGTTATCCTGACCGACTGCTCTTTGCCTTTTCTTTCAACTACAAGGATTTCGATATTAAAATTTCCTGCTGATGAACGGTATGCCGATATTGTTTTTTCAGCGAATGCGCTTCCGTCAACCGTACGGCCTGTTTTCTCCATTAATGAAACGCATCCTGTAATTAAAGAAAATGCGGTAAAAATTAACAAATTAATTTTACTGATCTTTATCAATATTTTCTCCCTAATATTCAATAACTCAACTTAAACCCGAATGACGGTATGGGAATGGGTATGTCGTACCTTGCCGTATTGCTGCCTGTGTCTATTTGCCCTGTATACTGGTTAAAGCTTGTATTTCTCTGGGGCGTATAAATTAATGAAAGAACATTTTCTACCGCAAGATATATTTCATATCTTGTCTTTCCGTTTTTATTGCCTCCGAAAAAGGAAAATTTTATATCCATAGGAAGAGACGGAGTAGTGCGGTTTGTTTGATCAACTACAGAAGGCCAGCGGTATTTTTCTATAAAGTAGCTTTTTTCAGGATTGTCTTTATTGTAAATCAATACAGGATAACTTTCAGGACCGTCCCCGATACGCCGCGATAGCAGTATGCCGGAAGCGATTCCAAGACGCACGTAGATATTGATCTTTTGTACAGGTTTAATGTTCAAAACAAGATTGAGATAATGGTATCTGTGAAACGACGGAAAATACCAATCGTCTCCGTTATTTCCGCCTGACATACCCATTGAGCCGGATTGTCCCTGGGGGTCGCGGTATTTTGTCCAGTTCCAGGAATAAGCAAGCCAGCCGTCCCAGAAACGGCTTTGAATCTTTTGAAGCATAATGTCAACGCCAAAGATTCTCCCCACTCCGTTAAAATTCGGTTTTACTTCCATTTCTTCAAGCCCAAATCCTACGGGAATATACATCCGGTCGAAAACATATTTATAGTAGCCTTCTATGTTTAAACTCAAAGACTCGGGAAATTCAAATCTGACGCCGAGTATTGATGTCCAGCTTCGGTTCGGTTTTATGTGATCAATATTGTATTTTTCTTCCGCGGAAAAAACGGAATCGTTAATTGATGAAAAAAGTCCTGTGCCGGCGGATATATCAAAAGATTTAATAAAATTATGATTCTTAAAAAAATTATAGTCAATGTTAAGCCGCGGATTAAACGCGGGGCTGCTGTACGCGGTAAATCCTTTCCCTTGAAGGATAAAATGATCTACGCGAAGTCCGAGTTCAATATTCAAACGGTTGTTAAGCGCGCCGAATTCCGTAAGGACGTATCCTGAGGTTGTATAAATACTGTTTTGCACATCAGGCGAATATGGCATATTGGAGGCAATCCTGATATCATCCCATACAGCGTCCGGTAATAGCTTAAAAAGATTCTTTAACATTATCTGTTCGTTGTTTTCAAGATATGTATACCGGATATTATCATTTGAAATTTGTGAATCGCCTGTTGATCTGTACTTGTTAAACATTTCCTGTACTCCGGCGGAAATTAAAAAATTCTGTGTTACTTCCCGGTCGTAGTCTATCCTTCCCTGTATGTTAAAAAGAAAATCCGACTGATGTACCGAATTTTCAATATTGTACTGGTAGGAATTATTATTGACGGTCAAAGACGGAAATTTTTCCTTAAACTCTTTTGAAAATACTTTATCATGAATGCTATATGTCATTTCCCCGTCAATGACCGCGTCTTCATATCCGGTTCCGGCTGTGAACTTTAAAAGCGCATCTGCGCCCGGATTCCATGCCAAAGAAGCTGTAAAAAAACCCTGGTAATTTGTAAAATCAAAGTCTAAAGCCGTATCTGTGTTAAGAGCGTCCGTACGGTTAGAATTGAGGTAACTTACGCCTGTGCCGTCCATGCCCCAAAACCCTGTTGTCGTAAGTTCAAGCTTGTCCGTAAAACGGTAATTCCCGCTTACAATTCCCGCTCTTATATACGGAGCCTGTCTGATATAGTTAACAGAATCAAAAGAAGGAAACGTTTTGGCAAGCTGTTTTGCGGCCCAAATTACAGGATCGTAGTATGTGATACGCCCCATGAGCAAAATGCCTCCCTTGCCTGCGAAAGGAAGGGACATATTAACATTTGCCGCGCTTGTATTCATGCCAAGCTCAAACTGGGTTTCAGTCGGAGAAGGTTTTTTTGAGGTTATTTCAAGCAGTCCGGATATGGTATGCCCGTAACGTGTAGAAAAAACACCGTGTGAAAGCTGCGCGCTTTGTACCATCCGCGGGTCAAAAATGGAAAAACTTCCGCCCAGGTGGTACGGGTTATTGATATAAAAACCGTCAAGAGACGCGCGCATATCGCCGGGATAGCCTCCTCGTATACTCGGCTGGGCGCCGAAAACTCCGGTATAACTTACGCCCGGAAGCAGCTTGATAGTGCTCATAACGTCTTCTACAATGCCGATTTCCCCCGTCTGGGCAATATCTCTTGCGCTTACGGCGATGCTTCTGCCTGTTCTTGTTTCACTTGAGCCCGGTTTAGACGTTTCAATTACAAGTTCGCTGCCTTGCATAACGCCTGATAGGTTAAGTCCTATAAAAAATTCATTGCCCGTAACAGGGATTACAATTCTTCCTGTTTCATATCCGGGATAGGCTGCCTGAATAACAATCTGTCTGCCGTCAGGGGCTTTTATTACGGCTTTTCCGTTAATATCGCAGATTAATTCATTTCCTTCCCAGCGGATAACGGCGCCTTCCAGCGGAAGATCAAGATCAATGTCTTTTACAGTTACCGTAATATCGCGGGAATAAACAGAGGAAACTAAAAGAAAAAATACTATTACGGGGATTTTTTTCATGTAACTTATTTTTTTTCAAGCGTAACAACTCCGTCCCAATTATCGGGCGGAGGATTACGCTCAAATTCATTTGAACGTTCAAGGTAGAACTTTGAAAGAAAATCATTATTGTTTGTTTCAAGAGCTTTTTCAAAATATTCCTGCGCCAATTTCCATTCGCGCAGATATAAAGTGCGAAGCCCCTTATTGTAATTATCAAGCGTTTCCCTGTTAATAAGCAGGGAAGGCACAGACGGCAGATTAGCGTTTTTTCCTAATACAGGGCTTTCTTCTGCGCCTGAAAAACCTGAATAAACGGCATATATACCGACAGGTTTTTCTTTTCCCTTAACGCGGACATTGTCTATTTGGCGGTGGATAAATTTATCTTTTGTCGCTTCATATACATACTCCGTTATTATTAACGGGTGTCGGTATTGTTTGGTAAGGCTTTCTATCCGCGAAGCAAGATTGACGGTATCGCCTATTACAGTGTAATCCATTTTATTTTGAAAGCCGATGTTGCCCAGAATACATCCGCCGTAGTTAATCCCTATCCCGATGTCAATATTATTATTTGAAATTTTTGAACCGGATGAATTCATTTTATCAAGGGCGGCAAGCATTTTTATGGCGGCGTATATTGCGTTTTCACGGGAATTCTCCATGCTTGCGAATGCTCCGAACACGGCCATAATCTCATCGCCTATAAATTTGTCAATGTGCCCGCCTTCGCTCATTATTTCATTTCCCATTTTTGAAAAAAAGGCGTTCAGAAAATCGACAACCTCCTGCGCTATTGAGTGTTCCGAGATAGCCGTAAAATTCCTGATGTCGCTGAAAAGAACGGAAACATTCCTGCTTTCACTGTTACGCCCCTTGTTTATTGTTTCATTGATTATTTCATCCATTACGTCAGCTGGAACATAACGCGCGAACGCAATGCGGGTGTTTCTCTGAAGCTCCGCAAGTTCGTGCATGGAAAGCGCGTTTGCAATAACAGGAGACGCGGCTCCCGTAAATACGTTGACATTTTCCATAATTGACGGCGTAAAATATTCGTTAACGGTATTGGCTATATGTATTGTAGCGAAATTTCCGCCTGCAATTGCAAGAGGGAGGGTAATATATGACATTAGTTTTTTGCCGTTTGTTCCCGTAGGATGGAAATTTTTCGTCTTTTTTTCGGATAATTTATAATCAGGAAAATGCCTGGAAAAATCAGATATGCATATCTCAAGAAAGTTAGCTGAAATTTCCTTTGTAAATTCTCCGTGATTTGCTATATATATATACAATGTCCTGCCCGCGCCTCTTATCATCATTGTTATTATTTCCGCTTTGCAGACTGTATTAAGCAAATCAAAAATACCGCGCGCTACTAACTCCATTGAATGTACTTTGCCTGATAAATCCGTAAGCATTCCGATTATGGTTGTCTGAAAAAGCTTGTTGTCCAGAAGATTATTAACAATTTCTATAATTGAATTGTCGTTGATTTTCCTTCCTTCCCTTTCTATCACTGCAAAATCAATATTATCCGATAACGGAAGGATTCTTGCAACGGATTCACGGAGCAGCTCGAAATTGTCAGGCGATTTTTCTATATAAATATCGGCTCCCGCCTGGCTGCCCCAGAATTTGTCTTTTGCCTCATCAAGGCTTGTGAACATGATAACCGGAATAGCTTTTGTATTTTTCCGTGATTTTAAAAGGCGCGTTGCCTGATAACCTTTTAAAATAGGCATCTCAACGTCTGTAATGACAAGATGGGGAAGAAAACTATATACTTTTTTTATTCCTTCAAACCCGTTGACCGCCCGCTGTACTTCGTAATTCTGCGAAGTCAAAAATGAACCAAGCATATCGGCAAAAATGTCTGAATCTTCCAAAATTAAAATGCGTTTTCGGTCATCTGACACTGTTTCCTCCGATCAATTCATTTACAGCTTCAAGCAGATTGTGGCTGTTAAATGAATTCTTGATAATATAACGGGATGCGCCGAGCGTAAATGCCTTCTTTTGGTCTTCTTCGTCCGCTTTGGATGAAATAACAATAATGGGAATGCCGGAGAGTTCGTTGTTCTTTTTAATATTTTCAACAAGCATAAAGCCGTCCATGACAGGCATATTAATATCGGTGCAGACAAGGTCGTACTGTTTTGTTTTCATGGCCTTAAGAGCCTGAGCGCCGTCCGCGGCAGTATCGACAAGGTAGCCTTCCGATGTAAGTATGTCTCTTTCAATTTCACAGGTCGGCGTTGAATCGTCCACAACAAGAATCGACTTGCGTAAATTTTCAAATTCCACATTTCGTTTTTTCATGTCAATTGTTTTTATGCGTTTTGCCATTTTAATTACTGTGGGAATATGCAGGACGCTTACCATTTCATAATCTTCGTTAAGGATAATACCGGAGAATAAAGGCACATTTTCCATAAAAGCGGGCATGGTTTTAAGGATGACGGATCTCATGCTGTTTATATTGTCAACTGCAATCGCGGCAATATCTTCATATGATCGGACAATAACAATAAAATTGGTGTCGCGCTGCTTGTCGGTTTCCGTATTAATACGCAAAATATTGCTTAAATAAAAAAGTTTTATTATTCGCCCGTTATATTTAATTTCAGGACGGTCGACAACCGTAATAATGTCTTCCCTGCTTATAAGCATTATTGTTTCAACAAAATTTGCAGGTATAATAAAATTAAAGCCTCCGCATTCAACCGGGAATCCCATAAGGACCGCAATGGAAAGGGGAACTATGATTGTAAAAGTTACTCCTTTTCCGAATACGCTTTCCACTATTATGCTGCCTTTTAGAGCTTCAATGCTGCCGCGTACAACGTCCAGTCCTACGCCTCTTCCTGAAATATTGCTCACTTTTCCGGATGTGGAAAAACCGCTTCGGAAAATAAAACTTGTCAACTCTTCGCCGGAAATCGAGGCTGCGGAAGCTTCTGAAACAAGTCCGTCTTTTATTGCTTTTTGCCTGATTTTTTCATGGTCAATCCCTCGCCCGTCGTCTGAAATAACTATTTTCATGCTGCCGCTTTCGCGCGAGCATGTTATTGAAAAGTTTCCCGTTTCATCCTTTCCCGCGGCTATTCTTTCATGGGGCGTTTCAATTCCATGATCAATTGAGTTGCGCGCCATGTGCATAAAAACATCGGTCAGTCCTTCAATGATATTTTTGTCGATTTCGTTTTCTTTTCCCGTAATGGTAAAATGCACTTTTTTGCCTAATTCCTGTGAAAGTTCATAAACATAACGCGGATAATTGTCAAATATTGTGGAAAGCGGAAGAGTCCTTAGGGAGATTACGCTGTCATAAGCTCCGCTGATGCTGTTTTCCGCATCTATGGCATAATTTTTTAAAGATGAATTCAGCCTGTCGCCGAACCGTTCCAGCTTTCTTAAGTTCGACGTTAGTGAAAGATCATGTTTAATATGGTCCTTTATTAATTTAGAAAATTCTTTTAACTGTTTATTTAATAAGTCGCTTTCTTTTAAAATGCTTTTTGCGGTTATTTCCAGCGATTGTAAAGAAGCGATACTTTTTATTATTCCGTTGATTTTTTCGAGAGACAGACGGATGCTTTCAGATTTAACTTCTTTTTTTGCGTCTTTTTTATTTTTTTCTCCGGCGTCTTCTGTATCGGTACCGGATTGCAATGAATTTCCTTCATAAGAATTCTTTAAGTCTTTTGTCTGTTTAATTGTTATTTCCGGCAGTAAAAAATCTTCATTTGCCGCCAATAGTGAAAGGTTTTTTACGTATTCGTGTATTTCAATATCGTCGTTTTTTGTCTGTTGAACGGAGGCAAGTCCCGATTTTATCAAATCAAGGGAAGCGAGGACCAGTTTAACCGCATTTTCAGAAAGCCCTATGCGCTGTTCCCTGAAAGCGGCAAAGATACTTTCAAGGGAATGGCTTAACTCTTCTATGCGTTTAAATTCAAGCATGCGCGAAGAGCCTTTCAGCGTGTGCAGCGAGCGAAGAAGGGTGGCAAGGTCGTCCTCAACAGAGATTCCGTCCTTAATGTCAAAGATCAGAGTCTCGACAAGATTGGTGTTTTCAAGCCCTTCTTCAATATATTTTTGTATATATTTGTCCTTGTCTATTGCCATCTTGCCCTGTTATACCTTTGTTTCTCCCTGCGCGTTGTCAAGCAAAGCGCCGAGTTTTTCTATCATCTGCGAAAGATCCTCAGCTGATGATGTGGCTACTCTTGTTGACTGTAAAAAATTGGAAAGACCTTTGGAAATGTCCGTAATGGCGATGTTTATCTGTTCTGTTGATTTTTGCTGCTTCTGGGTTGATACAGTTATTGTCTGCGCCTGATTTGCCGTTATTTCTACGCCTGAACGGACTTCCTTAAAAATGTCTTCCAGTTCTTTTATAAGATTGTTGCCTTCGATAATCTTGTCGGCGCTTTCTTCGCTGGAAATGATCAATGAAGACGAAGAGCTTTGAATTTCTTCCGCCTGGTCGCGTATTTGTTTTGTAAGCGAGGCGATATCGTCGGCAAGCCGGTTTACTTCGCTTGCGACTACCGCGAAACGTTTTCCTTTTTCCCCCGCGCTTGCAGCTTCAAGAGCGGCGTTAAACGCTATAACCTTTGTTTGATCTGTAATTGTATTTATGGTTTTAATAATGTCGCGTATCTTTGCGATTTTGTTCCCAAGAGCGATGATTCCTGAAATAATGCTGTCGTTTTTATGTTTAATGTCTTCAAGCTGGTTAACGTTGCGTTCAAGAACCGAAAAACCCTGAATAACGTCGTTTTCCATTTTAGAAGCGATAGTGGCGACGCTGCTTGTTTTGGCGGCAATTTCAACGGCAATTTGGGTGTTTTCGTTGATTGTACTTTCAATTTCCTGAATGCTTGCAGCTTGATTATTTGCGGTGGAAAAAATATTCTTGGATGAAAGAAAAATTTCGTCTGTGGATTTTCTGATAGTTTCCGCCATGTCTCTTGTCTGCCCGACTGTTTTTGAAGAAGCTTCAGCCGCTGAACTTTCTGCCTCTATAATGCTGCTCATTAGCGCAAGGTGGCGTTTACTGGCCATGCTGGCAATTAAGCCCGCTACTATCATTCCCAGGACGCGGAAAGTTTCATTGTAAAGCGGGAAACGCACGTCTATGGTTTTGGATTCAATGGTAAAATAATAAGGTAAATCAATAACATTCCTGTTTATTATAATGACTATTGAATAGCAAATACCCGCATATATGCCGGAATAGATCGCGCATAAAGAGCTGTATCTGAAACAGCCCGTTAGAATTAACATAAGGTAGAACATGGCCAAAATGGATAGAAAAGAAATAGGCGGATAAATTTCAACATAGGTACAGATGACCCAGGTACTTGCGCTTATAATTGTTATATCAGCAGTAACGCAAAAATATTTATACGCTCTGTGAAGCGTTTTTCTCTTTCGTAAAAAAAATAATAAAAAGACGGCATACAGAAAAAAGAGAACGGTACAAATATAGGCGCGTAACGGCATATATTCGTAGCCTTCCATTTTTCTGGCTATTGAAATAACCGGCATACCGACTGCGTAAATTAAAGCCAATGTAAGACGGAAATAGTTAATTATTTTTTCTCCGTCGCATTCATCATTTTTTATTCTTTCTTTGATTTCACGCTGTGTCATATATTCTCCTTAATTTGTTGTTTTGTATTTTGAAAGCGTTTCTTTTAGTTCAACCGACATATTGTTCAGTTTGTCAATTGCAGAAGACGTCATCGAAGTGGCTGAAACAAACTGGCTTACGCCGCCTGATATTTCCTTTAATGCAGAAAAAATCTGTGCGGAAGCAAGTTCCTGCTGCTTGCTTATGCCGTAAATTTGCCGGGAATGAACCGCCACATTTTCGGAAGCGTCTACAATATTTTCAAATACTTTTTTCTGCTCGACCATTCTGTTGTAACCTTCGTCAATCGTGCGCGAGCCGTTATTTGCTTCGGCAATCAGGATATGGGAAGCGTCCTGAAGTTCCGTAATTTTTTCCTTTATCTCCGAAACAGAATCTACAACGTTGTCTGCAAATCTCCGTATCTCGCCGGCGACTACCGAAAAACGCGAACCTGCCTCTCCCGATGATGCAGCTTCAAGCGCGGCGTTAAATGCAATCAGTTTTGTCTTATCCGCTATTACGTTTATAAGGTGAACTGTTTCGTTGATACTGGAAAGTATATCCGCAAGGTTTCTTATATTATCTATTATTTTTGCATTTTGGAGTTTTATTTCCAGCATCATGTTCTCGTTTGCATCGCGAAGATCCGCGCCTTTAAGACTTAGTTCCTGCGTCTGTGCGGCTATGAGCGCAACTTCTTCGGTTTTTTTTGCGGTTTCTGCGGAAATATTCTTGTTGTTTTCCATTGTGCTTACGATTTCCGCCACGCTGGACGATTGTTTATTAGCGGTAGTGGTAATTTCCCTTGCCGATGACGAAAGGTCAAATACCGCTGAAGAAACCATATATGCATTTTGGGTGAATGACTTAAAAGCGGTATTTAGTTTGTATAAAAAAGCGCTTAAGGCTTTCATCAATTCGCCCATTTCATCGCCGGACATGATCTTTAGCTGGGAAGTTAAATCATTTTGGTCCAGTTTTTGAAAAACTTTTCCTATGGTTTGGGTTGATATATGAATGTAGCGTACAGTAATAATGATAAATGAAAACGCCAGAATAATCGCGAGCAGCGCGGAGACAAGCGATCCTGTAAAATGCCGCATGTACCTGTTTATTCTCTCTGATATTAACATATTAAGCCTGTCAAGGGATGCGGATTGAAGGCGGTACGCCGCGTTATTTGCATGGCTTGACGTTTCGTAGAGTGCGGGAATTAACTGTATGCTGTTTTCGCTGTTCTCAAAAATAAATTCAGCCGATTGTCCGAAATATTCCATTCTGTCATAACAGGCTTTTAAAAGAAGCTCAAATGATTCAAGGCTTTCGGTATTGCTGAAATTAAGCGTTTTTATCTTGTCAAATCTGCTCTGTATCCTTATATTGTCCGAATATCTTAAAAGTTCGACATTCAGTTTGAACTCTTCTTTCCGTCTTTGCGTAAACGCGCCGGCCTCTATGGTTCTTAATAAATTCCCTATAGTAACAAGCCTGTCCTGCGCCTGCGGCAATTCATGGATAGCCGCTGCGATAAGGTACGCGCTTTCAAGTTCGCTGTCTGTAACTAATCCCGATATATCCCCAACATAAACAATCAATTTGTAGATGTCTTCCATAATTACTTTATATGCCCAGAGAATCGTTTCTTTTATTTTAGTATTTTCCAAATGCTCCCAATTTTCAGAAAGCGATTTCATGGAAACAACTACAGTTTCATCCTTGAAATATTCCGTGTACTTTTCATTTAATTCGTTAAGCAAATCCAGAGTGTATTGTCTTGCAAATTCCATGTCGCCGGGCGCAAGATCAACCGAAAGCCTTACATATTGCGGAATAATCTGCATAAGTGAAATTGCGGGACGCAGAACTTCAATGCCGTTTAGCTCTCTTTTGTCTTTTTTTATTGAAGCGTAAGAGGTGGAAATAATTGAATAAAACAATATTCCAAGCGGTAATATAAACGCCGCTACGCTGATCGTCAATCTTGTCGTTATCCTTAAATTCTTAAAACTCATTTTCTACCTCTTGTTTTATAGCTGTCTTTTTTTTCAGAATTCTGAGAAAATAATCCGGAGAAAACCCGCCCATAAAACATTCATAATTGTGTTCGCTTTCCTGACTGCCGGTTTGCGACAGTTCAATGCTCTCTATCGCTTTTTTGATTTTATATTCATAACTTGTCCTGTTTCCTTCTGCGGAAAGGGACGTAATTCTGTAAAACGCAGGCCAGAATAATTTATCCTTTGCGGCGGCTTCCTTGAAATACTTAAGGGCATTTTCACCCTGCTTCCGCAAAAAATAATATTCCCCGCGCAGGAATTTTGAGTATATTCCGGAATCTGATTTTTCAAGAAGAGATAATGCTTTATCCGCGGAGGTGAAATCCTGAGTATGTAAAAAGAATATAACGGCGGCAGCCATGCGGCTTCCCGAAATTGAATCCGTGATTCCGTTATTCAGCATATCCCGTACGTTTTCCGCGTTTTGTTTTCCTTCCTCAAGTTTTAATATTCCGGCAATTTCGTCTGCGTTTACGGAAAGCTGCGCAGGTTTTGGCGTTTCCAAACGTTCTATTTGTAAACAGCCTGACGTTTTCTCAGAAGGTTTTTTTTCGCGGACAGGTTTTTCACTTTGCGCGGGGATATTTTTTGGATTCCATTCAGACAGGAGCGGAATTGGCGCGCCGCCTGTTTTTTTAAAGTAAAAAGCGTCGGATGAACAGCAGGTTAAAAGTAAAGGGTGTTTTACGGATGAAGTTTCCGAGACTCCCAAAAAAAGAAGCCCGTTATTTAAAAGAGAATCCGCTAAATTATTAAATACGTTAAGCCTGTTTTTTGTTGAAAAATAAATTAAGGAATTTCTGAAAAATATTATATCGTACTGTTTCTCAAGGCCGCGCATTATATTGTGAGGAAAAAAACAAACTTTATTTTGTATGTCACGAGAAATTACATACTCGCCGTTGTCGTATATAAGGTATGTATCAAGAATATGCCTCCAGTCTGCGGCATTGTCCCTTATGGCAGATACTGTATAACGCGCTCTTTTTGCGGTTTCTATTGATTCAAGATTTACGTCAAAAGCGTCAATGTCAAAATCAATTTTAAGTCCGTTTTTGGCATAATAATCAAATAACATTGCAATGCTGTAAGCTTCGCAGCCTGTGGAAACGGCCGCCGAACATATCTTTACAGGACGGTTTAACTCCGCAAATTGGGGCATTAGGTCCCTTAAAAGTTTAAAATGCTCGCCTTCCCTGAAAAAATAGGTTTCGTTGACAGTCAGGAATTTTGAAATATTAAAAATATGCTCGCGGGATGTAAGCAGCCGTTCATAGGAAGCGGGATTTTCAATAAAAGTAGAGCCGCATATTTTTTCAAGATATTCATTCAGGTTTTGAAGCGCTTCGCTTCTTGCCCTTATGCCGAGTATATGTTCAATCCTGTAGTATAAAAACAGCAGGGAAGGACTTGAAAGCACTTCTTCAGGGATTTCTGCAGGTACTTCATTCGGCATAACTGCAGCTTTTTCCGATAACATTGTCTATCCTCAGCCGGCCAGCGACACTAATTTATTTGCAATTTCATCTAAAGGCAGTATAAATTCCACACAACCTGTCTCAATAGCCGCCTGCGGCATTCCGAAAATCATGGATGACGCTTCGTCCTGCGCTATAGTTATACCGCCTGACTGCTTGACAAACCGCGTTCCTTCAGCGCCGTCTTCGCCCATGCCCGTAAGCACAATGCTGACAAGAGAGTCCCTGTAAACATTCGACGCGCTTTTGAACAGTACGTCTGCGGAAGGTTTCTGGTTATTCACAGGTTCGCTGTCATCAAAAGCGATGCCTGAACTATTAATAATAATGTGACTGTCTGTCGGCGCTACATATACATTGCCGCCGCAGGGTATTACCCCTTCTTCGGCAAGCTGCACGTTTACGCGGGAATATCCGTTAAGCCATTGCACGAAACTTTTGTCAAATCCTGACGTATTGTGCTGCACAAGCAGAATCGGCACTTGAAAGTTTTCAGGAAGGGTGGAGCATAGGTGGCATAACGCCATTGGACCGCCTGTGGAAGAAGCGATTGTAACGCAGTTTATTTTTCTTGGAGTTTCGGCGCCATGATCTACAGCATTTTGTACTGCGTTATTCAGGTTTGATATATGCTTTAATATATTAAATATTTCTTCACGTTTCGCGTCGCTCATTTGGGAAGTAAATATGTTTTTTGCAAAGAATTCATGCGCTCCGTTTGCTACGGCGTCATACGCCATTTTCGCGGTGTCGTGAGTGGTTATTACCGCAATGCCGCAGGAATTTGTTTTTCTTATTTCCATTATAGCGTCAAGCCCGTCCATTACAGGCATTTCAATATCCATTGTAATAAGGTCGGGGGAAAGCTCTCTTGCCTTGTTTACGCCGTCCTGTCCGTTTTCCGCTTCGCCGATAATTTCAAAAGACCCTTCGCTCTCAAGAAAATCCCTTAGAATTTCACGTACAAGAAGACTGTCGTCTACAATTAATGTTTTTATCATTTTAGTTCCTTTTGCAGGTTTTGGACCAATAATTCCGGGTTAAGAAACAAAAACATATTTTTGTCCTGCCTCTCAGGTTCAAATAAAATTCCGCTGAAAACGCCGGATATTTTAATTTTGTCCAGTATTTTAGGCATTGAGTATATCTTTTCTTCAGGGATATTTATTTCGTGTTCTATTTCCGTAGTAAGCAAAATAATTTTATTTTCTATAATGCCGTCGTTTTCGTCATTTTCACCGCTTCTAAGAATTACTCCATGACGGGGAATTATGTCATGGTAATTAAAAAGGATTGGAAGGGAGATATATGTATTATGGTTTTCGTTGTTATGTTCAATTTTTTTATCGTTATTACCGGTATAAAGCATAATGGAAGAAATATAATTTATAGGAATTGCAAGATAAAAATTTCCGTAAGCGCTCAAAAATACTCTCATTACAGGACTATATCCTCTTTTACATGTGATAAAATTTTGTGAATATCCAGGGTAAAAACATCGCTGCCGTTCCAGTTAAATGAAGACTGAACGGCTTCAGTCAGATCATTTGAATCGGCGCTTCTTTCTACATTGAGCAATTTTTCCCGCTGTATGCCGGTAATTCCGATTACATCGTCAATAAGAAAAGCGATACGGTCAATATCGTCTTTAATAATCAGCACCTTACTGTGGGGACTTGGAGTATTGTGAAACAGAAGGCCGATATCGAATAACGCATAAGGTATTGAATAACGGTTTATAACGCCCAATACATAGGGAGGCATAAGAGGCAGTGGATATACAGTATCGTAAAGGGTAATTTCTCCGATGTAATGCGACGGAAAACTGTACAATTTATTCATTAATGAGAAAATCAGATGTTTTTCATCTTCTGAATTTTCAGGCGATAGATGGATACCATCCGGAAATTCCGCCGTATCTGACATAATTCCTCCCCCAAAAAACCCGTTTGGACTTTAAAGGATTCTTTTAATTATATAATTAATATAAAAATTGCTCAATATCTATTAAAACATTGTTCAAACCGGTAAAACTAGTCCTGGTTTCAGGCAGGGATTGAAGAAAAAGCTGCCCGTATTTTTTTTTGAGAAGCCTGCTGTCAAGGACAGCCACAACTCCGTGATCGCTTGAACGGCGCATAAGCCTTCCGAACCCCTGTTTGAATTTCATTACTGCGTGGGGCAGCGAAAGCTCCATAAACGGATTTCCGCCCCTTTTTTCTACAGCTTCGCAGCGGGCTTCAAAAACGGGATCGCCTGGAGTGCGGAAAGGAAGCCTGCAAATAACGACAAGCCTTAATGTGTCGCCGGGCGCGTCCACTCCTTCCCAGAATGAATCTGTGGCAAAAAGGCATGAATGTTCGTCTGAAATAAAATCCTGTAAAAGACGGCTGCGGTCGTCATCTCCCTGTTTGAGGCAGCGAATGCCGAGCGGAACAAGTTCATTTTTCGCGGTTTTATATGCGCTGCTTAACGATTGATACGAAGTAAACAGGACAAGAGCCGATCCTCCGGCCGTAGCCGCGAGGCTGGCGGCGGCTTTGTTTATATATTCCTGGTATTCAGGTTCATCGGGAAGAGGCGCGTCTGTCGGAGAGGCAAGAAGAACGGCGTTTGAATATGGAAACGGCGAGGGAAAACAGCCCGAAAGAACCGCGTGATTTTCCATTAAAGCGATACCGCATCTGTCCGCCCAGTATGAAAAATTGCCGTTTATGGCAAGAGTCGCCGATACGCAGACAACAGTTTTATTCACAGCAAAAACGCTGTCTTTAAGTTTGGACGCCAAATCAAGCGGAGTTTTTGTAAAAACCGCCCATGGTTCTTTTGATATTTGCTGTCTTTCTATCCAAAGCACTTGGTCTTCATGTTTGCGGTAATTGCGAAAAGCCTCGCAAATTTCTGCAATACCTTCCAGCCGTCTTACTATTGTTTTTATTTCCCAAACAACAGGACCGGCCGAACTTTCATCGTCAAGATTTTCCGTTATTTCACGGATAATGGCAGTAAGGGCATGAATACATTTACGCAGCGAAGTAAAATGCGGGAAAAGCGATTTTTTTAAAAACGATTCGTCCGACTTGGACGAAGAAAGCCTGAAAATGCCTTCCTGTCCGCAGAGCTGAATTGCGCATTCGTCAAGCTCTTCCGCCGACTCGCGTACTTTTTTTACAGCCGCCGCAAAGCTGTCAAGAGCGTCTTCATTTGAATTAAGCATTGCGTTTAGTTTGACAAGCAGCCCTCGCCGGTTGGCGCGGCGTTTGTAGTAAAGTTTTGACAATTGGCGGAATATTCCGGTGCGGCCGAATTCCGCGGAGAAAAATGAAGTGGCGGAATTTTCTATTGTATGCGCTTCATCAATGACAAGCCTGTTAAACGGAGGAAGAACAACTGCGTTCTCATAACCCGCGCCCTGAAAACGCGCCGCTAAATCCGCAAAGAGCAGATGATGGTTTACTACAACGATATGGGCGTTATTCGCTTCTCTGCGCAGTTTGAAAACAAAACAGCTTTCGCGCCAGGGACAGTGGTTGCCCAAACAAAGATCGGATTCCGAACAAATACTTGACCATGTTATGTCCGAAGGTACGAATGAAAGTTCCGATCTTGCGCCTGTTTTTGTGCTTTTAGACCATTCTGTTATGCGCTTTAATTCGTCAAAATCAAAATTATCAAGCGGCGGCTCTGCTATAGACTCATCGAGCCTGCGCATACATAGGTAATTTCCCCTTCCTTTCATAAGAACAGACTTAATATCCGCGCCGATTGCCGAAGCTACAAGCGGGATGTCTTTTTCATAAAGCTGCTGCTGAAGTGTAATAGTAGCCGTAGATATTACAACCTTTTCCCTGTTTTCAAGCGCGAAGTGCATTGCGGGAAGAAGATAAGCGAATGATTTTCCTACGCCGGTGCCCGCTTCCGCCATTGCATGTGCGTCTTTATTAAAAGCGCGTATAATAAGTTCTAAAAGGTCAAGCTGCGCCTTGCGCGGTTCATAGGAATTTAGACGGGAAGCGACAGCGCCGCCTTCCTGTAAGGAAGCGATAATTTTTTTAGGGTCTAAAAACGGCATATTTTACTGAATCGCAAGCAGCGTTATTACTTTTGCGTCTGTGATAATATTGTCGATCAACGCATATTCGTCTGGCTGGTGAAGGGTTTGAGCCGTCCTTGTCCAGACGGCGCAGTCAATTCCTATGTTACGCAAATATGCCGCCATTGTGCCGCCGCCTATGCCTATTGGTTTTGTCTTGACTGCATAGACCTCGCTGACCGCTTCGCTTAATTTTTTAACTACCGGCGCGTCAGGCGAGGTAGGTTTGGATTCTGTTCTTTGAAGTATTTTGTATTCAACCGTTACGCGATATTTTGTTTCAACTTCCGCCTTGATTCTGTCAATTTCTTCCTGTATTGAAGCCGTAGAGTAACACGGAAGAATGCGCATATCCATATAAAAAATATCATCGCCGGGGATTGTGTTTATATTCGGGACATTGGCTTCTTTCTTTGTCGGCTGAAATGTGGAATAGTCAGGGTCAAACATACTGTCGCGTCTGTTGAATTTGGAAGAAAGCCCGTTATGCAGGCGCACGGCAAGATCGCTTCCGGCAAGAAAAGCGTTAGCGCCCGCGTCAGGTTTTGATCCGTGCGCCTGTTTTCCCCTTGTAACAAATTGCATCCATACAATATTTTTTTCCGCTATTTCAATAAACTCGCCTTTTAAATCGCCTCCGTCGGGAATAAGAACCATATCGTCTTTTTTAAATAATCCGCTATTATTTTTAAAAAGCCAGTCTATTCCGTAAATCGAACCGTTTTCTTCATCTGAGGCAAAAAGCAGCTTTAAAGTGCGCTTAGGTTTTAGTCCCTGTTCAGTAAAACTGAGAGCCGCAAGGACAGAGGAAACAATTCCCTGTTGGTTGTCTTCCGTCCCTCGTCCGTAAAGCCGTTTCCCGGCAGTATCGTATTTTACTGTCCAAGGATCGCTGTTCCAAAGTTTTGTTTCTCCCGGAGGAACAACGTCAATATGGCTCATGATCCACAAGCATTCCTTGTCTTCAGCTCCAGGAATTGTAGCGATTAAATTCGGGCGCACTCCGCCTTTTGCCCTTGAATCAGGCGAGTCGTACCGTTCAAGCCGCGCAATGCCGCGCGCCTTAAGCCAGTCTTCAAGAAAAAGGCACTTGTCAAGCTCTCCCTCTCCGCCTGAGTCAGGTGAAATTGCGGGACGTTTTGTAAGCTCCGTTTCTAGTTCTACGGCAAGAGAGATTGAATTGTCTATCCATGAGAAAAGTTTTTCTTTCACTCTCGCTCCGTTTCAACTAATGGGCATTGTAAGCTTGCCAGCTTGTTTTTATCAAAGTTTCCATATCGGAGTAACGCGCCTTCCAGCCTATTAATTCGCAGGCAAGGGCGGCGGAAGCTGTAAGTTTTGCCGGATCTCCCGCTCTGCGCCCCGCGATTTTTGACGGGATCGGTTTTCCCGTAACCTTACGCGCCGTATCAAGAACTTCCTTTACAGAACTTCCGGTTTCGCTTCCAAGATTAACAATGAGGCTTCTGTCATTTTTACAGATATAATCAAGCGTCATTGTATGCCCGGACGCGAGGTCGCTTACATGAATATAATCCCTGATGCAAGTTCCGTCAGGGGTGTCATAATCATCCCCGAAAATTTGCAGTTCGTTCCTTTTGCCGCAGGCGGCTTCCATAATTATGGGAATAAGATTTGCGGGGTTTTGTTCAAGCCCCTTAATGCGTCCTTTTACATCGTAACCCGCAGCGTTAAAGTAACGGAGGCTTCCATACCTTATGCTTTTAAGTTTCTCATACCATGACAAAATACGTTCAATTTCAAGCTTTGTAAAACCGTAATAATTCTCAGGCAGGGTAGGGTGCTTTTCATCAATGGGAAGATACTGAGGTTCTCCGTAAACGGCGGCGCTTGACGAAAAAACAATCTTTTTTATTTCCGCTTCGCCTGCGGCATTAATAATATTTATTGTTCCCGCAATATTGTTACGCGAATATTTCTCCGGGCAAAGCATAGATTCCCCCGCCGCCTTGGATGCAGCAAGATGAACCAACGCGCCGAAAGAACCGGTTTTCATGGTTTGTAAAAGATGAGGATAATCATGAATATCGCCGTGTATAAACGAAGCGTCGGGAAAAAGGTTTTCTCTTAACCCGCTTGAAAGATTGTCATAAATAGTACACTTATGCCCAAGATCAAGAAATTCCCTTGTTACATGGCTTCCGATATAACCTGCTCCGCCGATTATTAATATGTTCATAGGGAAAGTATAACAGAAATATGCCGAATAGTTCTACTGTAACAACGGTTGAACATAGAATATTCTTATTATATTGACGCAAGCTTATCCGCCGCTTCTTCCCACTCGCTTGTTTTTGCTTCAATTGCCGCATTACAATCATCCAGTTTGTTTTTTACAACTCTCGCTTTCTCAATGCTGCCGTAAACTTCAGGTAAAGCTAATTCAGATTCAAGAACAGTCTTTGTTTTTTCAAGTTCCTCAAGCGTTTTTAAAATTTCCGCTTCCTGTCTTTCCAGCCTGCGCAGTTGAGCCTGTTTTTGTTTGTCTTCAATGCGTTTTTCGGCGGAGTTTTTTTGCTTTACAGGCGCTTCAACCTGTACTGAGCCTTCCGTTTCACCCGATATTCTGTCAAGGTAGTAGGCGTAATTGCCGTAAAAAAGCCTGGCTTTTGCCGGATCGCAGCCTGTTCCCGGAACAAGTTCCAATGTTTTTGTGGATAGCGCCTCCATAAAATAACGATCATGTGAAACAAAAATGACAGTGCCGCCGAATTCGGAAAGGGCTTCAAGCAGTATGTCCTTTGAGTTGAGATCGAGGTGGTTTGTAGGCTCGTCAAGGATTAGGAGGTTAAGCGGCTTTAGAAGCATTTTTAAAAGAGCGAGGCGGCTTTTCTCTCCGCCGCTTAAAACAGAAACGCTCTTGTAAACATCATCGCCCCGGAAAAGAAAAGAACCCAGCATATCGCGTAATTTCGGGATCAGGTGGGTCGGCGCGTCCTGTTCCATAAAATCAATTACCTGCATATCTCCGGTAAGAGCTTCCGCCGCATCCTGCGAAAAATAGCCAACGCTTATTCCTGTTCCGTATTTAACATTTCCTTCGTAATGGGTATCGGCTCCTGCAATAATTCTAAGAAGGGTAGTTTTGCCGGCTCCGTTTGGACCCGCGACAACCAGCCTCTCTCCGGCTTCTAGGCATATGTCAAAGTTAGAAAGAACCTTTCGCTCTCCGTATTTTTTTCCTATGCTTTCAAGCGTCAATACAATTTTACCGGAATGGGGAGCAGGGGGAAAACCGATCCTTATTTTCTTTAAGGATTCAGGTATTTCTATACGTTCCGTTTTTTCAAGACGTTTTATAAGTTCCTGCGCAAAAGCGGCCTTGCTTGCCTTGTACCTGAAACGGCGGATAAGGGCTTCTGTTTTTGCTATTTCTTCCTGCTGTTCACCGTAACGCTTTACAAGACTTTCAAGTTCAACTTTTCGCGTTTTTTCATAGGCGCTGTAATTTCCCGCATAACGCTTCACCTTACCCTGAAAAATTTCGTAGACTTCATTTACGCATACATCCAGAAAATACCTGTCGTGGGAAACCAGCAAATAACCGCCCGTAAAAGTGTCCAGCCATTTTTCAAGCCATGCTCTCGCTTCTATGTCAAGATAATTTGTCGGCTCGTCCAGAAGCAGTATGTCGGGTTTTTCAAGAAGGACTTTCGCGAGGGCAATCCTCATCTGCCAGCCGCCTGAAAATTCACCTGTGCTGCGGTTTATATCCTGTGCGGAAAAACCCAGTCCTGAAAGAACCATGCCGATGTCCGCTTCCCTTCTGTAATAACCTGAATTTTCAACTAACTCCTGAAGCCTGTGATGATCTTCTATCATTGCCTGCGTTGACGCGTCGTCTTTTTTTGTTTTTTCAAGCATAGTTCCGGTTTCTTCAAGACGGCTTATTATTTTGTGAATGTAGCCGAATGCGGTCTCTGTTTCTTCGCGGAGGGATTTTCCGCTGTGGACAATACCGGACTGCGGAAGGTACGAAATACGCGTGCCTTTTTGCAATGCGCATTCACCGGAGTCAGGCTTTATTTCGCCTGACAATATTTTCATCATGGTAGATTTTCCCGATCCGTTTGCGCCGGTAAGACAGGAACGGGAACCAACGGCAAGGCGGAGATTTACATCTTTTAAAATGTCCCTGTCTCCGAAAGCATGCGAAATATTTGTAAACTGAACAAAGCCCATGTTTAGAGCGCCGGTGAATCTCTGAAGAAGTACAATACCATCGGCGATGATGCCCTTCTTGTAACGGTTATATCTTCAATTCCGAAGTCCTGTACAAGTTCAAGACGCAGTCCCTGACTGTCAAGTCCGTACATGAAGTGTAAATTCCTGTTTGGCGTAACATCGGTAAATCTTAGGGTAAACGCGCCGGAGTAAATTTCCGAAAGAGTGGGAGAAAGGAAGATATCCATAAAAACCTTTCCCCTTCCGCCTGATTCCGCAGGGATAAGCTGAGGAACAAGCAGTTCGAATCCTGTCCATGTAAAGCTTTCCGATTCGTTAAAGATAATGGTTCCGAAATTACTGCTTGTAAATACGGGACCTTGATTGCAAATCGCCATATACTGCGTTTCCCGTCTTGTCTTTTCCTGAATGATTATGTCATCGACATCGGCGGACAGGGATACAAACAGTAATGTGCGCTTTGAGTTTGCGCTGTCAAGATACTGTACGGCAAGCGTTGTATTTGAACGCAGACTTATCTGAAGGTCAGCGCCTTCAAAACGCCACGCGCGTTCGCCGTCCGGATATATGCCTTCGTATATAAATTCCTTTTCAATATCGGGCAGGAAAATCCTTGCAATTCCTATATCCTGTCCGGGATCAAAACGGTAGTTTTTTTCAAGTTCACTGATATTTATCCTTCTTGCGTTTATCATTTGCTGGTAAAACTCAGGCGACCATGTCTTTGACAAAACCATTTCAAGATCGGGGTCAGGCGGTAATTCTCCCAGCGATGAAGGAGCTACGGCAAGCGAAGAATCATAATGATTAAAGACTTTAAGCCTGTAGGAAAAACAGTAGCCCGTTACGCCTTCATTTGTAAGTACGTAATACCATTCGCCCGGCAGAGGGTCTCCTGTTGTGCTTATTGGCGGGTTACCTTCCACTTTATCGAGAATTTTTATTATTTCGCCCACTCGCAGCCTGTATACGCGCCGTGAACCGTTGTCTGGAAAATCACGGATCGGAAGTCCGTCCTGCATATTCTCCGCATAAGTTAACGCAAAAACGGAAAATTCATTAGCTCTTTTTTGGGCTTTTCTTTTACTGCCTGAAAATTCAAATTGTGAAAGCGGAATTTCGATTTTTCTTGACGAATCCGGAACGCCGACTACCCAAACATGATCAATATTTGACCTGATATAAACAGGAAGCACAGTACCGGACAATATTGGGGGATCATCCGTAGACCACAGTAAGATACCCCACCCGAGTCTTGAACATGACGGAAAAAAAAAGACGGATACAAGAGGTAATAAGAATGATAAATATTTTGCTTTAAAAAGCATTTTTCCTATTACCTCTTGCAGGTTAAAAATTACTCAACAACAGCGATAATATCGGACATTTTAAGAATCAAATGCTCTTCGCCGTCAATTTTAACCTGGGTTCCGGCATATTTATCATACATGACCTTTTGTCCGGGTGTTACCTTAATAACTTCCTTGTCGTCTCCGATTTCCACGACTACTCCCTGTTGGGTTTTTTCCTGAGCGGTATCCGGAATAATAATTCCGCCGGCGGTTTTCGCCTCATTTTTCTCCAGTTTTACCATGACTCTGTCCAGCAAAGGCTTAACTTTCATATTTTTTCCTCCGTATTTATAGAATTGTTGTCATCAATAATACAAAAATGGGGTTAAAACGTCAATACCGTCCGGCGTCCCGGTTAAAACAACTTTTCAAGCTCCAGTCTTACAGCAAGGTTTTCAGGATCCAGCTCTGCAGCGTATTGAAGCGCGCGCATGGCTTCGTCAGGGCGGCCAAGGGCGGAAAAACATTTTGCGATACGGTATTGAATTCTCGTTGATGTTTTGTAGTCTTCTGTCTTTAATAAGGCAAGGTTGTACTGATCAATGGCGCGGGAAGGGGATCGCTGAGCTTCAATGTTACGTCCAAGATTGGCATAAACCGTCCAATTCGCTTCCTGTGCGGGAATTGACCGCAGAATATTTTCAGCGGTTTCAATATCGCCTCCAAGCATAAGCACAATGGCTTTGCAGACTTCCGCCCAATTAGCGAAAGCCAATTGTCCGTTTGACTGTAAATTTTCAACGCGGTTAAGAAGAATTCTTAATTCGCTGTAATTACGCTGAAAAAGAAACAGCCATGAAACCCACCTGTACAATTCCCCGCTGTCATAATGCCGGTCAAGAAGAAGCCACGCTTCCGCCATTTGTTTTCCAAGTTCGCGTACAGGAGCCTGCCGTTTGCACAGTTCAAGGTCAATATACGGGTAATCCGCAGGCTTTATCTTTTCCAGTACGTTTATTGCCCGCGGAATGTCAAGCAGGCGGCTGTAATGTATTAGTCCGAATTGTTTTTCGGCGGAAACCGGTGCGTTATACGCAATATCCGCATTAGTCAATCTTTCAAAAAAGGAGGCCGCTTCATATTGATCATCCGCGGTTACGCCAAGGTTATAAAGACTGCGTTCTTTTATCGGTCCGTTTAAAGAATCGGAAAGCATTGTCCAAATTAACCTTGCGCTGTCCTGAAAGCCTGCAAGGTAAAGGGCGTCAGCCTCGCGGCTTCTTGCTTTTTCATCGTCAATTGCGGAAAAAATTTCAGCGCTGCGCTCAAGGTCGCCGAAGTCGTAAAAAAATTCCGCACAAAGGCGCAGCGAATCAACGGAAGGAAAGGGTGAATGAAGCGCTGCCTGTATATCGGAAGCCGCCGCCCGTATATCGTTTTGAAGAATTTTTAAAATTATTAGGTCAAGAGCGACGGATTCTATTCCGTCTGATGAAAGCGAAACAGGTACCTGCATAGCCTTTGCGGGATTATTAAAATCTCCCAGTAAAATATGCAGCCCAAGCCGCAATGTACTAAAAGAAGGGTCATTTAACAGAACAATCCATTCGCGTAATTTAACTTCCGCTTCCCTGTTAATTGCGGCATTTTTTACAAGAGCCTCGGCGGCAACGGCGGCTATAGGCTGCGACATGGGGTATAACAACACGGCGTTATTGGCTGATTTTTTATAATTTTCCAGAGAAGGGTGGTGTATGCGCGCAAGAACTCTTCTGCGTTTCAGTACGGAAAGCCACGATTCTACGCCTATTGCCTTTTTTTCAAGTTTGTCCAGTTCGCGGTTCAATCGTTCAAAATCCCTGTCCGCGCCTGTGCCGCTGAACTGCGCGTCGTATTCGCGCAGGCTCCTGCTGAAACTGTCCTGCCGGCGCGTTGTTTTATCCGCGTTTCTTTCAGCAAAATAAAAAGCAGCTAACGCGCCTGTACTTAAAGTAAAAAAAATTATTCCCGATACAAGAATTATGCGTGATGTCCGGCTTTTAATTCCGGCTATATTCGGCAGGCGCATATTTCTTCCGGCTTAAGAAGGGTTTTGCGGATACTGTCAAGAACTCCGTTAATAAATTTATATGAATCGTCTGTGCCGAATTCCCTGCAAATTCCGATGGCTTCATCAATTACTATGGATGCGGGAATATCTTTTTGAAACATTAGCGAATAAATAGACATTCTAAGGACTGCAAGGTCAACGCGGTTTAACCGCGAGATATCCCAGTTTTCAAGATGGTTCTTTATCATCCTGTCTATATTGTCAATATTTTCTATTGTACCGGCGGTTATGGCTTTTGAAAAAACAGCCGTCCCTTCGTCAAGCGAAACGCGCTTTTGTTCTTCAAGCCAGGCGAAACTGACAAGTTCCTCCACAGGGACGCGGTTTGATTCCCAAAAGTAAAGAGCCTGGAATGCAAGAATGCGTCCCTTTCGCCTGGAAGCCATTAATTTACCAATTCAGATTATTTTCATAAATCTGAAAAGATTTGCCCGATCTTAATTCCGATGCTATTTCCTGACTCGCCTGTGTATAAACATTCTGCTGCCGCTGATTGAGCAGTCTTTGACCAATAAAGTCCCTTACCGTAGCCTTTGATCCAAGCTGAAAAATATCATCCAGTTCCAGAATTTTTTGCGAATAATTCTCAGTTATTTTTATAATCTGAAATCCCTGGTTGCCTTCAATTAGCGGTGAAACTTGCCCCTGACGCAAAGAAAACGCGATATTCATAAATTCCTGTCCGACCAGTTCTCTTGCTTCTTGATTTCTGGGAAGATATCCCGCGTCTCCTGCCATATAGCCTGAGTTAGGAGTTGCGCTGCGCGCGGACACTTCGTCAAATTTGGAAGGATTTGACCCGATTTCTTTTATCAAATTATTACCGAGTTCTCTTGCTTTATTGCGGGAAGCCGTGTCAGGACCGTACGGAATCTGTATCATTGAAAAACGCACAGTTTCAGGACGTAAAAACTCGCTTCTCAGCACACTGTATTCGGATAAGATTTCCTGTTCTGTAGGCATCTTTATTGAATTTAATAGATCGCCTTTTTTTGCCATCATGTATTTTTGAATAATTAATGTTTTTCGGATCTGATCCCTGTAAGCCTGTACTTCCATGTTAAACTCATTCCTTACAGCCTGTGCGAATTCCGCGTCTGTCGGCTGGCGTCCGATGTTTTGAGCCAGCAAGCTTCTAAGCTGCTGTAGATGCTGGTTTACCTCATTGTCGCTTACAATAATTTTGTCGCGTTCGGCAGCCTGAATAACCAGACGCTCATTGATCATTCCGTCAAGCACCTGCATACGCTGGCTTTTACTTAATTGTACTCTTGCTGTTTTTTCCATTAATTCCACTTCAGTGCGAAGCTGTCCGACAGTTATGGGCTCGCTTCTTATCAGGTTAACAATGGCGACAGTTTGCAGACCTGACTGTGAAAAACCGGAAACCGCTGTCAATGCGGCTAAAATTGTCAAAAATACTGCTTTTTTCATAAACTTCCTTTATATTGAAATATAACACAATATAAACAAAATGTAAGGATAAAGGTTAAAAACCGCTTGAATTTTTATAGATTTTTCTTAACTTAAAATCGCCCGGATCCGCCTTACTCCCGCCGAGGAAGACTGTTCCTTTTGTATTTGAAATTTACCTAAACTCCCTGTTTTCTCTACGTGCGGTCCGCCGCAGACCTCTTTTGAAAAATAATCGGTTGTAGAATTTCCTACGGTATAAACTTTTACCTGCGATTCGTATTTTTCCCCGAAAAGCGCAATTGCTCCCGAAGATACGGCTTCTTCAAGGTTCATTGTTTCCATAAAGACAGTAAGGTTTTTTTCAATTTGCCGATTAACAATTTCTTCTGCTTTTTTTATTTGTTCTTCCGTCATAGGCGAGTCATGGGAAAAATCGAACCTGAGCCGTTCCGCCGTAATGTTACTGCCTTTCTGACCGACGTGCTGCCCTAAAATCATCCTGAGAGCCTGATGCAGCAGATGGGTCGCTGTGTGGTATTTTACCGCCATTTCCCCCTGATCGCCGAGACCGCCCTTGAATGCCTGACCGCTCTGGGAACGGGATAATTCCTGATGTTTTTTAAAGGCTTCGTCAAATTCATCCCTGTTTATCTTCATTCCGTGTTCGGCGGCAAGCTCTTCCGAAAGCTCTATCGGAAAACCGTAAGTATCGTAAAGTTTGAACGCAAGCCGCCCGGACATGATTTTTCTGGGGTCTTTCAGCAGATTTGGAAGGAGTTTTTCAAATTCATGTTCGCCCTTTTGCAGAGTTTCCATGAATTTTGCCTGTTCTTTTTTTAATTCGTCTATTATAAAAGCTCTGTTTTTCTCAAGTTCGGGGTAGATAGCGCCTGAAAGCTCTACAATTACCGCCGCAATTACGGAAATTTCTATTCCTTCACTTGAAATTTTCCGTCCGTGCCGTACAGCACGGCGTATTAGGCGGCGTAATACATAGCCGGCCCCTACATTTGAGGGGGTTACCGCCTTGGGATCGCCTAAAATAAAGACTGACGAGCGTATATGGTCGGCAATAATCCTTATTGATCTGTCTTTTTCGCTGTCAGACCCGTATTTACAGCCGCAGACGTCCTCAATAGCCGCTATTATCGGCGAAAAAACCTCCGTATCGTAAACGCTTGTCTTGTCGTTAAGGACTGTTACGGTTCTTTCTATACCCATGCCCGTATCTACGCATTTTCGCTCAAGCGGCTCGTATTCGCCTGAAGCGTTCTTGTTGTACTGCATGAACACGTCGTTCCATATTTCCAGCCATTTTTTACAGGAACAGCCGGGTTTACACTCGGGACTGCAGGGCGCGTCTCCTGTGTAATAAAACATCTCGGTATCAGGTCCGCATGGGCCTGTAGTTCCGGCAGGTCCCCACCAGTTGTCCTCCCTGGACAAATAGGCGATGCGGTTCTCAAGGATTCCCAGTTTTTTCCAAATTTCAGCCGATTCTTCATCGCGGGGTACGTTTGCATCTCCCTGAAAAACCGTAACCCCCAATTTTTCAAGCGGGATATTAAGCCATTGGGGCGAGGTGAGAAATTCAAAACTCATCCCGATAGCTCCCTCCTTAAAATAGTCTCCAAGCGACCAGTTGCCGAGCATTTCAAAAAAAGTCAGATGGCTGGGATCGCCGACACTGTCAATATCTCCCGTCCGTATACATTTTTGGTAATCCACAAGCCTTTTTCCAGCCGGATGTTCTTCACCCAGAAGGTAAGGAACCAGCGGATGCATTCCCGCAGTCGTAAAAAGCACTGTAGGGTCGTTTTCAGGCAGGAGCGATTTGCCCTGTATTTGGGAATGACCTTTGGAAACAAAGAAATCTATATATTTTTTACGAAGTTCATCGGTATTCATGCAGGCAATATTAGCAGAAATAAATCAAATTTACAATAATAAGGAAGAAATCAATATTAGCTTCAATTCTGCGGGAACTTTAAATTCCAGTTGATTAAAAATACGAAATACCATAAAATTACAAAAAAGAGGGAGTTATGGCAGCGGAAGATTTAATGGATAAAGTTTTCTCTTTATTCTCCGGCGACGGCTTATCTGATGAAAAACAAAATATGCTCAAAAGCATTGCCAAAGAGCTTAGTCAAAATAAATATGTCAAATTTTTCAAGATCAGGAGTGAAGAAATTGACCCGTCGTTTTCATCTTTGTTATTTTCCATATATAAGACAATATATCCGATAAAAGAATTCTATAAGGATGAAAAGAAACTTACCAAATTAAAATCATTAGTCGTTGAATCATGTATTGACAATAATATTAAAGAAACTATTCACCACCTTGATCCCGCTACCCTTGATGCAAAAGCCAAAACAACAACTCCCGAAAACCTTATCAATGAAATTCAAACGAGTGTCGAGCTGCTTATCACCCAGTTTAGTGTTGATCGTATTAATACCGCCAACCACCGTTATGAATTGGCGAGTCTTCTTGGAATGTTTGTTAATTTTAATTTTGCCGGGTTTTTTAAGAAATTCGATCCCCATTTTGCCGATGGCAGCTTTATAATAGAACCGAAATTCCCCCCAATCAAGACAATATTATTAATAGACCAATTAGGGGAATTCCTTACTGTTACACAATCCTTAAAACCGGAAGATGACTGGCACAGCCTTCTCAGCCTTTTAAAAGCGTGCGAAGGACATGATCTTGTTATTCCTGAACAATTTAACACAATGATCAAGACAATCAGGGAAATACACGCTTCAAAAATTCTGGAATTGATGGTGCAGTACACTTTAAGAAACCCTGTATGGCAGTATAAACATACGATTATCCATGAAACAATCGGCGAGGAATGGCTTGCCGCCAATAAAGCGGAAGCTCAGGCATATATTTCAAAAATCAACAATGCCAAGAAGAACAATCAGATAAAAGCGTTAACCAATGAGATTTTTGAATCTTCTGACCTTACAAGGCTGGAAAACTATATTGTACAGATAAGCGATACATACCGTAGAAAAAAAGTTGATTACTTCCTTTACGCCGAAGGACTAAATTATTTAAAAGCGTTTCTGGACGATTATGTTGAAAAAGAAATAAAGGAAGTCTGCGATATCCTGCTTATACGCGGTCAATGGACAAACAACCAAATGTCAATGGAAATGAGCGAAGCCCTGCACAGTCTCATTGACGCGTTAGGACTTATTTCACAGATTGACGTTCAAATGTCCGAAGACGGTCCTGACGGTTCCCGTTTACGAGCGGCATTGCTCAGGCTTGACCGTGATCCTACTCAGGCTCGTTACATTAACAGTATTATAGGAAAGGTGAATGACGAAGCCCAGGATATAATTAACGAAGCGGCGCAGTCGTTGATAGTTATAGGAAAGCACATGAAAAACCTTATTGAAGATATAAAGAAAAAGCACCCGGAATTGCTTATTAACTGGAGGGAGTTAAATTTTGCTTCAAAGGAGCCTCTTGCTCAAAGAATGGTAACGGATTATAAGAGGATAAATTATTTTATCCAGCTTATGCATCTTTGTACTCAGGTATAACCGGTAAGAAATTCCGGTAATTTACGGCAAATTGTATTTTGCTACTAGCGAAAAACAAGGCGTTGTTGTATTATGTATTAATGCTTCAGGGTTAAAGCCTGAACGCTTTATTTTCTGCAAAAAGAGGATGATATGGAAATTCAGGTTCAGGAACTTATTGATAAGATAAAAAAGGACGGCATCAATACGGCATCGGAAGAAGCGTCGCGTATAAAGGCGGAAGCTGAAGCTGAAGCGCGGCGGATTGTTGATGTGGCTAAAAAAGAAGCGGAGAATGTAATCAACCGCGGCAAGCAGGATGCCGAGCGTTTTGAAAAAGCCGGAATTGCCGCTTTGGAACAGGCTTCCCGCAATCTTGTACTGGCGTTTAAGGATGAAGTTCAGGCTTTATTAAAAAAGATTGTCAGTACTCAGGTTACTATGCAATTCGGCGATGATGTTTTAAAGAATGCGCTCCCCGGTCTGTTAAAGTCATGGTCGGAAAAAAACTCCGGCGACCTTGCCGTAATTCTGCCGGAAGACGCATTATCAAGGCTTCAATCTTTCTTTACAGAAAAACTTTCAAGCGAACTTAATAGAGGCGTGGAATTAAAATCAAGCCGGAAATTGACATCCGGTTTTCACATTTCCAATAAAGACGGTTCCGCTTATTACGATTTCTCGGCGGACGCTGTTGTTGAAATGCTTTCAGCTTACTTAAACCCAAAATTAGCTGAAATAATGAAAAGCTCAACTAAAGGAATTTAACGGTGAGTTTTTATTACCTCATGGCTCAGCTTCCTGTACTCATTTATGACCAAAAGATGCCGATGTCTTCTGAGGAATTTAAAACGCTTGCCCTGTCCGTTTTAGATGAAAATGATTCAAGTTTGTTTACACACCTTTCAATTGATCCCGACCCGTATAGTAAGGAAGAGCCGTCCTATAAAGAAACAGCCCCGTCTACAGGCTGCGATTTTATAGACAATTGGCGGGGATGGGAACGTACGTTCAGGCTTAACCTTGCCAAACAACGCGCTCATCATTTGAAAAGGGAGATTTCATCTATCGAACCGCCTGTCATGCCGGCGGAAGCGGCTGCGGCTGCGTCAAGAGCTGTTTCAGGCGAGAACTCTCCGCTTGAATCGGAGATTTTAATTGACAGGGCGCGCTGGAACGCAATCGGAGAGTTTGCAGGCTTGGAATATTTCAGCGCCGGCAGTGTCTTTGCCTATTATTTAAAACTTTTATTGATGGAACGCAGGGCGTCATTCAATATTGAAAAAGGAATTTCTGAATATAAATCGTTGTACGCTTCCATTCTTGGAAAAGCGCAGCAATCTCCGGGAGAACTTAAATGATCGGAACAAAAGGAACAGTAGTCGCTGTAAACGGTAATATGGTAAGCGTTCGTTTTAATGGAATTGTTTCCATGAACGAAGTCGGCTATGTAAAAGTCGCAGGCAAACGGCTGAAAAGTGAAGTTATCAGGATTCGCGGCGAAATAAGCCAGTTGCAGGTCTTTGAAATCACCAAGGGTATAACCATTGGCGATGAAGTGGAATTCACGGGCGGAATGTTATCTGTGGAATTGGGGCCGGGTCTTTTAGGACAGGTTTATGACGGTCTTCAAAACCCGCTTCCACAGCTTGCACAGGCGGCAGGTTACTTCCTTGAACGGGGCGTATACCTTGACGCGCTGTCAACCGAAACAAGCTGGCAGTTTACGCCTAAAGCCAAAGCCGGCGATAAAGTGGAACGCGCCGATACTTTAGGCACTGTTCCCGAAGGCTCTTTTACCCACAGGATAATGGTTCCGTTTAATATGTACGGGACTTTTACAGTTTCATGGATAAAACCGGAAGGATCATATAAAATCCGCGATACTATTGCGGAACTTACCGACGAAAAAGGCAATAAAGTTCCTGTAACGCTCAGTTTCCACTGGCCTGTAAAAAGAGCTATAGACTGTTATGAAGAGCGGTTAAAACCCGCGGAGCCGATGGTTACGCGCGTGCGCTTAATAGACACGTTTTTCCCTGTAGCGCGCGGCGGCACGTACTGTATTCCCGGTCCGTTCGGCGCGGGTAAAACGGTCCTTCAGCAGATAACAAGCCGCTTTGCAGACGTTGATATCGTAATTGTAGCTGCGTGCGGCGAACGCGCCGGAGAGGTAGTTGAAACATTAAAAGAATTCCCCGAATTGAAAGATGAAAGAACGGGACGCTCCCTCATGGAAAGGACTATCATTATTTGTAACACTTCGTCCATGCCGGTTGCCGCCCGCGAAGCGTCTGTTTACACCGCGGTTACGTTAGCGGAGTATTACAGGCAGATGGGGCTTAACGTTCTCCTTCTTGCCGATTCCACAAGCCGCTGGGCGCAGGCAATGCGCGAAATGTCGGGGCGTCTTGAAGAAATCCCGGGTGAAGAAGCATTCCCCGCATATATGGAATCCACAATCGCCAGCTTCTACGAAAGAGCCGGTATTGTAAGACTCAAGGACGGAAATCTTGGCTCCGTAACAATCGGCGGGACGGTAAGCCCGGCGGGCGGTAACTTTGAAGAGCCCGTAACGCAGGCGACATTGAAAGTAGTAGGCGCATTCCACGGGCTTTCGCGCGAAAGATCAGACGCGCGCAAATTCCCCGCAATTCATCCGCTGGATTCATGGTCAAAATACAAAGGAATAATTGACAGTGAAAAAGTAGGTTACGCGCATAATTTCCTACGCCGAGGTTCTGAAGTTGAACAGATGATGAAAGTAGTAGGCGAGGAAGGAACAAGTATTGATGACTTTATTATTTACCTGAAGGGTGAAATTATTGACTCCGTATACTTCCAGCAAAACTCGTTTGACGCTGTAGACGCGGCGGTAAAGCCTGAACGGCAAATTTATACCTTCTCCAAACTGATAGGCGTGCTGGCGGCAAAGTTTGAATTTCAAGACAAGAACGAAGCCAGGTCGTGGTTTAACAGGCTTAGGCAGAAATTTCTTGATTACAACGGTTCGGAATGGAAGAGCGAGCGTTTTGAAAAATTGGAAGCGGAAATCGCGAAAGCTCTGAGTGAACAGTCAAAAGGCATTGATAAAGCTGCCGAAAAATACCTTGCATAGCGCAAAGAGGTTAACATGAATAAAGTATACAGCAAAATTGAATCGATAACGGGAAGCGTTATTACCGTAAAAGCTGACGGAATTCGTTACGGAGACCTTGCCGAAGTAGATACGGTATTCGGCACGTCGCTTGCCGAAGTAAACCGTTTACAGGGCGATACTGTAGCGTTACAGGTATTCGCGGGCGGACGCGGTATCTCCACAGGCGATACAGTCCGTTTCCTGGGACGGCCGATGCAGGTTCCGTTTTCGGAAAACCTGATGGGCAGGGTATTTTCCGGTTCCGGTAAACCGCGCGATAAAGGTCCCGAATTACGCGAGAATATGATACCAATCGGCGGTCCGTCGGTTAATCCTTCTCAGCGTATCATACCGCGGAAGATGATCCGCACAGGCATTCCCATGATCGATCTTTTTAACACTCTTGTTGTATCGCAGAAACTGCCGATTTTCTCTGTCTCCGGAGAGCCGTATAACGAACTGCTTGCGCGCATCGCCATGCAGGCTGAAGTTGATGTAATCGTTCTTGGAGGAATGGGACTTAAATACGACAATTATCTTTATTTTAAGGATACGCTGGAAAACGGCGGAGCTTTGGCTCGTACCGTAATGTTTATTCACACAGCGAGCGACCCGACCGTCGAGTGTCTGATGATACCTGATATGTCCCTTGCTGTAGCCGAGCAGTTTGCCTTGCAGGGCAAGGACGTGCTTGTGCTTCTTACTGATATGACAAACTTTGCCGACGCCATGAAGGAAATCTCGATTATTCAGGAGCAGGTTCCTTCAAACCGCGGCTATCCCGGAGACCTTTACAGCCAGTTGGCAAGCCGTTATGAAAAAGCCGTAGACTTTGAAACAGCCGGATCAATTACGGTTTTAGGCGTTACCACAATGCCCGGCGACGATGTTACCCACCCTGTGCCTGATAATACCGGATATATTACGGAAGGCCAGTATTATCTTAAAAACGGCCGCATTGAGCCGTTCGGCTCGCTTTCCCGTCTTAAACAACAGGTTAACGGAAAAACCCGCGAAGACCACCGCGCTATAATGGACGGCATGATAAAGCTGTATTCCGCTTTCCGTGACACTATGGAAAAAAAGGCAATGGGCTTTATCATGACTAACTGGGATGAAAAACTTCTTAAATACGGATACCAGTTTGAATCCAAAATGATGGATCTTTCCGTCAATATACCGCTTGAAAAAGCGCTTGATCTTGGCTGGGAAATTTTATCTGATTGTTTCAATCCCGAAGAAACAGGTTTAAGAACAGAACTTATATCGAAATTCTGGCCGAAAAAAGACTAGGGTAGGGCAATGGCGAAGATTAAGCTCACCAAAAACGAGCTAAAGAAACAAAAAGATTCCCTTAAAATGTACAGGCGTTACCTGCCGACTCTTATGCTGAAAAAACAGCAGCTGCAGAGGGAAATCAGGCTTACGGATTTAAGGTTAAGCGAACTGCACTCAGCCAAAGAGAAGCTTGATGAATCTTTTGAACCATGGATCGCGGTTTTCGGCGAGACAGGGTTTTTCACGGTTAACACTTTAAAAATTGTAAATTTTAAAACCGGACACGGGAATATTGCCGGTGTTTCGATTCCGGTATTTGAAGGCGCGGATTTTGAAACCGCAAAATACGATCTTGCGCGCACTCCTGCCTGGCTGGACAGGGCAATTGATGTAATAAGACAGATTCTCCTGCTTGATCTTGAAGCGCAGATTGTCGAAGAACAGCGCAGAAGACTTGACCGCGAATTGCGTATAACTACTCAGCGCGTAAATCTTTTTGAAAAAGTAAAAATTCCTGAAGCGAGAGGAAATATAAAAAAAATTCAGGTTTACCTGGGTGATCAGCAAACAGCCTCTGTTGTCCGCGGGAAAATCGCCAAAGGCGGAACAGGGAAGGCGGCTATATGATAGTACCCATGAAAAAAGTTTGCCTCATGATACAGGGAAAATCCCAAAATGAAGCTTTGGTAAAACTGCGCGAAGTCGGGGTAGTGCATCTTGAAAAAAAAGTTCTTCCCGACAATGTTTCAAAAGCGGTTGAGCGTAAAATTAAAATTGAAACTGCAATGGGACTTTTAAGTGAAGTAAAAAAAACAAAAAAGAAGGTTGAAAAAAGCGGTAATGGTTCAATCTTTAAATGCCGCAGGATAACGGATATTGCGGGAACTGAAGAACAACAGCCGTATTCACTGGATGCGGTAAGGGCTTCTGCAAGGCCGTATCTTCCTGATCTGTTGATTGGCATAGCAAAAGAGCGAAAGGCCCTGCAGGACAGGAATGCCTATCTTGTACGTGAAATTACGCGTATCGGTCCGTGGGGAGATTTTTCCCCTGAATCCGTAAGGGAAATGGAATCCTTAGGACTGCCTGTTTTTCTGTATGAACTGACACAGGATGCTTTTTCCGCCATTGATAAAGATGTCAGGTTTATAAAAATCAGCAGCAATAAAACAACTGTCCGTATTTTGGTATTAGACAAGGAATTGCCGGATGTTATTCCGCTTGTTCTGCCGGAAAAATCACTTTCCGCCCTATTAAAAGAAGTTGATGAAATTATAATTGGCATTGAAAAAATAAACGCTAGGCTGGCAGGTTTTGCCGACCGTATTCCGGTATTAAAAAAAGAAATGTCAACCACGGAACAGGAGATTGAATTTGACAATGCGGCGGCAAGTATGGAGAAAGTTGACGGCATACCTCCCGATACGGAGCTTTTATACTTAACCGGTTATGTTCCTAAAGACGAGATTGACACCCTGAGAAAAGCGGCAAGCGATAACAACTGGGCTTTTTCAACAGATGACCCTGCGGAAACCGATAATGATGTTCCGACAAAACTTAAAAACAATAAATTAGTCAGTCTTTTAAATCCAATCACTGGTTTTCTTGGAATTATGCCGGGTTACCGCGAAACGGATATTTCTTCGTGGTTTCTTTTATTCTTCTGTATTTTCTTCGGAATGCTTTTCGGAGACGCGGCGTACGGTCTTATCATTTCCTTAATCGCCCTGTTTGGCATTATAAAAACGGCGAAAAAAGGCGTACCGCAGGCTTTGCAGATGCTGTTGTTATTGGGTGTTTTTAACACTGCATGGGGCGTGATTACCTGTACATGGTTTGGCGTTGACGTAAAAATAGTTCCAAAATTTTTACAGGACATTTCCCTTGCGGTATTTTCAACTGCAAAAACAGATGATAAGCTTGTAAGTCAGAACCTTCAAATTTTCTGTTTTTCCCTTGGGCTTTTACAGTTGACAATTGCCCATATAAAGGGATTTTTCAGGAATATCAGATCCTTAAAATTATTTTCCGACATTGGGTCTATAGCGATGCTTTGCGGAATGTACAATGTGGTGCTTTTTCTTGTTGTAAGCAATGAAACGCGCTCAATACCGTTACTGCCTGTTTCGATCTATCTTCTTGGCGGCGGATTTGTACTGAATTTTATTTTCGGCTCTTATGACGGAAGCGTAGGGAAGTCGGTATTGGAAAGCTTTAAAAATATTATTTCTGTTGTACTGGGAATAACCAATGTATTTTCTGATATAATGTCATATATCAGGCTTTGGGCTGTAGGTCTTGCCGGCGCGTCAATCGCTTCAACTGTAAATACTATGGCAGGCCCGCTCTTGGGGAATTTCCTGATATTCGCGGGAATAATCCTGCTTGTGTTCGGACACGGGCTTAATCTGATACTTAATGTGTTGTCGGTACTTGTTCACGGAGTTAGGCTTAATACGCTGGAGTTTTCGTCACATATCGGTTTAACATGGTCAGGTACGGCATACAGGCCGTTTGCAAAAAGAGAGGTCAATTAATTATTGATATTGACTGATGTCTGACGGACATTGGTAAAATGAATTTAAACAAAGGAGTTAAGTATGATGAATTTAGGTTTATTGGGCGCCGGACTGGTAATGGGTATTGCGGCAGTCGGTTCCGGTATTGGAGTTGGTTTTGCAGGTCAGGCTACTATCGGCGCCTGGAAAAAATGCTATGTCGGCAATAAAGCGGCTCCCATGATGCTGCTGGCTTTCGCGGGAGCGCCTTTGACACAGACCTTTTATGGTTTTATCCTGATGGGACAGATGAAGGATGCGGCGTCCGTAAGCACCGAAAACGCCTGGCTTTATCTTGGTTACGGTCTTGCTTCAGGTTTTGCGATTGCGTTTTCAGCCATTGTACAGGGAAAGGCGGGAGCCGCCGCCGCTGATGCGCAGGCGGAAACGGGCAAAGGTTTTGCCCAGTACATTGCCGTTGTAGGTATTGCGGAAACTGTCGCTCTTTTCGCGATGGTTCTGACAATGATAAGCCTTTAGAAGAGTGAATTCCCGCCTTTGGCATAAGCTGAAGGCGGAGGAACAGGGAAAGTTTAACAAACGCTTATCAGGTAAAATCTTAAAAAAAATATAAGTTGACCGAGGAGAGAATCGGACTCCCGACCATCTGCTTAGAAGGCAGATGCTCTATCCACTGAGCTACTCGGCCTGTTCAAAAATCACTTCATTATACACATTTTTCTTTATTGAGGCAAGCTAACTTACATTTTTAACTTTTCATGCAGTAATTGTTTGAATTTTACTGCCAATTTATTTTGAGGTTCAAGAGCAAGAGAATTTTCGCAATCGGACAAAGCTTGGGGATAATCTCCTATATGAAAATAAGCCTGCGCGCGTCTGAAAAGGCAAAATGACTGATATGGGTTTATTGAAAGAGACAAGGAGTAGTCGTCTATTGCGGATAAATATTCTTTAAGTACGGAATGGACAACTCCCCGGTAATAGGCGGCTTTATATGATTTATTGTCAAGAGCGAAAGCGTTATTAAAATCATCAATTGCTTCGTTGTAACAGGAACAGGCAAAGTTCGCCATTCCCCGGTGTTTGTATATTAATGAACAAATTGTATTATTCGGCTTTAATTCCAGTATTTTACTGTACTGGTTTATAGCGTCGTTAAACCGGTTCTGGTTATGGGCGGATAGCGCATTAACAAGAAGATCGTCAATAGAAGCGTCTTCATTGTATACGGAAATATTTTTTATGTCATTGGCGGGAATGTTTATTTTTTTTATTTGTTCTTCGGAGAAAAGCAAGTCGTCAGTTGATTCTTCGATTTTTTGAAAGAAACTTTCGCGTCTTTTATCCATCTCTTTGGTAAATTTTCGCTGATAACTTCTGATCTCCTGAAAAATAATATCAGCCAGAGAAAGGCTTGCATTAACGGCTGCCAACTTGCGTCTCATAGGCTCGTCAAAAGGACTGAATTCCGCTTTATATACAAGCTCGTGCTCAACTTCCGCCCACGCATCCTGCAAAATTGTGCGTATTTGAATTTCTGCTATGTCTATTCCCGCGTCTCCGTGTTTTTTAATTATATCATCCGGTATTCTTATTAAAATATGGGTAGATTCGTAGCCGAATTCCTTAAAAGTCGCGTGCCCTTTTTTTTCCTTCTCTTCAATATAAAAAGTTTCATTTATCAGTTGTTCGGCGGCGCTAATATCTTCTATAAAGGGACATATGATTCGTATTCCCAGAAGGTCCGTAATTTTAGGAGCATAATCACCGGCTTTTAAAAGCTTAATATGTTTGAAAAAAAAACTTTCAAAATTCTTGATGCGTCCGCTGACAACGGCGTTTGAATTAAGGGGGACAAGTATCTGTTCAATTCGCTCCTTTATGTCATTAACAACAAGCTGGCGTACTTTTTCATATTTTTCATATTCATTTTTATATATATTCTTTTCCGGAGGCAAAGCTCTCCTCGGTGCTGATAACGCTTCAGTTTTTAAATTATACGAGGATTTTACGGTATTTTTTAAACTGCTTTTCATACTCTTTTATATAAAAAAACTGCCTGAAATCCGCATTAAGATACGTTGTGTCATACGACTTGCGCATCAACATGCAGTTTTCAGGCAGCTATTCGGAAATAAGGCGCCTATATTGCCGTCTTATTACTGCTGTTGCTCTCTCCGTGAAGGATCATTGAACGGAAGTTCGCTGGCCTGTTTTGTCTGTTCAAGGTAACGGAGAATTTGAGTCTGTCCAAATTGTTCCATTTCCCAAGTTTTACGGGCTGTTTCACGATCCAGAATGATGTGCCAAAGAGCTTCATCTTCTATATCGCGGTCTTGATCCATAACTGCCAGATCGTAGATAACTTTAACATCTTTAAAATATGTTACAAAATCTCCGCCGAGCTTGGCTGCATCACGCTGAATCAGGAATCCGCCGAATTTTATAAACGGCGTTGAAGTCGGATAAAGGGGGATTATCCTGATATCACGGTTCCTTACTTCCTGGATGTATGCGGGGTTATTCCAAATGAGCTCTCCCCATCCATCAAATTGAAGGTAACCCATAAATAGGGTTTTTTCATTGCCCTGGCTGTCAATAATGATCGTTGAAAGACCGTGCGGGAAATTAAGACCGTAGACATTAACCGCTACAGATTTAATAACACCGACGTTTTTAATAACGCCGTATGCAGGTTTTGATCTGTCAACTCTTCCGTTTTCGCCTGCAGGCGCTTCAAACCGGCTGGGGCCTGTGATGCCGTCGCCTGCCGGCTGAATACTGCCGTCATCGCCTATTGTAGCCTGAGGTTCAAACGCAGGGATTTCAAAGGGTGGTTTTATTATTGCCCATGAATTGAACGGTTCTACCGGGAAATGAACCCTGACGCCCATAACAGTGCCATACTGCTTGGAAGGCGCTTCCCTTGTAAAACTCATGGTAATATTTTCCACAGTTCTGGATGAAGAAGCCAGCAATACTTCCCAATTTTCGATAGCAAGGGACGTTCTCATAACAGCTTTTTGCTGAGTAGTAAAACTACCGCCTGCTACATGAGCGTAATCCATCATTGTTTGACGGTTCTGATTTGGGTTACTGCCGGTATCGTTCTCAGATACCTTAACATGAATATCCGCTTTTAATTCGGAGAAGTCTAAAAGAATAGATTCTTCAGCAAACAGCGGACCCGCTAACATCGCAATTACGACAAGAATGAGCATTTGTTTCATGCACAACTCCTTTTAAAACACTTATTCTTAAAATTTCTATCTACATTCATTTTATTTGTTTTTTAATGTTTTGTCAACTGTAAATCAATAAATTCTGTAAAACATTAAAAAACATGCTTTTTGGGATTTTCCCGCAAGAATCAGGAAAACCGCAACAGGGATTTAATACCCTCGTACTCAAATTCTTCGGCATAAACGGCATTTCCTTCAATGAAAAAACGCACATCCTTTACATATGAAAAATTCCTTAAAATACCGATATAAAGGGTTTTAAAGCTGTCTAATACGCTTACGCCTTCCGCAGGCGGAAAGACAGCTTCCTCCGAAAAATCAACATAAACCACCCCGTTTCTGTATAAAAGTGAATTTAACCTTGTTCCTAAGGGGAAAAGAGGCAGCAATTCGGGGGAAACAGGACCTAAAAGCATCTCTTCCGTATACCGGATTATATCCCCTTCCTTTGATTTGGAAGATTTTAACATCCGGTCTTCAACGACTACAACCCCGTCATCAATCGTGTAAAATACAAAGGTTCTTCTGGCAAGACCGTAAAACAGAAATTCTGACAATGTGAAGATACCCAAAATCCCGATCCACATAAGACGGCGCCTCACAGCAGATGACAGAAAGCTTGAGACTGCGCTAATAATAGTATTAAAAAGAGAGCTCATTAATGTTCAAAAATACCGATAAAATTTGATATTCCATTGTATAATGAACGGGTGAATTTCTGCAAGCCTTCATTGCTTGTCATTAGAACTGCGTCCTGCTGGTTGGAAACAAAACCCAGTTCCACAAGCACCGCTGGCATCCTGCTGTTTCTGACGACAAACCAGTCGTTTGCCTTGCGCCCCCTGGAAGGAATAGCATTTCCGAAAGCTTGATTAAGCCCAAGCAGTATAGAATCGGCCAAAAAGATGCTTTCCGTTGTAAATTCCTCTTCCAGCATAGCGTTCAATATAGCAGTAATGTCCGCTGAATAGTTATGCTCGGAAGGTTTAATAAGGGTACGTTTATAACCGGAAGTTATATGCCATACCTCGTAACCCCTTGCATTTGGACTGGCTCCCCAGTTGGCATGTATAGAAATAAAAATAACGGCTTCGTTATCCTTCACGGTAACCGCGTTTGCCATATCCGAGCGTTGGTCAAGGGTAAGGTAAACGTCAGTATCCCTTGTCATTAATATTCTTTTATCAGGATATGCCTCATTGAGAAGTTTCCTTAGTTCCAGTCCTGTTTTTAAAACAATGTCTTTTTCGCGGATTTCGGTTTTTTTGCCGTTTATCGTAATATTTCCCACAGCGCCTGAATCTTTTCCCCCGTGTCCGGGATCAATTATAATTGCCGCAATTCTGAAACGTGAAACGTCATTTTCATGAAACCGCGTGAATGTGTTTTTCAGCGTTCCTACAAAAGTATCGGGAAAAACCAGCCTTCCGTTGTCGCTGTACGGCAGCGGAACATTAAAAAGTTCCAGATTGTCAAACAGCAAATATCCTGTTTCTCCTTCACCGGCGGCTACCGAAAAAGTTCCGTAATGGTCGCCTATGTTGATTACGCCGTCCCTGAATAACGGATCCCAGCGGAATTGCGCCGGTTCGTTCTTTGAAATTGAAGACAGCGCGTTAAGTGTTTCGTCCAGAGAGAGAGCCGGTAATAATGAAAGAACAGTGAAAAACAGGCAGGTTATTATTAGCAGTTTTAAAGGGCGGGAAGATGGGAATTTAGTACTTCTGTTTTTCTTTATCAATTAACATAGCTCCCAAGTTGTCAATATAGTAAACCGCTCCCTGATATGAACCGCGGATGAAGGCAGTCCAGAAGGATTGTCCCAGTAATACTTCATTTTCGGCATTTTTTTCGGATATTGGGAGGGAAAAACCCGTCAATTTCCTTACTGCTTCAAGGTTTTCTCCGACAGACCTGCCCATATAGTCTTTTAAACCTGAGGAGGTTAGCGCTGGAAACGGATAAATATAGGGAGTAGGGAGTAGGGAGTAGGGAGTAGGGAAGTCGGGGATATGCGAAAGAGCGGATTTTATTTCATCGGTTAATTGGAAAGCGTCCGGCGGGAAAGCGGCGGTTGATGAAAGAAATTCACCTGTTTTTGGGTCTGAGGGATCAAGCTTGATCAAAATTGAACGCGCCGTAGTTTCTGCGGCATTTACCGCTGTTGTTCTATCCGGCGCGGAAGCGATAATATTGCCGCATTTGGTAACATTGTTTTCCGGAAAGGAAACCTCGCCGCCTTCTTTTATACGTAAAAAGACATTGTTTATTTGTTTTTGTTCTTCCGCCTGTTCAATACCGTAAATTGCCTTAACTGTTCCCGGAATCGAAATAAATGCCCGTTCTGCGCATATCCAGTCCTTTGTCGGAACAAGCCCGTCAGGTTTTTTCCCCATTGCCGCAAGAATGGCGCCCTTGATTGGCAAAGCGCCGGACGAATACGGATATGTCCAGCCTGACATGTATCCGCCGGAAAGACGGGCGGCTATTTCTCCGATCATGGGGCCGTTTGCGGTAAGTTTTATATCGCCTTTTGCGGCTCCTGCACTTTCTTTGCCGGCTAGTCCCAATGCGCGAATTCCGGCGCGGAAAGTTTCAAGCATGGAAAACTGTTTTTCTTTTTCAATAACTGTAGGCATGGTATGCCCCATTTCGATAAAATACGGCGGAAAAAAGATATGCCTGTCCGCAAGTCCGCAGATTGTTATTTCGCCGTACCGGACAATTGCGTCTACGGAAAATTCGGGGCCTTCCATATAGCTTTCGGCAATAACGCAGCCTGAGCGTGAAAAACCTACGGCGGCTTTTACCGCTTCGCGGAAATCTTCCGTACTGTCCACACGGCGGCAGCCGCGGCTGCCCATGTTGTCTACAGGTTTTATAACAAGCGGGAAGCTAAGGTCAATAGAGTTAATATCGTATTCCGAAGTGATTGTAATAAAATCGGGGGAGGGCAGGCAGGCGTTCTTAAAACATTCGCGCATCCGCGATTTGTCGGAAGCGTTAAGAGCGGCTTCGTAAGGGATACCCGGCAAGCCAAGTTTTTCCGCAACCCATGCCACACTGGCTGAGAAATCCGTTCCTGCGGTCATTATTCCCAAACGCTCTGCGGAATTTTGCGTAAAACGAGCAAAAGTTTCAATTTCTTCTTTGTTTTTCAAGTCTATCTGTTCAAATTGATCGGCCATTGAAATACAGGGAGCGTGCAAACTGCCGTCAAGAGCAATAGTAAAAAATCCCAATTCCTTTGCGAGTTTAATTACCGGCCCCTGCATTACTCCGGCTCCGAGTATTATTATTTTTTCATTCATAATTTTTTATAAATGATTATTTGCGAATATGGAATGGGTATAGAAGCTTTTGATTCGAGGCGGAGCTTCATCCCGCTCAATAACGCGGTATGTTGATTTACGCATATATTTCTGTTATTATTTCGGTATGGTTCAGAATGAGACCTATTTTGAAAGCCATGACAGCGCCAGGCTGTTTTTATACCGTTGGCTGCCCGAGATCCAACCAAAGGCTGTGTTACATATCGTTCACGGTATGGCGGAACATGCGTTGCGGTACAAAAGGCTGGCTGAGAAATTAACTGCGGCGGGAATTGAAGTCCGGGCTGCTGACCAGCGGGGGCATGGTAAAACCGCCGATTTAAGCTTGAATAATCCCGGCAGGGGAGGGATCCTCGGACACTGCGGAGACGGTTACAGTTTTGCTTCCGTTACAAAAGACATTTATGCCTTGAATAAAGAAATAAAGAAAACCGTCAATGTTCCTGTTTTTTTGCTTGGGCACTCATGGGGTTCATTTATTGTTCAAAACTATATCGAAGAATATTCAGACGATTTGAATATAGACGGCTGTATTTTATCCGGAACAAAGGGTCCGGGTGATTTTATGGTAAAAGCCGGGCTTCCTTTTCTTACTGTTTTGGCGGCTCTTCGCGGACAGCGCAAAGGCTCGCGTTTGGCAAGGGCAATGGGAGACGGGCAGTACATCAACCCGTTCAAGCCTAACCGTACGCAGTTTGACTGGATTTCCCGTGATGAAGAAGAAGTCGACAAATATGTATCGGATCCCCTTTGCGGGTTTTTGTGTTCTTCCGGTTTTTACAGGGATCTTACAAGGATTTTAAATAACATTCACCGTCCCGAGAAAATAATAAAGATTAAAACGGTTTTACCGGTGTATATTTTTTCCGGAAGTTCCGACCCTGTAGGAGCAATGGGCGCGGGCGCCACCGCCCTTGTAAACGAATACCGTAAAACCGGAATTAGCGACATTGAGTTTGTGTTGTATCCCGGCGCGAGGCATGAAACATTAAACGAAACCAATCGTGAAGAAGTGATGGATAATCTTCTTTCATGGATTAACAAACACTGTGAATGAGATATAGATATTCAACCGGAAAAGACGGAAAACCGGTTAAAAAAGCGACAATCTACACCTCTGATGAACACGGAATTAATTTTTCCGATATAGACAGGGAAGCTGTAGGCATAATCAAAAAATTGAAACATTCAGGCTTTGACGCCTATATTGTAGGCGGAGCCGTCAGGGACTTGATACTTGGGAAGAAACCTAAAGATTTTGACATTGTAAGCGGAGCAAGCCCCGCAAAAATAAAAAAGATATTCCGCAATTCAAGAATAATAGGAAGGCGGTTCCGTTTGGTGCATGTTTACTTCGGAGAGAGGGTCTTTGAAGTTTCTACTTTTCGTTCGTTAAAAAACGGGAATACAGGCAATATATTCGGGACAATGGATGAAGATGTTTACCGCCGAGACTTTACAATGAACGCTTTATTTTACGATGTTGAACAGCGGGTTGTCGTGGACTATGTAGGCGGGATGAATGACATAAAAAAGAAACAGGTTAGATCCATAATCCCGCTTTCTGAAATTTTCACGGAAGACCCTGTAAGGATGATACGCGCTGTGAAATACGCAGCCCTTGCTGGTTTTTCAATTCCGTTCAGCCTTAAATTAAAAATTACCAGGCAGTCAGGTTTACTTACAGGTATTTCTCCTTCCCGTCTTACGGAAGAAATTTTAAAAATCATTAATTCGGATAACGCGGCTGGTATTGTGGATATGCTGGATAAAATGGGACTGTACAATTATTTGCAGCCTAATGCCGCAGACCTTATGCGTAAAAATCCGCTTTTCAGGCAGAATTACCTTAAAAGCATGGCTGCAGGCGGACAGGTTCTGGGCGCTCTGTTTTATGATTACCTTGAAACTGTATATGACTGGAACGGCGAAGCTGCGGCAGGGAAAAAAATTCCAGAGTCAATAGAAAATTACAGGGAAATTTTTAAGGCTGTCCGTTCTTTTGTGCTGCCCATGAATCCCCCCCGTTTCGATCTGGAGCGCGCCCTGCGGAAATTTTTCTCCAACCGGGGTATTGCAATCAAAAGACCGCATATTGAAAAACCTAAGCCGGCGGCAGAAGCCGCTGAAAACAAACCTTCCGTTCCAAGAAAGAGAAAGCGCCGCAAACACAAGCCTGAGGCAAAAGACCCCGATAGCGTTATGCAAAACGCGGAGATACAGGTTTAATTGTCAAATTGTATTTAATTCGCTTTCCGTGATTTTATCGATAATTATGTTTATTTCTTCTATTAAAATCCCTGTGTAGTGTTCTATTGTATCTATTACGTACTGCTGTAATTCGTGGATATTTCCTCCAAGCTGTATGCCGTACGGAACGTCTATTGTTATTACAAGTCGGTAGCCCATCTTGTCGTCTTTTACAAGAACCTTTTTCACTTTTATTTTATTGTCATACTCGTCAACGCAATGGATAACGAACTGGCTCAGAGCGGCTTCTGAAATGATAACCTTGCCGCGTTTTGAATATTCCGGCCTTACAAGAGATTTTTCATGCAGCGTCGCTACAGGGCCGATTCCCGGGAGCGCGACTTTCCTTTTAACAATTCTTATAACATCGTAAAAAATACCGGGATAACTTTTTTTTACTTCAATTGACGGCACGGGAATAACGTGTTTTCCTTCAATGCGCCTTGTCCTTATGGCTTTTTCTATTTCTTCCTGGGAAGAAATATCTTCTATCTTTATTATTTTTTGCGGCGGGGGAAGCTGTAAACGCGCCGCTATTTTATTAACCATTTTTTCGGAAGTTCCCAACAGCAGGATACGCTTGTATTTTTCGTTTTGAAGCCTGCGGGCTACTTCGTCTCTGTGGGATTTATCATCAAACAGGGCGGCTTTAACCGCCGCCATAAAGGTATTTTCTTTTTTTGCGGAATGTCCCGCAAGTATACGGTTGTCCCTGATTAACAGACCGTCATCAATTATAAGATCAATTCCGTATTTTTGAGCAACCAATTTTGCGTGAAAACTTTTACCTGTGCCACTTTCACCTACAAGAGCGAATATTTTTTTTTTCTTAAGAAACGAAAGAAAATCTAATATCATCGCCCCAATATATTATCGCCGCTGAATGAACGCAGGTCGGATAACAATTGCCTCGCCCTTTCCTTAACCGGAGTAATATACTGGCCGTCAGCTATGCGCGTTAAAGTTCTAACAGCTTCAGGATGATTAATGCCGTTATTCTGCCTAGCGATATTTTCAAATGCGTCAATTGTGGCAATTGCCATAAGGTTGTCAGGATTTAAATTGTCGAATTTTGAGAAAGCCCAGGCAATAATAACAACAGTTTCGTTGTTGTCGTTTGCGCCTATATCGCCGAGTGATTTTATCGCTTCCTGAAGCACCATTGGTTCATTTTCAAACTGGCAAATTTCCAAAAGCGATTTTCTTGCTTCTTCCGTACCAATCTGTCCAAGGTACCTTGCTGACAAACGCCTGACATCGGGGAAATTGTTTACAACTCTGCCGTTTTCCATGGCTATTGTTCTTCTTCCTTCCCTTGAAAGGAATTCCAGAGTTTGACGGATATCGTCGTTTTTACTTCCGCGGTTGATGGCGTCGTTAATGTATTCCAAAGCCACAAATTTTTGTTCTCTGGTATTTGCTCTGGCTGTTTCCCTGATAATCATAAGTTCAATTGATTCTTTTAAGTATGATTCTTCAACAGACAGATTGTTTCCGGAATTACTCTGCGCGGCAATTGCAGATACAGCCATTACGGACGCTGTTAATAAAATGAAAAAACGCTTTACTCCAAACATATAAAATCTCCTCTTAATTTTTTATCCTTACTTTAATTTATAATTAACCATGAATTACTTACTTTTTCAAGATCGTATAAAACCAGCCATTGTTCATCCCCCGTCCTGTTTTTAATTATTGTAAAAGCTTTAACTCTGTTTGTTCCGACAAATTCTATATCGTCAACCCGGCTGTTTGCCCTTGAAGGTACAACTACATTGATAAAATAGTCTTCCGGCGTCCTTAATACAATATTTCTGGTTTTTAATGCGGGTGAATCCGATATTTCTTTTAAGAATTCGGGCGAAGAAATTTCTTTTAAATAATCCTGAGACAGCGCCGCTTTCCATGCGCTGTAATTCTTTTTACTGATAATATCGTTTAAGCTTCCGATAAAACGTTTTACTTCATCAAGGGTAGAATCGTGCTGAGCAATGCTTACCAACTTAGGATCAAAAGTTTCCGCAGTCTGTTGCGCGCTTCCTGTTTTTCCCGTAAGCGAATTCTGTACAGTAACTTTCGGTGTTGTTTTTGGATCTGAATGGCAGGAAACCGTAAAGATTACCGCAAAAAGCAATAAAACACCAGAAATTTTACTTCCCATATAACTACAATATTTCATTTTATCTAAAATGTCAATTATAAACGGAACATTGTTGAATAATATGCTGATTCAAGTTAAGGTATTGGTATGTTAAAAGCGGCTTTTCCGGGGTCTTTTGACCCTCCCACGTCGGGGCACATAAATATAATACACCGCGTTGCCTCCATTTTTGACGAATTGCTGGTTGTAGTAGCCGAAAACAAGCAAAAAAAATATCTTTTTTCCGCGGAAGAGAGAGCTTCCATGATTCGGGAAATTGTACAGGAAAAGAAAAATGTATCGGTAATCGTATGCGACTGCCTTGTAGTTGATTTTTTGAAGAAAATGGGCATTAAACTGCTGATACGCGGCGTACGCGGACTGGAAGATTTTTCTTATGAATTCGAGCTTTCCATGATGAACAGAGCGCTTGACCCTGAAATAGAAACTATCTTTATGACAACAGACCCCGAATATTTTGTAATTCGTTCATCGTCAATAAAGGAACTGGCTTCATTTAACGGTAACCTGCACGGCATGGTTCCGCCACTTGTTGCAAAAGCCTTAAAAGAAAAGTATAGTAATTTTTGAAAGAGTTGATTTATAGGATTTATTCCCGAAAAAGAATGTTGACAATATTTGTATTTTTGTCTTGACAAGAAAAACTATTATTGTTAACATCACATTTAGTTAAAAGAGGTTAAGTTATGGCAGTACCAAGAGGAAAAACTTCAAAAGCAAGGACAAGCCGTCGGCAGTCCCTCAATATGAAACTTACCGCGCCTACAATGATTAATTGCAGCACCTGCGGCAACAAGGTACTTTTACACCGTGTATGTCCTAAGTGCGGCTTTTACAGAGGCAAGCAGGTAATTGTTCCAAATTCCAAAGTCTGATTAAGGAGTAAAAAATGGACGAATTATTTGAAAAAATGAAAAAACTCATCGCGGAAAAACTTGATGTTGATGAAGGAAAAGTTACAATGGAAGCGTCTTTCCGTCAGGATCTCGGCGCGGACAGCCTTGATACCTACGAACTGGTTTATACCATTGAAGAACAAATGGGCATCAGCATCCCCGATGAAAAAGCCAATGAATTTGAAACCGTAAAGGACGCATACGAATTTATTAAATCTCAGCAAAAGTAACAATGTACTTAATCCTGAAAGGATAAAAAAGCTGGCGGCTTTTCAAAAATCCGCCGGTTTTAAATTTAAAAATATTGATCTTTTAAATGTCTCTTTTATGCACCGTTCGGTTTCCAATGAAATCGGCAGTAAGGTAAACAATGAACGCCTTGAATTCCTTGGCGATTCCGTTTTAGGCGCTGTCTGCGCGACCCTTCTTTATAAAAATTATTCGGAAAAAAACGAAGGCGAACTTGCAAAAATAAAAGCTGTGGTTGTTTCAGAAGATATTCTTTCGGAAATAGCTTTGAAATTGCAAATAGATAAAATAATTCTGCTTGGCAAGGGAGAGGAACTATCAGGCGGCAGAACCAAGAAGGCAATTCTTGCAGATGCGATGGAAGCGCTTATCGGAGCTCTTTATGTTGATTCGGGATACAAGACAGCCTTTGACTTTGTAAGCCGCTGCATAACGCCTGAAATTGACCGCGTAACCGGAGAAAATTACCATAAAGATTATAAATCTCTTTTACAGGAATACTGCCAGCGGTTTTTCCGCTGTTATCCCGAATACTGCATGATTAAAAGGTCAGGACCCGAACACGAGCGCACATTCTGGATGGAAGTGCGCGTAGGCGAAACTGTCTACGGAACAGGAACAGGCCGCAACAAAAAAAGCGCGGAGCAGGAGGCGGCAAGGGTGGCTTATGAGGCTTTACAGGGGAATAACTCAGAATAATATTACACTATTTGGTGCCAATAAATGTAAATACCTACATTTTTAGACGCCAATAAATGTGATTGTTTACACTTATTGGTTGCAATAAGTGAGTGAAACAGATACGCCTGCTTTGATCAATGCGTCGCACGAATTATTTACCATGATGCTCAGGCAGTATTTGTTTGTCGGCGGTATGCCGGAAGCGGTTAAAACTTTTACGGAAACGGAAAGCTTAGCGGCAGTTCGGGATGTTCAGGAAGTTATTCTTAACAATTATAAAAATGATTTTTCCAAACATATAACCGTCTAATATTCCCAAAGTCAATATGCTTTTTGATTCTATCCCTTTCCACCTTGCAAAAGAGAAGAAAAAATTTATTTATAAAGAAGTTAAGACAGGCGGGCGGGTTTCCGAATTTGAAA
>Ga0268262_10000209_pt1 | contig 78047 bp, 61 predicted proteins | sample TergutNc150P3_FD_190354 | JGI IMG/M metagenome (GOLD analysis project Ga0268262, IMG submission 190354) | Nasutitermes corniger P3 segment gut microbial community from laboratory colony in Florida, USA - Nc150 P3 (SPAdes) (version 2) | ecosystem: Host-associated > Arthropoda: Insects >...
AGTTTTTCTGCTTTATCAAAATCATCTATTTTTAGTTCGTTGTATTCCATTTCAAACACATCCCAAGAATTTTCCGCCAAATATGGTTTGTCTTTGGAATAGGTCCAAGTAAATTTTTCGCCTTTTGTTCCCTTGCCATTTACAACTCTAAATATTCTTTCATACATTATTCCTTTTCCAATATTATTTTCGTTATTGGCAACCAAAATACATTTCCTATTTCCACCATCTTCTTCGTTTAATTCCATAACCGCTTGCCCTGTTGTGCCAGAACCAGCGAAAAAATCAAGGATAATATTATTATTATTTTTTTGAGAAAAATAACGCAACAATAAATCAATAAGTTTTACAGGTTTTGGGTTAGGAAAATTTAATCCTAATTTTTCTATATCGTTTGAACCGCTATTAGGTAAAGAATCGCCATTAGGTAATTTTAAAACAGATCCTAAAATTCTAGAATTTCTCTGTTTTTTAAAATAAGGTTTTCCCGTATTTGTAAAGTGTACTTCGAGCCATTTTTGCCCCTTTTGATCAAAGACTTCTTGACCTAACAAAAATCTTTCCAATTGATCTTTATATGGGAATGATCCCTCCAATGTTACATTTTCTGATAGAAATCCGTTTTTAAAAATAATTTTTCCTTCAATTATGTCTAATCTATTTGTACCGTCTCCTATTGATTTTTCTATAACCAAATCTTTAATTCCTTCTATTTTTAGACCCTTTGGAAAAAGAATTCTACATATAGGATTTCTAGGCGATCTTTTAATAGATAATCTTTCGTCTATAATTTCATCATCATTAATATAATTTTCACCATAGTAGGACTTTGCTAATTCATTATTTTTTGCATAGCATAAAATATATTCATGGTTTTTAACTATCTTAGTGAAACCTTTTGTGCTACCTGCATTATTCCAAATTAAAGCCCCCCTATCTAAAGCATTTTCTTCTTTGAAAATCTCATCACACAACACCCTCAAATATGCTTGCTCGGTATCGTCAATAGAAATAAATATAACTCCTTTATCGCTTAATAATTTTCTCGCCATTATTAATCTTTCTCTCATCAGATTCAACCAACCATTTCTTGTAAATTTATCCCTATAAATAAATTTGCTCGCTTCTACATTATCTTTATGGTCGTTTCCATCACCTTTCGCAGATTCGGTGTTATATGGCGGGTCAATGTAAATTACATCTATCAATCCTTTGCCATTTTTTGTGTAGGTAACCAATAAATTTTTCAAAGCATCATAATTCTCACCGATAATCATTTTATGCTTATTGCCAAGAGTTCCAAAACTTAATTTGTTATTCCTTTTGCACAAAGCAACGCAATTATGATTCACTTCAGGGGCTGCATCAAAAGTAAACCCAAGTTTTACTCTTTGAGTTATAAAAGTGTAAAGAGCATCAATATTGTTTTCTGTGGCGTTATCCAAAATGTCACAAGCGAGTTGTTTTTGCTCATTATTATAAGCCTGTGCAACAATATTGTCTATTTCAGATTTATAGAAATCACGCTTTTCTTGCAATTTCATTGCAACCCTCCTTTATCCTTTATGTCGTATAATTTGCCTTCCGCAACAATTTTAGGCAAAAGCTCTATTAAGGAGTGTTGCATTTGCTAACTCCTCTTTTTTCGAATGTGAAAGGTGCGTAACTGCCTGCAATGTAAAGAGTTATAGGGGGGGGGGGGGGGGGGGGGGGCAACGTTACAAACAACGCTAGGAATACAGGCACTAACCACCTAATTAAAAATAACACAAATAAACTTATTGATGTAGTAATTATAAAATTGTGCCCATTTTTGGGCGAAAAGTATCTTAGAGTCTCTGCAAGAGGCTCGGCAGAACAAATTTTGGGGTTAAGGGTCATAGCTTAGGTAAATATAGAAAATAAAAATCAACCATAAATATCCTTTCGCATACTTACGGTTTTGCGATTTTTGTTGTATAATTCTTCATTTACTAAAAAACCGTTCTTTTTGTAAAAATCCAAAATCTTTGCATTATGCTCAATATCCGCATCTACCGTGAGAAAACGGCAAGCAGCGTGAATTTCATCACAAAAACGAGTTCTAGATTCAGCGAATTCTATCATATATGTTCCAATTCCTTTGTACTTTCTTAAAAAACTTTCATCTACGGCTAATTTTGCGATTTTTATAGAAGGTATCATTTTAAATGGATAATTTAAAGAATGAAATTTCTTTTCTGCTATGGAAATTTTTATTGAATCTGTTATTAATGACATATATGAAACTATTCTTTTTTGCTCTTTGTCTCGCAATAACCAAGTTAAAGCAATATGATCTTTTCTTGAACGAACAGCATCGGTAGTTAAATATTCATTATATTCTGGTATAGAACAACAAAACCCTTCAAGCGAACTTGCTGCATTAAGTTTCTCAAAATAAAAGAATTTTAATCCATTATACGAAGAAATAAGAATACGATTATTCATCATCATCCTTAATCATACTCTTAAAAATTTTATCCCGTTTCCTAAGCTCCGCCAAACGCTTTGGACTTGGCGTTCTACGAATCTCGGCTATAATTTGCCGAGCGATATTCACATCACGAACAACAGTTGCCTGTACTGGTTTAACTTTAATAGCCATAATAGCCTCCAAGGATAAATATAGAAAATCACAACCAACAAGCTAAATCCCCTCTGGCATCCAGTGCATAATCCTCTTGTATTCCACGCTATTCAGTTTTTCTTTCCAAAAATCGTCTCCGGTCATTTTAGCCAGATTTGCAACTGCGCACCAATAGCGAATGCTGTTCGGCGCTCTTTTTGCGTAAAGAGCTTCGCTCTCTTTGTATATGGAAACTGCCTCTTGAACCTTGCCCAGCTTAAAAAGCATATCTGCCCTGTTTTGCGTAATTATGGGATGCCTTGGGTAGCGTTTTAGCAAGGTATTTGCAATTTCCAAAGCATCGGCGTATTTCTTTTTATCGTATAGAATCCACATATAGGTGTTCCCAAAAATGGGAGAAAAAAGAGGGCTGTTATCAAATCCATTTTTCAAGTCTTCCAACTTGGAGTCGGTAAAGGGATTATAGTAGGAATAAACGGCATAAAATGCCTTTGAATCCAAATCTCCAAGTTTTTCAAAAATAAGCGCGGCATTCCTCGCTTCCAAAATGCTCTTTAAGGTATTGCCCAAAATGGAATTTACCAAACTTATCTGATAAAGGCGAAGCGGCTCCCAAAAACCACCCGTTTTGCAGTTTTTCAAAACAAGCAATGCAGAATCCAAATCCAAAGTATCGCCCAAATCGTCAAAACGGCTAACATAAGCTATTCCCTTTAAAACACACTTGCTGGAATCGTCTTTTGCCATTGAAGAAATTTCGCTGAACGCTCTACTGTAATTTGTTCTGTATATATTCTCCAAAACAATGCTCTCCGGCTCACCAGCAAAAACTGCCTGAACCCCGATAAACAGGATTATCATATTTGCCAAGATTTTTAAACTACTAGCCACTCCCCACTCCCCACTAGCCAAGTACTAACAAATGATTCTCTATATTAAAATTAAATGTAGAAAAAAATGTTTTCAATTTTGCCGAATTCTTTTCCTTTTCTGTTGGTACCCAGCCGTCTATGTGGATTATTTTCCCTATTTTGCTTATTCGAATAAAACGTCCGGGTTCATTTGTGGTTTTTATCACTTTTATGTCTGAACGCATTTTAATATCCAAAATAACTTTTTTTATTGGAAATTTTGACAAAATCCTGTAAATTTTTTGCTGAGTGTCTTTTGCATAATAAAAACCCGCAATATGAATTTCCTGATTTTTTAATTCAATTTGGCAACAGCAGAGATATATGCAGTTTCTCACCAGCTCCTTGTATATGTAGTTCGAGTTTATATCCGATTTCATCACCACAAAATGCATAATAAAGCAACGAATCTGGGGGATTGAAAAAATTATTTTGTCTAGCTCGCGAATGGAATTCAAGTTCGATACCTTGCAGTTCACACTCAAGACTTTTGAATTTGATGATATTTGCATATTTTGAGAGAAATCAAAATCTCTGCATCTCCATTTTGCATTCTGCTCTAAAAAATCGTCTGTTAAGTAAGTCTCGCTGTTTTTGCAAGGGCACTTTTCAATTTCTTTGTTTTCAAATTCAATTACAATCTTTTGTTCCTCACCAAATTCCAAGCCTATAACCCTGCCAATACTTTTTGTTTCCGTATTGTAAATGCGGTCGCCAATTCTGGCACTCTCGGCATCTTGCGGAAACAGCCTGTAAAACTCGGCAAATTTGCTTTCGCTGCCCTCAACTGCTGGCACTTCAACTTTTTCACCGTTCTGCTTTTTAAGAACTATTTGCGGCAAAGAGCCGTGCATTCTGTTAATCGCATCTACAAAGCATATCCCATTTTCAGGATGAAAAACATTATCTCCTGGTTCCAAATTCCCCGCTCCCCAAATTTTGCAAAACCCAAGAGTGGCATCTTCTTGCAACTCTGCAAATTCATTTGTTGCATAAATTACAGTATCCTCACACTCATCGCATTTGCAAAACAAGGGCTTATTGGGCGGAATCTCGTTTTTCCCGTAATTTTTATCGTATTTCTCTTGAGAAAATATTTTGAATTTTCTCAGTTGAGCGCATTTTTCGCAAAATATTTCGCTATTGAAAAAATGTATTGGAAAAAGCGATGCGTCTCTTGACAAAATAAACCTCTAATAACTCCTAAAAATTTTTTGTCCTTCCCATTCTGCAAACACACTCATCTTTACCTATGCACTCTATAATTTCCCAAAGACCAGGACCAGCTCCAACTCCGCTAATCACAAGCCTCGCAGGTTGAGCGAGCGAGCCTAGCTTAACGCCGCTGCTTTCGCAAACTTTCATAAATGCCGCTTCAATGTTCTTTACGCAAAAATCTTCGCTTGCAATTTTTTCCAATTCCTTTGAAATCAAATCTATGTGCTCTATGCTCTGCTCTGTCCAATATTTTGCTTTTGCCTTTTCGTCTTCGCATTTTTCTGGGGCTTCAAAAAAATATTTGGACATTGAGGCGAGTTCCGTTGTGAATTTTAAGCGAGGTTTTAGCAGGGCAGCGACTTTCAAGAATTTGCTTTCGTCTGCGCAGTTCGGGTAAAGTTTTTTCAATTCATCTGCAAAAAAGGAATCCGGCAACATTCTTATGTGCATTCCGTTCATCCATTCCAGTTTTTTTTCGTCAAATGCCACCGCCTTTGGGTGAATGCGTTCAAGGGAAAAGGAGTCTATCATCTCCTTTAAGCTCATAACCTCTCTATCGTCTCCGGGGCTCCAACCCAGAAGGGAGAGAAAATTCACAAGGGCGTGAGGCAAATAACCCAAATCCCTAAAATCTCCAACAGAGGCAGCTCCTTTGCGTTTGGAGAGTTTGCCGCCGCCTGGGGCAAGTATAACCGGCAAGTGGCAAAAAAGTGGAGCTTCCCAGCCAAAGGCATCATATAGCAAAACGTGCTTTGGTGTGCTGCTTATCCATTCGTCTCCCCTGAGCACGTGGCTTGTTTGCATATAATGATCGTCCACAACGCTCGCAAGGTGGTAGGTTGGGAATTTATCCCTTTTCAAAAGAACAAGGTCGTCTAAATCTTTGTTGGGGGTTTCTATTTCGCCTCTCAGCAAATCGCTGAATTTTGTTGCTCCATCTGCTGGTGTTTTAAATCTTATCACGAATTTTTCGCCTGCCTCAATCCTCTTTTTTGCTTCTTCGGGTGGCAAATCCCTGCAATGGCGGTCGTAGCCGTGTTCTAGGGTTTGCAACCTTTCTTCGGTACAGAAACAGTAGTAGGCAAATCCCTTTTCTATTAGCTCCAATGCAGCCGCACCGTAAATCTCCAAACGCTCGCTTTGAAAAAAAGGTCCTTCGTCCCAGTCCAAACCTAGCCATTTAAGGTCTCTCAATAAGTCCCTCAAGGCGTCTTCGTTGTATCTTTTGCGGTCTGTATCCTCTATCCGCAGGTAAAAGGTTCCACCTATAGCTTTTGCGAATAGATAATTGTAAATAGCGGTACGTGCGCCGCCAACATGCAAATAACCGGTTGGGCTTGGCGCAAAGCGAACTCTAACGGGTTTTGTTTCCTGCACTCTTATCCTCTTATGCGGTCGAAAGGACTTGAACCTTCATTCCCTCTCAGGAGTCAGCACCTCAAGCTGATGCGTCTACCAATTCCGCCACGACCGCTAAATCGTTCAACATCTATCTTCTTTACCAGTTGTGGCGGTATACTTATTCCGCCACGACCGCTAAATCGTCCCTCATCTGTCTTCTTCGCCAGTTGTGGCGGTATACTTATTCCGCCACGACCGCGACTATTTCATTGGTGAGTTGAATATAGAAAATTTTTTAGGATAAAGCCATTCTTTAACCTTGTCTTTGTCAAGGAAGTTTCCAGAGAGCCAGATTTGGAGTATTATATTTTCTATATTATCCCTAAAGGTATTTATGGCAGTTAGAGTTAAACCTATTCAGGCAACGGTTATTCGGGATAAGAAAATTGTCCGGCAGGTTATTGCAGAAATTCGTTGCAAACCTTCCGCCAGAAAATTGGAGAGGTCGGAAAGGGAGGCGGAATTAGTTATGGGTATGGTTAAATAATAAATCTAACTTTTCTTGTAAATCAATATCAAAAGTCTTAACCATAGTACCTCTTATTTTGCTATTTGCATAAAGAAGCTCGTCCACAAAATCCAGTTTGGAATTTCCGTATTCAGTTATTGCGAATACTACAATTTCCTCATTTTCAATTATTACTCCATCTAATGAAAATATTTTAAGTAAATTCTCCGAGATTTCCTTTCTGTTTATTTTGTAAATCTTACTAAGTACATAGATAACCTCGGCAACCACTTGGGTCAATATTTTCACATTGCCGCTTTTCAATTCCAACCTTGCTATTTTGGATTGTTCTGGTATGTCGTTCAACAAATATCGTAAGATAATGTTTGTATCAACGAGAGACATATTTATCTCTCATTGCTAGTTCCCAAGCTGAATTTTCTTTTGCTATAAGCTCTGGGTTTGCATATTTTGAAAGAGAGCCAAAGCCATCGTCTGTTTTAGGTTTTGATGATGTTTTATTTTCGTATTGGCTTACTATAATGACCGTGACAGGCGAAGACAGCCTATCTCTGTATTGAATTGGCACAGAAATTTGTCCGTTTACAGCAGTTGCTTCAAATTGCATAGTCATAATGTAAATCTAGAAAATTAATCTTGAACGTACTACTATAAAGGCTTGATGTACTAGGATTGTTTCCTCTACCTGCGGGTATGTGCTACTCCATTTGGGAAAATTTTTGTCAAGGGAGTTTCCAGAGAGCCAGATTTGGGGTATTTAATGAAAAAATGCACAAAAATGTAAACTTTTGTTTGCAAATTTCACTTTTTAGGATTTTTTTCCCGTTTTTTTACGTCTAATATGTGACAAAGGAAAAATGGAGGTTCTAAAAATGAACGATGTCAAAACCAACCGCAATCACAAAGATAGCGTGTTCACGTTGCTATTCAGCGACCCACCTGCCGCATTGGAACTTTACAATGCAGTGACAGGGCAAAATTACCCACCAGACACAAAAATAGAGATAGTGACTCTTTCAAATGCCATCTTCAAAGGGCAATTGAACGATGTAGCTTTCGTAGTGGATGATAGGCTTGTAGTCCTGATGGAGCACCAATCGACCATAAATAACAATATACCGCTTAGGATGCTCATGTATTTGGGAAGGGAATATGAGCGAATAACAAAAGGCAAAGATTTGTACAGAGAGAAGCTGATAAAAATTCCTGCACCGGAGTTCATAGTTCTGTACAACGGCAAGGATGAGTTTCCAGATTTCAAGGAGCTTAGGCTTTCCGATTCTTTTAAAACCAAAGGCAAGGGCAATCTTGAGCTTGTGGCAAGTGTTTACAACATCAACAAGGGTCGCAATGCTGAGATAGCAAATAAAAGCTCTGTTTTGAGTGGCTACAATGAGCTTATAGCGGAGATAAATAAAAATCGCCAGACTATGGAACTTGCAGAAGCTATAGAAGCCGCGATAAAGAGTTGCGTTGAGCGAAATATTTTAGTATATTTCTTGGAGAAGCACGCTTCGGAGGTGTTGAATATGCTATTTACAGAATGGAATTTGGACGATGCCATTGCGGTTGCGAGGGAAGAGGCTAGCGAGGATGGCAGTGAAAAGAAAAGCAACGAAATCCTAGACCTTATAAAGAAAGGCTATACTGTTGCCGATATTGAGAACCACCTCCGCAAACAAACCAGCCTTGTAACTGCATAGCGAAAGGGTAGCCAAAGGAATAATACCTGCGGGTATGTGTTACGCAATTATTTCTTTGTCAGTTTAAACAGGTTTTGGACGGCTAACTACCCCATTTGGGAAAATTTTTTTGGGGTAAAGCAAATCTTTAACCTTGTCTTTGTCAAGGGAATTTCCAGAGAGCCAAACTTTGGGTATTCCGCCTGTGTATGCACGGACATTTTCTTTGCCAAAAACGGCTATTGCTGCATCAATGGCGTTAATGCCGTAATCTGCCCATTCTTTTTTTTCAAGGTTTTTCTTTTTGTTATCTAAGTATTTGGTTAATTCTTCGCCCTCAATCCATTTGTTTTCGCCTGAATATCCCACAACCACACTGCAATAAACACCATCTTCGTTATTGCGTTTTGCTGCTAGGGTGCTGCGCCAAACTACATCGTCTGGCGGGAGTTGGTAGCCCATCAAAATTATGTGTTTTGCACCGGAAATGCTTACTTTGGCGTCTCGTTGGATGTCTTCTAAGAAGCTTGTGTGTTTGCCTTTGTAGCTGGTTTGCATTATCATTGGGGTGTTGTAGGTATAGGTTAGGTTGCCGCAAAAATAACATTGAACAGCATCGTAATCGCCATCTTTATGAGCTTTTTCTTCTGCTTCTGTGTAGGCATCGTGCTGAAATAAATCTATTTTGAAAGGTGGCATAGAAAATAAATCTTCGGGTATATTTTCCCATTTTCCCCAAGTTATAGACATTTTTCCGCAATTTTCACATTCCCTGAAATTTGTGCCGCCGTGTGCAAGAAAGTATTTGCAAATTCTATATAAACGCCCGCCGTCTTCACCTTCATTGGCTCGCCAAGCTACTGTTTCATTTAAGGAATAGCTTATGTCTCTTTCTAAGTTTCTAAATGCGGCAGAAATAGAAAAGTCGATAAACAATTTTAATGGTAAATTTCTTTTTCCCAAATGAGGGGGATTTTTATTTAATTCGGTATCTGCCATAAACATAAACCATAAAAGCAATGGGTCGAAATTTATGGATATTATGGCAAAACTCATAAGGTAAAATTCTCTGTCGCTAAACTTGAATTCTTGCGAATCCATTGCTTCTTGTTGCATAAGTTTGCTTAAAGCTTTGGTGAATTCAAAATAAGGTTCAAATTTTTCGGGATTTTTCAATCTTGTTTTATGGTATGCACAAATTAGAGTTAGATTGCTTAGAAGAACGAGTAAATTTCTTGCATTGCGTAATTTGTGCGTGTCTAAAAATACGTCTTTCTCCATTTGCAAGCCTAAGTTGTTTAGTAAATTTCCGTCTATTACATTGTATAAATCAATTATATATTTGATGTAATCTTTATTTTCTAATGGAGCTTTTATTGCCAGACGGCGTAGAGCATTCCAGTCGTAATGAGATTTCCATTTCAAAATTTTTTCTATGATTTCTTTTTCTGTAAAATTGTCTGGCAATATTTTTTTCGCTGCTTCTATCGCTTCTTTGCTTGGATATAAATTATTTTCTTTTAGGTCGTCTTCTAGTGCTGTTAAAAAATATTCTAGTTCTTTTTCTATTCCATAAAAGAAATTTGCGTTGTTTATGCGTTTTTGCAATGATTCGTCATTTTCTTTGCGTGAAAGTTCATATACCGCCTTTGCCATTCCTTCTGTTGTGGGCAGTCCGAGCGAGGTTGTTGCTCCTGCTCCCCAAAAGATGCAGGTTTCGGGCCAGAAAGGTGTAAGTCTAGGTGCTGGCATGAGATACTTCGATTATATTGTAGTTTCCGCCGTTCTCCTCCAAAGTAAATTTTAATTTCTTCTTTTCAGCAAAGGCATAACCGAGCAAATGTTGTATTCCAGATTCATTTTTAGGAATATCTATTTGAAAATCTTTGGCAGAATCCATAAATTCAAGTTTTTGGAAATTCTCTTCTTCCAAAATATTCCAATATTCTTTATTTTCGTCCTTTTCTTTTTTACTTGATTTTTCAAAAAGATATTTGCTTGTTCCTTTTAACCGAACACCTTCTCGCGAAAATTTTTCAATTGTCGCTTCTATTTGGTATTTTATCGGTTTTGAATCCGTGGTTTCTTCTGGTTTGTCTGCCATCTTCTCTTCTCCTATGTTTTCCCGTTCTTTTTTCCATCGCCAAATCCTTGGGAATGCAAGATTTGACGAAGTTCATACCACCATTGGCATAAATTAGCTCAATCCCGTACACAACGAACACTATATAGGTTGCTCTTAACATCGCCGATTAGATGGTCGAAGAAATTGCTGGACATAATCAAGCTGTAGGCACTGCCGCTATCGTACTCTAATGCACTCCACCAACGTCCAACGTTGCCATAGTAGAAACTGTCATCGGGATAGCCTAAACCGCTAGGCAGAGCGGAAAATCCATATGTGTCCTGACCATTATTGTCCCAACCGTTTGTAGCCTTCAACAACGTTCCATAACTTTCAAGAAAACTCCACTCTGCTTTATTTGGCAGATGCCAACTTTGGGGGCAAACTTCTGTTGCCGTAAACCAATTATAAAGCCTGCCATAAATATCACAAGTCGTAGTATTTTCATCACTTAGAGTACTACCATCGCCACATTTGCTGCCATTTGCATTGTAGTTAAGATTCTCTGCCATCCAAGTTCGTGTACCTATGGTCACATACACATATTTTTGTCCATCACGTGAATCGCAAAACTGGGCTTTATTTTTCCCGTAATGCTCTCTTGGTGTGCCATCTACAAAATCCTCGCAATATCCTACACTAGTAACCTCAGAAGAACTACTACTCGTCATTGAGCTTGACGAAAACACCTCCACAGAGCTAGAACTTTGAGCAAGAGACGAACTACTCAACGGTACATTAGAACTACTACTCGGCATTGAACTTGACGAAGACACATTACACAATCTATTTTTCACCGCGTACACATCCGCAGATGGACATTTACATGAATCAGAAATTTTTAAAGTAGTTTCACTAGAAATTCCATATTTGCAAACATAGTTATCCCTCGTTGCACTCATCATCGCATCTATCGTACTTTCTACGCAAGCCAAATTACAAGTTGGTGAGGGTTGAATGTATATACTTGAACTACTCTGCCCAAGGGAAAGGGAAGACGAAGATATTTCAGCAACGGAACTACTGCTATGATTGCCCACATTATCGCTAGAAGACGGCAAACTGCTACCATCGCTAGAATTGCCACCGCCAGACGATGATATTTCCGCAACGGAATTGCTGCTATGATTGCCCCCACCGCCACTGTCCGAAGAACAACCAAACGTAAAACCCAAAGCAAGCAAAATGCCTGCCGAAAACAGAACAGATTTAACCTTGTTCATAGTGAACCTCCATTGTTGTTTTTGTGAAATCAAATTTTTTACAACCCACCTGCCAACGGAGCCGAGAAAATAGGCGTTTATAGCAGGGGGGGGGGGGGGGGGGGGGGGGGGTAAATTTGCGTTTAAACGCACTCTAGATGCTCTAGAATCGCGATACATAGCTTCGGAGTGATTTTTCGCCACCTGAAAAAAGAATGGCTTATTTTGCATATTTTGGGCATTTAAAGGCAAAACGAAAAAAACGATTTTAGAGCCTGCACCGCAAGCCCTGCCAAATGTTGTTTTATTACCCAAAGTCATATAGTGTAAATATAGAAAATTATATGGGATTTTTCAAAAAAAAGCCAAAAAATGAGGTTCATTCTGGTTCAGACAAAATATTTCGGTGTTTCTTACAAATATGGAATGCAATTCCATATTTGTAAAGATATTTTCTATATTCCCCCCGTGCCTTTCCTGCTTTTTTTCCTCGCGGTTTCCTTTGCCTTTGCGCAGGATTCTTTGAGAATTTCTAAAATTCATGTAGAAACAAAGAACGTTTTTGACGATGCCGTAACCCATACTTCGGCAGAAAAAAGCCTTTACAGAATAGGAAATATAATTCATATAAAAACCAAGGAATCGGTCATTGGCGCGAGGCTTCCTTTTAATGAAGGCGATACCGTTTCTTATGCGGAAATACAAGAAGCAGAAAAAAACCTGCGAGCTTTGCCTTATATTAGCGATGCTAAAATAGAAGCTAAAAAGGATTCGCTGGGCAATATGGATTTATATGTTGAAACAAGCGATAACTGGACTTTTGCACCTGAGATTTCAATTGGGAAACCGGGCGAAGAATGGCTTTGGGCAGTTGGCTTGCTAGAACACAATTTGCTTGGCTTTGGGCATACCATAGGTTTCTTTTCCAGGCACGAAGAAGACAGAGACCTAAAATATCTGCTCTTCAAAACCGAAGATTTCTTTACTCCGCACCACAAGTTCTACTTTACCCTGAGCGAAAACTCCGATGGATTTCAACGCAATCTGGGTTTAAGCTACCCATTCATAAGCCAAGCAAAAAACCAATGGGCATACAATGCGGAAATGCTATGGTCAAAGCGAGATGAATACAATTTAGAAGGAATCAGGGAAGATTCCCTATCTTTATGGCTTTTGCGTTCATTTGGCGGCGCATCGTTTAAAACATATTTGGGAATGGGGTATGATTTTCATAGCATTAAGAATTGGATGAAAGATTCACGATTCGGTTTTTCAATGGCAGCAAGCCGCATTCGTTTGGAGAAAAAATATAATTTGCACAGGGTTAAATGGGCAGAGGATGTGGAAAGGGGCTATTATATTAAAACCATTGTTGCCAAAAATTTCAAGGAATTGCAGGCAGAAAATGAGGACTGGTATTTTGAGCATATTATAAATTTATCGGTTGGAACAAAAAAGCATAACTTTGTGGCAACTGGGCGAAATTCATTTTATTATAATAAAGATTCTCTTGGAGATATGCGCAGCCTTTTATTTGGCGAATATATTCTCAAACCCAGTTTGGAATGGTCTTCGGTTTTGAGCGCGCAAATAGAATCTTGGAGCGGCTCTTTCCCCCTACAGTTTTATTTAGACGGCAATTCAATTTTTCCGGGCTTTCCCGCACATCATTTAGCAGGCACAAATACCTTTGCCTTTAAGGCAGAGCAAAGATACTTCCCTGGCTTTGAAATTTTAACGCAAATCCCATCATTTACCGCCTTTTTAACAGCCGGAGAAGCAACCGATAGATTGCACGCTTTTGAGCCGAGAGATTTGCTGTATATGGCAGGGATAGGGTTAAGAGTTTCTTCTTCAAAATCGGTGCAGGGCGTTGTTAGCCACATAAATTTGTCTTGGCCCATAAATGGGGAACTCGGCAGTGGTTTTGTTCCGAGGTTTTCTTTTATAGGGAAGCTGGAGTTATAGCTACTCCTCCATAACCTTGCCAAATCTTCTCTGCCGAGTGTTGTAAAACTCAATGGCTTTTGCAAAATCTTCTTTGGTGAAATTGGGCCAAAGAACATCGCTTACAAAAAATTCGCTATATGCAGCCTGCCACAGCAGGTAGTTGGAAAGCCTATACTCGCCGCCCGTGCGTATAACCAAGTCTGGATCCGGTGCGCCACGCAAATACAAATGGCTTGCGAACCCAGTTTCGTCCAGAGTTTCAGGGTTTAGTTCGCCTTTTTTTGCAAGGGCGGCAATTTCGCGGGCTGCTTCCACAATTTCCATTCTTCCGCCATAAGATATTGCTAGGTTAAGCTGCATACCGCTGTTTTTTGCGGTTTTGTCTATTGCCTCTTGAAGTTTTTTGCGCGGTTTTTCGGGCAGCTTGCTCATATTGCCTATTACTTTCATCTTAACATTTTTTTCCATAAGATGCGGAAGCTCCTGGGCAACCATTTCAACGAGCAAACTCATAAGATATTCAACTTCCCTTTTAGGTCTCTGCCAATTTTCGGAGCTAAACACAAAAAGAGTCAAATGTTCCAAACCCAAATCCACGCCGGCTTCAACGGTTGCCACAGTTGCTTTTGTACCTTGCCTATGCCCCAAAAAACGCTCCAAGCCCTTGGACTTAGCCCAACGACCGTTGCCATCCATTATCACCGCAATGTGTTTAAGAGGTTTTTGCATTTATTTTAAAAAATATAGTAAACGCTGATTAAGTCGCTAGGCTAGTGGGGAATGGCTAGTGGCTAGTGGGAAAACCACAAAAACCAGTATTTTTGGGACGACCACTCCCTACTAACCACTAGCTACTCCTCAAACATTGAGTTAATCATTGCGTACTATACTCACAACCTAAACGACCTGAACAACATCGCGAGTGCCGCCGTGCCGTAAATTATGTGACCTACCCAGGCGCCTAGCCAGGGTTCCAAAATTCCGTTTTCGCCCATTTGCAAACCAACGCGGACAACAATGTAATAGCTAAATGTCATAATAATGCCTATGCCAAATTGCTGGCTCAAAGCACCGCTGCGGCTGTATCTATGAGCGAGCGAAAGGGCTATTATCAGAGTTACCATTGCCGTTATTGGACCAGAAAATTTAAAGTGCCATTGAGTTTCCATTTTTTGCGTGTCTTCGCCGCTGCGTCTCAAAATTCCAATTCTGCGGCTTATTTGCTTTGAGTTCATTTCTTCGTGGCTCTGCCTTTCGTTTATTATGTCTTCGGGCAAAACGCTGGTTTGCTTCCCTATGTTCAGAACTTTGAATTTATAGGCACTCAAATTTCCCTCTGGCGAAAAAAATCTTGACCAGCCGTTGAACAAAATCCAAGAAGAGGTGGAATCGTTCCATTCTATATTTTTTGCATCGTAGCGGGCAATGGGCTTGCCGTTGTTTTGCAAAACTAAAGAAACATTGTCGCCTTTTTTGGTTATGCCGCTGTAACGCCTGAAATACCAATCCGAGTGGTCTGAACCTATGAATACAAACTGGCTCTTTTCCTTTATTCTCGGATTTTTTCTCTGCTCAATTCTTGTTTCTGCAATTTCTAAGCGGCGATGGTTTGCATCTGGCAAGATTATTTCTCCAACCACAAAAAGAAGCGCGGTTATAATTGCACCTGCCGCAAGAATTGGCAGCAGAATTCTAAAAGGACTTCTGCCTGCTCCCTGCATAGCGGAAATTTCCAAATGCCTCGCCATTGCCCCAACGCTTGCTATTGCAGTGAGCATTATAGCAACAGGAGAAACGAGATATATTATGTATGGCAAATAATTTAAATAATATTCTCCTGTTTGATCCAAACCCCTTAAAAGCCACATTTTTATATTGCCCACAAAATCTATTATGATGAAAACAAGTATGCTCCCTACCGATATCAAGGTGAAGGCTTTCAAAAAATTTCCAAGCAGGTAAAAGGAAAATTTCATCGCCTCGCTACCCGCCAAGTTAAAAACAAACCTATTGTTCCAATAAGCATATTGCAAGCCCACATAGAAAGGGCTGGCGAAATTATCAAGCGGTCTGCCAAATTTTCGCCGCCGATGAGGCACACCCAGTAAACAGCAAAAAAACCGAGGCTGTAAACAGTGCCGGGACCAATTCCCCCTCTCCGCGCTATTATGCCAAGCGGCGCGCCTATAAGCGCAAACACAACGCAAGCCACGGCAGTGCTTATTTTTTTGTGAATCTCAACCTTGTGTATGGCAATGCGTTTTAATACTCCTTCACGCCTGGTTTCCATTCGGATTATTTGAGTCAAAACTTCCATCTCTTCACGTTTTACCAACTCCACAGCTTTTCCATGCTCTTCCGCATTTGGCAGAACTTCTTTGTTCTTTAGTTCTATTGGCAAAATTGTATCGTTTTTAAGAATTGAATTTAAACTGCTTATGTTTCTCCAAATTAACGGTTCAAATTCCTCAATCAGTTTTTGCTCCTCTTCGCTGGCTTCTTCCACTACTTTGAGCATTTCTTCTATGGACATTTCGCGGTTTCCGCGTGTTTTGTTATCTGTGCGCTCAAAGCGGTCGTCAATGTTTTGCACGGCAAAATCCTGATTTGCAAAGCGAATTCTAAAATAACGCTCAGGGTCTTTTGGATCCACAAAATGATTTTCGCCGTTTTTCAAATGAAGCATAAGGGTTGCACCCATATCCACGTATTCCATTGAGGCACTGTCCGAAGTTATCACTCGAGGGTAGTTGCCACCAATTTCAAAAATTTTTATGCCGTAAAGTTCTGCGCTTTGGTTATCTATTCGAGAAACCCAAATCTGAATGCCTGGGAACTGGTTTATGAGTTTGCCCTCGTCTATCATAGCGTGAGGCCTTTTGCGAGTTACTGACTGCATTAGCATTGCGCTGCGGTAATTTGCTTCTGGCAGCAGCCAGTTGTTGAAAAGCATCAATAAAACCATAAGCAAGGAAGAGAACACAAGAACAGGCCGCATAAGCGAAAGCGGCGAAATTCCAGCAGACTGCATGGCTATAATTTCCCTATCCGAAGAAAGCCTGCCAAAAGTCATAAGAGTAGCGGCAAGCACAGACATTGGCACGGCAAGCCCCACCATCCAAACCACGTTTAGCGTGAAAATCTCCAAAACTATAGAAGCGGGAATTCCCTTGGAGAGAATTTTGTCTAGCACTTCTACCAAAAAATTTATTACGAATAAAAATGTAGTTACGAAAAGCGCAGCAAAAAAGGGGGCTATATGCTCTTTAAGCACGTAACGGACGAGGATCATTTGGGGATAAATTTAGAAAATTTTATTTCATAGTAAGTAATGATTAATTAAATGTTTGGGAGTGGCTAGTGGTAAGTAGTTAGTGGTCGTCCCATAAATAGCCGTTTTTTGAAGTTCTACCACTCCCCACTAGCCACTAGCTACTAACCTAACGACTTAATCAGCATTTTCTATATTTATTAAACGTATGGCTGTTTCCAGGAAATTCCATTTTTTGATAAACCCCATAAGCGGTGGAGGGCAAGGCAAAGAAGTCTTTAATTTTTTGCCGGAAATTATGCGTTCTATGGATTTCAAGGAAGATGAATGGAAACGGGAATTCAGCGTTATTGATCTCTTTGAGGAACAAATCAAGGATGCCCTGGCTGGCTCGCAATGCCTTATAGCGGTAGGTGGCGATGGCACGCTTACGGCTGTGTTCAGCGTTCTTTTGAAATACGAGGAATTCAGGCATATAAAGATTGGGCTTATACCGCTTGGAACAGGAAACGACTTGGCGAGGGTTTTGAACCTTTATTCCGCCCTTGTCGATAGAGGCTTGCTATATATAGTCCGCAAACTTGTTGTTGCAAAATCCAAGAATTTTGATTTATGGCAGGTAAATGGGAAATTTGCAATGGCAAATTATTTTTCCGCAGGCATAGATGCCCATATTGCCCACGACTTCAATAAAGACCGAAAGGAAGGGAGAATAGCAGGCAATTCCGTGCTAAGAAACAAACTGCATTATGTAAAAAGGTTTTTCGCAAATAAAGACTATCGTTTAAAATCTGGAGAGCTGCATATAACAGACGAATTTGGCAAAGAGAAAATTATTCCCTTGGCAAACAACTGCACGATTATAGCAGGGAACATTCCCAGCTTTGCCGGAGGCAGCAACCCTTTTGGAAAATCCGATATGGCAGACGGCTTGCTGGAAGTTTTAAGAATCAAATCCATTCAAACCTTTTTGAGAGCTATTTCAATTGGGGCAAGCAGTTCTGTTATAAAAGCCAGGGAAATTGAAATTCACCTTCAAAAAGACGAATTCATACAAATAGACGGCGAAGACTTCAAAAATAAGCTAGAAATGCCGATTTCCATCAAATTTGGCGGAAAAGTGAATATGTTGCATTTATAGCGGTAAAATTCGCTAAAGTTTTTCCGAAAACTACCGATATATACTAAGAGGTGTATTGTAACTATGATTAATGGTGTTTCCGGTTCGCCAAAAGGATATCCTTTAGTCGCAACTGGAGCTGAGAAGAGCAAAAATGCCATAAATGGTGAACGTGAACGTTCATCCGGCGAGTCTGAACGTCCAAATGAGGAGAATTTGGGCTATAAACTCTCTTTGTCCGATGAAAATATGAAAACTTTGGGTAAAAAACAGGAACTTAGCGAAGAAGACCAAAGAAAGGTTGAGGAACTTAAAAAAATAGACAAAAGGGTTCATACTCACGAACAGGCTCATTTAAGCGCAGCAGGCAGCTATGCTAGCGGTGGCGCTAGTTACGATTATGTAACAGGACCAGATGGCAATAGATATGCAAACTCAGGGCACGTAAATATTGATACAAGCAGAGAAAAAACTCCAGAAGCAACCATAATAAAAGCAAATATAATTCAAAAAGCCGCTCTTGCCCCAGCAGACCCCTCTCCAGCAGACAGGCAAATAGCAGCCAATGCTTTAAAAATGGCAATGGATGCCCAAAAAGAAATTGCAGAAAAAAAGAAGGGGTCTAATACACAAGACAGCCCAGATGCGCCTGAGGTAACGGTTAGCGAATCTACTGGTTAACTATTTCTTTTTCTTTTTATAGTCAATTTCTGGGCGCAAAACCTGACCTATGGTGACTAAAAGCGAGATTATGGGTTCTTTGCGGTCTCCCGAAATATCAAAAGCGGCAACTCCGCCGTAGCCATTTGATTTAACAGCCTCGGTTATTGCTTTAACAGAGGGAATGCCGTTGAAAACTATGGTTTCATTTTCGCTAACCGCAACTTCGCTTTTTGAAGATTCGTCAAAAGATACGCTGTAAGCATCTTTTTTGTTGAATTTTTCCATAATTTCTTTATATTGCAAAACTCCATCGTTTCCGGAGCCTGCTCCCTGGTGGGAGGAACCCAGACCTTTTGATTTGTAGAATGTTTTGCCATAAAATGGTATTATTGGCACCAATTTGTTTTTTGGAACCCCGGCATTTGCAAAAGCGGCTAAAATTTTGATGTTATCGCTGGTGTTTGAGTTGGGTTTTACCTTCGGATCGTTTGCTGATGCGTCATCTGTGAACCATAAGGAAAAATTGTCTATTTTGCTCAAATCTGCGCCAGAAACTGCTTTTGTCAAAGATTCAATGCCAGGAATGGCAACACTAACGGAAACACCGTCATTTGCCAAATCCGCCGCTTGCTTCAATAATTTTGGCAACTCTTCTGCGCTAATTGCACCGCCGTCCAGTTCAAAAGCATTTACTCCGTATTCTTTTTGAAATTTTTTCACCGCTTCTGCTATTTTTTTTGATTCATAAGCCTCTTTCATAGCTGCTTCGCTGCCCAAACCGCCCACGGCAACCGAGAGCTTTACTTTGGCAGCTTTTGCCTGGCTAACAAGCGCCAAAAAATTTTCTTTGTCGGATTCATCGGCAAAAAGCAGTTCCGAGCCAGATGGCGTTAAATAACCATAGCGAATATCCGTCACAAAATCGTAACGCACATCCTTAGGGGTAAATTGCGAATATTGTGCCCAGTGCGGAAAATAGGCTATTACCCTGTTTTGGGCAAAAAGCGTAGCCGCGCATAACAAAATCAAAAATGGCAAAAATTTATTCATTGCAAACCTCATTTCAGCAAATATATCAAACTATCGGTTTTACTTAAACAAAAAAGATGTTTACCATAATCATAAAAAAGCGTTTTATCAGGATTCTTCGGATCCGACCCGCCCCCAACTTTCAAAGCCAAATCTGGATTTCTCAATATACCAGTAGCTTCTCCAGCATTGCAATACTTATATGGCCTGCCTTCGTTGCGACCTACCAAAAGATAATGCCTATCTATTAGGGTTGAATCGTAAGAAAAATTCTTTAAAAAATCTTCTGCTTCTTGCACGCTATTTGCTTTTGGCAAAACAAATTTGCATATAGTATTTAACAAAGCCGCAGGCAAAACCAGATTTTCGCCACTGCACAAAGGAGACAAAATGCTGGTTTCCAAATCTTTGCAATCTGTATGGGCAAGTTCGTCTAAGCCGCCAGACCAGCAACCGCCTATCTCGCATTTCCAGCCTAATGTATCTAGTTTGCCAGCGGTCATTTTTGTCACAGGTTGAGTATAGCCGGGAACCTGCCCATATAATGCCATTTTCGACGGGCAGCTATCGTTTGCATCCCAGCCAGTTTTGGGGCAGCCGAGATAATCAGCGTAAATATTTAGAGCAAAAGGAGAAATTTCGCCATTTGGATTAAGAAATCCTCTGCACTCGCTTGTTCTGGCTTGGTTATTTGACTGGTTATATAATTCGCCAAAACTTTCCTTCATTTTAAACACGATTTGAGATATTGGAACATCCGAATTTATTTTCGCATACTCGCTTCTGTTGAAACCCTCTGGAAGTTCATTTTTTACCGCTTGCTCATCGCTCACAGACAAATCCGAACAGCTTAAAAACAAAGCTACGCCACATAACAAAAGAATCTTTTTCATAAGCAATTCTCCTTAAAATCCCACCGTAACTATACCCGACACAATATATTTATCCATATCCAACTTCACTCCGCTTCCTTCTATGGTTCCTTCTATGGAATTGGAAAGCAAACCGCCCTGCAAAGACAAATTAGCGCCTTCGCTTATTTTAACTTGCGGTCCGCCTATTATCAACGTTTCGCTTGTTTTGTCTATAATTGCCATATAAGGAATTTTAAACTTTTTATCCAGTTGCTGAAAACCGCAGGTTAATGATAGTTCGCGCCAAATCCCTATTTTTGCTCCAGCCATAATGCGGTCTGTTTGAATGCTTTTTTCCTCTTTGTTTTGCTCATAAGAACCGGAAATTACCAATGCTTTGCTCAAATCTGCCAAACGAGCTATATTAACTTCAAGCCCACCGCCCAAACGTGTGTAGTCGCCGCCATCGGAGGAATATTTTCCAAACACGCCTTTAACGCTCACAGCTTTGTTCCAAACAAAATTCAAATCTGCATCGCCGCCTGTTCTATCTGGAGTGGCATAGCCATAAGGGAGCGCCAAATTCACAGCAGGGTCTAAACGATTGATTATTGAATCACGTTCGCGTTCCAAACGCGAGAATGTTCTCTGATTGTAGGCATTTTTATAGTATTGTGAAAATTTGTAATTGTTGTATAAATTTTGTGACCTATAAAATTCACTGCCAACAACATCCTCTGGTTCTCCCTGTATGCCGCTCACTATTGTTAGGGCATTCATAGGCAGGGAATAATAAAGCGAGTAATACATATTCTCAAGCGAGCCGGAGCGAAATTTCTCAAAAGCAGAGGAGGTTAAATCTGCCTGACTGTTCAATATGGGCAAATTGGGCAAATATGCCGGAGACATAGCCAACTCCGCTTCAAAATTCTTATCTGTATTCAAAAAATGCCCGGAGAGTTTTGCTTCATAAGGATTTTGGTTAAAGGCAACAAATGCGTTAGCTATTAATGCGCCCTTATTGGGTTGTGTTTCTCTTCTGGAAAATTTATATTCCGATTTGCCAGTAGCGGTGTCTAGATAATAATGAGGATAGTATTCATATTTGCTGACTCCAGCCAAAGTGTTGCTAGGAATTAAACTGTCCAATAATTCCAGTTTCAACTTTCTTTCCACAACAGGAACTTCTTTGTATACCTCATTCTGCCATCTGGAAAGCGCATATTCCGCACCTACTCCAAAATTCACAGGACCAGATAACAATTTTTTAGCATCATAGCCCAGTTCAAAACTCAGCACATTATTTTTCTCATTGTTCAAGCTATCTCCAATTTTCATGGAACTGCTAACTCTATCAAAGGCATAAACATCGCTTACGCCCAAAGAAAAGCCTGATAATCCAATTTTAAGCCTAGCAGCCGTTGAATATCTATCGTTAATGGGGTCAAAATCATAAGATATTTTTTTGACTTGATTCCTTTTCAAGCGCAAAAGAGTTCCCTGAACAAGAATGCTATCTAAAACTCCAGCGGATATTCTGTATTCAGCATTCAAGCCCTGCAAAAGCCGTCTGCTTGTGCTGTCTAAATATCTCTCTTCCATCGCTTCTTTTTTCAAGTTAAAAAATATTTCCGGTTCCATAATGAGTTTTGGTTCTGGCAAATAAATGGTTAGAGGCGTGTAAGCAAGGCGCATTGTTCCCAAATTGAATTTCAATTTTTTATCCAGAATATTGCCATCATAGCTCCACCATCTTATCACCGGAGAATTATTGCCCTCGCGATATGCAGACTGCCAGTCTTTATGGAAGCGCAAATCAAAAGTGGCTTTTGTCTCATTGCTCGGGCGCACAGAAATGTCCAGCAAAAAATCGGTAAACATTAAATGTTCCGAAACGTTTTCTTTATCTGGCAAAGCATCGGAGCTTAAAATAGAACTGAACATTCCGCCTTTTGCGCGGCCGTTCAAGGCTAAACCCATAACATTTTCTTCTATGCTATCCAAAGCCGAAAGCACAATTTTTTGACGGCTCTGAACAGAAGCATCGGTTTCTTGAGCAAAAGAAAGAAGACTTAAAAACAAAACTAATGTTATCACTACTCTCATATTCACCCCTTAAAATTCCACATTGATGGTTGCTTCAAGAATATTACGCGAAAATTCATGTTTAAACTCCACCTGCCCAGGTTCAACTCCATTTAGTATTGCATAATTTGGCAAATTCGTGGGCAAATTCGTATTCTGGTCTAGCCTGCTTATTTTTCCGTTATCATCAACAAAAGAGTATTTATCCGTTTTTAGCTTATATATATTCTCAACACTCATAATGCCATAGTTTATGGAAAGCCATGCGTTTTTGGCTACGGTATAATCCAAGCCTGCCATCCATTGATTTTGCTTTGTCTTTATAATAGGCACAATGGAAACACTTAAATTTCCCGTTTGCTCTTTTTGAATATCTACGCCCTCTGCATTCAATTTTGAATTTATCTGCTGATAACCAAATGTCAATCCAAATTTTCTAAAAAAGCGATAATATAAACCTGCATTTATAAAGTCGCTTTCATAAGTGGCTTTGCCCAAATTATCCCATTCCTGCTCTTTGGCTGAATTTTTATAACTGCCGCTTAGTTCAAGTGGGTTAAGCTCAAAACCTAATATTCCCAAAACATTTATCTTTGCACCACCGCCAAATTCCGTGTATTTAGCTACCTTTGCCCCTGCATTATGCGAAAGCTGCTCGTAATTTGCAAACAATCCCTTAGCCTCTGCCAAATTTGCCCAACTCAAAGTTAAAACCTCTTGAAACCCTTGGCGGTTAGAGGTGGCAAAACCGCTTGGCAAAGCCATTTGCAAGTTTAGGTCGGAAAGCTCTTCCAGCAAAGCTAGTTCCGCACGTGTTAAGGTGGAAGCGTTCCACGAGCTTTTTGCATAAGGCGAAATATTGTAGCTGTTTGTCTGTCCATCTCCTTCAGTGTAGTTATTGAGAGAAACATTCATAGGCGAATGCTTGGGCGTAAAGAAATACAATGCATCAAATGAAGAATAGAGCGGAGAATAAACTCCATATTTGCTCAAATTGAATCTTCTATTCGGGTTGTCAAGACTTGGACTAAAACAATTCTCATCAAGGCATCCAACATCCTTATCGCTATTGAGCATACGCCTGGCAAAGAAAGAAGGGCTTTGGGCAACATTGTTGAACCAAGCGGAATCGTTGCGAATAAAGGAACTGGAAAGCACCGCATTCATTTTTATGCTGCTTTTATAACCCAATTCCAATTGCGCTAAAATGGCATTACCGCTCTCCTGCTTGCTTTTGCTTGTTGTGCCTATAATCTCACTGGTGTTATCATCTGGGGTTTCATATAATGGGCTTAAATCGTAAACTTTATCGTTAGACCTTGCAAATTCACCCGTTAAGTTTATCACCAACGAATTGCTCCCAATTATGCCAGCTATATCTGCGCCCGCTCTGCCAGCGAATACGGCGGTTTTTTGAGGCAAAGAATCTAAAGTGTTGAGCAAATAATTTTTGTTAAAATCATTTAGACCGCAGCCATCTCCGCAAGTGTAATAAAGGGAAGATCCTTTATCATCAAAAATTGAAAGATAAGTTCCGCCAATCAGCAGATTTTTATTGAGGGGCAACAGCTCAAGATTACCGCCCAGCAAAAATTTGTCAAAACGCCCAGCTTGAGTTGCGCCAGCAATGCCCTCGTTAGGGAGCATATTGCCCATAGCACCGCTGGCATCTAAATATCCAGCTCTGCGCAAGCGCACACCCAAAGCCTCAACGCGCAATTCGCCGAAAGCCTCGCCGAGCTGAGGGCGGAATTGCAAATTAAAGCCCTGCAAATTCCTTCTATTGCCATCTAGCAAAGCATCTTTTTGAGCCATTTCTCTTTTGCGAGCAAATACCATAGGTTCGTATATAACATCTGGTCCAGGCATATAAAGGGTTAATGGAGAATAAGACTGCCTAAAATCACCAACAACCCAGTAAAAGCTTTCTCCAACGTTTCCCTCTACATTCAGCCAGGGAGCATTTACAGTTGTGGCGGCGGCTGCAAAAAATTCCTGCATACCAGCACCCAAACGCAATTTTAAATTCGCTCTTATATTATCCCAAGGGCGAAACTTGAAATCCAAATCCACTTGCACAAATTCGGCTATTTCGTGCGAGGGCATTTGATTCACAAAATAACCATTTATCCTATCCGAACCTTTTATAGGTTTTTCTTGGGCAGACTCAAAATTTGAATTAAAAGAGGCACTGCGTACTGTTCCGCCTATTTCAATCCCCTTGCGAGAATTAATTGACTCTACCCTGTTATCTATTTCTTGCTCAAGATTTTCCTCAGTTGCAAAAACCAAAGAGCTAACAAGAACCAAAAAAACTAAAATTCGTTTTGTCATATTTTACTGCCTCTCTAAAACCAAACCTTTGTTTCGGCTTGAACGTGGTGAACTTTCCAATTATTCTGGGGCAAATTTTCATCATTATTTGTTAAATATTTATAGCGGAAATGCAAACCAGCACGAGCGGCAAAATCCCAGTCAAAACCAAAGCCAAGCGCAGTATGCAATATATTTATGGGAGAGAGTTTATAGTTGTATATGCCATAAGGGTAAAGACGGTTGTAAGCAGTTGTGGCACTTCCTATTTTATCTTGCATACTAATATCTTCTAAGTCCACATAAGCTTTTTCTGCGCGGAAATTTTCAAAGCCCAAAATCAAAACTCCGTGCAAGTTAGGGGTTATTGCCACCGCAGGCTCAGATTGCACAAACCAATTCCACATAAGCATATCTTTATCGTATTTATCGGTATAGGCAACTGGCATAAAAGAGGTTGAAACTCCAGAAAGCGAAGTGTATAACTGCAACATTATGTTTCTGTTCGTGTTGAACCAATGCCCAATGTCGTAGCCCATATCCGCAGAAACCGTGGAATTCCACTTTACGCTCGTAGGCATATTGCAGGGCATATTTGAAGCATCCGGACCAGTGGTATAAAAATTGATTTGCGAACAATAAAAAGCATCTTGGGCATTTTCATAAGGCACAAATGCATCCCAAGTTTCTGCATAGCCACTGCGTAAACCACCCTTTGTATCGCTTAATTTGAAATTCGGATTCAGTGGGCTTCCAGCAATCCTTGAAACATAATGATAGCCTCTATCGAAACCTGCATTGCCAGAATCCATATTAAAGAAAGGTTTGTGCCTTGTCCAGCTCAAGGAAGTTTCCCAAAGCTGGCGACCCACCAAATTGTACTTGAAGTTTATCAAGTCTTCGCCTTTTTCTAGCTGTTTGTGAATTCCGTATTGCAAATCAAAACGGCCTCTGTTGAATTCCGGCTCTAATTTCACATTTGCACCTATCATATTGGGACCATATCGGTAAGTTCCAGCACCTACATAAAATTGGTCTTTGCGCCAACTTGGGAATCTATCGGGATTGGACATTGAATATGGAGAGTAAAAATCTTTTGGCAAATAGATAACCTCTAGGGTTATAGGCTGCCAATGCTTGTCTTGAGCCTTTACATAAACACCAAAACTTGGCGCAGAATTTTTTGAATCGTATTCTTTGGCATTATAGCAAGCAGCAGCGGGACTTGCCACTTGGCACCTAGCAATATCATACGGATCAAACGAAATGGTATCGTTCCAGCTTAGAGCCAAGTCAAATGACAAAAAGAACTGAGGAGTTAAATTGCCTTTTAAGTCAAAAGTAGCAACGCGAATATTTTCATATTTTATGCTTGTATCAGCCTTGTCTATAAAAACATCTTTGAAATTTCTTTCGTATATAATCGCAGGGTCAAAATCTATGCCTATATAATTAAATCCGGCAATTAAGCTGGCATTTCCAAAATCAATTTTTTCTTTTGCTAGGCGGCCAGCTATAACAGTACCGCGATAATCGTAGGTGCCAATCAATTCCATTTCACCATCGTCCCTGCTGTTGAGGCGGAGTCCATCTCTATATGAAATATCAACGCTCGCTGGCTGTGAATACAAAAACTGGCCTCTGAAATTCCAAGGCAAGGTATGCACATCCAAAAGCCAGCCGCCAAAGGGCCTGTTTGTCCAAAATGCCCTGCCGCCTTCTTTCACGGGTTTAAATCCTTTTTCTTTGTAATACGTGCTCACAACCTTTTCTTCTTCGTAAAGCTCGTATTGAGAGATAAAACGGGGGTTGGTTTCGCGTTCCCATATACTCAATGGGCTTTGGTTTGTCCACAAAACACCACCCATAACGAGGGTAACCCCAAAGGAACCGCCGCGCATATCCAAGCCGGCAGTCATAGTTTCGTTTATGCTTGCCCCGTATAAATCGCTAGTGGGGTGAAAGCCCTGAACTCTTTCGCCAGGAGGATTGCCAAAATCATTGCTGTTGGGAGTAATGGCTTGTTTATTTCCAAAAAAACCGCTAAAGTCAAATGGCAAATAGAGGTTAGAAAATACGGTTAAATAAGAAGCCGGAGAAACCACTATAGAGGCATTCAATGCAGAAGTTATGAACGTTTGCATTTTTGTATTGGCTTGCAAAGGGGATTTCTCGGTATAATCAAAATGCTTTAAACGCACGGTGTAATCGCCAGAAACAGCAACTGGAGAATCGTCTTTGCCTATAACGGTGGAGTTTGCGTATTCCCCAAGGGAATCTAAACGCTCTTCCACCTGTTTCAATTTATTTTCTGCATTGCTTTGAGCAAATACAAAGGAAACCAAAAAAACAGAACAAAACAGAATTTTTTTTCTCATTTCCAACCTCAAAGAATGTTACGGAAAGGATAACCCTCAGGACCCTTGTATTCTTCGCCAACTTTTTTAATCACTATATCGTCTATCCAAACCTTGAAGAACTGATTTTCATCCTTGCGAACCTCTATTCTAAAGCCTTTCACATTATTCCACGAAAAAGGCATAAAAACCTCTCTCAGATTTTTGGAATCCCAATAAACTCCCATATTTCCGAACAATTTAAGGGGTATGCTTATTTTTTGCCATTCGGTTGTTAAATCGCCAAAGCTTTTGGAGCCTATTTTTACCTGCAAAGACTCTCCATTGCTTTTCACTCCATCGTCCACAAGCACGTATTGAGCAACTTCTCCGCCTTTTGCGCTCTTAATCCAAAATTCCAAAACGCCTTCTTCTAAATATGGAGTCACGTCTGCTGAACCTGCAATACATATAGCAACACCGGAATAATCGCTTGCCACTAGCTCTATTTCCATGGATAAATCGCCTTCCATAGCGTATTTGTCGGTTAATTTGGGTTCTGGGTTTTCACGCGGATATTGGTATGTGTAGCCTCCGCCTCTGGGTATGCTCTCTCGCATAATCACAACCACCACGTCTTGGTCTGCATGGAAGGGTTTAGCGGATTTTTTCAAAAACCGCTCCGAATCGCGGTCTCTGTAATCGCTGAAAGCGGCAAAAGAACTGGTAAAGCACAAAAACAGCACCGCAAACAAAACTACGCTTCTGGAAATCATAACCATAATATACATTTTTCCTCAAAAAAAATTTACTTTTTCACAAATTTTATGCTTTTTGTTTGGGAACCCTGCCTCAAAAGCAAAATATATGTTCCGCTTTTCAAATTTAAAACAGAATTTCCCATTTTTTTGCCCTGCAAAGAGAAAATTTCGCCTGTTTGTGGCAAATTAATTATCTCAGGAGATTTTATTGGTGATGTGTTAGGGTTCCAAGGTACGGTTTTGTAATACTCATTCAATTTTTTGAATATGTATTTGCCAGAAGCCGTCATTTGGGTTGTATCTGACCAGTTTCCTGGCACACTTTGGTCAAAACCTTTCTGAACAACACCAAAAAATGCAGAACCTTCGTATTTATCGTTTATGTTCCAAGCTACTGAAGATATTCTTTTGCTGTCCATATAAGTATGCCATTCATCTGTTCGCGTGGCATTGTGCGAATTGTAATGATTACCGTCTTGTGCATTTGGGTTACCGCCGTCTGCGGTGGTTGTTCCGTATTCTGTTACGAAAATAGGAAGCCCCGCGTTCAAGGCTTTGTTCATGTTATCGCGCCAGCTAGACACCGAATGGCTAGCTGCATAAAAATGCACAACATAACCTATGTTTGGATCGTTTATGGCAACAACATCTTCTATTTTTTGAGAATAGTTTGGGGTGCCAACAAGAATAAGATTGGAGGAGTGGGCACGTATTATGGGAATAATTGCTTCGGCATAATCTTTAATTTGCGCCCAAGTAACTTTTTTTGTACAATTCCTATTGCTATCATATTCATCGCAAAATGGTTCATTGTAAAGTTCAAAAATCACATTATCATAAGAGCCATATTTTTGCGCCATATAAGAGAAAAAATCTGTTGCTTGTTGGGTTTCTTTCTGAGCGCTGTGGCTATGCCAGTCTATAATAACATAAACATCGTTTTCTATTGCCGCATCTACTATGGTCTCTATCCTGCTCCGGTTTGCGGCGGCATCGGAGGCGGTAAATGCAAGGCTCGTTGCGCCATAGGCAGCGCGAACAACCTCTGCCTTCCAGTCTATTGCCACGCGTTCCACGGCGGCAGCATTGTAAAAACGCTCGCTTTCCCAGCCCGTGTTGCTCCAGCCAAAGCTCACGCCTCTAATCTGCACAAGTTTTATATCTTCCCTGCCTTCTTTTATGCCATCTATAAAAGGCATTCCTGCCCTAACTTTCAATTTGCCATAATAAGAAACGGGTCCCTCTCCCGCAAAGGAAAGGGCAAAAAACAAAGCTGCAATTAAAAATATATTTCTCAATTCACAACTCTTATAATTTTAACCTGCGATCCCTGGCTTAAGCGCAAAACATAAATGCCTTTTTGCAAATTGAGGCTCCCAAGCGAAACCGTTTTTGAGCCAGCATTTTGATGCCCCTTAAGCAAGTTCCCCACATTTTTCCCAGAAAGCGAATAAACATCCAACTTTGCAAAACCACTTTGAACAAAGTTTATTTCCAAGTTTCCAAAGCCAGAATATTTAATCGCAAACTCACCGCCAAAGCTCGGACGGGTAATTGGAACTGGCGGCTGTGGAGGTTCCGGTGGTTCCGGTGGTTGTGGAGGTCCGCTGGGTATCTCATAACCAGGGATATTATCCGGTGGGGTTATGGTGCCAATGGCTGTGCCGCTGCCGGTTAAATTGAGCGCTGACTTGCCAATAATTGAATACAATAAACCATCTGTCACAACGGCGAGAAAAACCACCCTGCCGGTTTTATTGTTCTCTGGATAGTAAACAAAGGAATCTGCCTTTATTTTCTCTATTCTTCCCGGGTAGCTCGGATCCAAATATAATTTATCAAACCACATAGAATCATTGTCTTTGTCTTTGGCACCCACTTGCTTTACCCCAATGCCCACGGGCGCAGTATTGGGATTTGAACCAGCGCAGCAACCATTCACAATGCTTGTGTTTATTGTGGGAGCAAAATTCTGAAGTTTCAAAACAACGTTTGCGGATCTGGACTGCCCGCTGGTATTTTGAATGGTATAACTGAGAGTTACCTCAGCAGATGAAACATTGTACTGAGACTTATCAGGGGTGAAAGTTAATGTATCGTTTTTCACGCTCACTGTTCCCTTGGAAGGATCCGAAAGGCTTCCAGACTTAAAAGAAAGTGCTTTTCCATCAGGATCGTTGGCAGATAAATCCTTGACCGCTAGCAAGATTGACGGCGCTCTGCGGCTCACTGCGATGGGGTCTTTTTGCGGCAAAGAAGGGAGCCTATTTGTTATGGTAACTGTTATCCTTTGCTGTATTTCAACATTGCCTTTTTTCACTTTATATGTGAAACGCACCTTTTCATCTGGCGAGCCGCTTTCGGATGTGGTGTATTTAACACTGTTGTTGGTAAATTCGGCTATGCCGTACTTAGGCTGGCTAACGCCGGTAACGTCTCCAGTTAAACCTAACTGGGAAGTAAGGGTGAGAGTTTCTCCATCTTTCACGCTTGCCACAACATCATTTCCTTTTGGGTGGTCTGCTGGAATTTGCGCAGTCCATTTGTTTTTGCTCATATAATTTTGAAAATATGTTCCAGAAGACGTTAATCTGTTTGTGGCAAGAGTGCCACTATTTGTTGGACGAGAGAACATTGCAGAGGCTTGTGCTTCTTTCGCATTATAATCATTCCCTTTTGGCGCATCGCTTGCGCTCCACATACAGTTGCTAATTTTATCAGTATCCATCCAGTTTGTCCAGCCGTCTGCTGAACCACCGTTGAAACTGCCTTCTCCATCAGCATTTGTACCACCCCATTCAGAACCAAAAATAGCATAACCTGCACTCATTGCGTCTTTTGCGTTTTTAGCATAACCATTGTCATTGGAGTACGAATGGGTAACCGAATAAAAGTGAAAAGTAAATGCAACATTGCCATCCCTTGAAGAACCCCAATTACTTGACTGCTCCTTAGGTTGACTAGACCATCTGGGACTGCCTATAAGAACCAAATTATTGTTGCCAGCACTGCGAAGTGCACTTATAATTGTATTTGCATGGCTTGTAATCTGATCCACACCGATATCAACTGGCTCATTGAACACCTCCCAAATTATATTTGGAACGCCTTTGTATGCGTTAGCCATTTCCACAAAAAAATTCTTTGCATCGTTGGTTTCACTATTAGCGTTATGCGAATGCCAGTCCACAATAACGTAAATATCGTTTAAAATGGCGGCATCTATAACAGCCTTCATAAGGGCTGTTTGTCTATTTTTGCCGTCAGTGCTAATAAGATACCCCGGAGTTCCACCAGCTTTATCTATTGTCTCTTTATTGTCGCCATAATACTTAATTGCCATTGCTGCGCGAACAACGCCTATTTGAAAATTATCAACAAGCCAATCAATGGTTTCCATGTTGTAAAACGGCGAGCCAGAACCATCGCTCCAAAAGAGGCTTGGACCTTTGACGAAAATTGGCAGGTTTTGTCCGGTTTTCTCACCGCATATATTTTTGCCGCAACGCTTCAAGGCACCAAAATGGCTCACTGGCCCGGCAAAGGAATAGGTGACTAGGAACCCCAATATGATCATCAGGGATATGGGATATGGGACATGGGACATGGGACTGTTCTTCATAAAGACCTCACTTTAAATAAATTGTTTTTTTGACAGTTTCTCTACCATTTCTGTAAATTGCTATATAAACTCCGGTGGGCAATTCTTTTAAACTACCCCCTATTTTTTCACCACGCAAATTGAAAACGCTAAGCGTTCCTATGTTTAATTTCTCTTTTGCCAATTTTTGAATGGGAGTTGTAATATTAAATTTCACGCTATCTGCACTATCTGGCACGGCAATATAAAAATAACGTGCCCTCAATGAATTTGCAGAGGATGTTTGGAAAGAGAAATGCAAGGGGGTTTCTGGTGCCTCGTTTATCACTATTTTTTTGTTTTCTAAGTATTTGAATGTAGTTAAAGAACCAGTGCTTTGGTACTCAGCTTGCCCGCTTTCAATTCCGCTGCCAGACCAAGAAACCGACACATCTGCGGTGCTTGCCAATTCAAAGTTGATTACATAAATGCCTGCTTTTGGTATGTCAAAAAGCGTGTAATCTACAGTGAAATTTGCAGAAGTGTTGGCAAGTGCCCATGAATTGGAAACAGTGACGCTATCTGCCCCGTTTTTGCTTGCAAAATTCACCATAGAGCCAGCATAGCCAAATTCTATTCTGCCATCAGGTCCCGTTGGCTGTTGCGAAGAGCAATCTATTGTTTGGGCTGTTAAGCCAACACTAGAAAGGCTTGAGCCGGAATTCAATTTCATTAAGTTTTTTACATAAGTTCCAGATGCCGTTAAACCGCCTGTTACGCTTGTGCCACTTAAAGCCGCCGAAGTTTCTCCGGCATTTGAGAGAGACCAGTTTGCGTGAGAAATTTTTGCAGCTTCTAGCAAACTTATCCACGAATTGCTGTTGGAGGTGTTTATGCTTCCGTTGCCGGTTGCCTGGCTTGTTCCCCATTCAGACACAAATATGGGAAGACCTGCGCAATATGTACCCTTCAAGGCATCTTTATAAACATTATGCCCAGTTTCGCCAGCGTAAAAATGCAAGGTATATAGAACATTGTGCGCATAAGTGCCCGTCAATGGGTCATTTTTTGGCGCAGCTATGCTAGAAGACATTGCAGGAGTGCCCACTATTATCAAACCGTCTGCATCGTTGCCACGGATTGTGCTTATCACAGATTGGGCAAAGGTTTTTATTTGCGCCCAAGTTGTTCCGGTTTCAGGTTCATTGAAAATTTCATAAATAACGTGAGTATAGCCTTTATCTTTTGCATATTTTGAAACCTCGGAGAAAAAATTTTGAACCGCCTGAGTTTCGTTGTGAGCTGTGTGGGAATGGTTGTCTATAATAACATAAATGCCTGCGCTGTTTGCCCAGTCCATCATATTTTTTGCTATTTGAACGTGTTTATCGCCAATGGCAGCACGAACAAGGCTCGCTCCCCAGTTGTTTGCCAAATCGGAAACAACTTGTTGGGTGTAAAACGGATTGCCGGGCTGATTGCCATTCCACGGACCATTGTACCAATATAAACTCATTCCGCGCAAAACAACTTCATTATTGTCTTTATTCAAAATTTTGCCATTGCTCACTTTGAGCTTGCCGTGCGTGGTTGTGAAATTAGCCGCATTGCACAAGGAAAAAACAGCTAAAATGAATATGAGAGATTTTTTTAGCATCAAAACCTCCCGTTAAAGAGCATAGTGTAAATCAACTGCAAACTGCTGCTGTAGTAACTGCTCAAAGTGGTGTTATAAACCGTGTTGAAAGATCTCTCGTTGCAGTCGTTTAGCCACCCCTGATTGGCAGAATTTCCCATGCCCAAAGTGCATAAGCTAATCCAGCGCTGTACACCAGCAGTTACGGAACCTTGTTTGCCGCCTGTGTAACTGTAAAAATTTTTCAAATCGTTGCTGGTGTTCACGCCTGCGGAGCGCAAAAAGCTAAAGCCTTTGTCTAGCATTGCTTTTGCTCTGGAATCTCCATACCAATGATAATACCAGGCTATGCGCCAAGGAATGCGCACAGATTCTTTGTAATATGCCTCATAAGAATTTAACTTTGTGCCATCGCTTGCGGTTAGCGCATCGCTTGAGCCGTTCTCCGGATTTTTGGGAACACCGCTAGGATCACTCCAGTCTGGCCACAAACCATCCCCTGCATTTTGCACCTTTTCCATATAGCTCAAATTTGCATCTAGCACGGCATTCCAGTCGCGGTTTTTATCGTATTTTGCAAGAGTTTTAAGGGCTGCCAAAGAAAAATAACTTATATTGTGAAAAATTCCATTTTTTATTAAAGGGTCGCTATACTGTGCTGGCAAAATCAGTTTTGAATTGGATTCCACTTCCCATTCATAAATGCTTGCGCCTATATCTATGGCATCGTTTAAGTAGCTTTGGTTATTTGTTTTTCTGTAGGCTATAAATAGAGAGGCGAGAATATCTAAATCGGCATCTGTTGCGGAACCACCCGAAGCTGTTGTGAAACCATCTATATTCCATCTCATAAGGGCGGTGTTTTTTATGCGAAAAGCCTTGCTATAAGCGAGCAATTTATTGAAACGTCCCCAGTCTTCCATTAAACTTGTTGCAAGCATTCCATAGCCAATTGCTTCTGAACAAGTGCGGCTGCCATTGTTGTAACCATCGAATGCGGCTTTTATTCGAGCAGAGCCAATGGCTCCCGCTGGTGAAAAAGCTGGGTCTGCGTCGTCTGCTTCAAAGGTTATGTAATAGGTGTTAATCCATTTGTTATACATTTCTTCTATTTTGCTTGAATTTTGGTTGGTTGCAAGCACAGCATAAGAACCTATTTCTATATCGCCTCCCGAACCGCTATTTGAACTATTATTTGAGCTGCTGCTTGAATTGCTATTTAAACTGCTAGATGATGTAGTTGGAGCATTGCCTGAGCTGCTAGAGCTGGGTTCATCTGGCTCGCTAGAAGAACTGCTGCCGGTTGAATCCCCATCCCCATTATTGCAAGCAAAAAGCAAAATAATAAAAATAAACAATACCGCTTTTTTCATAAAAATCTCCAATATAATAATATATAAATATTTAACGCAATAAGAACAAAAAAACGCCTTTTTTGAAAAATATACGTTTTTGAGTGATTTTTCTATATTAAACCCATACACTTACCGGAGGTTTTTTATGCTCAAAAAATTAATTGCCGCAAGCGCAGCGTTTGCGTTTTTTGCTTGTTCCAACCCTGACGATGGCAACAACCCAAGTTCCTCTTCTCAATCTGTCACTAATCAATCCAGTTCTGGAACATCTAGCTCTAGCGAACCACAAGAACCTACTATGGAAGAGGTCAAAATTTTAATAGCGAGTTTTAACAGCGTTAAATCCGCTGTTTTTGGTACTTGGGGCTATGGTTATACTTTAAAAGACGGAGCAAAAGAAAATTTAACGCAATTTTGGCTAGACGACCCTGACTGCCCAACAACATCACAAAACAAAAATCCTCCTGATAAATGCGAAAAAGATAAAACAAATGCCATTCTGCAAAATAAATTGACAAACAGGGATTCAGATCTGCACTATAAAGTTGACGGCATAGGAACATATCCAAACTTTAGACTTGAATTAACTGGGTACAAATTAACAGGAGAGGGTGACCAAGCAGCTCTGGGGCTAAATGTCGGAGACGATGAAAGCAAAAACATCGGGCAAACGGACAATCACAAAATTGACGGAGCAATAGCCTTTACCTACACGCATAAGGGTGGAGCACATATATTCCGCGCCGCTGCAAGCGATGATGATTTTTGGTATAAAAATATTCCGGCTTCCACAGATGAAACTGAAGTGAAAGTTTATGTAAGAGATTTAGAAGGAATGGGTTCAAAAGACGAAACTCCCTTTGTTCTTACAGAAGTTTCAAAATTCCTTTGGGTTGTGGAATATGATGCAGCAGGAACAAACCAAGGCACGCTTATGATAGATGATTTCAATGCGGTTGTGGAAAGGGCTGTAGAAGAATAAAGTCTCTAATAGCAATAAAAAAGCCTCCGTTTTGCAACGGAGGCTTTTTGCTTTTACGAACTAATTATTTAAGCATAATTTTGTTCACATATCCCATGGAAGGAACGCGAACCATATAAACGCCAGTGGGCAAATTGCCGAGGTTTATTTTGCCAGAAGGATCCAAAGTTTGATTTGCAACAATTGCGCCGTGCAGGTTCAAAATCTGAACATTAGCAGTTTTGCCAAAGCCAGAGAGAGAAAGAGAACGACCAGCCAAGCTCATAGCTATGCCATTAGCTTTGCCAACGTTAGCAACTTTGGATGGACCTTTTGTATCGCATTCGCCTGCCCAGCCAAGTTGATAAAGAGAGAAGGTACCTTCTTTATCTTTTCCATTGTAGCGTATTTTAACGCTTACAGCCTCATTTTGAGCCTTGCTAATAGGAAAATTATTTGGTTTTGACCAAGCATCTTGTTTAAACTTGCTCCAAGTGAGATCGAGTACCGTTTTAGAAGATGCAGGTTGGATTGGGGCGTACCAAGCATCCCACCTAGCATTCCCACTGCCGCTTTCATCCCAACCTAGCACAAATTCCATAGCGTCTCCGGTTAGGGTATATGTTATGCAATAACCACCTTTGCTTGATATGTTCACGGTGTTAGTGGCAGAACCATCCCATCTATCGCCGGCATTTTCCTGTTTATGATTGAAACCTATGCCAGCTCCAGGATCGTCTGATGCGTCCATAGTGGTTGCTTTGACTTCAAGGGCATTTTCTATAAAAAATGAACCATCATCTTTATCTGCAAGGGCAGTTCCAGGACCAAAATTAACAAAATCACCGTTGAGTTTAACTTCTACTTTTTCTGGCTGAGAGCCATCGTCATGATTGACGTAGCCAAACCACCAGCCACCAGCTTTTTCATAGCATGGGCTTTGATAGTCTTCATCAGGCGGATTTGCTGCCCAACAATCTACCACATTATCAGTTCTAACCTGCAAAGACGGAAAATCCTCTGAAACCTGCCACAAGCTTCCCCCTGCAAAAGCCATACCAGAGGCAGCAATCACTGCCAAACTAGCTTTTTGAAACTTATTCATAAAAAACTCCTCTAAAGAATGTTACGGTTATAATATACAAAAAAATTTCAAAAAATAGACAAAAAACGGACAAAAATGACAAAAAAACTGAAAAAAGTGTGATTTTGAGCGAAATTTTAGGGATAAGGGATATGAATATGAACAAGTCGCCACTTGATATTTAGTAATTTACTCATTATGAAAAACAGCCCCTCAAAAATCGCGCTTGCATCTGTGTTTTGCACAGCATTGCTTTTCTCTTGCAGCTCTGACAAGGAATCGTCCGGTTCCTCCAATCCTGAGTTTGATTCTTTGTGCAGGGAACTGCAGAAAGGATTGCAAATAGTGCTGAAAAAAGAGTCTATAGCTCCGGTAACTGTGTTAGATGTGATAATCCGCGATTTCCCTGCTACAGCTACATCTCTTCAACAGAGAGAGAACGATTCAAATAATGTCAGCAATTACTATGGCTTTCAACAATTTGACTACTCAAAAACTACTGCTCAAAAACAATGCAACCAATCGGGGAGTGCCACCACAGGCATGGTTAAAACAACCTTGTCTTACGATAAGGCTAATTGCCCAGCAAAATTCATACAAGGCTCAAACGGAGATCCAGATTATATCAGATACCGTTATTGCGCATATCCCATGCCTGCAAGCCCAGCTCCATCCAGAATGTGCTATGGAGAACAATTGGATACCTGGTACACAGGGTTCACAAATACCGAAACCAAAAAAATCTTTTTAGATTCCATACCCTTAAAATACAACGAAAGTACTAGACTTTACTCAATAGATACCACAGGATATTTCCCATTGGATAAATATCCCGATGAACAGACTTTTGGCAAGCAGGTTTCAAACCATAATTATAGCTTCACGGTTGCAGCCTCGGCGGAATTTAGATATGTGCGAGGCAATAATGATAACTTTTTCTTTCTAGGCGATGATGATATGTGGGTTTTCATAGATGGACAATTGGTTATGGATTTAGGCGGTGTTCATCAGCCACTGGGAGATTCCTTTTACGTAAACGACATAGCCAATGAGAGAAATTGGAAAGATAGCTCCATGCATTCAATCAACTTTTTTTATGCGGAAAGGCAAACCAATTCATCAAATTTAAAGCTCACTTTCTCGCTTACCGATCTGTCGCCTTCAATCAACAGTGCTCCTGAAATTTTAAGGGCAGAAACAAATACAAATAGTGAAACAGTGATCTGGGTAAATACTAGGTTAGATATGTCTTCCATAGAGAAATTCATTGGCACTGACCAATTCCCCATTATAATAAAAACATTTAATCCGGCTAACATAAATGGCTACAAACTTTCAAGCATATCCTATATACGCTCCGATGGACAAAACGGGTATATGTACGCAATAACTGGAGGTGTGTGCAACGTTCAAGATTGTACATTGTCAATAGGTCGTGGCGATTCCCTTTCTTTTAACGTAAAATCTGGCGATAATGTCTCTTTGCCAAGCGACAGTTGGTATGTGAAATCCTTATCAGGGATAGAAGCCACGCAAATATCTTGGGCACCTAACAGAACGCAACAGCCACTACCGGAATTCAAGCCGAACCCTGAACCCAATCCTATTAACCTTACATTTGATATGGATAACTGGTTCACAGGGAACCCTAACGAAGGCAGTTGCGATGTTTGTTCCATGTTGCCCAACGGCGGCAGATTCCCGAACATTAACCAAATTTGGGATCCAGTAGAAGGAAAAATGGTTCCGCTTCCCCTCGCAAATACCACGGTTCACGGCTTTGGGCAAAGAGGAACTCCTATTCCTCCGCAAAGAGCAGGCGAATTAATTTTAACGGCTTTCCCCAATGCAAGCAGCACGGTGAATACCATAAAGGGTCAAATGACTTATGAGCAATGGATGCAAGACGAAGAACTGCAAAGACTTTTCGGTTTGCCGCCGGAGCCTAGCCAATTCGGGCTTTATGGAATAGCAGATCCAAAAAAACAAGCACCAGACGGAGGATATCAGTTTGTTAAAAATGGCTTTCCAAATGAAAGCTCTGTGGGCGGCAATGGGCAAATTGCCCCAACTCGCTGCTTTGCAGACAGAACCATAGCAAACGAACCTCGCATAAATTGCTTGAACTTCAGCTTGCTGTCAACACAACCTTTCCAACTTTGGGTTACTATTTACGATCGACATGGAAATATTGTGACCCAGTACAACGAAACCATTAACGAAAGAGAATTCCGCAGCGTTGTGCAGGGACCAAATTATGTTGATCCCGATGTTTCAAAGATAAGACCAGATGGTACTTCATGCGCAGCTCCAACTTCTAGCAATTACGGACAAACAAATGTTTTGACGACAAACGGCTTGGTAAAGGTAAATGTTAATATTTATCCCTTCTCCAAAGATGGCAAACCTTTTAGCAATGGCACTTATACAGCAAAGATAGACAGAGTTGATTTTCCTTATGAAGGCTGCTTGAACAATGAAGGTCAGTCAGTACACATGTTATTCCCATATATGTGCAATCACGCTGAAGTTAAATTTGAGTGGAAACCGATAAAGTGAGTATCAAGCTCCTCTATTGAATCTGCAATATCCCCTCCGCTGGAAAAATAAATTCCATCGGAGTTTTCCTCATTTACGCCTCTTATAAAGATATAATAAGCACCGCCAAATTTTTCTTTGAAGTTGAAGTTTTCACGAGTTTGCTCTAGCCAGCGTTTTAATGCTCCGGCGTAAATGTAGTATTGCAAATGATAAGCGCTGTGCCTCATGGCTTCTTCCATTCCCGCTTTTGAAAAATCGCCGAGGTTGTTCGATTTCCAGTCCAAAATATAATATTTTCCGTCTTTGCCCAAAAATACCAAATCCATTGCACCTTTTATGTATTTTGCGAGTAGTTCTTCCTTTTCAAAATCCAGGATTTTTTCTTTCATTATCTCCTTTATTTTTTTCAAATCCAAATTCTCCGCTTTCATAAAAAAGCCCAATTCCGCTGCTCTGTTGCTCGCATCTATTTCGCATAGCTTTCCGGCTTCGCCCAAGTTTTTGTTTAAAATTACCTTAACCTGCTTTTCAACCCAGGCAATTCTTTTCTCTCCTTCATCCGTATTTTTGGAAAATTCCTTGAATCCGCCTAGTTTGCGTTCCACCAAAGAGCGAATTTCTTTTTCGCTTGCGTTAAAATCCACATTCTCAAAAATACTGTGCAAAAGAGTTCCCATCGCTTTGCCTGCCGGAATTTTTATTTCCATTTCCTGCAATATATGAGCATGGTCTTTATGCTCCAAGTTTTGCGAAATCGCTGTGAAACTTGTCTGTTGCCAAGCCGGAGTTATTTGAAAATCCATTGACTTGGGCGGTTTAAACTGCTCGGCATTTTTTTCTTCCAATTTCAAGGGAGGGCTTTTTGGATATTCAATACCCTCAAAACTCTCCACTATCTGTATATTCTCATCTTCCAAAATTCTGCCGCAAATTTTTTGCCCAGCAGAATAGATTTCATTTTTATTCAATTTTTTCTTATGAGCATTCACTATATATAACCTGTAAATGGGGCGCGTAACCGCCACATAAAAATTCCTCGCAGATTCTTCCAAAAGTTCATTTTGCTCTTTTAGCTTTGCATTATTCTCGTCTATTTTTCTGCCAGAGATTGCATATTCCACAATAATATCATTTTCGCTATGGTAAATTGGCGGAGTTTTTTCATAAACTGGCAAATTTCTCATTTCTCCGGCAAGCATTATGTCTGGAACAAAAACTATGGGGAATTGCAAGCCTTTTGAGGTATGAATTGTCATAATTTGAACAGCATCATCATCTGTTTCCAGTTTTTCCTCGCTTTCTTCTCCCTCGCCGTTTTTTATTAATTCTGCAAATCTCCTGAGCATTTTTTCTGGAACCCTGCCAAAGAACGTTTCTTCTTCATTCAAAATCCATATAAGCTGCCTTAAATTTGTTGTGTTTCGCTCTCCATTTTCTGCGTTCAATATTTTTCCCCAAATGTTATTTGAGTCAAAAAATGAGTTTATAGCCCGCATAATTCCATAGCGTTTCCATATATCAAAAGCATCTGCAAAAGGTTTTATGTCTTCTGTGGATAATTCTTTTGTATCCATCAATGCCGCTTTTATTTGGCTCTCCTTTTGATAGTGCACAAAAGCCGTCAATAAACGCATAATATAATCCGCCGCCTCGCTTTTGAATACGCTATCTGAGCGGCGAATAATTGCCGGAATGTTTTTCTCGCTTTTTCTAAGAGCATCTCTATATTTTTTTGCATCACCATTTGTCCTAGTTAAAATTGCTATATCCTGAGCCTTTATCTTTCTAGTTTTTTCCGTATCTTTATCAAATATTTCCGTATTGGTTTCGTGCAGCAGGCGAGTTATTTCCTGAATGATTTCCTGTTTAATGGGATTGAGCTGATTTTTATTTTCATATTCTGCATCTCGCACCACAAGCGGTTTTTGCTCTTTGCCATTTATTGTGAGTTCGGGCAAATTTTTCCCTGGCTCAACATTTATGTATTCTATATCTCCGTTTTCAAAAGGATTCTCTATATTGAAAATTTTATTCAATGCGCATAATAATCTTTTTTGCGAGCGGAAATTTTTTTCTAAGGTATATTGGTGTTTTGATTCTTTTTTTGCAAATAAGTAGGCATAAATATCTCCGCCTCTAAATCTGTAAATAGCCTGCTTGGGGTCTCCAATCATAAAAAATGGCTTGCCCTCAAATAGATAGCTGAATATTTTGAACTGCATTTTATCTGTGTCTTGAAATTCGTCCACCAAAATAGCTTCATATTTTTTTTGCACAGCTTTAAAAAGTATTTTTTCATGGTCTTCTTCCACAGCTTTATAGGCATTTATTATTAAATCGTCAAAACCCATAACTTTTAATTTTTTCTTTTCTGCCCTCAATGCTTCCAAAAATTCCTTTGCCATTTTATGCTGCAACTCCGCAACCAGATTGTCGCCATTCGCTTCAAGGTTCTTATTTTTGCATTTTATTTTTGCATCGGGGAAATTGATGACATTTTCTATTCCGGTTTTTAAAATTTCTGGAGAAAATTTTTGGGGCAAATTTTTTATCTCTGCATCTTTCAGTTTTTCAATTTCCCTCCGCCAAAAATCCGCTACTACCCTATTCTCTATGTCTTTTTGATTTGTAATAATTTCCATTTCTTCAAAATTTCCAATTTCAAAGGCAAACTCGCTGAGCAGCCTTTTGCAAAAGCCGTGAATGGTGAAAACGGGCATTTCGTCTATGCGGGCAATGGCATCTAATAAGTTTGCTTTTTGTGGCAAAGTTAATTTTTCGCTATTGTTTGAGGCATATTCTCTAATCCTTTCCGATGTGTTTTTTTTAAGTTCTGCGGTTGCGGCTTCCGTAAAAGTTATCAGAACTATTTTTTCTATCGGTAAATTATTTTCCAAAAGCAGGCGAATCACAATCAAACCTATGGTATATGTTTTGCCTGTGCCAGCACTCGCCTCAATGAGAACTTTTTTGTCTAAGGGCAGAATCTCAATATTTTCCAATGGCTTCATTTTTGTTTCTCCTCAATCCAAACTTTTGTTTTTTTCCCCTTCACTTCCTTAACAAATCTTGGCACCAAATAACCAGGCAAATTTTCCTTTAATTCCCTGAAAATGGATTGGGCTTGCTTCATTGGAACTTCAAAATGCGCTGTGCCCTCTGCTTTGTCCAATTGGTGCAAATAATATGGCAAAACTCCTTGGGAAAATAATTTTTCAAAGAGCTTTGTTAAAATTTTTGCATTATCGTTTATGCCTTTTAAGAGCACGCTTTGGCTCAGAACAACAATGCCCATTTTTGCAAGGCTGCGAAAAATCTTCTCGGATTTTTTATCCAATTCATTTGGATGATTCACGTGCACCACGAAAATCAAACGTTGGTCCATCTGTTTGAACAAATTCAGCAATGCCTGCGTAAAGCGGCTTGGCAAAGCCACAGGCAAACGAGTGTGAATGCGAATTCTTATGTTTTTTGGAATGGCTTTGAAAATTGCTTGCAAGTCATTGCTGCCTAGCATCAAGGGATCGCCGCCGCTCAAAATAACTTCTTTTATGCTTTTGTCTTCTTTCAAAATTTTGTGCAGTTTGGCAGGCAAATTCTGGACTTTTTTCTTTTCAATGTTTTTTCTAAAACAAAATCTGCAATGCAAAGCACATTCGTTGCTCGCCATAACCAATACCCGTCCTTTGTATTTTTGCAATATTCCGCTTTCTCTTTCCGCTTCTTTATCTCCTGTGGGGTCGCGCACAAAACCATTTGCTTTAATGTTTTCTTTTTTTGAAAATTTAACCTGCATTTTAAGCGGGCAGTTTTTGCCAACTGCAAATTTAGAGGCAAAGCAAGCGGAAATTTTTTCGGGGAATTGCATTTATTCTGGGTAAATATCGTCAAAGCAGGCACAACAAAAATCATCTGGCAATCCGGTGCATTCTCGCATTCCATTTACGCTCAAATAACCGAGGCTATCCACGCCCAGCATTTTTGCCACCTCCGCAGGCGCTAGTGCGCTTGCAATCAATTCCGCTGGGCTTGGGAAATCCATTCCATAGTTGCACGGGTGTTCAACGGGCGGGCTTGCAACGCGAATGTGGACTTCTCTTGCTCCCGCATTTCTTATCATTTTGCAGAGAATTTTCAGCGTTGTTCCGCGAACAATGGAATCATCCACCAAGCACACTCTTCTATCTTTTAGCACTCCGTTTATGGTGTTGAATTTGAGTTTCACCCTTTGCTCGCGAACATTTTGAGAAGGGTCTATGAATGTTTTGCCAAGATAATGGTTTCTCAAAAGCCCTATTTCAAATCTAATCCCGCTTTCTTGCGCATAGCCAAGCGCGGCGGTTGTGGAACTATCGGGGCAGGGAATAACTATGTCTGCATCTACCGGGTGTTCTTCTGCCAGTTTTTTTCCCATTTTTCTGCGAATCTTGTCTGCGCTTTGCTCATAAATCCTGCTGTCGGGGCGGGCATAATAAACAAATTCAAAAATGCAATAAGCTCTTCGGTCTTTTTGGAGTAGTTGCTCGGAATGTATTCCGTCTTTGTTTACAATCAAAAATTCGCCGGGATGAATATCTTTAACATAATCAACTCCCAATAAATCAAATGCGCAAGATTCGCTTGCAAAAAACCACGAATCATTTTTTTTGCCCATGCAAAGCGGCCTAAACCCAAAGCCATCTCTTGCAACGTACATGGAATCTGGAGTTAAAAACAAAGCGCAAAAACTGCCTTTGAATTTCTTCACGGCTATGCGAATTGCATCTGTAAGGTTATCCGCTTTGGTACGTGAAATTTCGTGCAAAATAACTTCGGCTGGGGAATTGCTTTGGAAAATATGCCCGCTTTCTCCCATTTCTGCACGAAGTTCGCCAGCATTGATTATATTGCCGTTAAGCACCACCGCCAAAAAACCCCACTTGCAAGTCACAAGCATTGGCTGTGCATTTGCAAGCGTACGGCTGCCCATAACACTGGACCTTACGTGACCTATTGCCGCAATGCAGTTTTCGGCAATTTCGTCTAATTTGCCGTCTTGCACAAATCCTGCTACCAAGCCCATTGCTTTGCGCACACGAACCTTTTCGCCATTTGCGGCAGCAATGCCTGTGCTATCTTGCCCCCTGTGTTGCAAAGCATAAAGACCTGTGGACACATTGCGAACAATATTCACTCCATTGTATATTCCCATTATTCCGCTTTCTTCATTAAGATCGCCTATCATTTTTTCCTCTTTTTTCCAAATCCGTTTTCTGTGCCGTGATAAAGCCTAACCATATTTGCCTTGTGTTTGACAATTACAAAAATTGCCACAATCTGAGATAAAACCAGAACGTAAATATTCATTCCCTTACAATCGTATGCAAAAAAAACCGCTGAAAGCACGGAGAGCAAAGCGCAAGCCCCAATGCTTGCCACAGATACATATTTTGTTGCCGCAAACAAAAGCCCCCAAAAGGCAAAACAGGTGAGAGCCAGCACCGGCTGCAAGGCGAGGAACACGCCGAGCGTGGTTAAAACTCCCTTTCCGCCCTTGAACCTTGCCAGGCAGGTAAAGCTATGCCCCAAAACAACAAGCATTCCAGCAGTAACCGGAAGCCACGAATAAACCTCTGGTGTACCATTTAATTGCATTGCTATAAAAGGAGCAAAAAAACCTTTTGCCAAATCAACCGCAATAACAGGCAGGGCAGGTTTCCACCCCAAAACCCTGAATACATTCGTCAATCCAGCATTTTTGCTGCCGTATTCTCTTATATCTATTTTCTTATAAATTTTTGCAACCCAAACCGCTGTTGGTATTGAGCCTAGCAAATAAGCTATGGGTAGGGAGAGAAGAGGATACATTGAACTTTACCTCACCGCAATGCGCACTACTTTATGTTCATTGCCAAACGATATTTTTGCAATATATATCCCGCGTGGCAGATGATTTAGCGATACATTATAAACTCCACCTGCAAAGTTGTAATTTGCCACGTTCTTGCCCCCAGCGTTATATATCCTAATTGCAGTATTAGTTGCTGCCGTTAAATTTATGCCATTTTTAATAGGAATAACTTTATTGCCACTTGCAATTTGTGGCGAAAGCGATGCTGGCGGTTCTGGCGGTTCTGTTGCCGCAACAACAAAATTCAACGGAACTTTAAGCGTGAACGCAGAGCCTTGTTTTGCGCCGCTGAGAATAAGCGTGTCGCGGTATGGAGTAGGAATTTGAATCCTGATAGTAGTGTCGCGCTTGGTTTTAACAACAATAATTGAGTCGCGGGATGGGGATAAGTATGGAATCATCCTAATCTTGATAGTAGTGTCGCGGCTGGTTCTAACACTAATAGTTGAGTCGCGAGTTGGGGATATGGCAAGTCCGCTTTTTGGTTTTACGCCTACTGCCGCAAGATATCCGCCTTTGCCTGTTGGCGTTTGGTTTGGATTTGATGTTATTTCAAAATCCGAAGACGAACCTTTCTGAAGGCTTGCCGACAGATTGCTCATTTCGCCGTAAGAAACCAACGTGACAGCACTCGGAGACACTTGCGAATAATTGTAGCCCCTTGCCCTGAAGTTCTTTATGCGTGGGCGGGCATTTACTTTATTATATTCCGTCTTTAAAAATGTCAATCTTCCGTCAAAGAAACTCGTCATGGTATTAATGGCTGACGTTAAGTCTTTGGGGTCTTTGAACGTCCTTTCTATTCCATCTATAAAGCTCCGCATTGATTCTATTTGCGTCAGTTTCTCATTCCAAATCTCTATGTATCTAACAAGAAACTCAGGGTCGTCAAAGAAGCGAGCGAGCCAGGGATGAACCATATATGGGAACTGAGTCGGTCCCATAGTAGCCCCTCCCTGCGTGCCGGAAAGAAAACTCCAGTTAAGATCCCACAGCGGACCTGCGCCTATTTTACCGCCCTTGTCCTTATAGAGAAAAAAGCTTCCTATATGATCTCCGGTTTCTGTGCCTTTACGGAAGATGTCAATATTTTGTATAATTGTTTGCACCAAAAAATATTTAATGAATGTCTCAGCATCAACCAAATCACGGTAGCCGTTTTCTGGAAAATCATAGGAACTCATTAAATCGGCGATCCAGTTCAAATCATTTTTCACAAAATCATAGCGGGGGTCAAGAGAGTCTGCGTCTGCAAACTCAGGGCTTTTGACAAGCACCGGTAAATAGTAGCTTCTTGTGTGAAATTTTATAGGCTCGTCTTCTGGGTAATAGCGATCCAGTTCAATAAACCAACCTTCTTTCAAGTGAACCTTTGGCCTTCCGGGGGCACCTATATATGCCGGGTCTGCCTGCCTGTGTTCAGTAAAAATATACTTGCCTGAATTGCCGTTGTTTATATAAACCTCAACAGGATTATATGAGCATGTATATAGCAAGTCCAATCGTTTGCCGAGTTCAAGCCCAAAAGCGTTTTTATCTGGGTCGGCGTTCAGCAATACCCAGTTTCTCGCTGCGGGAAGCCCAAAAGGCTGCTGTTGCTTATCTTTCTTGAATCTGATGCGATAAGGGTTGCGATATCTAGTTCCATCTGGCAGAGCGGGAGTGATGGCATTCCACATAGCATTCCAAGAGGAATTTCCTCTGCCCCTGATCTGCTGACTGTCGAGAGCAGGAATGTTATTTTGCGGATTGCTGGGGTCAGTTAAAGAAAACGTCATAGTTACATAATCTTCTTTGCTTGTAATAGCTTTGCCATCGTCCGTATTAATGTCGATTCTTGGCAATACAGCAGCCTGCGCAAATACCATCTGCTGGAGAACGGCTATTATCCCCAACAACTTGCAGAAACTTTTTGTATTTATAAGCATATATTTAACCCCTAGTTTAAATATAGTAAAATAAGTCCCAAAAATTTCTACCTTACCTGCTATATGAGAATAGCCCTTGAACTTGTGCCAAAAACGCTGGATTCTTTTTTGGAGGAGTCTAAAACGCATATAAACAATTTTCCAAAAATAGTCGGTATAAACATTCCTGAGCTTCGCAGTGTTGAAATAAAGAGTTTTGAGGCTTCTGAGCATTTGCTCAAAAATTCCGTGCCGGCAATTCCACATTTTAGATTGATAGACCGTACCTTGGAGAATTTGGAGAATTTAATTGAAAAACTCATTTCCGTTGGCTTAAAACAAACGCTTTTGATAAGCGGCGACCCACCCCTTGACCCCCAAGGCTTTGTCCCTAGCGGCATAAAAGCACCGCAGGCAATAAAGCATATAAAAACAAAATTTCCTGAGTTAAAAGTTTATGCCGGGCAAGACCCTCACCGCCAGTCTTTTAAAAAAGAATTGGACTACTGCAAAGAAAAGCTGGATTGCGGAGCAGACGGTTTTTTTACGCAGCCTTATTTTTCAGAAGGCTTGCTCAACCAGTGGCTTGAGCATTTGCCAAATACAGAAATGTGGATAGGGTTAAGCCCTGTTACGGTAAAAAGCCGCAATTACTGGGAAACAGTCAATCAAGTGGTTTTTCCGCCAAATTTCAAATTTGATTTGGAAGGGAATTGCATAGTTGACAGGCGGCTCTTAACCCTTATAGAAGCCGCAGGGAAAGACGCTTACTTAATGCCTTTCACAACTTCCACAAGCAAATATTTGAATGCTCTGAGAATGTTTTGAGAATCACCCGTAAAAACTTCTTTTATCCGGTGCTTTGAGGTAATTTTTTATAACCCCGACATTGTGGTGGAATTCAACGGATTCCTTGCGCAGGGAATTTAGATGCACTTGTATTATTTTTTGGATAGCCACATTCTGTTTGACAAATAATGGCGACATATCTTGAACCGAGCGTATTTTTTCGCTCAAAAAGGCTTTGTCTGCTGATGTTATGGAAGGGTCTTTTTCGAGTGTTTCATAATTGCTGCTTATGGCGTTGAGTTCCTGAATTGCAGTTCTGGTGGCACGCCCCCTGTCTTCTGTGTATTGAGTAAGCTCTGTTGCATAAGCATCCATTCCAATGTCTGTAGGAGATAAAGCTCTTATTTTTTCGCCGTAGTCAAGAACATTTTGGCAAAGTTGCATTGCGGTATCTATTCTTGAAGACAAAGATTTTGCTTCTTGGTTCATAATGACCTCTAACTATCCCACCATGCTAACATAGCTGCGTGGAGTTCCTGTCGCTAACTTATTAGAAAACGCTCTGTCTTGGCGAACCTGCCCAAGGGCTTTTTGCCAAGATTCCCTAAGCTGCCCCATCATATCTGAAACTTCCGTGAAGTTTTTGGCAATGTTTTTCATATTGCCTTCGTGAATGTGATGGCTGTAAAAATCGTAAAGTCTCCAAAGATTTTTTGCTATATCGCCGCCTTTTTCCATATCCAAAGAAGTCATAAGCTCGCTTATTCCGGCTTCTACCTTGTGGCAGGCTTCTGCCTTGCGGGCAAACTGGCCAGCTTCCAGAGCCTCCTTGGCTACGCCGCACCATTTTATGCAATGGTCGTAGATCATTATGATCAACTGCCCACGGTCGGCGGTTTCAACGGAGGCTTGGCGATATTGTCCGAGACCTGAATTAGCGTAAGTTGCGTTTTGCATATAAAATCCTTGGTTAATGGTTACTTTTTACTATTGTTGTTCATTGAGCTAATGGCAGATAACATATTTGCACTTTGAGACTGCAAACTGCTCATGCTTTTTTCAAGCGCTGTGAACTGCTTTATTAGCCTAGCCTCATAATTATCTACTCTCAACTGCAATTGGTCAACTCTCTTTTGAATATCATCTATTCTATCTTGATATTTATCCTTTGATTGCTTGATGTATCCATCAACCCATTCATTCTTTTGGTTGTAATAACCGGTTTTTGCATGTTCCACAAAGGTTGAAAGTTGTCCGGCAATTCCGCGCACAAAGGTAACTGTGGCATCGCCAGCTCCGCTTGGAAGTTCAATGGAAAGTCCTTTCTTGGTAGTGAAAATATTGTTGCCAACCCAAGTACCTTCAACTTCTTTGCCGTTTAAAGTCCAGGTAAGCTTTTGGCTATCATATTTATATACGCCAGCTTCGGAATCTTTGGTAAAGCGGCCAACGCTGAACCCGGGGGTATCGCTAAAGCCGCCAGATGTGAATAGCTTGCGCACTCCTTCAAAGTCTGCATTTAGAGCTTTGGTCAATTTTTCTTTGTCCACTTCGTAATATCCCTCTTTGCTTGCGACTATGCCAACGCGGGATGCCGCTGAATAAGAGGTTTTGTAGCCGTTGTTGAGCATACCGGATATTTCGTTTATTGTGCTGGAGAACATGCTTCTTAAATTTTCGCGCAAGCTAGAAATGCCAGCATCTCCTGTAAATGGACCAACTACGCGATTGCTCACTTTTTTGCCCGATTTATCGGTTTCTTCCACTACCTCAGCTTTTGCGTTTCCGTCTATGAATTTCAACAATTCGTTGAATTCTTCAACAAATTCGCTTATTTTATCTGCAAGACCACTTAGGTCAGCTTCTAAAGAAACTTTTATGACCTTATCTGGGTCTGCCTTTTTTAGCGTGAAAGTGGTGCCCGCTATGGTTTTGTCGTCGTCGTTGCTCTGCGAGGTAATTGACATTCCGTCTAAGGTATAGAAAGCATTTTGCCCTGCGGTTATGATATTTGCCTCGTTAAAAACATTGTGGTTTGCCAAAGTACCCATGTCTTTTTTGACAATAATAGCAGCATCATCACGCGTTAGATCTTCATCTAATTTATTAAACGTTCCCAATTGAATTTTAACTTCTTGCAAGTAGGTTTTATAAGTTCTTTCTGTGGCGACAAGATTTGGGTCTCCGCTAGATAGGTCATTATTGCTGTTAAAATTTTGGTCGTCTGCCAATTTTCCTTCTATAACTATTTCTCCAGAACTATTGAGCTTGGCTTCGAAATTTGCGCCAGAAGCTGTCAAGGAATAATTTATTTCATTCAAAACTTCCTTTATGGTTTTTGGAGAATTATCAGGTTTGAACAATTCAAATGTAACCCATCCCCCACCAACAGGATCTCCGTTTCCATCAACACGTCCACAGTTATTGGGCAAATAAATGCCTATTTTATCGCCAGGGTCTAAATTGTTTTTATTTAGAACGGTATTCAGCTCTTTGAAAGTGGTTGCTTCTGTAGCTGGACCGCCGCCGATAACAGTCAGGGCACTTCCAGAAGTCGCTTTTTGCGTTGAGTAATTAACAAAACCTAGATCACAAAAAAGGTTCGTTCCCTCTTTTTCTTCTATAGAAAATCCATTTGTTCCTGAATCCACAGAAGTTAAAACTATGCGGTTATCGCCGTTTGACATTGACATTATACTGGCTTTAACGCCTGCGCCTTCTGCGGAATTTATTTTATTTACAATGTCTTTTAAAGTGTCGGTTGAGTTTATGACTATATCAACAGATTTTTTGGGGTCGGTTTTTTGCGCGGCTTTGCTAGTTGACAAAGTTACGGTAACGGGATTGCCATTATTTATCAGTCCGAGTTCAGACATCGATTTGTTTACCGCATTATAAGAATTGGAAGCAACTTTTAGCGTGCTTGCAAGCTGTTTAACAACTAATTCATATTGACCTGCCGTTGCGCCTTCGCCTCCAGATACAGTGGCATATTCTTCGTAATTTGAAGTTGATTTGAATAAATTGAAATCTTTTGGTAATTCAAGACCCTTTGCCTTGGTTTGTATGCTCAAAAGCTTGGTTTCAAGCTCTTTGAACTTATCCAGCGTGTTTTGGGCATTATCTTTTTTCTTGACTTCGCGCGTGACCTTAGCCTGCTCAAGTGCCGTGAGCTGCGCTATTATATTGTTAGTGTCCAACCCGGACGCTAAACCACCTACTGACATTGCTGGCATAAAGAACCTCTCTTTCGTTAAATCTACACTTTATATCGGCACTATTAAATGAATCCTTTAGTTTTTAGCAAAAGAATGGACATTCAATAGTATATAAATAACGTGCAAAAATTGTGCCAATATCAAAACACATTCACCCTTTCCACCCCGTTGGAGTGCATAATGAAGATATAAGAATACTCCCCAGCGCCTATATCCAAAGGGTTTCTTATGCCAAGGGAGTCTAGGCTTATGGTTTTTCTCCAAACGGCATCATTGTCAAAAACGCCTATTTTTTTGCATTTTGTGTCTAAAAGATAAACTCCGTAATCGTTTGCGGCTATTCTATCTGCGGAGCAGAAGTTTTTTTCGTTGCCTGGGATAGAAGACATTGGCTCTCTATGGATTAATTCCCCGTTTATTGAATACATAGCGAGATTTTGAGGTTCTGCAACGTAATACTCGTTGTTGGTTGCCGCCAAAGCCAAAACGTTTTGGGAAGATATGCTGCCTCTTTTAGGGCAATTGGAGTTGGATATGTTCCAAATTTCCACCCCCGATTTGTTCCCAACGGCAAGCTCATTCCCGCTAATCGCAAAAAATCCATCTTTGGCGTAGCATTGTTCTTTATCGTCTTTGTTTTTTAAAACGGCTCCGTCTTGAACATAAAAATTATTATTTGCAAAAATAACATCTTTTGGAAACCCATTAAACCTATATGTATTTTCCAAATTAAAAGCACACTCGTATAAATTATCGCGCTTATAGGAATAAACATAAGAAAAATCATCCAAAATATAAAGTTCATTCCCATTATTTCCGGTTGCCATTTTAACTGCCCTGCCTGCATTAGGCAGAAATTCATCAAAAGAACAAGAAGTTCTCCCAACCTGCCCACCACCCCATTCGCCACCGCATCCGGCTAAGAGCAACGCTCCCAAAAAACCCAATATCCTCACCTTCAGCCCTTAGCTTTAAGCGGTTTCCACCAAGCTTCGTTTTCCACATACCACTTCACGGTTTCTGGAAGCCCTGTGCTGAATGTGTATCTCGGTTCCCAGCCGAGTTCTTTGCGAATGCGTGTGGCATCTATGGCGTAGCGCAAATCGTGCCCAAGCCTGTCTGTCACAAATTCAATTTTGGTTTCGTCCATTTTCATTATTTTAACGAGTTCTTTTGCAATATCTATGTTTTTCCACTCATTGCTTCCGCCAATATTGTATATCCTGCCAGATTCCCCCTTTTCAAGCGCAAGCAAAATTCCACGGCAATGGTCTTCAACGTGAAGCCAGTCGCGAATGTTGAGGCCCTTGCCATAAACAGGGATTTTTTTGCCCTGCATCAAGTTTGTGACCGCAAGAGGTATCAGTTTTTCTGGGAATTGGTAGGGTCCGTAGTTATTTGAGCAACGAGTGACAACAGTATCCAGCTTGTAGGTTTCGTGCCAAGCCCGCACCAGAAGGTCTGCGCCTGCTTTTGAGGCACTGTATGGGCTGTTGGCGGCAAGGGGAGTGTCTTCGGTAAAATATCCGGTGCTGCCGAGCGTTCCGTAAACCTCATCTGTGCTAACCTGCAAATGCCTTATGCCCTTTTCTTTTGCGTATTTAAGGAGATTTAATGTTCCCTCCACATTCGTGCGAATGAACACTCCCGGATTTTTTATGGAATTATCGACGTGCGATTCTGCCGCAAAATGCACAATGGCATCCGGCTTGCCTGGCAGCAAATCTCCCGCTGCGAAAATATCCTGTTCGCTTGTTATATCGCCTTTGAAAAACTTGTAATGTGGATTGTTTTCCACATCTTTTAAATTTTCTATGTTGCCAGCATAAGTTAAGGCATCCATATTGACTATGTTCCAATCCGGCTTTTCTCTCAAAATGAGCCGCACAAAATTTGTCCCTATAAACCCGCAGCAGCCTGTTGCTAGAATATTCATAAGGGGTAATGTAGAATTTTCTATATTAATTCTTAAATATCAATAGGGGGATATTATGGAGCGTTTTTTGATTTTTATCGCCGTTTTGGGTTCTTTTTTTATATTTGCCTGTCCAAGCAAAAATAGTTCGGAAGAACCTTCGTCATCTTCTGAAGTTTCATCTTCATCGGAGATTTCGTCCTCATCAGAGGGTTCGTCATCTTCTGAAATGCTTTCTTTGTCCAGCAGCAGTTCTGCTCAGGCAGCTAGTTCCAGCTCTGCAAGGAGTAGCAGTTCCGCTGTGGCAAGCAGTTCTTCTGTAGTAGCCAGTTCTAGCTCGGCAAAGAGTAGCAATTCTGTTGCGATAAGCAGTTCTTCTGCTATAGCCAGTTCTAGCTCTGCAAAGAGCAGTAGTTCCGTTGCGATAAGCAGCTCTTCTGCGGTGGCAGCAGATCCAAAAGATAATTTTCACATTTACCTAGCTTTTGGGCAGTCAAATATGGAAGGGCAAAATTGGAGCAATGGGCAATTGGCTTACGGGCAAGATGTATTGCCTACCAAATATAAGCAAAATGTGGACAAGCGTTTTCAGGTTATGACGGCGGTGGCTGGAACCTATAAACTCGCTAGCGGAACCGAAAAACGGGAGCAGGGACAATGGTACACAGCCGTGCCTCCGCTGCTGAGAAATACTCTTGGACTAAGCCCCGTAGATTATTTTGGCAGAACATTGGTTGAGGGAATCTCCGACCCCAACATAAAAGTAGGCGTTATAGCTGTTGCCGTTGCCGGAAGCGCTATAGAGGGTTTGGAAAAAGGAAATGGCGCCAATACTTATTTTAGCTCGCAACAAGATTTTATGAAGCAAATTGCCGCCATATACGACAACAATCCATACAACCGTTTACTAACACTTGCTAAAGAAGCACAAAAAGTCGGAGTCATCAAAGGTATTATAATGCATCAGGGAGAATCTGGCGCGGCAAGCGGAAATTGGGCGCAAAAGGTAAAAGGCATTTACGATAATTTGTTAAGCGATTTGGAGCTTCCTGCCAATTCAATACCATTCTTGGCTGGTCAGGCTTATGGTGGCAGCACTAGCAATAATAACGGAACTATTTCTGCTTTGTGCAATACGATGAGTGCAAATATAGCTGGTTCTGCAAATAAGGTTTGCCATGTAATTTCATCAAGCGGTTGCACATCTGGCGGAGATAATTTGCATTTCAGCTATGATGGCTATGAAAAGCTAGGCACGCGGTATGGTGAAAAAATGCTGGAGCTTCTGTATAGTAATTAATATTTCTAAATTATAGCCGTCAATGGCAAAAGTTGTTTCCCTCTTGGTTTTATTGCTCTCTGCCCTTGCTTTTGCAAGGGCTTCTGCTGTGATTACCCTGGAAATGCCCATTGGAGCGCGGCAGCTCGGCATGGGAGAGAGCGGAGTTGCTCTTGGAGACGATGGCAATTCGCTTTATTACAACCCCGCAGGCCTCGCATTTGGTCCCTTGGCAAATGAATGGGAATTGTCAAAAGAAGGTAAATTCACAGTTTTTGCCGCTCGCAACCGCAGAGGTTTTTTAACTCGCAATGAGGTTTGGGCAGGAACAATGGATGGTATTTTGCATTTTGACGGGCAGGTTTGGCGCAGAGACTTAGCCATTCCCATTGAAGGAAACGCAAAGCTCAAAGACGTTGTGCAAACTTTCATGGGCACGGAAGCTTCCCTGGATTCAATATCTAGCGTGGTGCGAGCGTATAATGGCATAAAAACATTGAGCGAAGAAGAATTGCTGGTTGATGTAAAAATTCCTTTTTCCGTAATGATTAAAGATACAGTCACAGCTTTGCTTTACGAAATGCGCACAGAAAAACTTTGGGTAGGAACAAGCAAGGGTTTGTTCCGCTTTGATGGCAGGGGTTTTAAAAATTTTGCCTCTGAATTTGGAGAACGAAGAATAACCGCCATTGCAAACCAAGGCGCAACTCTTTGGATAGGCACGGATAACGGCCTATTTGCTTACAGAAACGGAGTTTTTGAGCAAAGAGGCACGGTTTTGCCATCTCAAAAAATAACCTCAATAGCTTGGCACGAAATGCGCAAAGAACTTTATGTCGGGGTTGAAAACGCGGGCATAGCAAGGCTAATCCCAAAACAGAATGACGGCGATAAAGACAAATGGGGCGTATTTGCGCTTGAAGACGGCATTATGGATTTAAGCCCAAGGGCAATAGCCATAGACAGCTCCGGGCATATATGGGTTGCGCACAAAGAGGGGCTTTCGCATTTCAATTTGAGAAGGTGGGAACAGGTTCGTTTTGAAAAAAACGAGGTTCATAGCATAACTGTTTCTGAAAAGGGCGCTATTTGGATTGGCACAAACAAAGGCGTGTGGAGCTATTTGCCAGAATACGCAACCCCAAGCGGCCGCAAAAGCGAAACAGAAATGAACAGAACCGAAGACACTCAGGGGCAGTGGAACCATTACCATACGGGAAACGGGCTTGCTCACAACACGGTTTGGCATGTGCTTGCGCTTGGCAACGATTTATGGCTCAGCACGGGTGCAGGTGTTGAACGCTACCACGCGGCGCAAAACCAAGTCGCGTTTTTTTACGAAAAACTTTTGCCCGTTCTAAATATGCCAGACCTCTATCATCTATACACAGGAATAACTTTCCCGCTTGGCGACTGGGGAACCTGGGGTTTATTTGTGAATTTCATAAGCTTTGGGGAAACCTATGTTTCAAACGAATTTGACGATGATAAGAAAGGCAGTTCTTTCAGCAGTTCCGAGACGGTTATCGGCTTGAGCTATGGAACAAAGATAAACAAAAATTGGGGACTTGGCTTAAGTTTCAAATTTTTCTATTCCGCATTGAGCTCTGGAGCAGCATTGAATGAGCCAGATGCGGTAACTGCTAGCTATGCCGTTGATATTGGCGTTCTGGGGCGCGATTTGTTTGGCGTAAATGGTCTTAGGTTTGGCGCGGTGCTGGCAAATATTGGTCCTAATGTTTACTATGTGGATAAATCGAGCAACTATCCAATTCCTCTAACTTGGCGCTTTGGGATTTCTTACGATTTAGTAAAACTCCCCGACCATCGCATAACTTTGAACACAGATTACAACAAAACGGTTATCTATGAAAATGCTAGGGGAGAGGCAGAGCCTTTTTATATTTCGGCTTGGAAATCCTGGTTTTACCCAGAAACAACTATGCCTGGCGATAAAGGCAAAGACAAGTTCAAAAAATCTTTTCAAGAAGGCATTTTAAATTTAGGCACAGAATATGTCTATGCCGGAACAGTAGCTCTGCGAGCTGGCTATCTCCACGACAAAATAGGCAGCAGGCAGGAATTGGATATTGGCCTTGGCGTTATGCTATCCGATATGCTGCAGTTGGATATTGCCAGCATTCAAAATGTAAGCAACTTGGAAGGCGTTAGAGATGGGCAGCTGAGATTTGCAGGCTTGTTCAGATTTTAGCTTAAAGGCGGCAATTCTTCAAAAGTTTGCTTCAATTCCTTTTCCAAAATTTGCATATCTGCTTCTGTTGTTTCGTTTTTGCCATTTTTGAGCTTCTCTTCAACCATAAATGCCGCATCGCGCAAGGAATTTTGCCCTATCAAAGCTGCGGTTCCTTTCAAGGTATGCACAAGCCTGTGCGCGAGTTTTATATCTCCAGACTCTATTGCGCTTGAAATTTCACTGAATGTGTTCTCATTTTCCTTAACAAAATCAGCTTTCAACTCTTTTTGCATATCATCGCCTAATTCAGAAACATCAGAATTTTCGGATTTCAATGAATCTTGAGTTTGATTCACAGGCGTGAGATATTTCAGCAGGCAGTGCCACAATTCCTTAGAAGTAAAAGGCTTGCCCAAATAATCGTGCATTCCGCTTTTTTTGTATAGCACTCTTTCGTTTGTCATAACGTTGGCTGTCAATGCAACAATGGGTGTTTTTTCATCAAAAGTCCTTATTTGCTCTGTGGCTTCCAAACCATCCATCACAGGCATGTGTATATCCATAAAAACAATCTTGAACGGACGTTGCCCACTGTCAAAGCGACTCCTCATTATATCCACAGCTTCTTTGCCGTTTTCTGCAAGCACCACTTGCAAACCGGCTTTTGCCAAATGCCCTTGAATAACCTTTTGATTCATTTTGTTGTCTTCGCAAACCAGAGCATCTCCGTCAAAGAGCATTTTTTCAATGTTGCCGCTGCTGCTAACAGGCTTGTTCAGCACAGCTTGTGGAATGTTTATAGTGTTGAAATCCAGCTCAAAAGCAAACGTGGTGCCCACATTTGGAGTGCTTTCCACCAAAAGCGTGCCACCCATCAATTCAATTAAATTTTTTGTTATGGCAAGCCCAAGCCCTGTTCCGCCATATTTGCGCGTTGTGCTTGAATCTGCCTGCACAAAGGGGTCAAATATTTTGTTCACCTGCTCCTGAGTCATGCCTATTCCGCTGTCTTTTACCTCAAATCTTATTCGGCAAGATTTTTCTGTTTGGTTTTTGACTATAGAAGATAATTTAACTATGCCGGCATTTGTGAATTTCAGGGCATTGGATATGAGGTTGATGAATACCTGAGTGAGCTTTGTTGGGTCGCCGAGCAATTTTTTTCCGGCAAAAGGTTCCATATAAAAACTCAGTTCAATGCCTTTTTCCATAGCCTTTGGAATGGTTGCCGTTCTGCTGTTGTCAAAAACATCGTACAGGCTAAATGGTATAATTTCCAAATTCATTTTTCCAGATTCTATTTTGGATATATCCAGAACATTGTTTATTATCTGCAAAAGCCATCTGGAACTCTCTATTATCTTTTTTATGTACTCCTTTGTGGCAGGAGGCAAATTCTTTTCCATCATCGCAAGTTCCGAAAAACCCACAACGCTGTTCATGGGAGTTCTTATTTCGTGGCTCATATTGGCAAGGAATGTGGACTTTGCGCGATTTGCCGTTTCTGCGGCTTGAACGGCTTTTTCCAAGTCGTAGTGAGATTTTTCCAACTCATTTGTGCGAGCTTGCACCTCAAGCTTAAGCCGTTTGCCCTCGCTGCGATTTCTTAAAAACAGAACAAACACAAGAATCAGCACGCATAAAAACAAACCGCAAATACCTAAGAAAAAAGGTAATTTTTCTTGCGCAAGTTTAACCCTGTAATCATAAACCCTGCGTGTCCAGCCATCTGCAATGCTTTTCTTTTCCACCAAACGAAGCGATTTATCCACAATGCTGCATAAAATGGAATCTCCCTTATAGAATCCAAAAGTTGATTCAAATGGGAAATCAAACAGAATATTTATTTTGAACCCGGGAAGCTCGCGGAAATTCGTTAAAAAAAGCGATTTGTTCTGGCTAGTCATTGCGAGGTCTATTTCACTGTTTTCCAGCGCGCTGAAAAGCAAATCCGTGCTTTCGTACTCCACCACATTTGTATGATTTGCAAACCATTTATGGAACAGTTCCGCATACGCCGAGCCTCGCACAAAACCTATTTTCATATATAAAATCTCATTGAGATTGATGTTTCTAAGCTCGGTTTTAGACAAAAGCGCATAGTAATCCTTTACAATGCTGGATTTGGGCCAGAGAAAGCGTTTGTATCTTTTTTGCGAATGGATAAGCTCGGTTATCATAGAAGCATCGCCATGCTCAAGCATTTCCAGCAATTTATCCCATTTGGTACCTTGTTCGTTTGCAATGCTAAAAGACAGCCCTGTTAAAATTCCAAGTTCCTTCAACAAATCAAATGCTATTCCTTGCCACTGCTTTTCCTTTACATTGTAAAAACTTATGGGATAATTGTCGCTTTCGGCAAAAAATAAAATTTCAGTGCCGCTATCTATATGCTGCTGTATATATTTTTTTTCTTCTAAGGTGAACATTGAAAACAGCTTGTTTTTCATATAGGCTCTATTCCCAACGTTGTAAAGCTCTGCCAAATATCTGTCTCCGCCATTTGCAAGCATTTTTTGAATAACAGAGATAATAGGCTTGTATGCCGGAGTTTTAGTGGCGAGGGAAACTTCCGAATAAAGCAATGGGAAAAAGTATTCCGCCACCACATCGCTGTGAACATCAAAAACCAATTCCGCCGAGCCTTGCTCAAGAAAAGCATCTATTTCCCTGTTTTTAAGCAGTTTATAGGCTTCTTCATAGTTACTTACAAAAAATGTTTCGTAAGATTCCCCCAGCAGAGTTTTCACATCGTCATTTGTTGCCGTGCCGTGCAAAAACGCATATTTCAACTGACGTTGCATAGCGATATCTTGCACAGAAGGACTGCCAGTCAAACGGAATACTTTCACGGAGCGGAGCGCAACCGGATTGGTCATGAAATAAGTTTTTCTGCGTTCCTCGGTAGCGGTCAAATCTCCCGTGAATGCAATTTTCCCGCTATCCAGCCCGGCAATTAAATGTTCCCATTCGTAAAGGTGCGGCTCAAAAGGAATGCCAAACAATTTAGTGAGAAAATCGCAAAACAATACGGTAAAACCGTGAATTTTATCATCTGTCCCAAAAAAAGCCTCAGTAGAGGAATTTGCCCCATAAACAAAAGAACTAACCTGCTTTTGAAGCGTTTCAATAGCCTCAATTTCTTCTGGCGACACGCCCGGAATATCTTTATATGATGTGTAATTTAAAGTAATTAAAGAAGAACTAGGCAATGTAGCGGCAGTTTCCTCGCAGCCAATGCCTGCAAAGCAAAAAAGAGAAACCAAAAGCAACATTGCTATTCGTTTATTATTTATTTTCATTATTTATATACTCCTTGAATTGGTAATATACAAATTAATTGTCTGAACCCCGATTTTTAGGATTTTCCCGAAAATCCGCACAAAAATGTAAACTTTTGTTTGCAAATAAGTATGCCTGCCACTTGATAAAGCATTTACAGATAGGCTTTTTAAATAATTGCAGGCAAATAAGTATGCCTGCCACTTGTTAGAGCATTTATTTATGGGCTTTTTAAAAAAAAAGTAGGCAAAATTCACTTTTCAGGATTTTTTTTGCCGTTTTTTGCGTCTAACTGAGTGAAGGAGAAAAATGTGACTCTTGAAGAACGCATAGAACGTATTTTTAACGCAGGCGAGATAGAGCTTGCGGGTGAGGCGTATAAAGGGAAGTATGAGTTGGGTGATGGGAAATCGATAAAAAAATTTATACTTGATAAATTACGCTTGAATGACAAAGGGAAAAATAAAGTCTATACCAATATTGATACTGGCGAGAAAATTAGCATTAGCGGTAACTCCGCAGGCAAATTAGCAAGCCACTACAAATATGGAGAAACATACCAAAAGACCATAGCCCATATTCCACGGATAATAGAAAATATGAAATTTTTGGAAGAAATACCTCCTGATAAGGAAAATTCCAAGTTTGGCAATTATTCCTACTACATTACCGGAGTAAATATAGATGGTGAATCGCATACCATACTAAGCACCGTTGGGCATAATGAATATGGGATATATTATGACCAAAACGTGTTTGAAGGAACATCGGAAGAAGTATTTAAAGAAGCAAAAACTTCTAATGATAATAAATATAACCGATTAAAAAAAATATTGCAAGATAACAAAAAAGAGGCGGTGGACCCTTCCGAGTTGTACTCGGGGGACAAATCCCAACCTGCCTCTACCAATTAAATATACAAAAAAATCCAGTGATGTGCAAGAGTAAGTTTGAAATATCGGTGTTTTTGCCGATTTTTATGCTTTTTCTCGCTTTTTGCGAAAAATCCGTATCATTTGGTAATAAATTTATATATTTATAGTTAATTTGCCGTTATTGCAAAATAAAGAATAAACTAGGAGACCCCTCTATGAGAATCGACAAGATTGACACAATCTGCTTGTGCAACTATTTCCACGCTGAGGTAACCAATGTTAACTAAAAAAATCTTAATCGTATCACTATTGTTCTTCTTCGTATCGGCGTTTGGTGCACCGGTAAGTATTGAAACAGCCGAGAAGGTTGCAAAGAAGCATTTGGAACGCAAGAAGCATGGCGGGAAAATTAAACGTGCCAGAGCGTATAAAACAAAGACATTTACGCCATATTTTGTTTTTGAAAAGGAGAGTAAAGGCTTTATTGTCGTTTCCGCAGATAATATTGCGGTACCAATTCTTGGCGAAACCGATAGCGGAGTTTTTGATAAAGATAGTATGCCGCCAGCCTTGGTTTGGCTTTTGGAAACGTATGAGAAACAAATTGAGCAAGCAGCAAAAAGTGGCAAAGCACAAGACAACGAAACAAAGGCTCTTTGGGAACAATCAATGATAGGTTCAGAGCCTCTTATGGCAGTGTCTTATCCTACGAAGTTGCTTTCTACTACTTGGGCTCAGGGAGAACCGTATAATTTGAAAGCTCCTCTTGACGGAAGCAAAAGAAGCGTGACGGGTTGCGTTGCAACTGCGATGGCGCAAATTATGAAATACTATCAGCACCCTGCTCGCGGAACTGGCGCAAGTGATGCGTATAAAACAAAAACAAAAAACATATCTGTTCCTTCAGTAACTTTCAACACATCCTACGATTACGATAATATGCTTAATAGTTATCCATATACAAGCAGTGGAAATACAGTTGAAAGAGAAGCCATTTCAACATTGATGCATCACAGCGGAGTAAGCGTAGAGATGGATTACTCATCTGACGGAAGTGGTGCATATTTTATTAAAGTAGCACAGGCATTAACTAAGTATTTTGGCTATGACAATAGCGTTCGATATATTTTCAGTTCTAATAGTACTAGCATTTCTGCCAGCGACTGGAAAGGCCTTGTTATTGGGCAAATAGAAAATAATTCTCCCGTATATTATGGTGGGCAAGATCCAGTTAATGGTGGCCATGCCTTCATCATTGACGGATACAATAATAGTACTGATGTATTTCATCTAAATTGGGGTTGGGGCGGAAGCCACGATGGTTTTTTTGTGCTAACTGCGTTGAATCCAGACAAGTACAAATTCAATACCGACCAAATTATGATAATAAATATAATGCCGAATAAAAATGGTAATCCACCTTCGCAGATAAAAGTGAGCAGTTTTAATGTTTCAGCCACAGAAACAACATTAAATGCAAGTATTAGGGCGAAGATGAATTATGGAGCCGACTTTTCGGGAAAGATTGGCTTTGCCGTTATGTCTGGCGGTACCGTCAGTATGGTTTTGGATTCTGCCAATTATTCAATATCTAACACGTATAATCAAGAATCTGGGCGTTATACGGTTAATTACAATGATGCTAGCTTTAGCAAGCTATTAGGTACGAATGTGCCTTATGGGAACCTCACTTTGCAGGTTGTGACAAAGCGCGGCACTGGTGCGTGGACACCTGTGGGCGAAACACGTTCTGTAACAATATTAGCACCTGTAACAGTAAACTTCAACGCCAATGGGGGCACTGTAACACCTGAAATGGGTACGACTAGTACTGAAGGAAAGCTTGCCTCTTTGCCAGTGCCAACAAGAGATGGCTACACATTCAATGGCTGGTTTACGGCGGTGACAGGCGGTACGGAGGTAACCACAAGCACCGTGTTCAATACCAATAATACTACTATTTACGCCCGATGGACTCTCATCACCTACACCGTAACATTCAATGCCAACGGCGGTTCTGGCACTGCACCTTCAAGCATTGCCAACATAATACCTGGCAGTACGCTCGGCACGGCACAAATGCCCTCTACTTCTGGCTTTACCAAAAGCGGATATGTCAATGATGGCAAGTGGTATCTTCTTACGGGTACAAATACAAGCAATACATACAATATTACCGTTGCAATGAGAGACTCTTATGGTGATGGCTGGAATGGCAGTGCATTGAGAATCAGCGTGAACGGAACGGATCTCCCAACAAAACCGACTATATCATCTTCAAGCAGCAGCGGTACTTACACATTTAATGTTAATGCAGGCGATGTTGTAGCGTTTTACTGGGTTAGTGGAAGCTATGATTATGAATGTGCCTTTGCCGTATATTATACGAATAATCCGCCAAATCCAGCTTTTAATCCTGCTTCTGGTGCTTCAAATGACAATACCAGAATTCTTCTTTCCAAACAATATAGTAATTCAGGTTCCGTTTCAACTGGAACATTATTGGGTTCGTTTACTGCTCCCGCCCCCGCAACATACTCTGAATTTCTATTCGGGGATGATGGAACAGCAGTGACGGCTAACACAACACTTTACCTGAAATGGATTCCCTCATACATTGTCAATTTTAATCTTGATGGCGGTTTTGGCACTGCACCTGCGAGCATTGATGTAATGCCGAATAGCAGACTCAACGTGGCGCAAATGCCCTCTACCACTGGTTTTACCAAAAACGGATATGTCAATGACGGCAAGTGGTACATTCGTACAGGGGCATCGCCAGACTATACATACACGGAATTTGTGTTTGGAAATGGAGGTACTGTAGTTGCAGATAACAACACTACACTTTATTTAAAGTGGATACCAGGTTACATAATCAGTTTTGACCTTGACGGCGGTTCAGGCACAAAGCCAGCGAACATTATTATCAGCGATATAGAGAACAACACACTCAGCACGGAGCAAATGCCATCTACTACAGGCTTTACCAAAAATGGATATGTCAATGATGGGAAGTGGTACACTCGCACAGGGGCATCGCCGAATTATACATACACAGAATTCGTGTTTGGAGATGAAGGCACGGCTGTTACGGCTCATACTACGCTCTATATAAAATGGACTCCTACATACACCGTAACTTTCAATCTTGATGGTGGCTCAGGCACTGTTCCTGCGAGTATTGCAAACGTGGTACAAGGTAACACACTCAGCACGGAGCAAATGCCATCTACTACAGATTTTACCAAAAGTGGATATGCAAATGATGGTAAGTGGCACACTCGTACAAGTACAAGTGTAAGTACTACCTACAATATTACCGTTGCAATGAGAGACTCTTATGGTGACGGCTGGAACGGCAGTGCATTGAGAATCAGCGTGAACGGAACGGATCTCTCAACAAAACCGACTGTATCTGGCAGTAGCGGCACTTACACATTTAGCGTCAATTCAGGCGATGTTGTAGCGTTTTACTGGGTTAAAGGAAGCTATGATTCTGAATGTGCCTTTGCCGTATATTATACTAATAATCCGCCAAGTCCGGCTTTTAATCCTGCTTCTGGCGCTTCAAATGATAATACCAGAATTCTGCTTTCCAAACAGTACGGTAGTTTGTCTGTTTCAACTGGAACATTGTTAGGTTCGTTTACCGCTCCTGTGCCCACTACCACATACACGGAATTTATATTCGGGGAAGGCGGTACGGAAATAACTGATCACACCACCCTTTACCTGAAATGGACTCCAACATACACCATAACATTCAACGCCAACAGCGGAACGGTAACCCCATCAACCAGCACAACCGGACTTAACAGAACACTAGCTTCTTTGCCAACGCCAACAAGAGATGGCTACACATTTGACGGTTGGTTCACGGCAGAAACAGGTGGAACGCATGTAACCACAAGCACAGTGTTCAGTGCCAATGCAACTATTTATGCGAGATGGACGCTAATCACATACACCGTAATATTCAACGCAAACAATGGCTCTGTATCACCAACATCCAGCACAACGGGCATAGGTTGGAAGCTTACCTCATTGCCCACGCCAACAAGAGATGGCTACACCTTTGACGGCTGGTTCACAGAGGAAACAGGCGGAACGCAAGTAACCACAAGCACGGTATTCAATGCAGATACAACTATCTATGCACAATGGACAGTCACCCTATACACGGTGACGTTCAACGCCAATAGTGGCTCAGGTACTGCCCCAGCAAGCATTACTAACATAGTGCGAGGTAGCACGCTTAGCGCAGAACAAATGCCCTCTACTTCTGGCTTTACCAAAAGCGGATATGCCAATGATGGGAAGTGGTACACTCGTACAGGGACATCGCCGAATTATACATACACAGAATTCGTGTTTGGAGATGAAGGCACGGCTGTTACGGCTAACATCACGCTTTATCCGAAATGGATTCCGATTTATAATGTCAGTTTCAATCTTGATGGTGGCTCAGGCACTGTACCTGCGAGCATTGCAAACGTGGTGCAGGGTAGCACACTTAGTGCGGTACAAATGCCATCTACTACAGATTTTACCAAAAGTAGATATGTAAATGATGGCAAGTGGCATACTCGTACAAGTACAAGTGTAAGTGCTACCTACAATATTACCGTTACAATGAGAGACTCTTATGGTGATGGCTGGAATGGCAGTGCATTGAGAATCAGCGTGAACGGAACGGATCTCTCAACAAAACCGACTATATCTGGCAGTAGCGGCACTTACACATTTAGCGTTAATTCAGGTGATGTTGTAGCATTTTACTGGGTTAGCGGAAATTATGATTCTGAATGTGCTTTTGCCGTATATTATACTAATAATCCGCCAAGTCCAGCTTTTAATCCTGCTTCTGGCTCTTCAAATGACAATACTAGGATTTTGCTTTCCAAACAGTACGGTAGTTTGTCTGTTTCAAATGGAACATCGTTAGGTTCGTTTACTACTACCGCTTCAACTACTACATACACATACACGGAATTTATATTCGGGGAAGGCGGTACGGCAATAACTGATCACACCACTCTTTACCTGAAATGGGCTCCAACTTACACCATAACATTCAACGCAAACAATGGCTCTGTATCACCAACATCCAGCACAATCGGACTTAACAGAACATTAGCTTCTTTGCCAACGCCAACAAGAGATGGCTACACCTTTGACGGCTGGTTCACAGAGGAAACAGGCGGAACGCAAGTAACCACAAGCACAATATTCAGCTCGGATACCACCATATACGCTCAGTGGACCCTAGACCCCACCGAAACCCCCATCTTCCCCAATCGGGAAAATCCCACAATCGGGCGAATCGGGGTTCAGACAACAACCAACACCATCCTACTCTCCAACCTCCCACAAAACGCAAAAATAGAAGTGTACAACCTCCAAGGCAAGCGCATATATTCAACCACTAGCCACTCCCCACTAGCCACTAGCCATTTAAAAATAGAGGTTCAGACAAAAGGAATCTACATAGTGAAAATCGGCACCCAAACAATACGCACAGCAGTGAGGTAGATTTACTAAATTAAACTCTGTATGAAACCCATAAAACTATTGCCTTTAGCTGCCGCAGGCTTTTTTGCGGCTTGCGCGCCGTCTGAGAAATCCGTTCCGCCTGGTGTTGATATGTTCAAAGTGGAGGCAACGGCAAACGAAGCTCTGAATCTCGCAAAGGCAGATTCTTTGCAAATAGTCTCCATTGCCCGTTATGTTGAATTTTTGTCCAAGCGAATAGACCTGCTGGATAGCTTATCTGCGGCATCACCTTTGGCTATGACAAGCGAAAACCAGTTGCAATTAGCCCTTTTGAGGGAAGAAGTTATATTTTTGCGCAAATTCTGGGAAAACCAAAACCTGGTTCCTTTGATAAATCCGCGCCGCGAGCAAGCTCCGCTGACTCCAAGCCCCTTGCCTCCGGAATATGAGCAAGCACAGTATCTGTTTTCTCAAAAAAATTACAAAGAGGCGGCAAAAAGCTTTGAAAAAGTCACCGTTCTCTACCCAAGAGGCGACTGGGCAGATGCAGCCTGGTACTGGGCAGGCGAATCGCAAATGGAGCTTGGCAACTATGCGCAGGCAATTTCCGCTTTTGAAAAGGTATTCTTTTACGCAGAATCCGTTAAACAGCCAGATGCGCAGTTTCAAATAGGTATGTGCTTGCTCAGAATGGGAAACAAAGACCTTGCAAAGGCGGCTCTGCGCAAAGTTCAGGAATTTTATCCAAAAAGCCCAAGAGCCTTGCAAGCACAGTCGGAGTTGAATAAAATTAGGTAAATGCTATTTTATTTAGGCTAGTGGCTAATGGCTAGTGGGGAGTGGTAGAACCTCAAAAAATGGCTATTTATGGGACGACCACTAGCTACTTACCACTAGCCAATGTAATCACTTACATAATTAATTCCTAAACGTAGTGGAATGCGCTCTGCGGAATTGGTTTTGCTTTGCCTTGTTGTTTTCGCGTTCTCTGCGGCGAAGCTCGGTATCGTCTGGGAAGAATTCCTCAAAGGCAAAACCTATGCCTATGCCAAATACAATGCCAACTGGCGGAATGCCTCCTTTGCCGTTATTGTTTTCCACCAAGGAGAAATATTCATAAGTGCCATCGCCTTTCCGCCTTTTTGCCCAAGATGGATTAGACCTTCCAAATGAGTCAAATGAGCCTTTATATGGGTCTGGCTTATACGGATCTTCGGTGAGCTTGCCGATATTTTTAGCTTTTATTCCGTTGCCTATGGTATAAACGCCCATTATTGCCTGCAAAAAATACCACTCATCGCTCAAATAAGAAACCACCGCATCAAGTTCATAGCCGTAGCAAATCAATATTGGGCGAACATTGGTTGCGGAGTCGGGTTTTGATACGTGGTCATAAAAGACGGTTCCATAAGAAACTTGAAAACTGAGATGTATTGGGTTTTTGGGGAACAAATAATACCCAAAGCCTAAACGCCACCCCAATCCGCCGTCTAAGGTATAATAGTCAGGAAAAGCCTGGTCTTCGTGAGAAAGAATAAAACCGCCCGTTAAGAAACCAGAGGCGTGCCACCGCGTTATATACTCCACGCCTGCGCCAAAGCCAAACCAATTTGCTCCCATAGTAGGGAATTTGGTGCCCATTCCCATTTCCAAAATAAGGCGGTCTTTAAGCCAATCGCGGCGGCGCAGCGAATTTGCGTATTCGTCTGCGCGTTGTTCCGCTTCCCACTGCTTGCGAGCTGCACGGTCGTCTAATATAACAGATTTTTGTGCCCAAACGAGATTAGAGCAAAGTAGCAGCAAAATACATAAAATTGTGATTGGCTTAACCATAGTCATTTAAAAATACATTTTTTTTTGCAACATAGCTAATTTTAAGCTATCTTTTTTCCAAGTTACTCAGCATTTCCTCATTCATAAGCATTTTTCGGGGTTTGCTGCCGTTTGGTTTGCCGCAAATGCCCTCTGCCGTCAATTGGTCCATTATTTTGCCCGCACGGGCAAAACCTATGCTGAGCCTCCTCTGCAAGGTGCTTATTGAAAGTTCCCCTGCCTCCAAGCCTAGGCGGGCAGCTTCCCAAAACAAGGAATCTTTGCTCTTGGCAGGGGCTATTTGGGTTCCCTCTTCGCCTTCGGCTTCCTCTACCTCAAAAGATTCCACTCGCTCATAGTTCACATTTTGGTTTGAACAGGCATTTGCGAGGGTTTCCACCTCAGAATCCTTTAAAAATGCCCCGTGAATGCGCACAGGTTCGGGATTATCGTTGGAACGGAACAGCATATCGCCTTTTCCGAGCAGTTTTTCTGCCCCCACGCCGTCTAAAATGGTTTTAGAGTCTATATAGGAGGCTACCTTGAAGCTGATTCTAGAGGGTAAATTTGCTTTTATAACGCCTGTTATCACATTTACAGAGGGTCTTTGGGTTGCCAAAACCAAATGAATGCCCACAGCCCTAGCTTTTTGCGCTATTCGGGCAATGCTAGTCTCTATTTCCTTGCCAGCCGTCATCATAAGGTCTGCAAGCTCGTCTATTATCACAACAATAAAGGGCATAAGTTTGCGGTCTTCTTCGGGAACATCTTCGCCCAGCTCCGCTGCCTTGAATTTATCGTTGAAACCCTCTATGTTCCTCACTCTCGCCGTTGCCAAAACCCCGTATCTCCTGTCCATTTCTATGCAAAGCCACTTCAAAGCCTGCACCGCTACCTCTGGCGATGTTATAACGGGGTGCAAAAGATGCGGAATGTCTTTGTACATAGCAAGCTCCACAACCTTTGGGTCAACCAAAATAAGGCGAACTTCATCTGGCGTTTTGCTGAACAGAAGGCTTGCCAAAAGAACATTTATGCAAACGGATTTTCCGGCTCCGGTTTGCCCGGCAATTAACAAGTGCGGGGTTCTGGTTAAGTCTGTGACATAAGAATCCCCCATAATGTCTTTGCCCAGTACCACCTGAAGTTTCTTGGGGTCTTTGGTGAATTTCGGAGATTCTAATATTTCCCGTCCAAAAACAATTTGAGGCTTGCGGTTTGGTATCTCTATTCCCACCGCGCTTTTGCCGGGTATTGAAGCTATAACCCTAACAGAGGCGGTTCTAAGCGTTAAAGCCAAATCGTCTGCCAAGCTCTCAAACCTAGATACCTTTACCCCAGGTCCTGGCTCTATTTCAAAGCGGGTAATCACGGGTCCGGTCATTATGCCTGTCACTTTGCCTTTTACCTTGAAATTATCCAACTGCAATTCTATGTCTTTGCCTATTTTTTGCAACTCCTCTTCGGTGTAATCTATGGTTTGGTCTGGAACGGGACCGAGAATTTCGTGGATTAAGGGTATGCGGTATTCATCGTATTGGGTGAGGACGAGGGCACTTATGCTTGTTTCTAGTTGGGAGTTGATATCATCGAGTTGAGTTTTGCTTTGAGTTGGGATTTCGGTTTTTGGATTTTCTTTATTATCCTTATTATCCGCTATCTCTACGGTTTCGCGCTTTCCTAGCAAACCCTCTATCTTAAGCTCTCCGTCTTTTACGTCTTCCCATTTGTTCATCTCTTCTATGCGTTTGTATTCGGCAAGCTCATCGCGCAAGCGGCGAACTTGGCGCGGGTCTGTGGCACGTGCAAGCTCGCGGTTTATTTTCTCTATTGCATCTGCGGAAGATTCCTCCGCCGAGAGGATTTGCATTTCTTCGTCTGGCTCAAAAGGATCTTTGCTTATGGCTAAATTTTCTTTTTCCTGTTTTCCAAAGGGCGAGCCTTTGGCAGGCTTGACCTCTCCAAGCCTAACAGCGGCATAATCGCCAGTATTGGGATGCCTAACATATACGGTCACTTTTGGCTTTTCTTTGGCAAAGTCAAAATTGTAAAGAATAATTTGAATGCCAATCTTTATCCTTCTAGCTATCTCCGGCAAATGTCTGGGTTTTAACCCAAAGCAAAAAGCAGTCATAGCAATACCTAAATACGAACAGAGCAAAAGCCCGCCTGTGTCTTGCCCAAAAATAGGAGGGAATGCCCTTTTTACCAAAAACAAACCTACGAGTCCGGCATATTCCCGCGAAACCTTTTCAATATTCAGCGGAACATTCTTAAAAATATCGGGCATTACTATAGCCGAAATTATGCTGGAAAAAACATAAATAAGTATAAAGCCAAAGGCATAATGCCCATAAGAAATGGTGCTTTCTCTTGGCGGATTGGAAATTTTTTTCAAGAAAAGCCAAGCAATAAGGCAAAAGCAAGAAAAAAGCAAAAAGGTAAGGGGAAGAGGACCAAATAAGCACAACTCAAAGTTTGCGACTTTTGCGGCATAAGGTCCAAAGAGGTTTCTGTCCGTGCCCGGTTCCGCAAATAAGTCTCCCACTAAAAAAAGAACCGAAATTACAAAGAACAGCGATAAAAAACCAAATAGCGCCACAAGTCTCCCTCTGCCGCCACCTTGATTTTGAGGCTCAACGGGAATAGCTGTGGTCCTAGCTTTTGCTTTGGATTTCTTTTTTTTTGCAATCGTTTTTGACATCTCTCTCGGTAGTTAATATAGGAAAATCGGGGTTCAGACGTTCAAAAACTATGCGAATAACTCAAACTAAACACCCTCCCCGGAGCGGGGTAGGCATCGTAAATGTTCTGGTATTCGCCGCCGTTCAAGTTTCTTGCGTAAAAGAAAAGTTTTGTTTTTGAGGTTGGCTTGTAGCTGAGCCCGGCGTGGTAAAATGATTTTGCAGGAATAGCTTTTCTCTGCGCCTTGTCGCGGTAAAGTTCGCTGTGGGCTTCGCCGTCCAGCGTTAGTTCAAAGGAGTATGGAAGCACAAAGAGCATGGAACTGTAATATTGCTGCTCCGGTTCGCTTGGCAAATTTTCGGGGTTTTGGAAAGTTGCGTTTGAGCTTACTTTAAGCCAACTGAAAAGCTCGCTCCCAAGCTCTGCCTCAATTCCATACACCTTGCCCTCTTCCGCATTTATGGGCTTTGTGACCATTCCGCTTGTATAGTAAATTATGCGATCTCTTATGCTGTTTGCAAAAAGCGTGGCGGCAAGCCTGCTTTTCTTTGTTTTGTAGCCAATTCCAGCCTCTGCCTGCTCGCCCTGCTCTGGCTTTAAATTCGGGTTAGACACAATTCCAAAAGCCGTGCTGAAAAGCTCAAAAACAGAGGGGTCTCTAAAATAATGCCCAAGCGCAAAAAAACTGCTCCACTTGGAATCTTTCTTTCCAAAATTCGCAGATACCCTGCCGGAATGCAAATCTTTAGAACGCTCCTTAAATTCGCCATCCATATAAAAAGTGCGAACTTGACCGCTTTCCAACTTTTGCCTGCTGTGCCTGCTCGCCGCATTTGCCCTTATATTAAAAAAATCAATGGGAGCGAAAGTCCCTGCGAATGATGCTTGAAAAACAGTGTTTGAAAGCTCGTAATTGGAGAGTATCACGGAATTGTTTCTGGACTCCAAATATTGGTAGCTGAGATAGGTGTGAAGCTCCGTTTCTAAAAATTTATTTTCAAAATAAAAAGAACCCTGTCCCCCGCCATTTTTCACCAAAAGCCCGCTCTCCGTGCGTGGCTCCTGAGCATAGCCCATTTTATCAATAGGCTCGTGCCACACGCTCATGCTTTTCTCAATGCCGGAAAAACCTTGAAATCCAAAATCAAATTTTTTATCTTTTGGTTCAATTTCCAAACTTGCGAGAATGGCATCGTTTGCAGAGCGCGCTGTTTTTATAACCTGATATTCACGCCCAGAAATGCCGCCAGCTTCGCTGTGGTGTTCGGCTCTTAAAACAATATTCCTCTTTTGCACAAATGTCCAAGAATGGTTGCCCGATATTTGCGAGTATTCGGCGTTTTCCCGCTTAGTCCAAAAATCATCTTTCGTGTTGTATTGCGTGCCGTTGCGATTGAGGTATGGAAAATCGTTGTCTGATGCGCGGTAGTTTATGTTGCTTGTCCAAAGCAGGGAGTCGCTTATTGGCGAGCTTGCTTGCATTGAGAGAATTTTGCTATTGTAGCTTCCATAAGAGGCATAGAATTTACCGCCCTTTGCAGCCGCATCTTTTGAAACGAGGTTTATAAGCCCGCCCATTCCGTTGGCAGCAAACTTCGCAGGTATAAAACCCTTGTAAACTTCCACCCTTTCATATTGGTTCAAATCTATGCTGCCTAAGTCTGCTGCTCCAATGCTTTGCAAAACCACCCCATCTATTGCCAAAGCAATCTGCTTGCCCGGCATTCCCCTTATGGATATGCTTTGAAAGCTCCCCATTCCGCCCATCTGCCTCGTTTGAATTCCAGCATAAGTAGCCAGCACATCGGCGAGGGAGAGATTTTTCCCTTCCCAGTCGGAGCTTTTTATTTCAAGCATTCTTTCGTTGTTTTCTGTTTCGCCGCGTTGAACTATGCTTTCGGGCAACACAGAAGCAACTTCTTCTGCAATGGCTGCAAGAAAGCAGAAAAGGAGCAATGGGATTATAGTTTTCATTATGGTTCTGCCTCGGAACATTGTTGCAAAACCCCTTATGGAGTTTTACGCCCTAGTAAGTTTTCCGGCTTTAACGGTAGCGGGACTGCCCTTGATTTGCGCAAGGTTGCCTTGGGAGGGTGGTTTGAATATAGTAAATTTACGGTGTATCTTTATCCCTCACACACCGTGCATAGAAGCGACTGTTTGCTTTGCTTTGAAATTCAGCAACAGATGTTCCTGAGCTTATGCTGAATGTGATTGAAAGCGGTGCTGGCGCACCAACAGAGGCACTCCACCAAAAACTCCGTGTGCCGATATTGGAGAAAGGGCTGTTTTCAATGGGGCAGGAGTTTCCGCAATAACCGCCAGGCAAAGCCGCAAAGCCGTAATCATCTGTGCCATTGCCATCGCCATTCCAACCCCTACTCGCCTTTAATTTAGTCCCTGCAGTTGACACAAAATAGCTACCGTCATTTGGATTGGGGTGAACAAAATTTAAAAGCTCTAGCCATTCTTCCTTGCTTGGCAAATGCCAGCCAGAAGGACATACAACCTCGTCCAGAGTGTACAGCCTGCCATAAATATTGCAGTTATCGTTGTCATCTCCATAGCACCTGCCTACGCTACCATCGCCGCCATCGTAATTCAAATTCTCTGCCATCCAGATTTGATTGCCTATACCCACATAAACATATTTGGTTCCATCTCTTGGATCGCAGAATTGGGCTTTGCTTTTTCCTTGATGTTCTCTTGGAGTTCTTTCAATAAAATCTTCGCATAATCCGCTGCCCGATCCACTGCCGGAACCATCGGAAGTACTTGACCAGACAGCGGAAGATGAACTTAGTTCGCTGGAACTGCTACTTGGAACAGTTTCGTTTGCCGAAGAAGATTCCTCAGAGTTTGAGCTTGTTTCTATGGAGCTACTGCTTTCCGCAAGGTAAGAACTACTACTTTCCGCGATGGACGAACTGCTTGAAACAGCTACGCTTGACGAGGAAAGCTCTTCGGGGTCGCCAGAACACGCGAATAGCGTTAAGGCTATAAGGAATGAGAATATGCTTCTCTTAGTCACGGTTCTACCTCGGAAATTTCACAAATACACCACTGTTTATTCCTTTGATTAGATAGTCACTTGCACGAGACTGCCATCCACGCCCAGTAGAGCGAAGAGATTTTATCGCAGATACAGGCAAGCGAATAGAAACTGTAATTTGTTTGCTATTTATTTTAACTTGGCTCTTTTTGCTTATATGTTCTTTTAAAGCGGCAATACCACGCCCTATGTATTTTCCGGGTTCGCCATCGTCAATCACAGGAGCCTGATTATAAGCAGTCTGTAGCTTGGCATTATTCTTTTTTACATAACTGCGCGCTTCTTGTGCAGTCATTCTAGTTATTTTGCTCATAATATTTGCTCCATTCTTTATCATGAACCTTGAACATTGTTATCACCCGATACTTGCCGTCACGTAAAGTGAAACAAATACGTATTTTACGACCTTTAGATAAGCCATAAGCATTAAATCTGTCTTCGCCGTAGTCCGCACGGTCATCCAAATACAAGCTCATATTCGGATCAGTCAGAACATCGACTGCGTCAGCAAAATCAATTCCTCGTTCAGCAATGTTATGTTTGCGTTTTTCTTCGTCCCATTCGAGGATTATCTTACTTATCATAAAATCAAGTTATAATATAGAAAAAATCCGCCCCCTGCCAAAGGCAGAGAGGCGGCGGGTTGTTAGTTTTTCGTTATCTAATTCTTTACGCAACGAATACTACGAAACATGGTCTTATTGCCGTTATCGGCGTTGGCAGTAGCGGTGTTGTTGCGCATATAATAGGAGGTGGCCCAGTTGGTGTTGGTGGTGTACTCCGTAGCAGTCCACCAGTAGCCGTAGGTGTTGATAACGATTCTGTCGGTGCCATTTGAACTTTGACCGCCCGGCAGAGCCGAAAAACCGAAATCGTCCTAAGGGCTTTTTTTTAAGGTTCTTAGGAAGTCTCCCCGACAAAATTCGGTATTGTTTGGCAAAACATTAACAATTAACCATAGGAGATTAGATTATGCCAGCAACAACTCAAAATGCCACAAATCCTGTTCCTCCCGTTCCCGCGGCTTCCAAGGAGCAGATAGTAACCGTTGAGAAGGTTACCAAGTTTCACACCCAGAAAGGAGAAAAAGAGGTCTATTCCGTCCGTCCTAATGATGGTCAGCCCGTTTTTGATATCTGGGAGACTCAATATTTCAAAGCTGTTGTCGGTGACAAGTTTCGTCCTGTGATGGCTGTTATACCTTCCGCTTACACCGCTAAGGACGGCACGACTCGCGCAAACATGAAAGCCGTTGTCAATTTTGAGAAGGTGGGGGGGTAATATATGGAAAAGTCCGCAAGCAAACAAAATTCTATTAGAGGCAATTCTCTTGCCATGATTCTTGTTAAGGATATTTTGGATAAATGCTATAAAGATGAATTTAACGATAAATATGTTCTTGATTACGAATCTCTTGTATTGTCTTTTGACCCTGACGATTATCGTTATTTGCGTTTATTTACGGAGGGCAAATAATATGGAAATACTTTCTTTCATTGCCTTCGCTTTTTATCCCGTTGCCTTGTGCGTTCTTCTTTTTTACGCCTTTCATTTTTCGAGTAAAATTGACGTAATAGAAACGAATGTTAGCCAGATTTGGAGTATGTGCAATGACATACATTCTTTGCATAAAGACGTTAAGGAATTGTCTAACAGGCTAGACCTTCTCAACTCCGCGGAAGCAGAATCACAAACCGAAATGGAGGCAAATTATGAGATTTAGATTTAGTTCATTTGTTGTTGACTTGGTCAAGTTCCGGTCTAAGGTATACAGCAAAATGAAGATTTTGTTTGCTTACCGTCTGGACTTGTTCCGTGTCCGTGTTTATTTTTACAACCCTATGGGTGTTATATGAGTTTAAAGAGGGTAATAGCCATGAGTAAACCGATGTTAGCGAATGTCAATGATACGATAGTAAAATGTTATTGCCCTCTTTTTTATTACGAGGTTTTTTATGTCTAGGAAGTGCGAGACTTGTTTTTTCAAAATTGAGCAGAAATGCCCTTTCTGTTTTGCCTGCAAGTTCCCTGTCTGGGAGCGTTTCGGCAATAACTGGCAAACGATTAGGGCTAAGAATATACAGAAATTGGAGCATATGGCTTGTCAAACCTTTTCGTCAGTTAGTTCTGTGGGGGCTAGGGAGGTTGTGAGTTTATGAGAAATTTTCTTAGTAAGTTTCATTCAAAAGCTTTGTTTGTGTTAGCTACTTTTGCTGTGTTTGCACAAAACGCTTTTGCTGAGCCTATAGCTGGTTTGGAAATACCTCCCGGAACTGATGAAGCTTTAATAGGCTATATTAATTCCGCGTTCGGCGTTATAATCGGCGTTGTTGTTGTTGTTATAGCCGCTGGGCTTATAATTAAAATGCTTCGCAAGGCGGGCGGTTAATTATGCGTAATGCCGTTTGCTCCAGTTTCAAAAATTTTCCCCCTTGCGGCGTAGCTTGCGGAGCCGCTGGGGGGTTCTTGAATATGTTGCAATTTATCTATTCTCGTATTAAACAAAGAGCAAGTTTTAATGTGGGTTTGGCTTTTTTATTTCTAACGCTTTTCAATTCAAATACTTTTGCTACTATTATTTCCGTTTCTGCCTCTGGTTCTTGGCATCATTCCCATTGTCCCGCCGATGGTTATGTTCGTTGTCACTATAATATTTATGAATCGCTTATAGAGGTTTGCACTCAAAATGATAATTGCCAAACTTATTCTCTTTCTTTGGGTCAGTCTGCCTCTTTCGTTGGGGGTTTTGTTACTGGTGGTTGGTCTGGTTCTTGCGTTACTGTGTCTCTTGCGGGTCCATGGTCGACGGTTAGCGGTGAAGGTAATTATGACCGGGATCACCCTTGCGACGCTGGCTGTCAATGGCGCCAATCTTGTTTTGCTAATTTTCAAATTACTCCCGATGGCGATCTTTCCCCTCCTGCCTGTGCCAATCCTCACCTAACTTCCGCCCCCGAATGCAAAGGCGGTCAAGGCTTGTTCATGCGTGGTAGTGAAATGATTGTTGCTAATACAATATCTTTTATGTATGGTAATGATGGATGGCGTGAATCTACTGGAAATGGTTCTTATCATTATTTCTGGAACGGCGGTCTTCAAACTGCCTATATTTCTGTTTCTCCTCCTGGCGCTGAAGCTGACCCTTCTACCCGTCCAGATGGTTCACAGTGCAATAATTTTAATCAGGGTTCCGGTTTAATTGTTGATGCTTTAATCTGTCCGTTAGGTTTTGAAGATGAGCCCCCTTCCAGTTCCTCCGCAGAACTCCTTAGCAGTAGTTCAGCTGCCAATGATCTTAGCTCTTCCGGTGCGAATGTTTCTTCTTCTGGTGCTAATGATGGCTCTTCTGGCTCTGGTGTTTCCTCTTCCGGTGCTTGCCATATTATGATTAACGGTGTTTGTGCTGACCGTCCCGATTCTGGCTGTTCTATCATGGTTAATGGCGTGTGCATGGATAAGCCTGAGGGTGACAATTGTGCTATCATGCTCAATGGCGTTTGCATTCAGTACAAGTCCAGCTCTGGCGGTGGCAATGGCGAGGGTGGTGATGGCGAGGGTGGCGGTGGTCTTGGTTGTAAGAATCTTAATGGTTGCGACTGGGCAAAGGTGACTGTCCAGCTTCGGCAGCTTGGTGTTAGCGAGGAAGTTCTCCGCAAGCTTGGCGATCTTGCTGGTCTTGCTTCTTCCGGTTATAATCTTACCGAGGAGCAGATAAGGCAGATGGCAGATGTTTTGAAGCATTTGAACGCTAGCGATATTGATACCAAGGCATGGCGCGGTCGTTTGGACAGTTTGCTTTTCGGCAAGGGTGGCGACGGCGTTCCTGGCGGCGGTGGCTTCCCCGGTGGCACTTGCGACCCTCGTGTCGGCGACTGTTCGCAGGATTTTGATGTTAGCGAGGTTGACGGGTTCGGCATCGGCCGTTATGGTATTGACAGTGCTCTCTCTCGTTTTGGTGCTGATAGTGGCTCTGTCCGTGCTGGTTATTCTATGACCCGTTTGCTTGCTGATACTAGCAAAGTGTTTCCTCACATGCGTAGGGCAGTGTCTCCTTTCAATGATTATATAAGGAAGCAGTCCAACGATTGTAAAACGCAGCTTGATTTTTCTTTCACTATGGGTGGTTTTAGCTGTATTGAGAACTGCAAGATTGATTTGAATAATTTCGGCGGCAAGCCTATTGGCAAAATGATGACCGATATATTTACTATTGCGTTTGGTTTGGGTATTTGTATTCGTTTGCTTTACGTTGTTCGCACTATCGGGCAGAAGGGGTGATTTATGCTTTCTGTTCTTAGCTCTATTTTAATGGTTGTCACTACTATCATACCTCTTATCTATACTGGCGTTAAGTTCATTCCCAAGCTTTGGTGAACTGGCCTTGGAAAAATGTATAGTTAGTTAAGCCACATATTTGTTGTTAGTCATAAATATAGAATCTTTTTCCTCCGGTGTCAAGTATCCATTGAAAGAATGTTTTCTAAACCTGTTGTAATAA
>Ga0268262_10000210_pt1 | contig 77955 bp, 78 predicted proteins | sample TergutNc150P3_FD_190354 | JGI IMG/M metagenome (GOLD analysis project Ga0268262, IMG submission 190354) | Nasutitermes corniger P3 segment gut microbial community from laboratory colony in Florida, USA - Nc150 P3 (SPAdes) (version 2) | ecosystem: Host-associated > Arthropoda: Insects >...
CACCGCCTCGGCTTTGAATTCCTTCGTGTAAACACGCCGTTCTGAACTTTTCTTTCCCATCTTTTCCCTCTCCTTATCATTGTATTTCTCGCTTATCTTTGTGTACACCTGAGGGGGTTAGGTCCAGTTTTGGTTGAGAAATTGGCAAAGTGGCGATTCTTTCGCTCATGGGGGTTATTGTATCATAGTGGGGGAATATGGGCAAGGGGGAAATGGCATTTATCGCCTCATTTTTCCAGCAAAAACAAATATTCTTTTACATACATCTCACGGCTGTTTAAATTCCGGCTTCCCCTGAAAGTGTTGTATTTCATTTCCATGATTTCAACGGTGCCCATTTTGTTGAGCATAGCGCGTATTTGTTCAATGGTAATAAATCCCTCGGAGTTAAACGAAATAAGCGCGTATTTTGATTTGATGCCGGTAACAAGATCGGTTAATAAGCGCAAAGCCCGGTGTTCTTTATTGTAACCGGAACGGTTCCAGTCGGGGGGTATGCCGGAAACGGCGCTGGCGTTTGGGGGATATTGATAGTTCAGTATTAAATTCAACATAAAGTAATTGGAACCGTAGGGGTGCTGATTGTAGGGTGGGTCAATATACGCTATATCAACTTCCGGCGCGTTTTTGATAACTTCGTTCGCGTCGCCGTTGTAAATGATGGTTTCGCAATTAAAATTGCTGAACACGGGAAACGGCAAAACTATGTCGCCGGTAATTCTTGACAGCGCGTCCTGATTTTTGCCGCCAAATTGCCCAATGCCGGTTTGTTTGTTTTTGTAAAAACCCTTAAAAACGCCGGATGTGTTCGCGTGTATTGACGCTTCCGACAGCAAGGGAGCCAGAAAGTATTTTTGCTCGCCTTGCGGAATTTTTTCTATAAGCTGTCGGACGGTATCGATATACATGGCGTTTCTTGACGTGTAAAAAACCCGTTCGTTTCGCTGAATATTGTTATCATCAAGCGGGGCGTATAATTCGGCGATTATTCCTTTTACCGGCTTGTCATTTGCCTGTTGAATAATAGTATGGTAATAATCGAGTAACCGCGCAATATTTAGTTCATTTTCATTGGATAAATAACATTGATTGATAACCGTTGAATAATGCTCAATATCATTTGCGATAAGCAATTCAGAAAACTGCTTGCAATACCTTGCGACAATACCGGAACCGCTGAAAACATCAAATATTTTTAATTTATTTTTGCTGAGTTTTTTTTGTACTTTTTGAATGCCTTCCCCGATAAAATCCAGCAATGCCCGTTTATTGCCAATGTAGGTGATAAGCTGGCGGGTAAGGTATTCCTTTTTTTCGTTCATAATGCTACGATACTTTAGCATGAAAGCCTACCTTGATATAGTGGAAAAAATTCTCACGCGGGGTTTTCGCAAGCCAAACCGCACCGGCGTTGACGCTTTGACCATTGCCGGCGCCATGTTTGAGCATGACATGGCGGATGGTTTCCCCCTGCTTACCACAAAAAAAATTCCCTTCCGGCTGGTCGCCTCGGAACTGGAATTTTTTATCCGGGGTATTACCGACAAGGAATGGCTCAGGGAAAAAAACAACCACATTTGGGATGAATGGTGTTCCGGCGACGCCGTTCCCTACGGCAATGATGAGCAGACCAAAGCCAAAATGATGGCCGAACGGGAGCTGGGGCCGATATACGGCTGGCAATGGCGCAACTTCGGGGCCGATTATGTTTCGCATAACAAGCCGCCTTCAGGAAAGGGCGTGGATCAACTTGCGCTGCTGGTGGAAACGCTGAAAAAAGACCCGGACAACCGCCGCATGATTGTCAGCGCCTGGAATCCGCTGGACCTTTCCCGCATGGCGCTGCCCCCCTGCCATTACGCTTTTCAGGTGACGGTAATCGACGGCAAGCTGAACCTCATGTGGAACCAGCGCTCGGTGGATGTCGCCCTGGGGCTGCCGTTTAACATTGCCAGTTACGGCTGTCTGTTACACCTGCTAGCGCAGGAGGCCGGACTGGGCGAAGGCAAACTCATCGGCTTTTTGGGCGATACGCACATTTACGTTAATCACGTTGACGCGATTCGTGAGCAGTCAGCCAGAACGCCCCGCGCCCTGCCCGCCATCAAGACCGCGCCTTTTTCTTCGATTTTTGACTGGCATTATACCGACACGGTTATCGAGGGCTACGATCCCCACCCGGCGATAAAATTTGACATTGCCGTTTAGGAAAAAAAATGGAAATCATCATCATTGCCGCTATGGCGGAAAATCGTGTAATCGGTAAAAACAACGCCCTGCCCTGGTCGCTGAAAGCGGATATGGCTCACTTCAAAGAATTGACCACCGGCTGGCCCTGCGTCATGGGCAGAAAAACCTGGGAATCCCTGCCGAAGCGCCCGTTACCGGGGCGGCCCAATATCATCGTTTCACGGTCGCTCCCCGCGGATGCCGCGCCGCAAGCGGCCGTGTTTCCCTCACTACAGGAGGCTGTTCAGCATTGCGCGGATTATCAAAAAATTTTTATCTGCGGCGGCGCGTCAATTTACCGCGAGGCGCTGCCGTTGGCGCATAAAATTGAACTTACGGTGATTCACCAACAGTACGAGGGCGATGCTTTTTTCCCGGAAATAGATCCGGCGCAGTGGACAAAAACCGGCGCGGTTGATTGTGACGGGTTTTCGTTTGTTAGTTATGAGAAATGTGGGCATCACTAATTATTTTTTATGAATACATTTATATCTTCTTTTATTTTTCCCATAAAAGATTCATATCAAATAATATATTTTTCATTTTTTCCCATTTTAATTTAAAACCATATGCATGCCTTACAAAATGCCTAAATTGCAAATAATCATTTAGTTGCTCACATAATTCTTCTCTGAATATATGTGTTCTGTTTTTAGTTTTTTTGAATGCATTATCAAATAATTCTTTATGCCACTTAATTCCACCAAGTAATTCCGCGTCTTTATCCTTCATTATTAATAACATTATTTTTTCAATTCCATTATAAAATGATTGAAGAATCAATGCTATTCCGCATTTTTCAACAAAATCGGGTTCTCTAATTTTACATAAATCAAACAATGAACTTGCGGCATTTATTAGCTCATCTATTTGTTCAACCTCAAATTGTATTTTTTGAATAATGGCATTATCCAATTTCTACAATCTCCCCAAGAGAAGCTAAAAGATTATAAAATTTATCATTTTCATCAAAATCAACCAAGTCAACAGTATTTGATAAATTATTATCCAATTTTGCATATACACGAATAAATTTTTCAGGTGGAAGTCCTTTTATACCTATATCAATGTCAGAATTTTGATGGATTTTCCCTGTAACCAATGAACCGAATAGATAAATTGATTGACAACCCTCACTTTTGAGAAAATTTGCTGTAATATCAATATCTTTCTGATATTTTGAAGGTATATTCAGTTCCATATTTTAATCTTACTGGATCAATACAGCTTTGTCAACTATGTTTCTGTATACTTCTCTACGCAATATTCTATAACTTAAATTGTCATTATTTCGCCTAATGTTTTGCAAATGCTTGTGAATTGTATATATTAAATCCGAAAAATGTGATACAACATCCAAGTCAAGGTTTTGTTTGATTCAAAAAACTCATAATCACCTTCATTTCCGCAGGTATTTAACTTTAAAAAAATCCAGATTAGAAGGGAACAAAGCGGGATCAAGGGCAAGTCCGTCATAAAGTTCAAAATCGTCCAATATTCCGGTATCATTTTGCTCTTCATTGTCAACAGTAATGTCGTACCAAACGGACATTTTGGAATAAACTTTTCCTTTTTCATATTTATTGATTATATTTTTCATTTCATTGTCTGTCAGATGTTTTTCAATAAAAATATAATAATGGTTCATCATATAGCCGGGGTTATTTTTCTTTGCCAATGGTTCGGCCATTTTTGAGAGCGATACTTTGCCGTTTTTTTCCTGATAGATTAGGTTAAATCCTTCAACCGAACCTCCGTTTTCATCCGCTGTTTCATTGAGATATACAGCAATATTTATTTCGTTTCTTTTCAATAAAATATCATAATCATCAATGAGGATATTGCCATTATTAAATTCAAATTTGGCAATTTGATATTCACCGACATATTGAATGGGTATGCAAAAATAATAGTCTTTTTCATTATTTAACAGGAATATAGATAATGTATTTTTCAATGATAAATTATATCGGGAAAAATCATTGGGGCGTGTTGTCGCGCAATTCGATAAAGTAATTGCCGCGAGTAAACCCATAATGCATAAACAGACTTTACTTTTCATGTAATTATTCACAACCCTGTTAAATGGCGTACTGCAGTCTTTGCATTTCGGCTTTCTGTAAAGTGCCTTTTATTTTGTTTAGCAAAATTGACTGTTCACAGGGTTTAGTAATGTAATCAAACGCTCCAAGTTCGTATGCCTTTTCTTTTGCGCTTTCCTCATCCAGTGATGTATAAAACATTATCGGGGTGGATTTTAAAGCCGCAATATCATTGATTTTATCGAATACTATCCAGCCGTCCATCACGGGCATGAGAATATCAAGCATTATTAAATCCGGAATGACTTCGTTTTTATTCAGGAATTCCAACGCTTCTTTTCCCGACTTTACCATAAAAATATCATATTCATTTTTTAAGGATTCTTCGGTAATTGAAAGATGTATCTCGTCATCATCAACCAAAACAATATTTTTGCGCGCATTAATATCTTTGGTCATTTTATAACTCCTCAAATTTGTTATTAATATACGAAACAGTTCTTATTTCGTCAAGGGTTTTCGTATCTTTTTTTGGGGTGATAGGGCATATATAACTTTTAAAATTACATATGAAACCACGGAATAAAACCGCAAAATGAGGCGGATAAGCCTTTTCAGACAGTTGTTTCATACACCATGAATAACGTATACTACTCACTATGAAGGGTCCGATTTTGGTAGTGCTTGCGGCGGGCATGGGGAGCCGTTACGGCAGTTTCAAGCAGATGGACAAGCTGGGGAAATACGGCGAGGCGTTGCTCAATTACTCGGTGTATGACGCCATTCTGTCAGGTTTTGAAAAAGTGGTATTTATTATCCGCCGCGACATCGAAAAAGATTTTCGGGAATCGATACTTGCTCCTATGGGATCAGCGGTGCGGTGGGATCTCGCGTTTCAGGAACAGGACAGCCTGATACCGGCGGATATTTCATCCGCGGCGCAAAAGGCGGAGAGGACAAAGCCCTGGGGGACAACCCACGCGCTGCTCTGCGCCGCGGATAAAATTGACGCGCCGTTTACCGTTATAAATGCCGATGATTTTTACGGGAGAGAGGCATTTGCGGCAATCGGCAAACACCTGTGCGGCCCCGCCGCCCATGAACCGGTCATCGTCCCCTACCGGCTGGATAAAACGTTAAGCGCCAAGGGAACCGTTGCCCGCGGCGTTTGCGCGATAAAAGACGATTATCTGGTATCGGTTGAAGAATTGACCGCTATTGAGCGAAAAGAGGGCCGTATCATCAACACCAACCCCGACGACTCAATCCGGGAACTTGCGGCGGATACCCCCGTATCCATGAATTTTTGGGGCTTCCCGCAAACTATTCTGCCTGAATTCAAAAAGTATTTCGATAAATTTCTAAAAACATTCGCCGCCGATATTCCCGGCAACATTAAGAACGAGTGCTATATTCCCCATGCCGCGGACCAGTTTATCAAACAGGGAATTATCAAAATTAAAGTCCTGTGGGCAAATTCCAACTGGTTTGGCGTTACTTACAAGGAAGACCGTGGGTCGGTGGTTAACAAACTGGCTGATTTAACTGATGCGGGCGTTTATCCGCCATCGCTTTGGCAAGCAAATACAGGAGCGCATTAACATGAGTACCGCGGCAATTTTAATCTGGACCGCCGTTTTGTCCTTTATGCCGATTTCCGAATTGCGGGGGGCGATACCGTTTGCGGTTGCGCATGACATACCCTGGTACTGGGCGTATCTTTTTGCCGTCGGCGTTAACGCGCTGGTAGCCCCGATCTGCTGGATATTTTTGGCGACGATACACAAACTCCTTTACGGCACTGCGCCGGAAAAAGGCATAGGCTGGTATAAAAATATTTTTAACAATTTTGTTGAACGGGCGCGGAAAAAACTCTCGGATAAATTAGAAAAATGGGGCTGGCTGGGCATTGCCGTTTTTGTCGCCATTCCCCTGCCGATAACCGGCGCGTGGACCGGAACCCTCGGTTCATGGGTGCTGGGAGTTTCACGGCGGCGCACCATGCTGGCGGTTATCATTGGGGTTTTGATAGCCGGGGCCATCGTCAGCGCGGTGGTAATGCTGGGAGTAGAAACCTTTAATATTTTTATTAACAGCACATGGAGGTCAGCGGTTTGATTATCGGCATTGATATTGGCGCGACTATCACCAAGGCGGTCTCGATTGAAAACGGCAAACTTATCCGCAAGGTAAGAACCAAAGCGGCCGATGCGGTAACTTCCGCGACCGGCGCGTTCGGCAAAATTATCCTTGAAAATGAAATTGCCATAAACGTTATCGAGGGAATTAAAATCACCGGCGTGGGCGCTTCAAAAATCAAAAACGATATTTTTGGAATTCCCACGAGCAGGGTTGACGAGATACAGGCCATTGGAACCGGCGGGATGTTTCTTTCCGGCATGGACAATATCATCATCGCCAATATCGGAACGGGCACGGCAATTATCGAGGCAAACCGGAAGGGTATCTCCCATTTCGGCGGATCGGGCATCGGCGGCGGCACGATTATCGGGCTGGCGAAAAAACTGCTGCCCACCGCCGAATTCAGCGGCATTATCAAGCTTGCCCAGACGGGTGATTTAAGCCGCGTGGATCTGCTGCTGGAAGATATTATGGACAAGGATATAAGTTTTCTTAACAAGGAAACGACCGCCGCCAATTTCGGTAAAATGTCAGATAACGCATCCAGCGAGGACATTGCGCTGGCGATTATCAACATGGTGTATCAGGTTATCGGGGTGCTTTCCGTATTCGCCGCCAGAGCGAAAAACCTCAAGCAGGTTATTGTCACCGGCAACGGCAGCGACAACAAACTGGGGCAAAAAGTGCTTAACGAAGTTATTACCTCGCTGTACGGCATTGAATTTATCTACCCTGTTGACGCGGATTATACCACCGCCATTGGCGCGGGGCTTGCGTAAAAAAACTCGGTACTAGAGAAAATTGGTTTATGCCTTTATATTTATATCAAAAATTGATATTAGAGCTTTGTCAATTTGTTCGATAAATTGTTTTGGTAACATACAAATCAGTTTTATAAAATATGATTTATCTATTGTTATTATTTGAGAAAAATTAATAACGGATGATTTTTTTAAGTGCGAATATGCTTTTTCAAGCAGTATATTGGGTGTGGATTTTACAAGGTCTAAATTTGAGGAAATAACAGCGCAAATTACCGTATTTATTTTACTTGAATTAAAATCATCACCTTGTATAACAAGCACAGGACGATCTTTTGCTGGCTCTGATCCTCGTGCTGATGGTAAATGAGCCCTCCAGATTTCGCCTTTTACCATTCCCATTCTTCTTCGCCCAAAAGGTCATATTGAGCCTGTAAAATATCATCGTCTACAATAGCCTTATGTGTCGAATAAAAAGTATCCAGTTGTTTGGTTGTTGTGCTTTTTTCGTTGTTTTTTACAAATTCATGTATTGCCATTGTGCACAATTCAGGTACAGATATGCGTAAATGATCCGCTTCCCGTTCCGCTTCCCGAAAAACATTTATATCCAGTGAAATTGCTGTATTCATATTAACAATTTAACTTCCTTATTTAGCCATTGTCAAGGGTAAAGAAATTAAGAGCGAGGAATTAGGAATAAGATGTACCTTGCGTTGCCCAGGATTAATCGCTAATTCGGCAGGGGGAGGCGCTGCGGGGTATGAGCATCCGCCTATCCGGCTGCCTCTGTTTTCCTGTTTATCAAAGCGTTAATCAGTACAGATATAACCTTACGGTCGTTTGGCTCAAGTTTAAGTAAAAGCCGGTTAATTTTTCTAATATCTTGGGGCAGGGATGTATTGTCGCCGGTTACAAGGTATTCAACGCTTACTCCAAGCGCTTGCGCTATACGAACCGCTACATCGGCAGGGGGCATTGAGGCATTTTCGGAAAGTAAATAGGTATCTATAGCTCTTTTATGTACGTCGGCTGCCACAGCAAGTTCTTTTACCAGCATGTCGTTGAAATTTAACTCCTGCTTTAGATTTTCACGGAAACCCATTTTTTTACATTACATAAATATCAGTAATTTCATATTGACAATATCGAAATATGTGTATTATATTATGGGTGTAATAACGTTATTTTGGTAATTGGGGAGAAAAATGACAAATTTAAGGGGTTTTCTATGAAAAACGTATTCAAAGCTTTAGGCATTATTGCTCTGGTAGTGGTAATTGGATTTTCAATGGCGGCTTGTGGCGGCGGTGATGATGGCGGAGGCGGCAGTGGCGGAGGCGGTAGTGGCGGAGGCGGCACTGGCGGCACTGGCGGCGGCGGTGGCGGTAGTGGTGGCGGTGGTGAGGGCGGAGGAAGTAGCTCAATGATAGAAATGGTTTCTATCCATGCCGGAACATTTATGATGGGCAGTCCCACAACTGAACCGGGGAGGCGTGGTGATGAAACACAACATTCGGTAACGCTGAGTAGTTTTAAAATGAGTAAGTATCAGGTAACGCAAGAGCAATATCAAGCGGTAATGGGGACTAATCCCAGTTATTTCAGTTCCAACCCGCAAGCGGGTGAAACTCAGGGTAAGCGTCCAGTGGAGGGTGTAAGCTGGTATGACGCTATAGTGTTCTGCAATAAATTGAGCATAAAGGAAGGATTAAGCCCAGCGTACAGTATTAGCGGAAGAACCGATCCTGCAGTATGGGGAAGCGTACCCACCGACTATAACACGACATGGGACGCGGTAAAAATAGTTACTGGTTCAACTGGGTATCGATTACCGACTGAGGCGCAGTGGGAGTATGCGTGCAGAGCGGGAACGACAACAGCGTATAACACCGGAGCTACGATCAGTGACAATACAGGGTGGTATAAAAGTAACAGCGGAGATAAAACACATCAGGTAGGATTAAAACCTGCAAATGCGTGGGGATTATATGATATGCATGGGAATGTGGAGGAATGGTGTTGGGATTGGATTGGGAGCTACCCAAGTGAAGCGCAGACAAATCCTATGGGCGCGTCCTCGGGGTTTTTCCGCGTGCTACGCGGCGGGTATTGGAGCCTTTCAGCCGAGGACCTGCGTTCCGCGACCCGGGTTAGCTACCAAGCGTACCGCAGGGACTACGGGCACATCAGTCTTGGCTTCCGGCTTGTCCGCCCCTAGCCTGACGGCGGGAGGTACCGCTGTTAAACCAGATGCGTCCAGAGAAGCGCACGCTTCTCGAACATTGAGTACCCGGCTCTTTTGTCAAATAACGCAATAGAGTCGGGTTTTTTTTCAGTATCCTATTTTGAATTAATATATGTTATAAAACGAAAATATTTCAAACAGAAACTTTGCGCCTCCGTGCCTCTGCGAGATGTCTTTTTGTAAATATTTGGCTGTTACGATGTTACCTATCCGTCTCTTTCGCGGCAATGCTCTGTTCCAGCCGCATGAGGGCGTCTTTTAAGGCCCCGTCCTTGATGGCGGTATATCCCTCCGCGGCGGGCGCGGTTTCGGGCTGCTGCGGGGGAGGGGCTTTTTCCGGTACGACGGGTTCGCCTGCGGCGCTTTCCGGGCGGGTACCGGGCCGGCACAGTACGATTGATATGCCGGAGATATCCATTTCGGGAAAACGATAGCGGAAATCCGATAGCAGTTTGCTTTCCTTGGTTTGCAGAATTTGTTTCCAGCCGGGATGGTCTACCTCTATCCAAACGAGGCCCCGTTCCAGGCTTTGTATGCAGGAATGATCCGCGGCGGCGGCGATGCCGTTTTTTTCGGTAAGGTCTTTCCAGCAGGAAAAAAGGGACGAGTAGCCTTTGACCTTTTGCAGCAAGTCTTCGTCAAAAATCGCCGAAAGTACGTCTCCTACCCGTTTCATTGCCCCTCCGCCTCCATCCGCCCTTCTTTGACATAGTACACCAGAGTATCTTCGGCGCGGTAGTGCTGAAAAGGCTCTTCCGGCAAAAAAGTATAAAATGCCTGATCGTAGTCCGGCAGCGCGTTAATAAAACGCCGCCGCTTTTCGCCGTCCATTTCCAGCAGTACGTCGTCCAGCAGCAGTATGGGGTTTCTGCCGGTCATTTCGGAAAAGCGGCGGGCTTGCGCCACCCGCAGCAACAGCGCCAAAAGGCGGCGCTGCCCGGTTGAGGCAGTGCCGGCAAAATCCGTTTCCTCGCGGGCAAATACATAACGGTCGCGATGAGGGCCGGACAGCGAATTCCCCGCCGCCATGTCCGTAATTCGCCGTTTCCGCAGCGATTCAGCCGCCTCCTCCCCCTTAAAACTCTTCCAGGAGGGCAAATACTGAACGGTCACGCCGGCTATGCCGGATACTTCCCGGTACAGCTCCGCGAAAATCCCCGAAAAAAGCCGCGCCGCCGTTTCCCGCTTTTCCATAAGCCGTATCCCGTACAGCACACATTGCTCATCAAAGGCGTCCAGCAGCGTTTCCGGATTGCCGCTCAGCCGGCGCTGAACATGATCCCGCAGCACACTGTTGCGCGATTTAAGCACGCGGCGGTAGCAGCGCAAATCGTCAAGGTACACCGGATCATACAGGCTGAGAACCTGGTCAAAAAACCAGCGCTGCCGCTCCGGGCTGCCCGCTACAAATTCCATGTCTTCGTGGCAAAACACTATACAGGGAATTACGGAAAGCAGTTCCTTCCGGTCCTCCGCCTTTTTATCATCAATAAAAACCGTTTTTTTCCCGTTTTCAAATTTGATTAAAACATTGGCCTGTCCGGTAACGGTAATCGCGGCGGAAAAATCTTTCTTCCCATTTTGGGCAATTTCGCTGTCGCGTATCCCGCGAAAGGAAGAAGCGTAAGCGCAAAAATACAGGGCTTCAAGAAAATTGGTTTTTCCCTGTCCGTTTTCCCCGACCAGAAAAATGTTTTTTGCGGCGGTGGGCACTGCCACGTCTGCCAGATTGCGAAAAGCGGTAGTTCGCAGGGAAGAAATTATCACAACACTATGACTGCATCGGCATTACAACATGGAGAAAATCCGTTTGAGGAACCGGCACGATGGTTATCGCCTTGGTCGGTCCGGAAAAGCGTATGCTGATTTCATCACTGTCTATGACCTTAAACGGTTCCTCTATATAACGGTAATTCAAAGCCAGAGCGACTTCTTCTCCGTCATATTTGCAGGGGATCTCTTCTTTGGCGTCGCCAATTTCGCCTTCTTCGGAATAAATTTCCATAATGCCCGGTTTAAGCCCCAGATATATGCGGTGTGATTTTTGCTCAACCAGCAAAGACACGCGCCGGAGGGCATCAAGCATTTCGGTACGGCTGACAGAAAGGGAGTTGGGTTGTTCTTCAGGTATAACTTTACGGTAATTGGGGAACTGTCCGTCAAGCAAAACCGAAGAAAAACTATATGATCCAAAACGGACAAAAATTATTTTATCAGTAACGGAAATGCCAATAAGACCCTCATCCCCCGCCCTCTTTGTTATGATGTTCAAAATTTTGGGATGAACGATAATTCCGGGAAAATTCTTTATATCGTTTGCGTCTTTTTCAATATACGCAAGCCTGCGCCCATCAGTGGCGACCATTACAATTTTATTTTCAGTTTTTTCTAAATATACCCCGTTCATAAAAAACCGGGTTTCGTCGTCAGAAACCGCAAATACTGTCTGATTTACCATATCCTTAAAATTCTTGACTGGTATTTCAAAATATTCCGCGCTGGATACCGGAAATTCGGGAAACTTGTCGGAAGATATACTTTTAAGCTGAAAGTTAGCTTTTTTGACGGATGTTTTTACTTTTATTTTATTATCCTTCTGTTCAAATTCTATTTCTCCCTCAGGAATAGAATTAAGAATACCAAAAAATTTTTCTCCAAATACAGTAGCCGGTCCGGGTTCTACAACTGTCACCGGTACATTAGTCTCAAAATTTACTTTTAAATCCGTAGCTTTTATGATAAGACCGTCATTTTTTGCCTCAAGATAAATATTGGATAATATAGAAATAACATTTTTTGACGCTATAATCTCCTGTGCCATGGATATTTCTTTGAGAAGTATGTTTCGTTCACATATAAACTTCATTTTTTACTCCTTTGTTATTATATTATATATAAATATAGTAATAACAGTAATAATAAGCAACGGTAAAAGTGGAAAACCTGTCTAAGTCTTTACTGTGCCTATAATTAAGATATTCAGAAATCAGGTAAAAGTATACCGTCTTTCTACATTTTCCACAAGTACTTTATTTATACACAATTTATACATCATTTTTCAGGATTTTGCGTTTAATTCCTTTATTTTGCATTTTAAATTTTCTATGGTAGAATCTAAAGACGGATCAGTAATAAGCAAACCCTGTATTTTATCGATAGAATGCATCACCGTGGTGTGATCCCTTCCTCCAAAAGCTTCTCCGATTTCAGTGGTTGAAAAGTCAGTCATCTCACGACAAATATACATTGATAACTGGCGAGGATACGCTATTTTTTGATTGCGTTTTTTTCCCTTGAGATCGTTGGAACTTAAAGAATAAAAATCAGCCACCACCTTTTGTATTATTTCTATGGACAGGTTAGCCTGTCTGCGGGAGGCAAATATATCCCTTAATTTTTGTTGGGCAATTTCCAGGGTAACCGGCTGCCCCATAATTTCAGTGTAGGAAATCAGCGTTTTAAGGGCGCCTATCAGGTCTCTGATATTGGATGAGATATTTTTACTGATCAGGTTAATTACCTCATCGGGAATGGCAGCGCCGCGGCTTTCGGCGGTGGATTTGAGTATGGCGCAGCGAACTTCGTAGCGGGGAGGCTGTAAATCCACCCGCAAATTTTGCTCAAAACGGGAAATAAGCCGATCATTGAATTTTTTAAGTTCAGAAGGCGGCCGGTCACAGGTCACCACAATCTGTTTTTTAGAGTTGACCAACGTATTGAAGGTATGAAAAAATTCTTCCTGAATTTGTTCCTTTTCCTGAAAAAACTGAATGTCGTCGATTAACAGCACGTCGGTATAGCGAAATTTATTTTTAAAAGCGGGCATTGCTTTTTCCCGAATTGCCTGTACATATTCATTCAAAAAATCTTCGGAGGTAGCGTAAATTACCTTGTGGTCGGAATTTTCATGAATATAGTTGCCGATAGCCTGCATCAAATGGGTTTTACCCAAACCAACTCCCCCATAAATGAGGAAGGGGTTATAGGCGGTTCCCGGATTCCGGCTGATGGCAATCGCGGCATTGGCGGCAAAATTATTGTTTTCGCCGATTATGTATTTTTCAAAGGTAAAATCATCCCTCATGTAGGGATGCTGGTTTTTTTTTGTTTTTTTCGCGGAAGGGCTTTCGCTTGAATAATCAGGGCTGTCTGTGGTATCACCCGTAGTGTCGCTTACGGTGTTATCGGTATTTTCCGCTTTATTACCCAGAACGATCTCAAATTCCAGGGCAATATCCCTGTCCGCAAGTTTTTTAAGCTTTGCCTTGATGCCGTTCTGATAACGCGCCTTAACCTTGTCCCGGTGAAAACCCGACGGGAATCCAATTATTACGCTGTTTTCCCCGGACCGTAAGTATTTTATGTCACTGAACCATGCGCTAAACTCCTCCTCCCCCAGTTCAGTCCGCAGTTGGCGTAGGGTTTCATCCCAGAATCCCCCATAGTCAAATTCTGCCATCTTTTAACCTATCATCCATCCTCACCACATATCAACATATTATCCACAAGCACAATAAATAATTAAACATACTTTCAATACCTGAAAAATAATAAAACCCCTGTTTTTTATCTTAATACCTGAATAGTGAAAAAAGCTAATTCCTTATCCTGTAAAGAATTAGCTGCACAAAGCCGATAAACTGCTTACACCCGTAAACTTTCTTGTCGTTGCTTTTATAACACCTTCTTTTTTCCAGAATTTATCCACAGGTTATATACAATTCGGCGGCCAAGCGTAAACCACAATATAACACTACAGGAAAAAATATGGTATCACTGCGCGGCAAGATTGTCAAGGTCTATTATATTTTGCATTATACCTGTATGGAGATATTTACCCTGGGCAGCGATGTACTGCGCCAAAAAGCTGCGCCGGTGGAAAACATCAAGAACGAGTCGCATAAATGGAATGAGATCATTCAGGAAATGCTTGATGCCTTAAAAAAGGGGAAGGGCATAGGGCTTGCCGGCCCGCAGATAGGCTTGATGCAGCAGATTTTTGTGACCAATGTTGAGGGGGACGAACCCCGCGTTTTTATTAACCCTTCCATTATTGAGACATCGCAGGAAACGGTCAAATATGAGGAAGGCTGCCTGTCGGTTCCCGGCGTTTACGCTGACGTGATTCGCCCCAAAACGGTAAAAATACAGGCGTGGAGCGAAAAAGGCCGAGCCTTTACCCTTGAAACCAGCGGGCTTCTGGCGCGGGTTATCCTCCATGAATATGATCACCTTGAGGGGATTCTGTTTATCGACCGGCTGTCCGAGCCGAAGCGGAAAAAGATTATTGATAAATTTGCCAAGAAGGCCAAAGCGTGAGGATACTGTTTGCGGGAAGCCCCGCCATTGCCGTTCCGGCGCTGGAATCAATAGCGGCAATGAGCGGCGGCGGGGAAGATTTCATTCTGGCGGGACTGCTTACCAGGACGGACAGCCCGAAAGGGCGCAGCGGCAAGCCGGAACCCACCGAGTGCGCGGCGGCGGCCCAACGGTTTTCCGTTCCCATACTTAAACCGGAAAAACTTGACGGCGCCGCTCGCGGGCAAACGGCGGCCCTTAAACCCGACCTTTTGGTTTGTTTTGCTTACGGTAAAATTTTTGGCCCGCAATTCCTTTCCCTGTTCCCGCTGGGGGGAATCAATATACACCCCAGCCTGCTCCCCAGGTACCGGGGGGCGACCCCCATTCCGGCGGCAATTATCAACCGGGAACCCGTAACCGGCATAACGATACAGCGCGTGGCGGCGGAAATGGACAGCGGGGATATTCTTGTTCAGGAAACAGTGCCTTTAAGCGGACGGGAAACCACGGCGGTTTTAAGCGAGACAATGGCAAAAAAGGCCGCGGAGCTGCTGCCCGCCGCGCTGAGGGGCATTGCCAGCGGAACCCTGCGGGCGCGGCCGCAGGACCACCGCGCGGCGACGTACTGTTCCCTTATCAAAAAAGAAGACGGGCTTATTGACTGGAGCCGCGGCGCGGCGGAAATAGACGCTCAAATCCGGGCTTTTGACCCCTGGCCGCTTTCCTGGACTACGCACGGGGAAACGCCGCTTTTTATACTAAAAGCCGAAGCGCTGGAAAATGGGGACAATGCCGCCGGTTCTGAAAATACGCTCACCGGTTTACATACTGTCCCTGGGTGTGTCTTGGGCAAAGATAAAAAAAAAGGTATACTGATACAAACAGGAGGGGGGATACTGGCGGTAAGCGAGCTGCAGTATCAGACAAAAAAGGCGTTGGAATGGCAGGCTTTTTTGAACGGCGCGCGGAATTTTATGGGCGCAAAACTGGGAGCTGTTAATTAAGAGGCATTATGCGTTATTTTAAATTCAACAATGTTGATTTTGATTCCGTGGAAAAAATCGCGGCAACTCGTCTGAAGCTTTTTCTTTCCATGATGGCGGGATTGTTGATCATCGTGGGAATCATTGCCATATCGATTTTTTTTGTCGCGGTAAAAGGGGCGGAACAGACTCTGGTTCCCGAAGTGCGGGGCAAGGAGCTTACCGAGGCCCTGCTGGAATTGCAGGTAAAGGAATTGTATCCCCGCATACAACTGCGTTATTCACAGTCTTCGCGGGACAGGGGCCAAATTCTGGAACAGGACCCCAGGGCGGGAACGATAGTAAAGGCGGGGCGGCAGATCCGGCTGGTGGTAAGCCAGGGGGTGATGATCAACCGCGTTGAAAATTATGTCGGCAGAAATATTGACGATGTGCGGATGGATTTGCAGACCCTTGTCGCTTCCGCGGGCAACAACCCCCTGCTGACGCTGAAAGAACCGCTGATGTATGATTTTTCCCCCGAAGCGCCGGGAACAATTCTCCGGCAAAAGCCGGAGCCGGGGGCGGATATTTCCGGGCCGATGAGCCTGGAATTTGTCGTAAGCCAGGGCCAGGAACACACCCTGTTAACCGTACCCCAGCTTACCGGACTTTCACTTTCCTCGGTACTGGAACAAATTGGCAGAATGGGAATTGTGTTTGAATTTTCCCTGCGGGAATTTCGTGAGGGTGAACAGGGGGAAACGGTAGTTTACCAGACTCCCGCCGCCGGGACCAGCGTTACATCGAATGTTATTGTTGATCTTGTGGTAAGCGCCCCGGCGAAGCTCAAGGAAGGCGAGGTGTATAGACTGTTCACCTACACCATGCCCCAAAACCCCTACCCCCTGCCGGTACGCCTTGAAGCCCTGCTTCCTTCCGGTGAGCGGGTTCGGCTTATCAGTGTAGAGTATCCCGGCGGAAAATTTACCGTTCCCTACCGGCTTCCCGTAAACAGCGTTCTTATCCTTTCGATGATGAACAGGGAAATTTACCGCGAAGAAGTATTTTAGGGTAAATTGGGGATTTGCCGATAATAAAATGACATGGCAAATCAGCATTTTCTGGCAATAACACTGTTTTTTTGTACCCTATCCCTTTCCGCCGCACCGCTTGATAATGGTTTTGCCCTTGCGCCTCCCGCGGTAGCTTCTCCGGCGGAAAAAACCGCCGCATTCCGCGAGGCCCGCTTACAGGTGCTTGCCGCCGCCGGAAAATATGAGCATACCCCTTATCGTTACGGCGGCCTTGACCGGCGAGGCGTGGATTGTTCGGGGCTGGTGTACCTGAGTTTTCGTGACGCGCTGGGGGTATCCGTGCCCCGCAATACCTGGAGCCTGTACTCCTGGGTAGAGAAAATTCGGGTTGAAGATGCCATTCCCGGCGATCTGCTGTTTTTTATGACAACCGGCAATGGGGCCATTTCACACGTTGGCATTTTTGTGGGAGACGGACGATTTATTCACGCCGCCTCCGAGGGGCCGGTTACCGGGGTAATGTATTCAAACCTTGAAGAACGGTATTGGTCCCGTACTTTTGCCGGAGCGGGAAGGGCTTTACCGGAAGCGGGTACAACGGTCGGCGGAGTGAAAAATAAAAAACCGGCAATGGCGCAAAACAAACAGGAGAACCGCATATTAATAGGCTTTGCCGCGGCGCCGACATGGAACACTTTTTCCACTTCCGTCGATGGCAATATTAATGTTATCCGGGGCGCCGCGGGTCAGTTTCGTCTGGCGGCGGCGGTCGAACCATTTGGGAAGCCCATGATTTTCGGCATGGAATTTAGGTCTGAATGGGACAGGGCGCTGGGAGTTTTCCGCCTGCCCTTTACCCTTTCCTGGGGTTTCAGCGACAAACTGCGCTTTTTTGCCGGGCCGGCCATTAGTTTTGGCAGCGCCGCGTTAACCGTTTCCGGAGAAACCCGCCACTACACCGGCGGCACAAACTGGTTTGGCGCCGCGGGAATAACAGCCGCGCCTTTTGCGATAAAAATTGCCGGAAACGAATTGTCACCCTACGCGGAACTGGCATGGCAGACATATTTGAGCAATAACGCCCGCCACAATTTAGGCGCCGATCTTGCCGCGGGCTTTCGTTTTTCCACCGGAATTCGCTATACTTGGAAGATATGAAAAACTTTTTCCCCTATCGCTTAAAGGGCATTAACCTCGTCATTGCGGAAGATACCAAGGCAATAGCCGGAGTGTTTTTCGGGGTCAAACCGCCCCTTGGTTGTGTAAAAGCCGAAACCCCTGTAATAAAAAAAGCCGCGGCACAAATAGAAGAATATCTTTCAGGCAAACGGAAACGATTTACCCTTCCCCTTGTCATGCACGGCACTGAATTTCAGCGCGCGGTATGGCGGGCGCTTCAGGACATCCCCTATGGCGAAACCCGCTCCTACAAGGAAATTGCCGCCGCCATTGGCAGGCCAAAGGCGGTCAGGGCGGTAGGCATGGCAAACCACCGCAACCCCATTTCCATAATAGTCCCATGCCACCGCGTAATTGGCCATGACGGAAGCCTGGTAGGTTACGGCGGCGGCCTCCCCCTTAAACGGCGCTTGCTGGAATTGGAACAGAGATGAAATAACCTGCTATGAAAAAAGTTGTACTCCGGAAAGCTGTTGTGCCAATTTTTTATCAAATGTCAAAAGAGGCGCTGTCCCTGTTCTGCGGGCCAGAACTTCAAGATAACAATCAACAAAAGAAAGTTTGGGATGACTGGTATAAACGGGTAAAACTTCCATAAAAAGCTCACGATTACACAAAATGGTATCTTTTCCAATGACCGCCATTACTGCTTTTTCGATGGTTTCTCTGCTTATTTTTTTGAGTTTTTCAAGAACAAAAATAGTTTCGATTAATGCTACGTCAGCCACCACGACACTTTTTCCGGAATTGATAAAAGTAGTTACCAACGCTGTTTGTTCCGGTACATCGTCCAAAAGCCAGCGAAGGAGGCAGTTAGTATCAAGGCTGGGCATAATGCTCCCTGATATGAGATTCCCATCCGTCGCCTGTTGCCACAGTTATCGCCGAGGTTCCTTTTTTAGCCATTTCTTCTTGCAAAAGCTGTCTGATACCTTCAATTTCAGCGGGCGGGGAGGCAATTTCACCTGGACTATTCGTTTCTACGGCAGGGATGCTTATTTCAACCCGTGCCTGAACGCCGGTGGGAACTGATCGTGGCAATTCAAAGAAGATTCGGTAATCAGCCGGTATTGTTACTGTTTGTTCAATCGTCATGGAGAAAGTATAACATTAAAATAAACAGGGAGCAACAAATAAGGCATTTCCTTTTTATACCTATAATTTCACAATCCGGTGATTTAACAATATTTGGTATTTTGTCAAAATCAGCAAATGTTACCGGCAACTGTCCACGGGCTTTTTCTGTGTAAATTAGCGATTTTTCGGGCATTTTCTTGACAACCGGCATAATACTATGGTATAATATTATATACGATGAGAAAAATATCTCCCAAAACCGCATGGTATGCCTTGATAAGCGTCAATATTGTCATGGTTTTGGGCATGGGCGCTTGTATGAAGCCCGTCGATGTTCAGTTATTCCTGGAAGACGAAAAAGTAATAGAAATTATTGAGTCTACCAAAGGATCGGTTAAGATAACCCGCGATTCAGATCCCGGCTTAATACCCGGAAACGGTAAAATTTCCGGCCTTATCCCCGGCAAATATTACAAAATAGAAGTAATGGAAAACGGTGTTCCAGAAGAAACATCCTTTGTTAGAGCGGCTGGGACATTGAGTGGTGAACTGAAAGACATAAGAAAAGTAGCCAGAGGTGTAATAACCGAACTTGAAAACGATCATATATACAGAGTAAAATCTGCTAAACCATACAGTGATACCGCCAGTGAAATTAAATATTTTGCTTTTGATGGTGAGGGGACAAAAGATGCCACATTAACTGGCGGAGTAGTAACCATTACAGAAAGCAGGGCGGGTTGTTACTTTGATGTCTCCAAGACAATAGCCGTAGACAGGTACTACGAAGTAACGAACGTTGGAAAATGGATAAAAGAACGCACTTCTGCTTGCAAAAAAGAAAATACCGGACAGATTGTTGACGAAATAAAAAAGGATAATTACCAGCAATTTAATGAAGCTCTTGATTATGGTATTTATCAATATGATCCTGCTAAAAAACCTGTCGTTACTACTCCCAATTTCCTGGATGGTATGAGCATAATGGAGCTACCTGCTGGTGGTACCAAAAATGACTTTGTTTTTGTCGAATATTATGCTCCCGATCCTGCCTTTCCTAAAAAAGTTATTACAAGAGATTTTTATGTTTTAACAGTCAATGTTAATCAACCTCCCAACACTGGGGACGGGAACGACATAACAATTACGAAGCCTAATCCTCCAACAGACGAAACAATAACATTGACCCCAACCCCGACAACAGACGAAATAATAACCTTTTCAATAAATACTCCGAATAAAACAATAACGGCAACGGCGGCAATAGGCGCTACATATGAATGGTATGATGGTAATTATACGCCTCTATTTTCTTCATTACAGAATCTAAATATAGATGAGAATCCAAATCTTAATAAGGTTGGAACTTATACAATAGTAGTAGAAGCAAAAATAGTAGTAAAAGCAACAATAGTGAATTACAGCAAGTGGTTTATACTGAAAATAACACCATAGGAGGTGGTAAAGAACTTAAAATTTGCGGTATAGACCGCTTGATAAACAGGCGAATATATAGTATTATATTAAGTAAGGGATTATTCGCTTCATAAGAAGTGTTAAATAAATACTTTTAAAGGAGAAAGAAATGAAAATTATCACAAAGAAAAGCGTAATTTTTACGGCTTTGGCAGTAGTGCTTTTGGCAACAGTGTTGGTAATAAGCTGTAATACCCCTCAGTTAGACGGAGTTTCTGATAAAGAGGAACCATCAAAACCAGGTACAGGAAAAGTACGGCTGTCAATAGACACCAGAAACGCAAGCCGGACAATTCTGCCTGTAGCAGGTTCGTTGACAGATCTTAAATACCTTTTAGTACTTACTGGTACTTCTTCTCCTCCTCTTCCTAATTTTTATGCAACTGTTACTACCTCAACAACTTCTGTCCCCGATATACCGGTAGGAAGTTATACAGCAGCAACGGTATATGTGTATACGGGTACCACTCTTACGTCAGCTAATTGGACAAACTATGCTAACGTTGCTATAGGGAAGGGCGATTCTAATCTTTCTGGTCCTTTTGGTATTAATGCTTCAACTCCAACGGCAATAGGTACATTTGCTATTGTTTTATATTCTCCAGGTACAGCTCCAACAACGGTGGGAACCGGTACTTTCGCATATAATTTTACCAAAAGCTCAACATTACTTAACACAGCAAAATATTCTGTTGAGGGAAGAGGATCAGAAGGTGCATTTATTCCCACTGCTACTCCTGTTGATGTAGTGTTTGGTTCAAAACAAGTAGTTGGTAATGGTACTACTACAAACATTCCATCTGGATATTACAATGTTGTTTACACGCTTACTGACACATTTAACCGCACTGCTTATTTTTACGAAATACTTCATATTTACAAAGGTTTGGAAAGTTATTACGAAAAAATTTTTACCAACGATATTTTCCCCGATGCGCCTTCTGTTGGTATCGGTAATACAATTTCTATTTCAGGTCCGGATGTTCCTGCTCCTATTTCAGGTAACTTAAATAGTTCCCATGCTCAGGTACAAGTAACCACCAATAATTATGGGTGGAATGTAAAAATATTAAAGGCTTCAGTCAATGCTGATTTCACATTTACCGTTTCTGCCGGAACTACTATAGGTTCTTGGAAATTGCTTCCAGCACTTACCACTATAACGGCAAGTGGTGGTATAACTTTAGATAATACTACTGATCCACTAGAACTTGTTATTACTATTAATGCAACGGGAACGGTTACTCCTCTTGTGAAAACTGGTGCTATTAATTATACTGGGCTAGAATTAAGCTTTGGCGGTAAAGATTATACCCCACCTGCGATTAATATTCAGTTTGTTGATACTTTTTAATTACCCGCGCAACGGAGGTCACGCAACGGTGACTGACACCGCTTCTGCGTAGCGTCGTCAAGAAATTGGCGACGCTACCTATAGCGTAGGTTGTTTTAGCAAAATAAGGGCTGTTCAGGAAACTGGGCAGCCCTTATTTTGGTTGAAAAAACATAATTTCTCTATTGACATTTTGTCTTATATATACTACACTTTAATTGTGTACGAAATTGAAACTACCGAGGAATTTGACGCATGGCTTCACAATCTGCGAGATGTCAGCATGAGGGGATTCATTGCCAAGCGGATCACGATAATGTCCAGCGGTACTCTTGGTGAAACTCGTTCTCTGGGCGGCGGTCTTTTTGAGGCAAAGATATGCCGCGGGCCAGGTTACCGTCTGTATTTCGTCAATAAGGGAAACAAAATCATCGTTCTGCTGTGTGGTGGCAACAAGTCCACACAGGATCGGGATATTAAGAGAGCCAAAAAACTGGCAAAGGAGTTATAAATGCTAAAAACAAAGAAATTTGATGTTGTTGACTACCTCAAAACAGAAGAAGAAATTGAGGCATATCTTAATGCTTTTTATGAAGACAATGATTATAAGTATCTTCCCCTTGCTTTAGCCGATATTGCCCGCGCCCGTAAAGCAATGACAAAAGCGGCGAAAGCTGCCGGTGTATCCCGAACCAGTCTGTATCAGTCTCTTTCCGAAGAGGGCCATCCGGCTTTTGAAACTATTGCAAAAGTGGCCCAGTCTCTCGGCTATCGGCTTTCGTTGGTTTCTGTATCTAAACAGGCGGTCAAAAAGGCATAAAATAAGGGCTGTTCAGAACGCCAACAATGCTGGCGGCTGAACAGCCCTTTTTATATGGATGAAAAGGGAGGATTTGAACCCCCACAAGCAGATCCGGAAAAATATTCCCCGCTATAATTGATTAATGGTTTCGGTTGCAAGGCCGGTAAATTCTGCAATCTCGTTCAACGGCCGCCCCGCGTCTTTCATTTTTCGGGCAATTTCAAGAGATTTTTCTTGTAGACCTTGTTGTAAACCTTCCTGGAGACCTTGTTGACGACCTTCCTGTCGGCCCTCCAGAAGACCTTCTGCCCGACCCTCCCGTCTGGCTTCATATTTTTCCTGCGCGCGATCCATGCTGTTTTTGATTTCGCCCATCTTCCGTATTGCTCTTAAATAATCCCGGTCTATTCCCGCTACCGCTCTTTCCGCTCGCATAATGCCTTCCTCCTTGCGGTATAGTTTTTTTATCAACTCCGCTGTTTGCTCTTCATGCCGATACCTAAAATATATACACCACTTCTCATCTTCCGGCAAGGAGTTTATATCAAGTTTTCCGGCCTGAATATCCCGTACTTTTTGTTCTAATTTAGGCATTTCGTAAAAAATGATTTCGGTTGCTTCGGTAAGCCGGTCATGTTCTTTTTCTTCCATGTAGAAATACCGCCGGGGCAATTTATTACTGTGGTGGAACAGGGTACAGTTGAGGAAAAATATCTGATATACCCGCTTGATTTCCCCATAGGAATGGCCTTTCCGCGACTGGGTTGACAGGAGCATGGCGGTGTAAAAGACGGCCCTGGCCCTGAGATCGTCCGCCGTCTTATCTATTTGCATTTCCAGGTCGGCGACTTCGCCGTCGTTAAACGTGACGTGGACATCCAGGCGGGAGGCTTTTGCGTCAAGATGAACAGGAATCAGTTCATTGTTGGTAACCTGAACCGTGGAGATTTCCCGGTGAGTACAGGCTGAAAGAAGGCTGCGAAGAGCCTCACGGGAATCCTCGGTATTTGAAGAGAGCATAGTCTTGAAGACCAAGTCATCCATAATGCAGAGGGGTTTACCCCCCTGTGCGGCGTTTACTTTTGCCAGCCGTTTCAGTTCCTTTGAGAACTGATAACGCTTAAATAAATTGTTCATACCCTATATAGGGTGGAAACATGTAATTTGCTTGAGTGTTTGCGAAAAAATTTTAATAAAAATCGGAAAAATCGCAGATTTAAGATTGCTCCGGAGTCTATTTCCGGTTATTAACCCCGAATTTATACCCCATCCCCAGTCCCAGAACAGTACGCTGATAGTGAATTACATCAGGTTCCGGATAAAGGTCTTTATAAGGGTTGCTTATAACGGCATCACCGGAATAATACATATAGTTAATATCTATAAAAAAGGAGCCTGTCTGCTTCCACCCTTTCATGCCGACTTGAAGGCCGCCACCATACGCAAACCTGGGGTATGAATCAAAGACTGATGTTGCTGTAAGAACAGGAGATGATTTTATAGGAATAGGATATGAAACAGCTCCATAGGGTTCCAGCATAATATTCTTTATGAATTTGAGCGGGAACTTCAGTTCTAATCCTACTGCTATATTAAGAAAATCTTTATGTTTATTCAGATATTCCCAACCAAGATATTCCCAACCAATCTGAAGCTTTGGTTCTACGCTCAGCCAGTTAAACAGCCGCTTTTCAGCGCCCAGCGTCATTCCGGGCAGCGCGACGACTTTATTATCAAGCGGTGCGGCCATCTTGGTGGGGGGGCCAGGATTATATAGTCCATTTTTGACAGTCAAGCCGTCAGGCTTTAAAGTATAAAAGGTAATGGGAAAATCAAATGATACCCGTATATACAGTTGTTTATTACGCCAGTCTTCGGTATCGGTATAAGTTTGTATGTCGGCAGTTTGCTTGTCGGGAGTTTGTTTGACGTTGATTTTGGAATATATATTGAACATCAAAAGCGGAAAAAAATCATACACATCCTCAATAGAAAGATACAGCAGATTCTGTAAAAGTATGGCTTTATTGGTTTTTTGATTTTTCAGTATCAATTGGAAAATATACACTTGTTGCCATGATTCCCGCAGCATTGAATTATAGGTATAGATAGTAATATCAGTCGATGTATCCTCCGCGTTTAAGAAAAGATAATCATGGTAAAATTGTTGTTCTTGATGATACGGGGCTATAGTGCCGTACAGGATATAATCCGCTTTCTGCAAAGATTTTCCCAGAACACCGTGCCGCGCTTTTATTTCATTGGTAAGCATTTGCGCAATGACCGTGTTATCATCCGGGGTCTTGCCGATTCCTGTTACCGGCGGTATAAAAATGGAAGCATTGGACTTGGCTTGGGCAAATAGTGAAAAACCAGCGCCCAACAACAATATCCAAATAAGGCATTTTTTCATGTCAGCGAGTAAACCGATTGCCATACTATCATTTACGGGAGATTTCCTTCTATTCATTAGAGGCTTTTTTGGGGAATTTGTCAATCTTGAACCCAACAGCCCTAAAATGCTATGCTGGGGACGGAGCATACGTTGTTTTTAAAACACCTTTCTATACTGGGATTTAAGTCTTTTGCCGACCGTACCGAGATTGAGTTCGCCGATGGCATTACCGCCCTTTTGGGGCCGAATGGCTGCGGAAAATCCAATGTGGTTGACGCGGTTAAATGGGTGCTGGGTGAACAGGCATTCAAGTCACTGCGGGCGGAAAAGATGGAAGATGTCATTTTTAACGGCACGGAGAGCCGCAAAGCCCTGAATGTGGCGGAAGTAACGCTGACCATAGCCAATGAAACGGGACTTTTGCCCCTGAATATGCCGGAAATCGAGATAAAACGGCGGCTGTACCGCTCCGGTGAAAGCGAATATTTTATCAATTCCCAGCCGGTAAGGCTAAAAGAGGTGCGGGAACTGTTTTGGGACACCGGCGTCGGCAAAGCGGCGTATTCGGTGATGGAACAGGGCAAAATTGACCAGATTCTTTCCTCAAAACCCGATGAACGGCGCTATTTGTTCGAGGAAGCCGCCGGAATTACCCGCTATAAGGTGCGGGGGGCGGAGGCGGAGCGCAATCTTGCCAAAACCGGGGAAAATATGCGCCAGGTTGAGCTGGTGCTGAATGAGGTCAAACGCTCGTACGATACGCTCAAGACGCAGTCCGAAAAAACCCTCAAATACCGCGCCCTGCGGGATGAAATTTTTAACTGTGAGCTTGATATTCAACTGCTGCGGCTCAAGCAGTTTAAGTATGAGCGGGATGAGCGGAACGAAACGCTCAGGCGGCGCACCGCGGACCGGGATAGAATCCGGGGGGAAATGGAAGCGGAAAGCAAGGCGCTTGAAGCGCACATGGACGAGGTAAACTCCATGGAAGCGCAGTTGGTGGAGATGCAGAAAAACATCTACGGCCTTGCCCTGGAAAAAAACGCGAAGGAAAACACGGCGCGGCTTTTGGGAGAGCAGCGCAACGAAGGCAAAATCAAAATTGAGCAGAATGAGGCGCGGGAAAAACAGGTTAATTATAAAATTGAGGAATTGAACAAAGACGCGGCAAGTCAGGATGAAGCGGCGCAGGATTTAAGAAAACAAGTGGCAAGCATAGAAGAAAATATACACTCGTTTGAGGAAAATATTCAGCTTGCCGCGACCCGCATGAGCGATAATGAAAAAGCCGTGCGTAAGGCCGAAGAAGAGATACACGGCCTTGAAAAACAACAGGCTGAACTTGAAAAACATCTGGCGCAGATAACCGATGACATTGTGGCGGAATTGGACGCGGGTTTGAAAAAAGCCGGTTATTCAGCCGCTGAACGCCGCAGTATCGAGGCGGCTCTTAACGAAACCTTGAGTAAATTACGCACGGTTCTTGCCGGCAGGGAAACCCTTATCCGCGACCTTGCCGCCGCCGCCGATACGTCCGCGGAAAAGAGCAGCGCGGAACTTAAACGCATTGCCGAAGGGCTGGCGGCGGAACTTGCCGCGGCTGCCGCCGACGCGGAAAAAGCCATTGCCCTGTTTGAAAACTACCGCAGTCATTCACCCCTGTTTCTTGATGAATTTCTCGCGCCGGAAGGGATTATCACCAAAAAGCGCGCGTTGGACGCGCAGATTCGGGGCGCAAAAGACGGCATAGAAGAGCGCCGCCAGCGGATAAAAACCCTGCATAGCGACAATGCCGGCCTTGCGGCGAAAATCAACGAATATCGCTTAACGTTGGAAGGCCTGCGGGTGAACCTTGCCCGCATGAACGCCCAGGCAAAAGCCGCTGAGGAACAGGCCAAACTGATACGACGGGAACTTGCCGGACAGGAGGCGATGCTTAAAAATATCCGCGATGAATTATCTCTGGACCGCAGGCGGCTGGAAGAAATTGACGAGCGCATTTCCGCCACCCACGCGGAAGTCGCCGAAATCGAGCAAAAAGGGCTTGACCTCAACAAAGAACTGGAAAAACTGGAAAAAGATATTCAAAAACGCAACGGCGTTGTCGCGGGTAAACAGGAAGCTATCAAAAAGCGCACGGCGGAATTGGGCAAAGTGCAGGAAGCCCTGGAAAAAATTCATTTGGAACTGGTGCAGTCTGAAACTGAAATTAAAAACATCCAGGATAATTTCCGTGAAACCCATTCCCGCGATTTAATGGAATTTGAGGAGCGTATTTTTACCATTACCGCGCATCCTGCCGATCTGCGGGAGAAACTCACCGCGGCAAAATCCCACATGAAAGACCTCGGTTCGGTCAACCTTATGGCCCCGGAAGAATTTGCCGAAACCAAAGAACGTTACGAATTCCTGAGCAACCAGATAGCCGACCTTGAAAAGGCCCGCAAAGACCTTGAGGACCTTACCGCTGAAATCCGCACGGAATCCTCGGAACTGTTTACCAAAACATACAACCGCATCAAGAAGAACTTTCATAATATGTTCCGCCGTCTTTTTGGCGGAGGCCGGGCGGAATTGCAGCTTTCCGACATCAACCATGTTCTTGAATCGGGCATAGAAATTTTCGCCCAGCCGCCCGGCAAAAAGCTGGAACATATTTCCCTGCTTTCCGGCGGTGAGCGTTCCATGACCGCCGTTGCCCTGCTGTTTGCAACCTACATGGTAAAACCCAGCCCCTTCTGTTTGTTGGACGAAATTGACGCCGCGCTGGACGAGGCCAATGTAGGCCGCTTTGTCCAGCTTTTGCGGGAATTTGGCAGCACCAGCCAATTTATTATCATTACCCACAACAAAAAAACCGTTACCGGCGCGGGTACGCTTTTGGGCGTTACCATGGAAGAATCCGGCGTTACCAAACTCCTCTCGGTACGGCTTGAACACGGGGAATTGGCGCACATTGATGAAGAGCCGCCCCAGCAGGGTTTGTGGGACGAAGAAGACGTGGAAACCGAAGAAGGCCGCGAACTGCCCCCCGGTGTGGATGATCCGTCCAAAGTCACTGAAGCCCAGCTTCGTCCGGTACGGGCTTCTCACCCCGCCTCCTAACGCGCATTGACAGGCCTTCATACGGGATGTTAGTATTTTTTAGCCGATTGACGGGTGATTAACTCAGCGGGAGAGTGCTACCTTCACACGGTAGAAGTCACTGGTTCAAATCCAGTATCGCCCATCAATCGGCTTTTTTGTTTATTATACCGGGTGGGCTTTTGAGAGGATTTCCGGATTATCTGCGACGTAATTCAGTACGTCGGCCATGATGCTGGTGTATCCTTTGCCGAGGGCTTTATATTTTGAAAGGACATCAGGCTTGACGCGCAACGCTATTACCGGGGAAGGGTTGCGGCGTTTTTTTCGTAATTCCCGCGCCATAGCCGCAAACTCGGCAAGGGCTTCCGGTGTGGATGGCGGGCAATCAGGATCATAGACCGGAGGCAGTTTTCGCGCCGCCTTGATTTCTTTTCTCGCCTGCTTCAAAATTTCTTTAGGTATCTTTTGTCCAACTCTTATTGTCGATCCGATAGTATCCATTGTAACTCCTCCTCTCATGTTTCTCTGCTTCCCGCGCCGATATAAGGCGCGTTATGTTTACATCTCCTTTTTCTTGTTCCGTGTACACTACAAAAAAAGTTTTTCCAACTTTGCCGATGGTTTGCCAGCGTTCCTCTCCGGAAGCGTTGTTTTTACTCCGGTCAAGCCGCCATATCCGCAAGGGATCAGAAAACACATATTGCGCCACTTCAAAACCGATATTATGTTTTTGTTTGTTTTCGGCGTTTTTGACTTCATCCCATACGATCCGGCGCTCTTCCATTAATTAACAGTGTAATACGTTTTTGTATGACTTGTCAAGAGGCGTACCAACTATTCAAGTGTTAGTCAATGACATATAGTACTTCTATGGCAGTAATTGAAATTTGGGTACCGGAGGCGATGGTTGTTTTTTTTCTGGCTTTACCGCTTTTCAGGCCTTTTATCAAAATATTGTGGCCTCTGGATGGATTGGTCTGGCTGCCGCTTATCGCGCTGGGTATAACAATAGGAATTTTCCCTGCTTACGGATTCCGTCCCGAATGTCTGCCTATACTGGTCTTTGCCTTTGTTTACAACTTTGCAAATTTATCCCCTCTTATTTCAAGCATCGCCTCCCGTCCCAATGATTCGTTTCGTGACCGGGGGCCTTTGTCTATCGTATGCGCGTTTATTCTGCTGGGTGCTGCCGCTGTTCCCCTGTTTGCTTTTCCTTCCCAGGTTTATGAAAAGCCGGAAGAAGAAATCGAATCCGTTAAAGAACTGACAATCACTAATAGAATGGTGAACGTAATCGGTATGCCTTACCGGAATTATTCCCTGCGGATTTATGGCCCTGTTCAGAAAAACCACCCCCTTATTTTTCTTGTGCCGCCGGAAGTCGGTTCCGCCGCTTCGGTCGATATGGTGTGTTCGGAACTGTGTAAAAAAAATTTCACCGTTGTCACTTATTCTTATGAAGATGTTTATTCCTTCCGCAAGCGGTCTGTTTTCCCGATAAAGTTGCTGAGGTACTGGCGTGTCTATAGACAGGCCGCTGATTTTGCCTCCGCCAACGAGCAGGGAAAAGCATTGGAAACCGAACGGCGGGCAGACATTGAATTTTTGCTGGCGCAGCTTCCCGCTTTACTGGATGATACCGGAAAGAGCAAACTGCCGTTGCTGCTGGCGGGATACGGCGCGGGCGGGTCTGTCCTCGCCTATATGGCCGGGGAGAGAGACTTTATATCGCAGTATAACAACGTGCTGGGAATAGCCGCTATTGAATGTCGTCTGTGGTCTTCATACGTTTCCGAATCTCCTGCTGTTCCTTATGTTCCGGCTGGTGGGGGAGTAATTCTGCGTCAATGGGTGAATATTGAAAGCCGCTTCGTTAATTTGCTGCCGCGGCGAGTCAGCCGCAGCGGGCCTTTACCCGGCGCTGGAATTTCATTTCGCGGACTTCCGGTTTTGTACCTTGTTTCCGGCAGGGCTTTGGATCCCAAAGGGCAAAAACCCTATCAGGCGGTTTTTGATTCTATGCGTTCCGGTTTGGGCCGCGTTGCCATTGCCGCTATTCAGGGGGCCGGCCCCTTGGACTATCAGGATTTTCCTTTTACGCATCCAATATATTCCTTTTTGTTACCGGGACAAAAAGGCGCTGAAAAAAGCGAAGACCCCATTGGCGACACGGCGGGTATCATCGGTAACTTTGCGTCTTATTTGCTGGAACAGGCGGAAGATGCGGAGGAAATGGGAGTTAATATACCTCCTCGCTACACCATAAACAGCAGTCTTTATGTTGAAAGTAAAGGCTTGCCCGGTTTTCGGTTGTAATGCGGAACAAAATCATTTTGTAAGGGCGTTTTCTATCGCTTTCAGAATGGCTTTACTGCTGCCGGTGGCGCCGCTTACTACGTCAACATTCAGGCTTTGGGCCTCAATTACCGCAGGCACAATTGCCTCCGCCCGTTTACCCCGTCCGTTAAAGTGCTTGATTATTTTGATTGAGGACATTGCTTTGTCCTTAACGGTTACGTCCAAAGTAACCCGAACCGGCCCTACCCTGGAATTTCCCTGATAAGTACCGTCGGCAATCTGGCTTAAATCCGGTGAATTGATGGTTATTTTATCCAAGTCTACGCAGGACGCAATCAGAACCAACCCGGTAATCAACAAGAAAACGCCTTTTCTTTTCATGGGATAAGTATAGCAGACAGCCCGAAATGTTTCACGTGAAACATTGAAAAACAGCCGTTTTGGGGATTTTGACAGTGTTTCACGTGAAACATTAAATGTGAAACATCAGTCCTTAAACAGATCAACTGTGCCGGTTCGCCATTCTTCTCTGGCTTCCATGATCAGATGTTCAACTTCGAACCAGTTATTGGCGCGGGGGCCGGGCAGGTTCCGGTTAGTGGAATTGCTAAAAACAATGGTTTTACAGCCCTGATTACGCAAATTGATGATGTTTTCCGGAGCATCGTCAACATAGATGTGGGCCCCAACTGCGCCCTTGTCATTCATAAAACAGATGTCCCAGTAGGGGATGTCGTAGTTGTCCAGCCAGTCAACGGTCTGGGTAATGGTGGTGCGGTGGGAAAATTTAAGAAACAGCCGGTGGGTAATTATACGGATGCGGATTCCCTGGCTGGAGAGTTTTCGGAGAATTGCCGGGGCATTTTTTATGGGTTCCATGTCACGGAAAATGTTCCGCTGGGTAACGGCAAAACGGTGCAGGCGGTCGTAGCCGCCGAATTCGGTGAGGCCCCATTCGTCAAGGCCGAATGTCACCTCGGTAGTAAGGGTTTCCAGCGGCTTGTTCAGCCACTCGGCGGCGATTTTCCGTATCGCCCCGTAAAAATCCCCTACTACGCCGTCCAAATCAACACCCAAAATAAAAATATTATCGTTCATACATCAATCCTATGTCGCGCTTTTTGAGATAAGAATAACCACACTGCGGGCCTTTACTATGTATTTATACGGCAGGTCAAGCGCTTCTTCGCTGCCGGCGGGCGATATGTCTTTGGGGGAATGCATGCTGGTATCAACCGCCCGAAACCAGCGTTTGTGGCCGGGGCTGGCCGCGGGTGGAATGGAGAAGATCACCGGGTCGGCGCCGGCATTAAACATGATATAAAAGTCGTTGTTATCCTTGTCCAGCGCTGTATCGGCGCGGCTGCCATTTACCTGTAAAGCCAGGCTGTTACTTGCCTTGTCCCAGTCGGGATTTGCGCCCTTTTCATTGTACCAACTGATATCCGGCGATGCGCTGTAGTCGCCTTCGCGCCCGGAGTAAAATTCAGGCCGCATAAAGCCCGGATGCCGCAGGCGGAAGGCAATCATTTCTTTGACAAAGCGAAACAAATCTTTGTTTTTTTCCAGCAGGGACCAGTCATACCATGAAATTTCATTATCCTGACAATAGGCGTTATTGTTGCCATTTTGGGTGCGGCCCATTTCATCGCCGCCCAGGATCATGGGCGTTCCCAGAGAAATCAGCAGCGTGGTGAAGAAGTTTTTAAGCTGATGTTCCCGGATTCCCTCCAGTATCGGGTCTATTGTCGGGCCTTCCGTGCCGTAATTATAACTGTAGTTGTTGTCATTCCCGTCGTGGTTTTCTTCACCATTGTCTTCGTTATGTTTTTCGTTATAGGTAACCAGGTCTTTAAGGGTAAAACCATCATGGCTGGTTATGAAGTTTATTGAGTGGAAGGGCTTGCGTCCGTCACGGAGGTAGAGGTCTGAACTGCCCGAAAGCCGTGTGGCAAGATACCGGGTTTCTTTGGGGTCCCCCCGCCAGTATTTGCGGACATTATCGCGGTAGCGGTCATTCCATTCCGCCCACCGTCCGCCGGGGAACCAGCCCACCTGATACGCCCCTCCGGCATCCCATGCCTCGGCGATTATCTTGGCGGAACTTAAAATGGGGTCTTCGGCAATGCGCTCCAGCATTGGCGGAGATTCCATCAGGCGGCCATGCTGATCCCGCCCCAAAATTGACCCCAGGTCAAAACGGAAACCGTCAACGTGCATTTCAACTACCCAGTAATGAAGGCAGTGCATGATAAAAGTGCGGACAACGGGATGGTTACAGTTGACCGTATTGCCGCAGCCGGAGAAGTTTTGATAATAGCGCTTGTTATCGCTCAATATGTAGTAAATGGGATTGTCCAGTCCCCGAAAAGAAAAAGTCGGCCCTTTTTCATTGCCTTCGGCGGTGTGGTTAAATACAATGTCTAAAATCACCTCTATTCCCGCCTTGTGCAGTTCCCGCACCATCATTTTAAATTCCTTTACCTGGGCTCCGGGGCTGTGATCAACGGCATAGGATTCCTTGGGGGCAAAAAAAGCCACGGTGGAGTAACCCCAATAATTGGTCAACAGATTACCGGTACGGGGATTTGTACGGGGGAATTCATGCTCGTTGAATTCGTGTATTGGAAGGAATTCCAGGCTGGTAATACCCAGTTCTTTTAAGTAGGGTATCTTTTCGATAACGCCCAAAAAGGTTCCCGGATGCTTTACTCCCGAATTGGGATGGGCGGTTAACCCCTTAACATGTGTTTCGTAGAGGATGCTAAAGCGCAATGGATAATTCAGGGGAGCGTCTCCTTCCCAATCAAAATCATCATTGTCTATTACAATGCACCGGGGAAGACAGGTCAGATTTTCTTCACTGGAAAATGACAGATCGCCCGTTGACGCATCCGGATCAAAACCCGCGCATGTTTTTAAGTCCCATTTGTCAACTCTGGTGAGGGCTTTGGCATAAGGGTCTATAAGGGCTTTGTGAGGATTAAAGCGCAACCCCCGTTCCGGTTGATAGGGGCCGTCTACCCGGTACAGGTAGCAGGCGCCCGGTTTCAGACCCTTTACCAAACAATGCCAAATATCGCCGGTTTTGTTTCCCTTTTTATCCAGAGGAATCTCCCGGTAAGGGCTGTCGTGCGCGGTGGATTCAAAAAGGACAAGGGTAACCAATGTGGCATGACGTGAGAAAATGGCAAAGTTTACCCCTTCTTCCTTTAACGTGGCTCCCAAGGGCATGGCTTTACCCATATTAATTACAAGCTCATTAAGGCTCATGGGGTAATTATACTGTATTTGGTGGGTATGTGCTACAATTGATCATTAACCTATGAATGTTGAAGGTCGTCATTACCGAACCATCTGGCTGCGAGAGCCGGAGCGCCGAACGGTACAAATAATCAATCAGCAGGCGCTTCCCTTTAAGTTTGAAATTCTCGATCTGAACACGGTTGAAGATGTTTGCAGGGCCATAAAAGACATGTATGTCCGCGGCGCGGGACTTATCGGCGCGGCGGCGGCTTTTGGCATGTACCTTGCCGCCATTAAAGCCTCCGATGCCGCTTTCAATGATGATATGACCGCGGCGGCGTGGTTGCTCAAAAACACACGGCCCACTGCCAGTAATCTGGCATGGGCGGTCGATAGAATGGCTCTTGCCGGATATTCGGGAACTTTGGAACAGAAAATAGAAACGGCGCGGCTGGAAGCTCAGGCAATCGCCGATGAAGATGCGGAGTATTGCAGGCGTATCGGACTTCACGGGCTTGAAATCATAAAAAAAATTGCCCAACAAAAAAAAGGCGAACCGGTCAATATTCTAACCCATTGCAATGCCGGATGGCTTGCCTTTGTAGATTACGGTTCGGCTCTTTCCCCGGTATATGTGGCTTTTGATCAGGGGATCAAGGTGCATGTGTGGGTGGATGAAACCCGTCCCCGGAATCAGGGGGCGTTTTTAACTGCGTGGGAACTTGGTCAGCACGGGGTAAGCCACGACCTCATTGCCGACAATGCCGGGGGGCATCTCATGCAGCACGGTCTGGTGGATATGGTAATAACCGGCGCGGATCGGGTAACACGGCAGGGAGACGCGGCAAATAAAATCGGCACATATCTGAAAGCTTTGGCGGCAAAAGAGAATAATGTACCCTTCTATGTTGCCCTGCCTTCGTCAACGTTTGATTTTGCCATGCGGGACGGGCTAAAGGAAATTCCCATTGAAGAGCGGGATGCTTCGGAAGTAAGGCACATCACCGGAAAAACAGCGGAAGGCAAAATAGAAACCGTACAAATTTGTCCCGATACAACAACGGCGCGGAACTGGGGTTTTGACGTTACCCCCGCGCGCTATATCAGCGGTCTTATCACCGAAAGAGGAATCTGCCGCGCTGATGAAAAAGATATACTCGCTTTATACCCCGAATACGCCCGTGACGAAGGCTATGTAAAATATACCGCGGTACACACGCCAGCCCCCGCCGTTGAAGCGCCCCATTGGGCGGAACTCAATAAGGCGCGGACTCAGCTTCATCGTCTTGGTGTTCTGGGAGTCAATCCCCAGGGTATAGGCTTTGGCAATGTAAGCATACGGTTTCAGGGCGAAGAATTTCTTATCAGCGGAACAGCCACCGGCGCTTCGCCTGAATTAACCCCTGCGGAATACTGTCTGGTAAATTCTTTTGATTTGGCGCAGAATCGTATTGTATCCATAGGCCCGGTTCAGGCGTCGTCTGAAGCCATGACCCACGGTGCTGTGTACCAATCTTGTTCCAGAGCGAACTGTGTAATGCACATCCATTGCGGGGCTGTTTTCAACGGGATGATTCGGGACGGCTATCCCGCTACGGCGAAAAATGCCGCTTACGGAACGCCGGAAATCGCCCTTGTCCTTGCCCAATGTGTACAAAAATTGGGTATGGACGAAGGAGCCGTTGTTCTGGCCGGACATGACGAAGGGGTAATCGTTTGGGGCCCTACGGTGGAAAGGGCTTTGCAATTAATTCAGAGCCTTCATAATAAATACGGAGGATGATATGGCAGTCATTGGAATAATCGGCGGAAGCGGTCTGGATAATCCTGATATTCTTTCCAATCCCCGCGATGAAAAAGTTACCACACAATACGGAGAACCTTCATCGCCATTGAAACATGGAATCATTGACGGCGTACAAGTGGTTCTGCTGGCGCGTCACGGGCGGGAACATACCATTCCTCCCACTCAGGTAAATTACCGCGCCAATATTGCCGCGCTTAAAACGGCAGGGTGTACCCACATTGTCGCGAGTACGGCGGTAGGCTCCCTCAGGGAAGAAATCCACCGGGGCGATCTGGTCATTGTCGATCAATTCATTGACTTTACCAAACAGCGAAAAATGACGTTTCACGAATCTTTCGCCCCCCATAATCCCGTTCATTGCCCCATGGCGGATCCGTATGACGGCCGGCTTCGGCAAATTCTTATCGATGAGTGTAAGAGCAGGGGATACCCTTTTCACGATCACGGCGTCGTGGTAACCATTGAAGGCCCCCGTTTTTCAACCCGGGCCGAGTCCCTTATGTTCCGCATTTTGGGGGCCGATATTATCAATATGTCCATCGCTACCGAAACTGTTCTTGCCAATGAAATAGGCATTCCCTATGCGGCAGTTGCCATGAGTACTGATTATGATTGCTGGAAAAGCGATGAAGAACCGGTAAGCTGGGAAGCGATCTTGCAGGTCTTTTCCGAAAATGCCGCCAGAGTGACAACTTTGCTTAAGGGTATTGTTTCCAGAATATAAGAAACACATAACCATAGTATTTTTTGAATAGGGAATGTATTATTTTTTATACACTTGGCTTGTTTGAGAGGTTCATATGATGATAAAACGGTTTCAAATGTCCGTTTTTTGGAGTAAATTTCTTCTAACAGTATTATATTTTTGGTATAAAAACGATTAAAATGAGTTTATTAAGAATATTTTCGGTATAAATGCTGAGTTGGCACGGAACTTGCTAGGATTAAGGCAATGAAAGAAGTATTTATTGAAAAAAGTGTTGCTTTTCCTCCTCTCGTTACCCTTACTAGTGGGTCGACGGTAATTTTTGCTGAAGCAAGAACCGAGTTGGTCAGAAAACTTATTCACTTTCTCATTGCTTTAAGCCCCGGTATGGCGGCTATCAATTACCCATTAACCGTGCTGGCGTTAATGATCGGTGTTTTGGGTTATACCATAATGGAGCAGCTACGGCTTGCAGGTGTAGAGGTTCCTCTGGTTTCTTCTCTTACCGGTATGGCGTCCCGACCCCGGGATATGGGTAAATTTGTACTTGGTCCGGTAACATTGGGAATTGGCGCTTTGCTTGCCCTGTTGCTTTTTCCCTCACCCGCGGCTTGTATCGGTATTTATGCTCTGGCCTTTGGCGATGGTTTTGCCGGACTTGCCGGAAAATTGTTTGGCAGAATTCGTCCGGCCTTTCTTTTCGGCAAAAGTATAGAAGGTTCACTGGCCTGCTTTACGGCGACCTTTATTTCCGCTTATCTGGTTTCGCAGAGTTACTTTGTTTCTCTGACCGCCGCTTTTACCGCCACGGCTGTAGAAGCGTTGCCGCTGGAAGATTATGACAATGTTGCCCTGCCGTTGGTTGTGGGCGCCGTAGTTCAATTAGTATTGCGTTAAAGCCATAAATAAACCTTGTGAAGCCTGGTGCAGATAAGCCATGTTCCCGCAGCAAGAAACAATAAACCTATTGGCAAGCCTGTCCATGTATCGGCATTGAGAAGAATATTTCTGCCCAGGAAGGCCAAAACAGAGCCCACGCCGATGAAGACAAATTCATGTGAACTGCGCGACCAGGCGGCAATAAAGAAACTGATAATGGTTAAAAGGAAAGTCCCGGCTTCAATGAACCTGAACATCGAGGTATAGCCGTTAATCATATTCAGGCTGGAATCCCAGGCCTGGGTGTCAATGGGAACTCCCAGGGTAATAATCAATGTCGTTACCGTTATAATCATAATGATATTGCGTTGTTGCTGCGACTTAAAGCCGCTGGCAAACACGCCGGCGGTGAATAACGAAAAAATGCCGAAGTATCTGCTGAACAGGATTATCCGCGATGCCGTGAGCTGATACAGTGAGGGAAACTCATAAACACGGCCCAGAGGAAGAATCAGCCGCAATGCTTCAAGAGAAAATGAGGCGACAAAGAAAACGACAAAAAGTATTTCCGGCGATTGGGTTTTTTCAAAAAAATAGTAAATGAAAATTATCGAAAAAAAGGAATACAGAACTGAAACCAAAATACAGCCATGTACTGCCAATAGTTTTACTTCGAAAAATTTTTCGATAAACGTCTGGAAAATGCTCTCTGAACGGCGTGTTATTTCAGTTTCCATTGAGGCATAAACTGAAAATACTTTTACGGATATGATGATGGATATCAGCAGACAAAGGAAAGAAAGGGCTATCCCCAGCTTAAAAACAAGGTTTCTCTCGGATAAGGTCATATTTTCAGCATAGCTATAGTTATGGTTTTTCTCAAGGGTTTTTGCCGCCTGTCCGATAATCAAAATGGGAGGACCTGTATGCTGTTTAAACGGACTTTTCTTGTTCTGTCAGGGTTATTGATAGTAAGCGTATCTGTCCTGTGGGCAGGCGATTCGGCTTCTTTTGTAGACCTTGGTTTTTCATCTGACGGTAATATTTATATGTTTGCCCAATATGGGGTAAAATCTGGTTTGCTCAGGCCCTGGGCGGATCTGTTTGTTGTTGATGTCACACGTAATGATTATGTTCCCGAAACCGGAATCTCCTATACTCATGACAGGCCGATAGAGGCCGGACAGGACGGATCAAGCGCCCTGTATCGCGTGATAACCCAAAATACCGGACTTGCTGAGCGTTTTGAGGTTTCATATCCCAACCAGGGACAGCCATTGTACATTGCTCTTGGCGGAGATCCGGCTTATGAAGGTAAAACGATTACTTTCCGGGATTTTATTTCCGGCGTTTCCTACCGGGCGAACCTGGTCGAAACGGTAAACGGCAGCGGGAAAGGGGTGCGGTCATCGTTTTTTATCAAGCTGGAAAGCGTTGACGGTGACGGCGAGGTAAAAACTTTTACCGTAGGCACGCCTGGTTTGGAACGCCGTTCCATTTTGTCATACCGGATCAAAAAGGTACTGGTAGCTCCTTCGGGTAATTCACTTGTTTTTGTTATTGAGATGAAATCTTATGCTGAAAACGGGCATGATATTCGCTACATGGTTGAGGCTCTGCGGTTTTAATCTCTGTTTTAATTTTACATTCGCCTCGCAGAACGCGCTGTCTTGACACACAAAGAAGCAAAAATTATACTTGAACTTCCGGGGTTTGCTGGAGAGATGCGAGAGCGGTTGAATCGGGTGGTCTCGAAAACCATTGAACCCGCAAGGGTTCCGGGGGTTCGAATCCCCCTCTCTCCGAGAAGTATTGCATAGTATCGGAGAGATGCACCATTACCATAAAACTAATATTAGTCAGGTAATGGGGGGATTCGAACCGGAGCGTTCCTTAAAAAATTTCAAGGCGACAGCCTTGCGACGGAAAGAGTCGGCGCATGGATGCGCCGGGAACGCGGAGGCGGGGGTGGAAGGAGCAAACAGGATGTTTGCGACTGGAACCCCGAATCCCCCTCTCTCCGAAAAACGACTACTGGAGAGATGACCGAGTGGCCGAAGGTGCACGATTGGAAGTCGTGTGTACCCGGAAGGGTACCGAGGGTTCAAATCCCTCTCTCTCCGATAAAGTTTATTTGTTGCTGAGAAACTAACCTTTTTCTACTTTTCTACTTTTCTACTTTTTTGCTTCGTTCCAGTATTGATCCATAATGTCAAGATTTTCCCGCTTCATTTCTTGTCCTGTTTCCCGCATCTTTTTTTCCATGTACTTAAACCGGCTGATGAATTTGCTGTTTGTCCGGTGGAGCGCTACGGATGGCTCTACTTTGAGGTAACGGCATAAATTAACCGCCGAAAAGAGAAGATCACCTAACTCTTCCTCAACTTTTTCGTTTGCGGTACCGTTAGCCGCTTCCAATACCTCATCAAGTTCTTCCTTTATTTTTTCGGTTACTCCCTCAATATTCGGCCAGTCGAAACCTGTTTTTGCGGCTTTTTTCTGAAGTTTCCACGCGCGGTCCAGGGGCGGCAGGCCGGAACTTACCTCGTCAAGAACGGAATCTTTGGGCTTGCGGCCTTCCTGTTCGATTTTTATCTTTGCCCAGTTGTTAAGCACTTCGGCGCTGTCTTTCACCAGAGTTTCACCAAACACATGAGGATGTCGCCTAACCAGTTTTTCTGAAACTGTCCGCAATACATCCGCTACCGAAAAAAGTCCCTCCTGCTCATGCATATACGAGATCATGGTCGCCAATAAAAAAATATCGCCCAGCTCTTCCTGTATGTGAGCGGGATTATTTTCATCAATGGCCTCGATACATTCGTAGGTTTCCTCAATTAATTCGCCGCGCAGTGAAGCGGGATTCTGTTCGCGATCCCAGGGGCAGCCGTCCGGAGCGCGAAGGCGCGTTATAATGTCGTATAACGATTTGAAAGCATTATCAGGTTGTTCCATATAATCGATTCTACCATAAAAATACCCTTGAGAAAAAGCCGACTCCGGGTTATAATGGACTATATTTGGAGGGGGGAGGAAATTTGTGAGTGCGGGAATAACTATAACCGGCGGTAATTTTGAACAGGAAGTTTTACAGTCGCCTATACCGGTTTTAATTGATTTTTGGGCTTCATGGTGCGGACCCTGCAAGATGATCAGCCCTTTTATTGATCAGCTTGCCGGTGAGTATGAGGGTAGAATTAAAATAGGCAAGGTAAACGTAGACGAAGAAAATGGGCTTGCGGAGCGGCATGGTATCGCGTCCATTCCCGCCCTTGTACTGTATAAGGACGGGGTTATAGTAGATCAAAGAAACGGCGCCGCTCCCAAGCGTGATATAGAAGCCATGTTCAGAGATATTGCTTAATTATACCGCTTTGGGTTATTTGGTTTGCCCGGTGTTGCGCTGCTGTTGGCGGTAATGTACCAGTCAGCGGCTGTGCCGGAATTTTCATTAAGCGTTTCATCGCGGCAGATGGTTCGTGTAAGGGTTGTACCGCTGGAAGATACCGCGTCGGCAGGGCTGCAAATTTTTTCAACAGGGCTTTTCCATGCGCCTGTCTTAAACAAAAATTCCGCAGCCTCGACAAAATAATCTTTGCCCCACCAGGGGTCGGCGCTTTCGGAAAGCATCACCGCGTCAACAACATGGTCATCCTGATTCAGCAGATAAACCGCGTCTGTTTTATGCAGCAGTTTGCCTGAGCCGGGGATCCACAAATCGCGGGCTGTTGAGGAAGAATCAGCGCCGCCGGATTCATCCAAATTACTTCCCAGTTCGTCACGGTTGCTTTCTTCCGTTGTCCGCAGATGAAGCGTAATGTATTCGCCGCCGGCAACTTCAACCGGAGGGAATTCATAAACCATCGGCGCTTTGTGATTGCCTGTGATGAATAGCCGCAGCGCTCCCAGGTTTCCCGCTTTTAAGGTTTTGAATTCAATAAATTCACATTTGGGTTTTGAATACTCGGTTCTGATTTCATTGATGCGCAGCGGGGGAATCCTGTTGTTTCTGGTGAGGAATGGAATAAGCACGTTGATGGTATTGCCTTTACTGTCCTCGGCTAAAAGGTCGGCGGTAAGTCTCTCTCCCGGTCCCGGCCCGTTACTGAAAGTAATCCGGACAGTACTGCCGTTTTTCACTTCGTCCGGCTTGATTTCCGGGCTGAAATACAACGACACGATCTTTACAGGCTGTGAAAATCGGAAGTCGATTTCCGTTTCCGATACCGCCTGACATGAAAGAAAAACCGGGGCTTCAGACTTGTTGCCGATTATGTGTCCGGCAATGTCCCCTCCGGTTTCCGTGGCGCAGGAACATACTGTGCAGAATACAGAGCAAATTCCCGCCATAATAAGATAAAGATACTTCATTTCTTTCTCCTTATCTTATATAGGGCGGGAAGTTGCAAAAAGCATTAGTGTTGCAGTAAATATTGATTCAAAATGTTCTCTAAATATTCTTGTTTGCCGCTGACATGACCGGTCTTGCCATAACCGGCTTTGACGCCGATTGCGGCAAGCTGATCAAGGGTCAACTCCCCTTTGTCGAATTTGGCGCCGTCGCCCGTGTTAAACGAGGAATAGCGCTTTTTGACGAAGGCGGGTATTTTGCCATCGCTGATGATTTTGTTGGCGATTTCAAGGCCGACGGCAAAGGCGTCCATGCCGCCGATGTGGGCGATGAAAAGATCAGCCGGATCAACGGAGTTACGGCGGATTTTCGCGTCAAAGTTGAGGCCGCCCGCGGTAAAGCCGCCCGCTTTGAGAATGGCGTACATTGCCATTGCGGTTTCGTAATAGCTGTTCGGGAACTGGTCGGTGTCCCAGCCGTTCATGGTGTCGCCGCGGTTTGCGTCTACCGAACCGAAAAGACCGGCGGCGGCGGCGGTTTCAAGCTCGTGGGCAAATTCATGGCCGGCAAGCTCGGCGTGGTTGGCTTCGATATTCAGACGGAAATCTTTGTCCAGTCCGTAGTGCCGCAGAAAACCGATGACGGTTTCGCTGTCAAAATCGTACTGGTGTTTGGTCGGTTCCATCGGCTTGGGCTCGATGTAGAACGATCCCTTAAAGCCGTGTTTGCGCCCATAGTCCCGCGCCATGGTGAGGAAGCGGGCAAGGTGGTCTTTTTCCTTTTTAAGATCGGTGTTGATAAGGCTCATGTAGCCTTCGCGCCCGCCCCAGAAGGTATAGCCCTGTCCGCCAAGTTCTATCGTGGCGTCAATGGCGGTTTTTACCTGAGTGGCGGCAAGGGCCACTACGCCGAATTCGGGGTTGGTGGCGGCGCCGTTCATATAGCGGGGATGGCTGAATACATTTGCCGTTCCCCACAACAATTTGACGCCGGTGGCTTTCTGGAGTTTCTTTGCCTTGGCAACCAGGGTAAAAAGATTTTTTTCGCTTTCTGCGGGGGTAGCCCCTTCAGGCGCTACGTCCCGGTCGTGAAAGCAGTACAGCCCCACGCCCAGCTTGGTGAAAAATTCAAAAGCGGCATCCATTTTATTATCCGCCGCCTCCATGGGAGTTTTGGCGCCGGTAATCCAGGGATGGGAATGGGTGGCTGAACCAAAAGGATCAGTGCCGTCAGCGCAGAAACTGTGCCAGTAGGCGACGGCAAAACGCAGATGATCCTTCATCTTTTTTTTGCCGATTTTTTTCTCCGCATCGTAGTACTTAAAAGCCAACGGGTTGTCGCTTTTAGGTCCTTCGTATTTGATTTTTGCGATTTTGGGGAAATATTCTTTTTTCCCCACATAGTAATCTGCCATGCTAACCTCCGTCATTTATATAGCGGGCTTAAAGCCCTCAGATACCGGGAATACTGCGCGTACGCCTTGTCATAAGCGGCGACCGCTTTTTTATCAGGTTTGACCATTGCGCTGTCTTTTGATGACATGCCTTCCAACGCAACGTGCTCATCCGCCAAATCCTTAATCGAAACTTTTTTGCCTTTGCTTTCCGCCGAATTGTTCTGCAAACACCACAGCGCCTGAATCGCCCCGCCTATTGCGGCGGCTTCGGTGTTGGCGGGAACCCGCACGGGCAGGTTCATCACATTGGCGGCAATGCTCTGCCAGAGCGGGCTTTTCGCGCCGCCGCCGGTAAGCCGTATCTCTTTTGCTTTAAATCCCAACTCGTGAAACCCTTCAAGCCCGATTCTCATGCCGAAGATCGCCGATTCAAGAGCGGCGCGGGCAAGGTTTGCGCGGTTGAAGTTTGCCGCGGTGATGCCGTTGACACTGGCCTTGCCGTTGGGAAGATTGGGAGTGCGTTCGCCGTTAAAGAAGGGCAGTATTACAATGCCGTCCGCGCCGATAGGGGCTTTTGCGGCTTCATCGTCAAAGGCCCTTACATCAAGACCGAACAGGGCGCGGAATTCTTCGGTTGCTACGGTACAGTTCATGGTACAGAGCAGGGGCAGCCAGCCGCCCGATGATGAACAGAAAGCGGCAAGGTTCCCCGTCGGGTCGATGACCGGCGTTTTGGAAAAGCCGAACAGAGTGCCGGAAGTTCCCAGGCTCATGGTGAGGAAACCGTCCCGCACCGTGCCGGTTCCGATAGCGCTCATCATATTGTCCCCACCGCCGGACGCGACCAGCGTCCCTTCCTGAATACCGTAGAGCTGCGCCGCGGCGGCGGAAACCTTGCCCGCAACGGCCCCCGATTCAATGAGCGGCGGCAGCATGGATTCAATATTGGGCGCAATCAATTTACCGATTTTTAAAGCCCACTTGCGTTCCCGCACGTCAAATATCGCCATGCCGGAAGCGTCGCCGTATTCAGCGCTGAAAGTTCCGGTCAGCAAATAGTTAATGTAATTATGGGGAAGGAGTATGTGCCGCAGTTTGGCAAACGCTTTGGGTTTGTGATTTTTCAGCCAGAGGATTTTGGGCGCGGTATAACCGGGGCGCATAGGCAGCCCGGCTTTGGCGATAAGTTTTTTCTCGCCGCCCGCCATTTTGGTAAGCTCCGCACATTCCGGCGCGGTGGAGGTGTCGCACCAAAGTTTGACGTTATAGACAGCCTTTCCCGCTTTGTCCAACGGTACGAAACTGTGCTGGTGGCCTGAAACCCCAATGGCGGCGATGGACTGTTTGACTCCCGCGTCGATTTTATCAAAACAGGTTTTAAGGGCTTCATCGTACCATTCGGCTTTTTGTTCCCTGGTGCCGTCATTTTCCGCTATCATCTCAACATGCGCCGAAGATTGGGCAATGACGTTTTTTTGTTCAAAGTCATACACAATCACTTTACAGCTCTGGGTTCCCAGATCGATTCCACATACAGTTTTCATGGCAGCCTCCACTTTATTATACATGTCTATTATCTGTATGTCTATAAAAACATATCCCTTATTTTTCCGGCGTTTATTATTCCGGTAAACAGGGCGTAAATGATTATCTGAGAGCGATTGTGCAGGCCGGTTTTTTTCTTTATGCGGGTAACGCAGTTGCGCAGTGAACCAATGTTTATGTTAAGGTTTTTGGCGATTTCCCGGTCTGTATAGCCGCGGGTAATACCATAGAGAATACTTTCTTCCGTGGGGGTAAAAGAAAGCCGGGAAATACCGGGACCCGCCATAAATATTCCTATTGGCGCGGAAAAACAATGCGGCGCGTGGTTTTTGACCGATTTGCTGATGTACAGGCCCCCGTAAAAGACACTGCGTATGGATGAAGCAAGGTTGTCAAAGCCATCCTGCCTGAGCAGATAACCGGAAATTCCCGCATTAAAGGCTCTGGTTACAATATCCCGCTCATCACGGGAACACAGCACGATAAGCGCCGTCGATGGGGAGTTCCGCTTGATTATGGGCGCGAGGTCCGGGCTGTCAATATCTTCCATGCTGAAATCCATGATGATGATGTCGGGCTGCTGGGTCATTGCCGATTTAAGCGCGTCGTAGCCGTCTTTGCCGGTGTCTGTTATGTGAAAATCATCCTGATTCGCCAGCAGGGTGATTATGGTTTTGAGGTCATCTTCGTGTTTGCTGACGATCGTAATATTAATCATGGTAATATATTATAAAAATAGTAATATATTTGGACAAAGGCAAGAAAAATGACACTAGAAAGAAATTTTTGGGGTTGGTATAATGCCATTCATCATGGCAAAAAGAGGAAAAGTTGAAATTGACCGGGAGTTGTGCAAGGGCTGTTTTTTGTGCATCCGCGCCTGTCCCCTGAAACTGCTGGAAGCTGATACAACACTTAACGCGTCCGGTTCTTATCCCTCAAAAGTGGTGAATCCGGAAAAATGCGAACCCGCACCGAGCTTGACCACTACAAGTGGTCAGGCGAAGGTTCCCCTCTGCATTGCCTGCGGGAACTGTTACGAGGTGTGTCCCGATGTTTGTATCAGGGTGTTTGAACTGGAAGGGGCTGAGGCATGAACGAAAAAATTTTAATGAGCGGAAACGAAGCGATTGCCGAGGGCGCGATACGGGCGGGCTGCGGCGCGTATTTTGGTTATCCCATAACCCCGCAAAATGAACTGATTGCTTACATGGCAAAAAATATGCTGGACAAGGGCAGGGTGTTTATTCAGGCGGAAAGCGAAATCGGGGCGATTAATATGGTGTACGGCGCTTCCTGCGCCGGGGTACGGGCGATGACCAGTTCTTCCAGTCCCGGTATCAGTTTGAAGCAGGAGGGGATTTCCTACGGCGCGGGCGCCGACGTTCCCATGGTTGTGGCGAATGTAGTCCGGGGCGGCCCCGGATTGGGTTCCATTGCTCCCGCTCAAAGCGATTACTTTCAATCTACCAGAGGGGGCGGTCACGGCGATTACCGCTGTATCGTGCTGGCCCCGAAAAGCGTACAGGAATGCGCCGACCTTACCTACCTGGCGTTTGATCTGGCGGACAAGTACCGTATGCCGGTGCTTGTGCTTGCCGACGGCATGATTGGTCAAATGATGGAAGGCATTGTGCTGCCCCCGGAAAAATCTCCGTCAGAACTGCCCCCGCGTGACTGGATTGCCGGAAAAATGTACAACCGGGCGGCTTCGCCCGACGGCTGCCGGACAGCGCGGCATATCACTTCAATTCACTTAAAGCCGGAAGAACTGGAAGCCATTACCCGCGCCCGCTTTGCCCGGTACGAGGCTATTCAGGCCGCCGAAATCCGCTACGAGGAAATTGGCTGCGCCGATGCCGACCTGATACTTGCCGCATACGGCACTTCCGCCCGTGTCTGCCTGGGGGCGCATAAACTTGCTGCGCAGGAAGGCATTAAACTGGGCGTTTTCCGGCCCATTACCCTTTGGCCGTTCCCCTATCAGGCGCTGGGAAAAATTGCCGCCCAAGGGGCCGCCCAGGGGAAACCCATCCTCACCGTGGAGATGAGTTTGGGGCAGTTGGTGGAAGATGTGAAACTTTCGGTTTATGAGGCGTTTTCATCGGGTAAAACAACAACGCCGACAAAAATTCACCTGTTGGGACATTCCGGCGGGATGATCCCCACGGAAGAAGAAGTTTTCGCCGAGGCAAAGAGGATTTTAGGAAAATGAAAGAAGTATACGGTTACCCTGACAGTTTATATAAAATTCCCACCAAGTATTGCGGGGGCTGCGGCCACGGAGTAATACACCGGATTATCGCCGGTATTGTTGACGAGTTAGGCTTGCGGGAAAAGACGGTTATCACCAATCCGGTGGGCTGCGCAATTTGGGCGGATTTGTACTTTGATTTTGATTCGGTGCAGCCGCCCCACGGCAGGACCCCCGCCGCGGCTACCGGCATTAAGCGGGTATTGCCTGATCATCTGGTAATCTGTTACCAGGGGGATGGCGATATGGCGGCTATCGGCACGGCGGAAATGATCCACGCGGCGAACCGGGGCGAAAAATTTACCACGATTTTTGTCAATAATGCCATTTACGGCATGACCGGCGGTCAAATGGCCCCGACCACGCTGATAGGGCAAAAGGCCGCGACCGCCCCCTATGGCCGCGACCCCGATGCTGCCGGTATGGGCTACCCCATCCGTGTCGGTGAACTGCTTTCATCCCTTGACGGCACGCGCTACATTGCCCGCGGGGCGGTAAACAACGCGGCAAATGTCCGCAAAACGCGGCAATATATCAAAAAAGCGCTGGAGGCACAGCTTGCGGGCAAAGGTTTTACGATGGTGGAGGTTCTTTCACCCTGTCCGACCAACTGGGGCATGGAGCCGGTCGCGTCGGTAGAATGGCTGGAACAGAACATGATCCCCGTATTTCCTTTGGGGGAGATAAAAAACACACTGGATACGGGGGCAGCAAAATGACGGAGAAAAGTTTTTTTGCTGGATTTGGCGGTCAGGGGATTGTTTCTTTGGGGCAGATTTGGGTATATTGCGCCATGCAGGATGGCAAAAACGTCAGTTTTTTCCCTTTTTACGGGGCGGAAAAGCGCGGCGGCATAGCCAGAGCCGGCGTTATCGTGTCCGATGAGGAAATTGCCAGCCCTTTGGTCACCAAACCGGACTCGGCGCTGGTGATGAACAGCGATTCCCTGCCCTTGTGCGAGGAAATTCTTAAAAAAGATGGGCTTTTAGTGGTAAATTCAAGCCTGGTTAAAGAAAATCCCCGACGAACTGACTTAAAAATGGTCAAAATTGAGGCAACCGGCATCGCGGAAGGTATTGGAAACGTCCGTTTTGCCAATATGGTGGCATTGGGGGCAACGGCAAAGCTGACCGGAGCGTTTTCTCTGGGTCATATTGAGGAAATTTTACGGAAATTCTTCTCGCCGGACAAGCATCACTTTATCCCGATGAATGTGCAGGCGATAGAAGCGGGTTGTAAAGCGGTGTAAAATATTTCACTCTTGAGGGAAGATTTTTCTCAAGTAATTTTTTTTTCCACCGACAATGAAAGGGGGTATTAAAACCCTTAAATTGCGGAGGGGAGGCTATTGTGGCGTATAATAATGCGTTATCGACTTACAAAGAAACAAGGATTAAGACGGCAAGCCAGGGGCAGCTTATCATTATGCTCTACGGAGAGGCGGTCAGGCAGCTTGATGTGGCGCTGGATTTGCTGGAAGTAAACGACACCGGGAAAAAAGACCCGGGAAAAATCGAAAAAATCAGCAAAGCTGTGGTTAAAACCCAGGAAATTGTCGCTGAGTTGATGGTTTCACTGGATTTTGAACAGGGTGGCGATATAGCCAAAAACCTTTTTTCCCTGTACACCTGGTTCAATCGTGAGCTTATGGAAGCCAATATGAATCAGGATAGGCGGCGGATCTCCAGTGTGCGGTATCTTATTGATGAACTTCGCGGCGCGTGGCAGGAAATAGCGGCGACCAATGCTGCGGAAGCGGCAAATCGTGAAGTGGTGGGGCTTAATATTGCCGGATAGCGGCAAAAATCAGCGCCAAATACGGGAGGGGACATGACGGCAACAAAAACAACTATACGCAAGGTGAATACTACGCCTGCGGTAAACACCGTGACAATAAGCGAGGATGAGCTTGCCCAGCGGGTGGCCATTGTCCGGCGGTTCAGGGAATTGCTTATCCAGCAGCGCGAGCGTTTTCATAATTATCTGGCGGTGCTGGAAAAACAACAGGCGATTATCAAAACCGGAAGCGCGGAAGAACTTCTTGCCCAGGTTGAGCTGGAAGAACAAATAGTCGCCGATATTTTTTCCATACAGAAAGTTATTGATCCGCTGGAAGATATGTATCGGACGAGAGTTCCCTTCTCGCCTGCCGATGATGTTCCCGCCCTGAAAGTTGCGCTGGAAAACCTTAAAACCCGCGCTATAAGCCAATTTGAGTATAATAAGGATTTACTTTCTTCGCGTATGGCGGAACTTCGCACTGAAATAAAAGAGCTTAAAAACAACCCGTTTGTGGGAGCATCGCGCTCGTTATACCAAAATCCTGTTACTGCTTCATTGGTGGACATAGAAGGGTAAAATGGAAAATGTGCTGACTTTGCTGAGGGACTCAGGCGCCATGCTTGAGGGCCATTTCCTTTTGAGTTCAGGCCGTCATTCGGACCGGTATTTTCAATGCGCAAAATTGCTGCAGTACCCGGACAAAGCGGCGGCGGCGCTTGCCGATGTTGCGGAAAAAATCAAATCGGACATACAGGCCGGAAGGCTGGAAGTTGACGCTGTTGTCGGCCCCGCCATGGGGGGGATTGTTGTCGCCTATGAATTGGGCAGACAGTTGGGGCTTCCCGCTTTTTTTACCGAGCGTGACGATACGGGGACAATGGTTCTGCGCCGGGGCTTTGAAGTGCAGCCCGGACACAAAATTCTGATTACCGAAGATGTGGTCACTACCGGAAAATCTTACGGCGAATGCGCCGCCGCGCTGGAAAATCTGGGGGCGCACATTACCGCCCTTGCCTGCGTAGTGGATAGACGTCAGGCAAATATAGAAATACCTTGGCTGTTTTATCCCGCCTGTAAAGTGAATGCCGCAAACTGGGAAGCTGATTCCTGTGAATTATGTAAAAAAGGAATACCCGCTGTAAAGCCAGGTTCAAGAAAAATATAGTACAATTCCCGATATGAAGGCATCACCGCCGTTTACTGTCATTTACGAAGACGAAACCATTATCGCCGTAAACAAAGCTTCCGGCATTTCGGTCGGCGGCGACCGCTGGGATGAATCCAAAGAGCGGCTGGATAAACTCGTCGCGGAAGCGGCGACCTTGTCGGCGGCCCTGCCGGCGTCAAAACTCTTTATTGTCCATCGCATTGACCGTGAAACATCGGGATTGGTGGTTTTTGCAAAAGACGAGGCGGCCCACCGCCGGCTTTCGCTTGCCTTTGAGGGGCGGGATGTAAAGAAGCGGTACATTGCCGTTGTTCATGGGCGGCCTTCGTGGCAGGAAATGACCTGCGATCTTCCTCTGGTTCCCAATGGCAACAAGCAGCATCAGACCATTATTGACAAATACCAGGGAAAAAAATCCCTGACCCGCTTCAAACTCCTGGGCAGCGCGGGTAATTTAAGCGTTCTTGAAGCTTTCCCCGAAACCGGCAGAACCCACCAGATACGGGTTCACGCGGCGGCGTTGGGCTTTCCCGTTGTATGCGATTCATTATATGGTAAAAATAAACCGGTGCTGTTATCCGCTATCAAAAAAGACTGGCGCGGCGATCTTTTGGAAGAGAAGCCCCTTCTGTCACGGCTCGGCCTCCATGCCGCGGAACTTTCTTTACCCGCACCAGCGCAAACCCTGTGCGCCCCGCTGCCGCGGGACATGACTGCCCTGATCAAACAGATGAAGCTTTTTCAGCTAACAATACATAATTAAAATAATAAATACTGTGGGCTGACTTTAATCAACCGCCTGTTGTTTGCAGATATACGATCTTTAGTCAAATATTTCTATTCTTATTGTAATTTTTTGAAAGGGCGCGGATGAAAAAACCACCCTTTCTGTTTTTGTATGAAAATTCGAACAATATTTTTAGTTTTTTGTTAATCGGGTGTATTTTGTGCCAATTTACTGCATAAAATAATTAAACAACAGGAGAATATTTATGATGAAAGCAAACATTATTCAACGTAGGGATTTGGAACCGTTATGGTTCAAGGCTACTGAAGTTGTGCGGCACTACGAAAAAGCATCGAATTGTATTGCTGCTGTTATTGGGGCGGATTTTGTCGCGTGTGAACTTTCCAAAAACCCAAGGGCTATCACTTTTTGCACACTGTGTAAACGGTACTGTTCGTTTTCCCACAAATTGGCTTCCTATGAAGTTCCCTGTTCCAGAATGCATTTGGACGCAATACAGGAGGCCCGCAAACTGGGCGGTTCTTATCTTTACACCTGTCCCATTGGGTTCTTTTTCTGGACCAGTCCGTTCTTCTCCGGGGAACGCTTTGCCGGAGCGCTGATGTCCAGCGGGATACTCTCCGCTGATAAGCAGTTGGCTCTGGACAGGATGTTCAAGGTCTGCAAGGGGGAGGTTTCCAGCGCTGAAATTTCCGGATATCTTGATGACATTCCCAAAAAGAGCGATGAAGAAGCAAAAGTGCTTGCCCAGATGATGCTGCTGTGCGCGGAACAAATTTCCTGCCGTGATCCCTATTTGGAAGATTCGGCGGAATACGGCGACAGGAAAAGCTTCTGTCAGAATTTTCCGGATCAGGAACGGACGCTTATTGCCAGTCTGCGCCGGGGCGACAGCGCCGAAGCGCAAAATATTATGCGGAATCTGCTGAATGACCTGAATACCGCAAGCAACGGAAACCTTGAGCGTCTTAAACTGAAGGCGATAGAACTGGTGGTGATGCTTTCCAGAACCGGAGCAAATTCGGAAAACGAAGAAGAACTTGTTGAGGCAAATAATCGTTATTTGAAACGAATTGACGATTCAAAAACGGTTGAAGAAATCGCCGTGAATATGCGTTTGATTCTGGATCAGATGGCGGGGAGATTATTTTCCTTTCATGGTATCCGCCATGCGTCCGCGCTGCGGAAAGCGGAACGCTTTATCTGGGAAAATTACAGCAGAAAAATCAGTTTGAAAGAAATTGCCGATGTATCGGGACTTTCCGCGCCGTATTTTAGCACCATTTTCAAGGAAGAAATGGGGGAAAATCTTTCAACCTATCTTAACCGGCTCAGGGTAGAAAAAGCCTCATCAATGCTTCGGGAAACCGAATCTCCCATTAACGAAATTTCCGCGGCCTGTGGTTTTGAGGATCAAAGCTGGTTTTCAAAAATTTTTAAACATTATACCGGTTATAGCCCTTGTCAATACCGGGAACATGGAGGAGTCATTATGGAGAATAAAATTTTAACACCGGGGAGGTGTAGCTAAAATGAATCGCAATTATCATGATTTTGGAGCTTCCAGAAAGCGGAAGGTAATATCAGTTTATACACGGGCGACGGGAAGCAATGTACAAATATTTGATAATAACTTTCGCTCTCTGGGAGCGGATGACAAACCGGATATTGAGCAAAGTATATGTGTGTACTGTACCAATAGAGAGAATTGCCGGGAAATGCACGTAAAAGAGATTCAAAAAGCGGGTCGTAACGGCAAAGCGCATTCCTATCAGTGCGAGCTGGGCCTGCTGTTTTGGACCAGCCCAATTTATAGCGAGGGGGAATTTTCAGGCGCTTTGCGTGGCTCCGGTTATTTAATCAACGAGACTGACAAGTCTGAATTTGCGAAAAAATGTAACGGGATGATCTCTTCTGACGAATTTAAACGCCGTGTTTCCGCTCTTCCTGCCTGTGATACGGAAAAAATTCGTTCTCTCGCCGAAATGTTGCTGCTCTGCGCCGAATCTCTTTCTACCGGCAATGAAAATTACCATGAGATGCTGAGGCTTCGTTCTGAGCAGCAGGCTTCTCTTTCTGTTTTGATTGACAAACTGAAAAGAAAGTACCCCGAAGGATCCATGCTTCCCGGTTATCCTCTTGACAAAGAGCGCCAGCTTATTGCCTCGCTTTACCGTGGAAATAAAAAGGAGACGGAAAGAATACTTAATGAAGTGCTGGCGGTATTGGTATTCAGCAATCCGAATAACTTCCGGTACATTCAGATGAGAGTGCTGGAAATAGCGGTTTTGCTTGCCCGCGCCGGGATTAACTCCGGCAGTAAAATTGCCACTGAAATTAATGTCCGCTACTTAAGACAAATACAGGAAGCAAAAACTATTGAGGAACTTGCGGGTACCCTGTACAGCCTGGTGGAAGACATAATCGGACAAGTTACTTCGTTTCAGGGTATACCCCATGCTTTGGCGATGCGAAAAGCCGAGGCTTATATCAGGGAAAACTTTACCCGAAAAATCAGCCTGCGTGAAATTGCCAAATTTGCCGGCCTGTCCGCGCCGTACTTCAGCACTATTTTTAAAGAGGAGATGGGTGAAAACCTTTCCCGGTATGTCAACCGTTTAAGGGTGGAAAAAGCCAGTAAAATGCTTTTGGAAACAGACTCTCCCCTCAGTGAAATTTCCAGCGCGTGCTGCTTTGAAGACCAAAGCTGGTTCACGAAAATTTTCAAAGCCTTTACCGGCATAAGCCCCGGCAAGTACCGCAACCAGGGGGGGAATATACGTTTTAGTGCTTGAAGTGCCTCGTACCGGTAAAGACCATGGCAATGCCGTGTTTGTCACAGGCTTCTATGGACAGTTTGTCGTTGATTGAACCGCCCGGTTGAATGATTGTCTTGATCCCCGCCGCCGCCGCTGTTTCTACCACGTCGTCTTTGGGGAAGAATGCGTCAGAGGCAAGCACCCGGGCGGATGCCTTTATCGCGGCGCTGCGTTCCAGGGATTGCGCCGTGGGCCATATCCGGTTTACCTGTCCGCCGCCGATGCCCGTTGCCGCTTCATCCTGTACGATCATAATCGCGTTTGATTTTACAAAGGTTACCGCCCTCATGCCAAAGATCATGTCGCGTAAATCCGAAGCGGCGGGTTTTGTCTGTGTTACCACTTCCCATTTCTCAAGCAGTTTGCGGTCGCTTTGCTGAACCAAAAGTCCGCCGTCAACAGCGATGTACTCGTGGAGTTCCGCCGGAGCCTTTGCCAGTTTTATGATGCGCAGATTTTTTTTCCGTTTAAGTATTTCCAGCGCGTCCGGCTCAAAATCCGGGGCCACTACAATTTCCAGAAACAGTTCGCCGAGTTTCGCGGCGGTCGCTGAATCCACCGTTGTGGTACAGGCGACAATGCCGCCGTATATCGAAACCGGATCGCAGGCGTAGGTTTTTTCGTAGGCTTCAAGCAGGGTGTGTCCCAGAGCAATCCCGCAGGGGGTGTTATGTTTCACCGCGACACAGCAGATATTCTTGTCCGTTGAACCGCTTGCCGCTTCCGGAACCAACTGCCGCACTTCATCCTCGCCGACAGGGGCGGTTCCGGCGGAAGGCAGGCCAAAGGCGCAGGCCGCCTTCCATGCCAGATCAAAATCCCGAATGTTATTGTAACCCAGTTCCTTGCCGTGAAGCTGTTCCATGCCGCCCAAAACGCCCGGCCGGTCGGTGTGCAGGTACAGCGCCGCGGACTGATGGCCGTTTTCGCCGTAACGCAAACTCTGCCCTTTTTTCAGGGAAAGGGGCCAGTAGTGGGGATACTCTTCGTCTAACAGATAGCGGGCAATGGCGGCGTCATAGGCGGAAGTTAAGTCGAAAACCTTACCCGCCAGTTGTTTCTTGAATTCCAGCGAAACATTTTCCGCCTTCAGGCTGTTGACCGTTTCCGCATAATCGGCGGGGTCGGTCAGAACAATAACATCACGGTAATTTTTTGCCGCCGAGCGAAGCATGGTCGGCCCGCCTATGTCGATAAATTCAACCGTTTCCTCAAGGGAAAGGCCGGCTTGTACTTTTTCAAAAAAGGGATACAGATTGACGCAGACCAAATCAATAGTCAAAATATTCAGTTCCTGCAGCGTTTCGATATGGCTTTTTTCATCACGGCGGGCAAGCAGGCCGGCGTGAATTGCCGGGTGCAGAGTCTTTACCCTGCCGTCCAAACATTCAGGGAAACCCGTCACCGCGGCGACATCGGTAACCGGTATTTTGTTTTCCTGCAAATATTTTGACGTGCCGCCGGTTGAAATAATCTCCCAGCCCGCGCCGCTTAAATACGTAGCCAGATCCAAAATACCGTCTTTGTTAAATACGCTGATAAGTGCCCGTCTTTTCATTTTATTCTCCGTTTATTAACGCGTTTTCCAACGCCTGATACGCCATGTGGGCCGCTTCCTGTTCGGCGCTTTTTTTATTGCGGCCTATGCCCGGCCCGTATATTGTACCATTTACATTTACCTCTATCCAGAACATACGTTCATGATCGGGGCCGGAATGTTTAACCAGCCGATATTGAGGATAGCAGCGGTACTGGCGCTGGCACAATTCCTGTAACAGTGATTTGTAATCGCGGTGGTAATCGTTTTCGGTAACACGGCCTATTTCCGGGACGAGATAACGGCTGATAAAGGTAAAAGCGGCCTTATAGCCGGAGTCAAGGTACAGCGCGCCGATAAGGGCTTCCAGCGTGTCGGCAAGAATTGCCTTTTTGGTTCTGCCGCCGGAAAGATCCTCGCCCTTGCCCAGAAGCAGCATGGTATCAAGCTGCAAAACCCTAGCAACCGAGGAAAGCACGTCCTCGGAAACCGCCACGGACTTTATCTTGGCAAGTTCACCTTCGGTTTTATCGGCGTATTGCTGATAAAGCAGGGTGGCGCAGGCGGCTCCCAGAATGGAATCACCCAGAAATTCAAGCCGTTCGTTGTTGAGACGGCAGCCTGTTTCATTGGATACCGACCGGTGTAGAAAAGACAGGTTCAAAAGCTCAAGGCTTTTGAACCTGAATCCAACGGTCTTTTGAAAAGCCGCCAACTGTTTTTTTCTGTCCGGCCCCAGGGCCGCAAATTCACCCTGTTTACTTTTGCTGGGACTTGATGAACTCGTAGGCATCCTTAACCGTTTCGAACTCATTGGCCTTCTCGTCGGGAATTGAAATCCCCATTTCTTCTTCGATAGCGTAAACCAATTCGTAGGTATCCAGGCTATCGGCGCCAAGGTCTTGCCGGAAAGACGCTTCCAGAGTGATTTTTCCCTCATCCACTTCCAGTTTGTCAGCGATGAGTTTTTTCATTTTCTCAAATAACTCGTCCATTTTTGCCTCTCTTGATTATACTTTGGAATCCGGAACTATGACTTGCTTCCCCCGGTAAAATCCGCACTTGGGGCAGACACGGTGCAACAGAACCTTGTTGCCGCAAGTATTACATTCGACCATATTGGGGGCAGTAAGTTTCATATTAATGGACTGCCGACGGCGAGTCCGCGCTTTTGACGTTTTAAATCTGGGTACAGCCATGTCAAAACCTCTCTAGCTTAAAAATACCAGAAATTCGCTCTTATGTCAAGGCATAATTGACAGTTCTCCCCTTTTTGTCAGGGTAATTTTAGCCCGCCCGGTACTTTGCCTTGACAGCCTCAACCACCAGGGGGGGAACCATGCCGCTGATATTGCCCTGAAAAGAGGCAAGTTCCTTAATCGATGAGGATCGCAGAACAAAATATTCGGGGTCGGTGGTCATAAACAGCGTTTCTATACCGGGATTTAAGGCTTTATTCATCATGGAAAGCTCAAATTCGTGGGAAAAATCCTCCAGACCGCGAACGCCCCGGATCAGGAGTTTAATGCCCTGTTTCTGCAAAAAATCGACAACCAGGATATCGCAGACCGTCACCGACACCTTGGCGTAATCCGCGGTAAGCCGGCGGATCATATCAGCCCGTTCATCGACAGAAAACAGGTACTTTTTCTGGTGATTTTCCGCCACCACCACCAATAACTCGTCAAAAATACCCGCCGCCCGCTGAATTATATCAAGATGCCCCAAAGTTGGCGGATCAAATGAGCCGGGAAACGCCGCTTTTAACATAGCTAACCATAAAGTGCTTCTTTGTCTTTGGTCAAGGGGCGGGGTAATCGCTGTTTTCGTTCTTGTTTATGGGTATTCCTTCTTTCGCTCAAACATCCCTCCGAGAAAATCTTTTTCTCCCTTGCAGTTTTCGGGGAGTATGTTAAAATTATACCAATGAGCGCAAAAACCGCCCATTATAACTTAAATGCGCGAAATCCAAGCTTAAAATTGTTTTCGACAATTTTAAGCAGTGATCGCAACAGGCAATCATGTTCAAACAAATCGGCGCTATTGCACTCGTAGCAATAATCGGGTTTTCTTTTGCCGCTTGCAGTGACGGTGACGACATCGACAGCAGCAATAGAAACTGGCGCATAAGCAAATTAACCTTGTATACTGTTGCAAACGGAGTAGCTCGTTCTGTTTACGGAGAAATAAAATATAACTGGATTCATTATACGAGCGACACGAACTATGAATATGAGTCTACAAGTACAACCCGAATCTATCATTATACCCGGAATGGACAGACTTCTGTATCTACGAGAAAGGGGACAGCTTCTGAATATCCCACTACTTATACGGAAAGAACTACATATGATTCGGTAAGCGGCTTGCCATTAAACCAAATAAAAATAAATAAATTTACGAATACAGGAGTTACAAATACTACCAAAATATCTTACACTATCCAGTTGCTCAGTGATTCCGGCGCGGTAAAGATCTACAAGCATTATGTAAATGCCTACATTGAAAATAATGTCAGCCAAGATGTTTCTACGCAGCCTTATTATGAGTATAAAATCAAAAACAAAAAAACATTGGAAGAAAAATATTTTAGATCGGACGGTGTGCTTAATTTTACATATACATATACATACCCTGACGATGTGGGAATCCGCGCAATACTGCCGGATTATATGTTGCGAAGTTCATCATCATCTACAAGAAACTCTTATCAGAAGGCTCAGATTATATCAGACCCCGAGAAAGAGTTGGTTATAAGAAACCGAGAGTTTGTTTCCCACAATAATGTACTAATTCAACAATATGATATAACTTACAAAAAAATATATTATTAGAAATTTTACGAATGTACTATATGGATAAACCTTATTTATAAATAGGGATAAACTCCAAAATTGCCGCTTCATTGTTTTTATCGTAGGTATACAATTTTAGTTTCCGGTCGTGAAGTTCCCATCGGTATACTTTTTCCAGACACTGAAAATAATCGTGCTCGCTAAAATTTTCCATTTCAAACAGGGGAACCATGTATGCACCGGTAATTCTTCGAATCGAAAGAGAATTATTTTCACCTGAGGTATAGGGAGCAAAATAAATGTTGTCAGCGCCTTTGCCATGTACGCGGCCTCCCTGAAACCTGATGGAGTAAATTTCCCTTGGTACTTTGGTTCTGTCTATAACGATGGGCGCGGACGTATTTTTAACTTTTACCAGATTCCAGTCTATGCGTTCAACTTTGCTAAAAGGCACATTGTCCGCGGTTGAAACATCATCAGCGAAAGAGAAGATCACCGGAACAAGAAGCAAGACCATTTTCATTATTGTCTTTTTTATGTTGTTATTCATAAATTCCTCCGTATAACTTCGGTTGGGTTTTGAGGTTCCTATAATCAGTATAATAATTATCAACACGATAAGTAAATTTTATTTTTAAATTAGTCAAAATTATATCATAGAAAAATTAAATTTCTTACAAATACGCATTTTGCTGTCTGTTGTAAGGTATTGATTGCGATTTCCCCTTCGGTTGGGGAGCGATTCCGACGCCTGTACATAAAAAGCGGTAATCAGGTAATATGGGGTATATATGCCTGCTTATAATAAAACAAATCAAAATATAAGGTGTGTTGTTTTGCTGCTGCTATTGACCGCCGTTCAGGTTTTTGCGCAAAACAGCCAAACAACCGAAATACCTGCCGCCTCCGCGTGGCGAAGATTCTCCTCCGGGATTGTTTTCCTCAGGCTTGAGGAGTTCCTTTTGTATGTCGGGAATCAGTCGGAAATGGCCGAAATGGAAGCGCGTGAATTCGATATGCCGGGATTTGAACCGTACTATGGCGGGGACCTGCCCGATCCCGCGGGCCGCGGCGTCGTAAACGGCGGTGAAAATTATTATGTGTTCAAAACTACATTTTCCGTCAGTACGGATTGTATGGACAAGGATATCTCGCTGTACTTTAATTCGCTGTACGCGCCGTTTGCCGTCAGGGTCAATAATACCGTAGTCTATCGGTCAGGCATATACTCAGGCGGGGTGTACAGTACCGGAACGGCTCTTGCCGCCCATGTGCCGCTTTCAGACGGTTTGATTTATTATTCAGAGGATAACGCTCCCGTTGAGAATACTCTGGTAATCGAAGCGTTTCCCCAATACGAAAAAAATCCTTTGCCGGAATTTTCAATAGCCGAATTTAGTTTTAATGAAAAAAAAGCGTTCATAAAGAACCTTTTAACTTCCCACCTGGTGCTTACGGCTCAGGTTCTTTCGCTGCTTATCGCGGTTTATCATTTCTTCCTCTTCTTTTCCAGGGGCCGCAAGGATATAAAGTATATGTATTTTTCGCTTCTGTGCCTTTCATTCTTTCTTGCCTACGTTAATGTCGGTTTTGTCTTTTCTTCGGCGCATTATACGCTGATCGAAAAACTCAGCCGGATCGGTCAGGTGTTCTGCTTCCCCTTCTTTGCCGCGTTTATGCTGGAATCGATGGGAATATTCGGTGATAAAAAGAAGTATATCGTCATTGGTATTCTCGGCTACAGTCTGTTGTGCGCCTCATTCATAGCCTTTCAGAATACAAAGCAATCGGTAAACGCGGCTTACTCCCTCATGACAAATATCAATACAATCCCGATTCTGGCGGGCAGTATTGTTATTCTCTGTTACGTCGTTTTTTTCAAAAAAAATATCAAAGTTGTGCCGCTGTTTATTATCGCGCTTACCGTCGCGGGTTCCAGTCTGCGCGACCTTTTTGTTCTGCAAAGCGGTATGGTGCCGTTGTTCTGGGCGGCTCCTTATTCTTTCATGATCATGGTCATTATCATATACGCGATGCTGATAACCGAGGAAAATTTTATACAGGGCGCGTTTTCCCGCTACCTTGCGCCCGAAATTATTTCCGAAATTGTCAAAGACCCCAACAAGTTGAATCTGGGCGGTGAAAAGCGGGAAATGACCGCGATATTTACCGATATTCAGGGTTTCTCCGCTATTTCCGAACAACTTGATCCCGCTCATCTGGTACGGCTCTTAAACAAATACCTTACTGAAATGAGCAATATCATCATGGAACACCTTGGAACCATAGATAAATACTGGGGCGACGCGATTATCGCGTTCTTTGGGGCTCCTTTGTTCAATGCCGATCATGGCGCCCTTGCCTGCCGCAGCGCCCTCGCGATTAAGGCGGCGGAGAGGGAATTAAATAAAATGTTGGTTAGTGAAAAATTGAGTCCTGTGCCAATCTTTACCCGCATCGGAATAAATACCGGTGAAATGGTAGTGGGTAATATGGGGGCTGAAAAAAAGATGGATTATACCATTATGGGAAACGCGGTAAACCTTGCGTCCCGCATTGAAGGAGTAAACAAGTATTACCATACCGGCGGCATATTGATAAGCGAATACACCAGGGCAAAAATCGGCGATGAATTTCCGCTGCGCCGTATTGACCGTGTCCGGGTGGTGGGGATAAACACACCGCTGCGTCTGTATGAATTGTTACCAATGGATACTGAACAGGGTGCGGTGGAAACTTGGGAAAAAGCGCTTGATTTGTATGAAGACAGGAAGTTTAGAAAGGCTTTTGACTTGTTTGTTTCGCTCTTGAAGCGTTATCCACATGACAATACAGCCAGAGTTTACGCGCACTGGTGCAAGGCGTTTATAGAAACCCCGCCGCCGGATGATTGGGATGCCGTGAAAAATCTGACAAAGAAATGATATTTCCCGTGTATGTTACCCGCCCAATATCTCGTACAGCCGTTCAAGGTCTTCCATCGAATAATATTCAATATGGATACGGCCCTTGTCCAGACCGCCGTCAATGCTCACTTTTGTTCCCAGTTTGCTGATAAATTTTTCTTCCATTTCGGTAATTTCCGGCGGACGTTTGGGATTTGTCTTTGCCGCCGCGGTTTCCCCTTCGACTGTAGGGACGTTCAGGGCGGCAGCCCGTTTTTCAGCCTCGCGCACGGAAAGCCCCTTGCCGGTGATTTCCTTGAACAGTTTGTCCCGCAGTTGTTTGTCCGTTACCGAAAGCAAAGCCCGCGCGTGGCCGGGGCTGACGCTGCCGTCTTCAAGGCTTTTCTGCACATCGGCGGAAAGTTTGAGCAGCCGCAGGGAATTGGTAACCGCGGAACGGCTTTTGCCGACCCGGAGGGCAAGCTCCTCCTGCGACAGGTGAGAAAAGTCCATCAGGTTTTTGTAGGCGGCGGCTTCTTCAATGGGGTTAAGGTCGCTGCGCTGAATATTTTCGATAAGGGAGATTTCCAGCCGCTTTTCGTCAGTGTACTCGCGGATTATTGCCGGAACTTCGCTGAGGCCGGCCAGCTTCGCGGCTCTGGTCCGCCGTTCTCCAGCAATGATGATATACGAGCCGTCGCCGGCATCCGCCGCGATAATCGGCTGGATAACGCCATGTTCGGCAATGGAGTCCGCCAGTTCCCGCAGTTCTATTTCGTCAAAATTTTTCCGGGGTTGGCCGGGATTGGCAATCAGGTGTTCAATGGCGATTGACACGACCGCGTTAGGTGATTTGTTTGACAAGCCGCGCCGCTTTGCGTCTGTTTTTTCTTCCGCGTCTGTGTCCCACGAGCCGGAATCAGTACCGTCATCATCCTCGGAAAGCAGCGCGTCAAGGCCCCTTCCCAATCCTGTTTTACGCGCCACTGCCGGAACCTCCACGGGGGTGCGCGCTTTGTGATGCGGCGCGTTGAATGATTTCTTTCGCAAGGCTGTGATAGGCCTTCGCCCCCGAACAATGAGGATCGTATAACACAATGGGCTGACCGTGGGAAGGCGCTTCGGAAAGGCGGACGTTCCGCGGGATAATCGTGGAAAACACTTTTTTCTTGAAATAAGCGCTGACCTGTTTTACCACATCCTGGGCAAGTCTGGTCCGGGGATCGTACATGGTAAAAAAAATTCCCCCGATACCCAAAGTCTTGTTCAGACTGCGCTGTATCCGCTGGATGGTCTGTAAAAGCAGGCTCAAACCCTCCATCGCGAAATATTCACACTGCATGGGAATAAACACATCATCAGCCGCCGCCATGCCGTTCAGGGTCAGCACGCCCAGGCTGGGCGGGCAATCTATCAGTATAAAATCATAGCGGCTCTTTACCGGGGCAAGGGCTTTTTTCAAAAATAGATTCCGGTCTTTTTGTTCGATAAGCTCCACAGCCGCGCCGGAAAGGTCCAGGCTGGCGGGAATTACATCAAGGCGGGAAACAGCCGTTTTTTTAATCGCCTGGTCAATCGTGACAGCTCCCGACAGCAGTTCATAAATGCCCGGTTTGGGCGGTTTTGCCCCAACGCCCGAAGAAAGGTTTGCCTGCGCGTCAAAGTCCACCAGCAGCACGTTTTTGCCTTCCTCGGCAAGGTACGCGCCTATATTGAGGGCGGAGGTGGTCTTACCGACCCCCCCTTTCTGGTTCACAAAGACATAGGTTTTACCCATAAAATCAGTATATATTTTGAAGGGAAAATGGGGAAGTAGTAGAAGGATATCGGGGATTTTCCCTATAGTGTTAGTCACCAATTCGAAACATTTTGCTTTCATTCATAATTTGTAATATATATGATAAAATTGCGATTATGTATTATTAAACAAGAGGAAAAATGACCCGTTTATTTCATTATACTTCAATTAATGCATTAAAAAAGATATTAGAAAATGATACGCTTAAATTTAATAATATCAATAATGTAAATGATCCACATGAATCCAAGTCATTTAATATTACTGATATTAAAAAGGAATTATTCGACAGATTTGATAAGTCAATGGAATATTATGATACGATGTTGAGCCTTGAGAAAGAAATAGAAATACTTGAAAATGAAATTGATACAAAAAAACTAGAGTATAAAGAAGCTCTGCATTTTAATGAATTAAAAAAAGCAAAATATGAAAAAATTAAGTATTATGAATTAAAACAAAAAGCTAAATTACTAAATGGTAAATATAGGGAACATTTGAGATCTAAATCCAATTATTATATAAAAAGACTTTCCAGTGATAATAAGTATTATATTCAGATACCAGATTCATATGATCCGCTTGATAATAAATATATAAGCGGGCACTACAATAAAATAAAAAATGCAGTTGTGAAAACAGCTTGTTTTTGTACGGGAATATTCAACGTTAATGAATTTCATAAGGAGAATATTCAAAATAAAAGGCAAGGTTTTTTTTATCCCAGAATGTGGGCTCAATATGCAAATAAAAGCTCTGGATGTTGTATAATATTTAAAAAAGATATTCTTAAAACATTGTTTGATAAATTATCAGATAAATATTATTTATTTGCTGGTAGAATTAAATATATAGATATATTAAATGTTGAACATATATACGATTTGCAGAAATTAATATTTCTTATACATAAAATTAAGGATAAAAATGGTCTTATTGGCTTTTTAATAAAAAATTATCATTTATTATTTTTTCGCAAGGATATAGATTGGGCGGATGAAAATGAATATAGGTATTTAATTATTGATAAAAACGATTATAAAAAAGGCCCATATTTTATGGAAATAAAAAACGCTATAGATTCCATTATAATAGGTGAGAATTTTAAATCTGATTTGAGTGATGTAATAAAAAAGTGTGAAGAGAAAAGGATCAATCTATACAAGATTAATAATTATTTAGGTAAATATTATTTAGAAAATATAAAAGTTGAATGATTTAGATGTCGTTATATCCCACCAAAGGCGGCATTGCTCAACGCGCCGGCAAAATCGTACATGTCCGCCCTGGACAGGGAACGCAGCGGAATAATACGGCGCAGCGGCTTTTCTTCGCCTGCCGTGTCAATTAATTCGCAGGAAGCGGTGTAAGTCCCTGTAGTCGATTTACTGATGGCAATGTTGAGCCTGAAACGGGTTTTGCCGTCTTGGGCGGCAATGTGAATAAGACCCGCTTTCGCAAGAGCGCGGCGCAGGGTTTTTTCCCGACTGCCTGTGTTATGCTTATCAGCATTTTGCACATTAATTTCCAAAGGCAAACTGATACCCGCCTGAAGCAGCGCCCCGCGGTTCAGGGCAAATAGTTCCGCGGCGGCAGTTTGGCGCGCGCTGCGCGTTGAACCGCGAAGGGCAAATTCACGGTAACACTCGGAAATAAAATCACGTTCCCACAGCGGATCCAGCCCGGCCAGCGCCTGTGCCGTCAGGTTTGTATCGTGTAACAAAACGCCCTTTTCAAGCTTATAGGAAGCTTCCGACGCGGGGATAAGGGCGGTCTCAAAATCCCGCGCTTTGTGCAAATAGAAAAGAGCGCGGCGGGGGTATGGTTCAAAAGCGTTGTAATATTGAACAAACTGATCGAGAGGTTGGGCGTCGCTGGGATAAGCGTCCCCGGCGGCAAGACTGTATTTTTGATAAAGTTTGCGATGGACCGCGGTGTAAAACCGGAACGAAATTGATCGAAACACAGAACGAATTTTTTTTATCGGCGTTCCGCAAGGTACAAAACCTTCTGTATGAGCAAGCCCCGAATATGTTTTATAAAGAATTTCATGAATATCCCGCTTGTAACGAATCGGGTCTATTCCGTAATTAATCATCCATGAATGGTCGCCCGCTTTCAGGCAGTCAAGGGCGTAGAGGCGCGCCTCTTCCAGCCTGCCGGAAATTTGGTAAATTTGGGCAAGGTTAATTTTTGACAGCGGGGAAGGATCAATGTCGCGGGCGGTCTGAAAATCCATTTGAGCGTTTTCCAAATTCAGCCGCCGCATATTCAACTCACCCCGGGCAAGAAGGCCCGATGCCCGGTTCTGGGCTTCAAGCGAGGCATTTGCCTCATCCATTGCCAGATCGTAACGGTAAAAGCGCGATTCGAGAATCGAAAGATTGTAATGCGCCACGGCGGTAAAATTCCGCATCGGTTCAGCCAGGGCTATGGCTTTTTGATAACTGCGCTTTCCTTCATCATAACGGTACATATCCGAGTAAAGAGTCGCCAGCGTCATGAAAAAATCAGGGTCATCGCCAAAACGCTCAAGCGCCGAGACAAGCAGCCGCTCACCGTCCTCAAGCCGGTGAACCTTGTAGTACATCCATCCCAGTGTGCCGATCGCTTCCCGGTAATCGGGATCAATCGCAAGCAATTTTTCAAGATACGCCACCGATGTTTTGTCATGATTAAGGTAGCCCGCGGTATTTGCCAGCCGCAGCAGATTGAAGGTATCAAAAGGATTTATCTGTTCCACTTTCCGGTACTCGTCCCACGCGAGGCCGTACAGCGAGCGGCTGTAATAGAGGTGGCCCAGGGCGCGGGGGAAGCGGATATCATCAGGGTATCTGGCGCCGCCTTCTTTGAAAAGATCGATAGCCCGTTCCCAGTACTCTGAATATTCCGCTTCAAGAGCCTTGCGGAACAGTTCGTTTGCATCAAGACCGTATTCCGCGGAATCCGGTTCAATATTCTGCGCTCTGGTATCCATGCCAGCCGCCAGAAACGCCAGTAACAGCAGCATCGTTAATCCGGAAGGAAATTTCTGAATAAGGGCAACAGGCGGAAGAATCCACGCGAGAAAACGCCGCCGCGGGGAAATGGTTTTACGATAAGAACCGGAAAAAACACGGTAGGCATCTTGCAGCAAAATAAAATCTTCATTCTGATATTCCGGCGCGAAGCGGGCGGCGGCGGCCCCCATATACATCGCGTAAGTTCCCTTAACCAGCGTATCACTGTGAAGCGCCCATTCGGATTCAGACAGCGACGACGGACAGCCAAGCCCCGCAAGCCGCAGCCGGCGGCGCGTATGCTTCCACAGATAAACCGCTTTCCCGCGCATATCTCGGCACATAACGGACAAAAACAAATAACCGCAGCGGATTAACACAAAAATTATTATCAATGATAATAGCAATAATGGAAACACTATTTTTTTTGCCAATACGGCGGCTAAATGCGCCAGCGGATAGGTGTCGGTTAACGCGCCTTTGCTGTCCTGCCCCATTTTTACTTTCAGCCGTGAACGGTTTTCCAGAATCTCGCGCATCAGCCGCTCAAACAGGTTTGGGTCAACACCGGCGGAAAAACGGAATTCTTCGCCTTCCGCCAGATTTTCCGAGGTGGGGTCAAATTCCATCCAGCCGTAACCGGGGAAAGGCACTTCAACCCAGGCGTGGGCCATATCCGAGCGTACCGGATAATAATCAAAGGCGACAGTTTCAGGATCGATGAAAAAACCAGCCGCCACCCGCGCCGGAATTCCCAGAGAGCGAAGCATCAATGTCATGGCAAACGCGTAGTAGGAACAGTAACCTTTTTTTGAGTTAAACAAAAACCACGCAAGCTGGTCCCCGTCCGGCGCGATACCCGGCTTGAGGCTGTACCGGAATTCACCGTACTTCAGCCAGTTATGAATCATAGTTACCTTGTCATCGTAACTGTCAACACTCTGGGTTATTTCTTCCGCCAAAGATCGAATCCGTTCATCGCCGCCATAGGCCGTATATACCGCGAATTCTTTTTCACTTAACCCAAGTTCCCGCGGATCAGGCCAAAAAACATCGCCTGTCTCATTATTGAACTCCAAATCACCGGTTAAACTTTCCACCGAATAGGCGGATTTAAACGAAGAGGAATCCCAGCTTTCGTAAGGCGTAATCTCTGCCGGTTCCTTCATGCCGATAAACGCGTTTGCGTCAAAATTCACCAGAAAATATTCCTGATAAACCCGCCGCGATGATTTAATTTCCGCCGGAAACAGAATCGTCGGACGCGCGGGCAGATGCTGCGGATGGGTTTTTTCATCCAGTTCTTCAATGCGGTAAAAACCCTGCTTCTTGCCGTAACCCGACAACACCGAACGGCGCATCAGAATATGATTATCATCCGGGTCTTTTTTTACGATGAGAACCAGGTCATCATTCATGCTGATTTCCGTATCAAGCCTGAGAAACTGCGAAAAATCAAAACTGAAAAGTTTGGGTTCCAGGAGGCCGCCGCCTTTTTGGATAGCCCGCTCCTGCGCCGGCTTCAAAAAAATCAGTCCGCCGAAAAAAACCAGCAGCAGCAGCGCGGCTATCGCGGCGACCTTTTCCTTTCTCCGCGGATTAATTTCCGGCGGCAGGGAAAACAGCAGGGCCAGGGCCTGCGCGAAAACAATACCGGCAAGCAAAACGATCATTACCACGGGCCAGCGGTACGCCGTTAAATCAGAAACACGGGCAAAACCAAAGATCGCTATAAAAATGGCGGCATCGGCAATGACCGCGGCCCGCAAAAACACGCGCGAACGAATTGAAAACCATGTTGTCGCGGCGGCCCAGTAAAACGGCAGCAGGGAAACAAAATTGTTCCGGTCAAAATTCAACAGCAGGGAATCGAGGTTGACCACAAGCGTAAAATTCCCGCCGGAAATTAACCACCGGGGTATGGCGATAAGGGCCCTGACAATCCACGGGCACAGGCCGAGGGTAACAAGCGCGGCAAAAGAGTTCATTTTTTTGCCGCCCATGTTCAGGCAGACAAGAAAAGCCGCCGCCCCCAAAGCGGCAGCCAGCGTCACGGAAAAGACCGCCGTATCCGCCAGATCGCCGGCAACAAGCCGAAGCTGGTACAGAATAGCAAAAAGCGCCGCGGAGCGAAAAACAACAGCAGCTCTATCATTAAACGCGCCGGTCAAAACAGGCTGGTTCACTGTTATATTATACCTGAAATAGTTGTGTCTTAATACCGGGAGCGCCGGTTGTACAATACGGCATCAGATACTTTTTTCCCTTTGACAGACTCAGGGAACACTTCATTATTTTTCCCGGCTTTGTTACTATATGCTTAATATGGAATTAACGGAAGCATTTATCTCGGCCCTGGCAGTCGATGAAGAACGGCTGCTCAAAAGTGTTGCGGAAAATTTAGCGGTAGGGCAGGTACAGGCCGCGGCGGTTATCGCCTTGTTTGCCGAGGGATGCACCGTTCCTTTTATCAGCCGTTACCGCAAGGAAAAGACCGGCGGGCTTGACGAAGTGCAGGTTCGCGGCATTGAGCATAAATTTAACAGCGGAAAAAATCTGGAAACCCGCCGTATCGAAATTATCCGGCTGATTTTTGAACAGGGGAAACTCACTGAGGCGTTGTACAACAACATCAGCCACGCGGCGACCTTGAGCGAGCTTGAGGACATTTACGCGCCGTACAAGCGCAAGAAAAAAACCAGGGCAATGGTTGCCTGTGAGAAAGGGCTGGAGCCGCTTGCCGACGCGATGCGGGAACTTGAGACTGAACCTTTATTGGCGAAGGCCGCCGAATTTGTGAAACCGGAAGCGGATCCCCCTGAACTTGCCGTTGCCACGGTGGAAGACGCTTTGCAGGGGGCGATGGATATTATTGCCGAGGCGGTTTCCCAGGAGCCGGAAAACCGCGCGCGGATAAAAGCTTTTTACCTTAAAGACGGTAAAATTATTGTCAAAGGCTCGGGTAAAGCCGGCAAGGGCGATGAGGAAGCGCAGAAGACCAGCGTTTATCAAATGTACTGGGATTACACCGAAGCCCTTTCCCGAATCAAACCTCACCGGATCCTTGCCATTAACCGCGGCGAGCGGGAAGAAGTGTTAGATGTAACGATTGACGTTGATGAAAATACCGCCGCCGAAATGCTCCAGCGCAAGTATGTTTTGCATAACGATTACCATAAAACCGCCATTGAGGACGGCCTCAAGCGGCTGTTGTCACCCGCGCTGATTCGGGAGATTCGCGGCGATCAGGGCGACGCCGCCGATGATCACGGCATTGGTGTGTTCAGTGAAAATTTGAAGAACCTGCTCCTGCAGCAGCCAATCAAGGGGACGCGGGTGCTGGGCATAGACCCCGGTATTCGTACCGGAACCAAATGCGCCTTTTTGGATGATACGGGAAAATATCTGGGCAGTATCGTTATCTATAATCACAAGGTTGAAGAAGCGAAAAAATTGATCCTTGAAGGGATACGCCGCTACGACATACAGTTAATTGCCGTGGGGAACGGAACCGGCAGCCGCGAAGCGCAGGAAATAATCAGCTCGCTAATAGCGGATAACGGTCTTGAAGTTTTATACACCGTGGTTGATGAGGACGGCGCTTCGGTGTATTCAGCCAGCGATATTGCCCGCGAAGAATTTCCCGAACTTGACCTGACCATACGGGGAGCCATTTCTATCGGGCGGCGTTTGCAGGACCCGCTGGCGGAACTGGTAAAAATCGATCCCAAGTCAATCGGCGTCGGCCTGTACCAGCATGACGTAAATCAGAAAAAACTTTCCGACACTTTGGATGAGGTTGTTTCATCGGTGGTGAACAATGTGGGGGTGAATCTTAATACGGCAAGCGCCTCGCTGTTAAAATATGTGTCGGGGATCAACAGTTCTCTGGCGCGAAAAATTGTCCAATACCGCGATACGCAGGGCAGGATTGCCAGCCGCGCGGCGTTAAGCGACGTTCCCGGCATGGGCCCGAAAAGTTTTGAACAGTGCGCCGGTTTTTTGAAAATCCCCGAAAGCGCCGAACCTCTGGACAATACCTGGGTTCATCCTGAAAATTACCCGGTCGCGCGGGAAATACACGCGACCATTACCGCTACCGCCGGTTTAAGCGCCGATACAATAACCACGCTCAAAGAAAAACACGGCGTAGGTGAAACCACTATCCGCGACATCGCCGAAGAACTGAAAAAACCCAACCGCGATCCCCGCGACAGTTACCCCAAACCCATTATGCAAAAAGGGATTGTCAATTTTGAAGACCTCCACGAAGGCATGATGATCTCCGGCAAAATAAAAAATGTAGTTGATTTCGGCGCGTTTGTTGATCTGGGAATAAAAGAAACCGCGCTGGTTCACATTTCCGAAATGAGCGATCATTTTATAAAAGACCCGCTGGCAACGGTAAAAGTCGGCGATGTGCTGGAATTCAGAATCATCAGTTTGGATACACAGCGGCGGCGGATTGGGCTTTCAAGGAAAAGCGAACAAAAACCGAAAGTGGAAGAGAAAAAGCGGGAAGCGGCGGCGCTGCCAGCGGCAATGCCGGAGAGAAAACCGGTGGTAAAAAAGCATAGCCAACAGAATAAACACAATCAAAACACATTAAAACCGCGCGGCGACTTTAAGCGTGAACCGCGCAGTGATTCACGGGATGATGACGGCACTATGTATAATCCCTTTGCGGACGCTTTCAAAAAGATGGGAAAGAAATAGTATGGCAAAAAAGAAAGAAATAACCATCCGTTCCAGCGCGGCGGAATATTTAACGTATATTGCCGCTACCGGGGATAGTAAACAAAGCATTGAAATGCGTTATGAAGACGAGAACATTTGGCTAACGCAGAAAATGATGGCGGTATTGTACGATGTAAGTGTTGCCGCTATCAACCAGCATATAAAGAATATATTTAATGATCACGAGCTTGAGCCGGATTCAGTTATTAAGAAATACTTAATAACTGCCGCCGATGGCAAAAACTACCATACGAATCATTACAGTTTGCAAATGATTATCGCCGTTGGCTTCAAAGTCAATAATGAACGGGCGGTACAGTTCCGCAAATGGGCGAATAGAATAGTCAAGGATTATACAATTCAGGGATGGGTAATGGATGAAGAACGTCTGAAACACGGCGGAACGATAATTACTGAAGATTATTTTGAAAAGCAGCTTGAAAAAATACGGGAAATACGCCTGTCTGAACGCCGATTTTATCAGAAAATTACCGATATTTACTCAACTGCCCTTGATTATGATAAAACAGCGAAGACAACGAGGAATTTTTTTGCCAAAGTACAGAATAAATTGCATTTTGCCGTTCATGGCAATACTGCCGCCGAACTTATCTACAACCGCGCGGATGCGCAAAAGCAATATATGGGCTTGACCACCTGGAATGAAGCCCCTGACGGTAAAATCCAGCGCAGTGATGTTGTTGTAGCAAAGAACTATTTATCCGCAGAAGAAATGCGCTCGCTGGAATTAATTGTATCGGCGTACCTTGACTTAGCCGAACGCCGCGCAAGGGCGCATATGCCCATGACAATGGCAGACTGGGCAAAACATCTTGACTTGATTTTACAGGCTGATGGTAATGAACTGTTGACTAATGCCGGAAAAATATCGGCGCAAATAGCCGAGGATCACGCATTAGGCGAGTTTGAAAAATACCGCATCATTCAGGATAAACTGTTTGAAAGCGATTATGACAGATTTATTGCCGGTCTGGAAAGGCTGGAAGAAAAGTTAACGGTTAATGAGTAGAAAGCCATTTTGTATGAAAGGTATGTTGATTTTCCCTGCATATTTTGTGTAAACTATTATTAATCAATTAGGTTTGCAAGCAGGTCACTATGTCACAAATACAATGGATATTGAACTACATGAAAGGAAGACGGCGCGTTTTCCTGACGGGGTGCATTTTGTCCGCAATAAGCGCCTCAATGTGGATCATCAATCCCATGCTTGCCCAAAGACTCATTGACGATGTAATCACGCCGCAGAATACCGCCCCGCTGATTCCCCTGCTGGCTATTATGATGGGCGTTCAACTCACCCGGCTTACCCTGCGTTACCTTATGATAATGTGCATGGAAAAAGCCAGTACCGCGGTCATGACCGGCATACGCCGCGATATGTACGAAACCGTTCAGCATCAGGATTACCGCTTTTGGGGACGCTTTCCCACGGGAAACCTGATGACCCGCATGACCCAGGACCTTGACCGCTTGCGGCATACCCTTGCCTGGGTTTCCTACCAGCTTATAGACGCGGTGGTGTTGTTTATTTCCGTTTTTACCTTGTATATGGTTATCAACTGGCAGTTGGCGCTGTGCCTGGTGTCGGTTACTCCCTTTATTCTGTATATGAGTTACCGATTCATAAAACGGCTGCGGCCCCGCTTTCAGTTGCTGCGGCAAAAACTCACCGATCTGGGGACCGCGGTAACGGAAAACATTGACGGCAACCGTGTGGTAAAAGCCTTTGCCCGCGAGGAATACGAAAAAGAGCATTTTGAACAATTTAATGCCGAATTCCGCGACACCAGCTGCGGCAACGCCCTGATTGTCGCAAAATATCAGCCGCTGCTGGAAACGGCAAGCCAGCTTCTCATCATCATAACGCTGGTGGTGGGCGGTTATTTCCTTATCAAGGGCTGGATGACCAAAGGCCAGTATCTGGCTTTCTCCTCGCTTACCTGGGCTTTGGCCGGCCCCCTGCGCATGTTGGCGCCTCTGCTCGCCGACCTGGAACGGTATACCGCTTCGGGGGAAATGATCCGCGAAGTGGTAGAAGCCCCGCAGGGTATAAGCGACACGGCGGATGCGGTGGAACTCGCGCGGCGGCCCGCCGGAAAAATCGAATTCAGGGATGTCAGCCTTTCCATTAATGGTACGCCCGTTCTGTCGCATATCAGTTTTACCGCCGAAGCGGGGTCAACCATTGGGATACTCGGCAGCACCGGCGCGGGAAAAACGTCTCTTATCAAACTTTTGCCCCGGTTTCTTGAACCGGATTCCGGCGAAACGCTGCTGGACGGCCTTGATGTCAGACGTTATACGCTATCTTCACTCAGGCGGCACATCGGCATCGCCATGCAGGATGTGTTTCTGTTTTCCGATTCGGTCAAGGGAAACATCGCTTACGGCAAGCCGGAACTTAATGATGAAGAAATTCGCCGTCGGGCGGTTCAGGCGGACGCCGACGGCTTTGTAAGCGGCATGAGTGAAGGTTATGAAACCCTGGTCGGCGAGCGCGGCGTGGGGCTTTCCGGCGGGCAGCGGCAGCGGATTGCCCTCGCCCGCGCGCTGGCAGTTAAACCCGCGGTTTTAATTCTGGACGATACCACCTCGTCGGTGGACAGCGAGACCGAACAGTACATTCAAAATCAACTGCGTGATCTTGATTTTACCTGCACGAAAATTATCATTGCCCAGCGGATTTCTTCGTTCAGGGGCGCTGATTTAATTCTTGTCATGGATAAGGGCAAAATTATTGAACGGGGAACCCACAGCGAATTACTTGCCCTGCGGGGTTTTTATCATCATATCTGGAGTCTGCAAAATAATATTGGGGAACCACAATGAAACGAAAAAAACAAACCGAACAGCAGACTGCCAAAGAACGCAACCGCTACGATGTTGATGAATATCTGGACGAAAAGGTCAGCCTCTTTAATGTGAAACGCTGTCTGGGTTATATCGCCAAGGCGCAGGGGCATCTGAAACTCGCCCTGCTGTTAAGCGTCATAGAAAACATGGTCGGCCTTTCCGGGCCGCTTTTCATCATGCACGCGCTGGATGTTGCGATTCCCAACAAAGACTTCCGTCTGCTGCTGTTGATGGCGGCCTGTCTGGGCGCTTCCATTATCATCAGCATCGGACTGGGAACGATTCGCAATGTTCTGGTCGCCCGCGCCGGGGCCGGTATAATTCACGATATACGCTACGATTTATTTTCCCATCTGCAAAGGCTCGCCTTCAGTTTTTACGACAGCCGCCCCCACGGAAAAATTTTTGTGCGGGTCGTGCCGTATGTGAACAATGTTTCCGACGCGCTTTCCAACGGGATTATCAACTTTGTTATTGAAGTTCTTAATATTGTTTTCATTATCTTTTTTATGTTCAAGGTGAGCCCCCAACTGGCGGTGATTACCATTTTGGGACTGCCCCCCCTGATTCTTTTTATGTTTACCATTAAGCCGGAACAGCGCCGCGCATGGCAGCGGGTTTCCAACAAAAATTCCAACCTTAACGCCTATATTCAGGAATCCATTGACGGGGTGAATGTTACCCAGGCTTTTGACCGGCAGGAAAAAAACTTGGGGGTAATGAACAACCTTACCGATGAGCGCAACTTTGAATGGATGCGGGCAATCCACATTTCCAATACCGTGTGGGTTTCCGTTGAGACTGTGGCGCAGTTGGTTTATTCCTTTTTGTTCATCACCGGCGCTTACTGGATGAATCCCATGGCAAGTTTCGGAATGCTGCTGGTGATGGGCAATTACGCCTGGCGCTTCTGGCAGCCGATTATCAATCTGGCAAATATTTACAACACGTTTGTCACCGCGATGGCGTATCTTGACCGGATTTTCGACACCATTGCCGAACCGGTAACCATTCAGGATGCCCCCAACGCGGTGGAGTTTCCCTTTGTCCGCGGTCATGTTGCATTTAAAAATGTCAGTTTTAGTTACGATGGGGTACACCGTGTCCTGAACAATGTCAACTTTGACGGCCATCCCGGCGAAAGCATCGCCATTGTCGGGCCGACCGGCGCGGGCAAAACCACGATTGTGAATCTGCTGTCGCGGTTTTACAACATCGAAGAAGGCCAGGTTTTAATTGACGGTCAGGACGTAATGCGAGTGACGTTAAGTTCCCTGCGAAGCCAAATGGGTATCATGCTGCAGGACAGTTTTCTGTTTACGGGAACCATCGCCGACAACATCCGCTACGGCAAACTGGACGCCACCGACGAAGAAATCCGCGCCGCGGCGCAGCTTATCGGCGCTCATCGCTTTATCGAAAAACTGCCCCAGGGTTACAACACCCCCGTTACTGAGCGCGGCGGCGGCATTTCTCAGGGCGAGCGCCAGCTTTTGGCCTTTACCCGCACACTCATTTCCAATCCGCGGATTTTAATTCTCGACGAAGCCACCAGCAGCATAGACACCGGCACAGAACAGTTGGTGCAGGAGGGCATTCAAACACTGATGAAGGGCCGCACCTCGTTTATCATCGCCCATCGGCTTTCCACGATTCGGAACTGCACCCGGATAATGTTTATCAGTGATGGACAAGTTGTAGAACATGGTTCCCATGATGAATTAATGGCAATGAAGGGCCGCTATTACGAATTGTATCAGGCGCAGTATACCGAGTAAGCGGGACAGCAGTATGTTTTTGTTTACACAAAAACTCATGGGCGGACTTAAATACGGCTTTAGGGTGTTGGAATAATACAAAAAAACGCTTTACTTAATTATGGATAAATGATACAATATAGTAATCTTGTATGAAAAAGGACGGGTGATTATGAAACTTGAAGACATTGAAATAGAAGATGCGACGGATGCAAATTGTGTTATCAGAAAATTTTTTGATAACGACTTTAGTAATGTAAAAATGACCCATTTGGAACAACTTGTACTGACTGTTTATGCTATGGGTAAAAAAAGCGGCGTATCAACTGATGGTGCGTCTGATGAATCTAAATCTGCCGGTAAAGCCCCCGCAAAAGCAAACCCCTTTAAGATGAATGACAGGGTAAAAATCCTTGAAGACGTTGAAATAGGCCATAGCGGGGAATTTATCAAGACAAATGACGTAGGTACGGTAACTCTTATCAAAGGAGATACCACAACCGTTTTATTTGAAGCAGGTGAAGACGGAGAAATGATGGAGGTCAACGTCTTGTCTGATAAATTGGAAAAAGCTGGTTAGACAACTAACCAACGTATTACAACGGCAGAATATTTCTGCGATTATTCTTCTATTATGCTTTTGCCCTAAAATTTAAATCTTTTCTTATTATACGACGTTAATTTCTTTTATTTAACGGCATACATAAATGAAAAACTACTTCATAACCATTAAAATCTTTATTTATATAAAAATTGTACCTGTAAAATACTTTAAATATTGTTGATAAACCAATTCCTATTTCTGGCGCTAAACCTACGCTTATATTATTACTATCAATAGCCATTACCATTGAACTACCTAACAACATCGCCCCACCCGTCAAATGACCATATAATCTGGTAAATATTATTTTGTCTCTAAAATTATATTCAAATAATATTCCATAATCATATCCGAACGGATGATGCCCATCACTACCAAGTCTACCCAAAAATAATCCGGCTCCCATCCTAAATTTATTAAATCCACTAAACGAAAGTATAGTCCCTATTAATAATTTGCCGGTGTTTGTTTTATTATCATCTTCAATAGATTCATTATTTATACTGTCTATAATTTCTGTATCTTCCTGAGCGATGCCTAAATATGGAAAAAAGGTTATAAAAATTAATAATACAAAGTGGCGTTTTACCATAAAAATCCATTATTTAAAATCATAATGTACTTAAATAATGCTATAATATTTATCTGTTTTTGTCAACAAATACCCGCCCCTATTGCATTTAACTACTTTTATGTGCAGTATGGGCGTATTTTATTTCATTATATATTATACTCCATTGACAAAATTTATTCATTAAAAGATGTTTCCCATGAATTCTTCCATATTTCAACATATACTTCTATTATTTCTAAATCAGTTGATGAAAAAATATTCTTACTTAATAAAAATTGTACCTCTTTAATGCCTAAATTAATTACTGCCTTGTTTTTAATTGATCCTTCTATTATGGGTGAGACAAATAAAGTATTATCAAAAAATATGTTCATTTGTTTCCCCTCATTATTCGTTATTAATTTGTTAAATTTTCTTACACCTTTTCCAGAAAAAACAATATTTACTTCTGGTCTTACAAATGCGTTTATGTCGAAACTTATTTCTCGTATATCATTATTAATTAAGATAATTTCATTATTTGTGTTTTTTTCTTCAATGCGAAAATCAAATTTATTCTTAATTTCATTACTGAATGGAAAAGAAATGGAATAAATATTTTTCTTCTCACATCCAAACTGTGATAATGTGTATATAATTACAAAAAAAATAAATACAATATTCTTCATTTTATATCTCCATTATATATAAATTTATATTATTTTGTCAATATATTTCCTACCAATTTAGCCCATATTGCACATAACTACTTATATACGACATAAAGTGTCATCTATATTACATCTTGCTCTTCATAGTCTATGGTGTCTTGGAATATTTTGCGCCGGAACCATCTGTATTTATCTATACAACGCCCTTGGCGGGGCTGAGGAGGCTACTAGCGTTTTTTTATTAATAAATGCTACAATACCCCCATGACAGCCGATGAACTTCGCAAAAAATACGTTGCGTTTTTTGTGTCAAAAGGCCATGTGCAGATTCAAGGCAAGTCCCTGCTGCCCGATAATGATCCCACGGTGCTTTTTACCACCGCCGGAATGCATCCGCTGGTTCCCTACCTTTTGGGCGAGGAACACCCCGCGGGCAAGCGGCTGGTTGATTACCAGAAGTGCATCCGCACCGGCGACATTGACTGTGTGGGCGACGCCAGCCATCTGACCTTTTTTGAAATGCTGGGCAACTGGTCCCTGGGTGATTATTTCAAGCAGGAAGCCATCGAAATGAGTTTTGAATTCCTCACCTCCCCCCAATGGCTGAATATTCCCATTGAAAAACTGGGGGTAACGGTTTTTGAGGGCGAGGGAGATATAGCCCGCGATGATGAATCCGCCGCAGTGTGGAAAAAAATCGGCATCCCCGAAAACCGTATCGCCTATCTGCCCCGCGCTGACAACTGGTGGGGGCCGGCGGGAAGCACCGGTCCCTGCGGGCCGGATACGGAAATGTTTTACTATGTGGGCGACGCCCCCTGCAGGCCGGATTGCAAGCCCGGCTGTTTCTGCGGTAAGTGGCTTGAAATCTGGAACGATGTGTTCATGCAGTACAATAAAAACACCGACGGCGTGTACGAGCCGCTGACCCGCAAGTGCGTTGATACGGGCATGGGCGTTGAACGGACAGTAACCATTCTTAACGGCAAGCAGTCGGTCTACGATACGGAGATTTTTGCCCCGATACGGGGGGCGGTGGAACAAGCGGCGGGCTATACCTATGGTTCCGACAGCGAAAAAGACAAGTCTGTGCGGATAATCTGCGACCATTTGCGGGCATCGGTTTTTATTTTGGGCGATCCGCGGGCGGTTAGCCCCTCCAATGTGGGGGCCGGTTATGTACTGCGCCGCCTGATACGCCGCGCCGTGCGCCACGGCAGAAAACTGGGCATCGCCGAAGGGATACTCCTTTCACCCATTGCCGGGGTTCTGATTGAACAAATGAAGGGGCCCTACCCCGAATTGCCGGAAAATAAGGCGCGCATTATCGAAGAATTGGACCGGGAGGAGCATAAATTCCTGGAAACTCTGCAAAAAGGCGAGCATGAATTTGAAAAGTTGCTTCCCAATCTGCTAAAAGACCCCCGTAAAATCATGCCGGGGCGGCTGGCGTTCAAATTGTACGACACTTACGGCTTTCCCATTGAATTAACCGAGGAATTGGCGGGTGAAAACGGCATGAAAGTGAACCGCCAGGAGTTTGATGAGGCTTTTAAGAAGCATCAGGAGCTTTCCCGCGCGGGCAGCGAGCAGGTTTTTAAGGGCGGTTTGCAGGATCACGGGGAAATTGCCACCAAATACCACACCGCTACCCACCTGCTGCACCAGGCCC